>WNFL01001256.1_pt1 | contig 11233 bp, 9 predicted proteins | sample 5400361 | NCBI WGS metagenome assembly WNFL01 (sample SAMN13153351, study PRJNA577476) | soil metagenome | isolation source: 40 cm soil on Douglas fir-dominated hillslope | place: USA:California | collected 2013-09-17 | reverse complement strand
GCGTCCGAAAACCTTCACATAACCGGACACCAATGTCTTCGACCAATTTCGAAACCCGGGCTGGAACATCGCCAGCGCGACGGCTGCCCTTGACATGCTCCATTCCCTTGCGACGACCATTCTTTGCGTCTTTCGTTTGTTCGCTCAAGCGCACGCCGCGTCAGAGCTTTGTTGGGCTCTGATTATGGGCTCTCATCAATCGTGATTCCGTTGCTTTCAAGGTGCCGTTCCAGTAGCTCCCATCGTTGATGCCGGCGACCGAAGTAACGATCGCAGAGTGGCTTCATTTCCGAACGCCGCGACTCGTTCATGCTCCGCAGCTCTGTAATGATGCCCGCCGCAGCTTGTCCTGCCGCTCCCTCCAGTTGGGGATGGCGGTGGCGCCGAGGTGACCGCACTTGATGCACGCATGCGCGGGCCGAACGACGGTCCGTCACATCATCCGGCCAGGCGTCGACGTTGAGCTCAGGGTGATGGCCGCAGGCGCTGCAGGTGACGTAAAGCCCGCGCACGCCGTTCTGGTACATGTTGCCGAGTGTCATCGGGGGGCGTCATGTCGGCCCCCTTACCGGCGCCGCTTCCCACGTCGCACCGACGGCGCGGGCGGCTCATTCGCTCGCATCGTTCCTGCCACGGAGGACCTGTTGCATGGCCAATTCTAGCTCGGTGGGATCACTCAAAGCGTGAGTGGAATAATCGAGCGCAACCAGACGACCGTCAGGTAGCCCTCCCCAATCCGAGGCCTTGTGCTCGAAGGGGTGTCCCTCATCATCTGGCGGCATGTAGTCCCAATGTGGAAACCCGTCTGTGGTTCGCAAGTGGTCCGCTTCTTCCTCGGATAACGGTATCGCGCGCGGCATGATCAGACCCAAGCCGAACGGGAGCGACATCAGGATGGGGCAAAGCATTGCGTCGAGCGTCGGTCGTCGTTTTCCAAAGGCTGTCCTGGGGCGTCATGTCGGCCCCCTTACCGGCGCCGCTTCCCACGTCGCACCGACGGCGCGGGCGGCTCATTCGCTCGCATCGTTCCTGCCACGGAGGACCTGAGTGCGCGTGGTGCTGTAGTCATCGTTTCCCCCCCCTACGCGGTTACGAACGCCGCACTGTGATCAGCCGCCGCGCATCCGTCTTGTACTCTTTGAGCCCGGCACGATAACGGCGCATCTGCTAAGCTGTCTACCAATCCGCGGACACGCCAGAATCAGTGTCTCGACCGCGAGGCCGAAAAGGGGGCAGGGTGGGATGGGTCGGCGGGGGCGCACCCTGGCGACCCCTGCCCCTGCACATTGTGGGTCGCCAGGACGTCAGCGGGCAATATTTCAGCCCCGCTACTTGGTTTTCGTCGTCGATTTGGTCGTTGACGAGCCGTCGGACTTGGTGGTCGTGGTCGTCTTGGTGGTCGAGGTGTGGCCGCCACTTGAGGCCGTACCCTTGGTAACTGTCTTGATGGTCCCATTGCCCTTGGTAACCGTCTTGGTTGAGCCGCCAATGACATCCCGAGCCAACGAGGGCGTGGCGAGGCCGACAGCGGCCGTCAGAACGACACCGGCTGCAACCGCAGCCAGTCCGGTGATCAGTTTCTTGGTCATTGTCATAGTCTCCTGTTTCGATGTTGAGTGGCATGGATCATTCCTGCCATCAGTTGGTCGTCGATCCGCCTGCAAGCGGCTGTGATCGGCATCACAACCGGGCACTTTCGAGCGATTTGGAGATGTCCGGGCGCAGCGGGCGCTAACTAGCGATTACATCAAACAAATTGAAAGGATGTTGTCGGCATGTTGCGCGGCCGAGGCAATGTCCGGCGTCTGCGACCGGCTTGTCACTTCACGTCAGCGAGGAAACTCGGTGTCGGAAGCGCGCCGATGAGCGCCTGTTTGGACACCATAGCCGCGGCACCCGGCGTTCCGGCGGCGACGCCTCGGATAGCAGACGCCTGCCGCGTGACCTGCGCCGTGTACTCACCCTCGACCATCACGCTCACGCGGGTAGTCGCGGTGAAACCGTCGATTTGCGGCCCGGCAGCAACCAGCTTCGTCACTGTCCAGATCAGGTTAGGCGTCCCGGGACATCCACCGGCTTTCTGCATTGATCCGAAAGGAGCAATTCGAATGATGTTCGAGGTCCTGCGAGATTCGTGAACAACACCTGAACGTCTCGTTCACGGTCTACCAGCACAGGTGACAACCTTCCTGGTTTTAAACCAGGATAAAAAGGCGCTAACTGACTTGCAGTACCAAGGGGTCACCCATGAATGACCAGGAACTGCGCGTTCTTAGTCCCAGCTGCCAGAAATCGCAGTCGGCCGCATCCGGCGAGGAGGGCCAGTCTGTGCCGGCGAAATCGCCTGCGCCCAATCGCAAATGACCAACCCTCTTCCGCCCCGCGAAAGTGTCCTGCTGTCGCTGCCGCGCGAGCTGTCTGAGCCGTTGTTCTCGCGGGCGCGCCCGGTCTTCATCAAGGCTGGTCGGGTATTGTTCTTGGCCGGCGAGGAGGGCAATGGATGCTATCTCCTGCAGGAGGGGCTGCTGAAAGTGACGGTCGGCTTATCGCCCCAGAACAAGCGAGTGATTGCGGTGCTGGTGCCGGGGTCGGTGGCCGGTGAACTGTCGATGATCGATGGATCGCCACGATCCGCGGACGTCACGGCCATAAAGGACTCCAAGCTCAGCTACGTCAGCCGCAGCGAATTTCATGCCTTTGCTGACGACCATCCCGAGCTGTTCCAGCACCTCATCTCTATCGTCGTGCGCAGGCTGCGCGATACCAACGTGGCCGTTGCCGAAACGACATTCCTGTCGCTCAAGGGACGGGTCGCCTGCGCTGTCCTGAGCATGGCGGAGGCGTTCGGGCGTGACGTGGGCGCCGGCCGGATCCTGATCGGTCACAAGGTCACGCAGGGCGATGTGGCGGCGATGGCTGGCATCGCGCGGGAGAACGCCAGCCGGATCATGAACGAGTGGGTCAGAGCCGGCGTTATCAGCCGCGTCTCCGCCTACTATTGCATCGAGAACAAGGCCGCGCTCTTGGAAGCGTCAAAGTCGTAGATGTCTTCATCTCAAATCGAATGCTGAGCGCCCTCGCCGCCTGCGCTCACAGAAATCGCACGCCCCCGGAGGGCAGACCGCTTCACATCGCGGCAGGCCCCTGAACTCTCGCTCCGTCCTCGTCCAGGGGAAGGCCCGCCGGCAGCAACCGGCGGGTTTGAGGAGTCGTCTGTATTCCATGGCGCAACCTCGGAAAGATCAGAATCCATTGCCGCCATTGCCGCCATTGGCCCGGTCTGCGCCAGGCCTGACGCGGGTGTTCGAGCCATTGTCTTTGACCCGGCGGTGATCGGTGATGTCGCCCCCCTCGCCGCCATTTCCACTGCGACGGAAGCCATCACCGCCATCACCCCCATCGACACTGTTGGTCCCCAAGCCGATCTTGTCCTTGTTGCCGTTGACCACGACGCGGCTATTGTCGTTGACGGTGCCGCCTTCGCCACCATTGCGGCCGCTAAGGAGGCCAAAGCCACCATTGCCGCCATCAGCCCTGTTGGTCCCGAAGCCGACCTTGTCCCTGTTGCCGTTGACCACCACGCGGCGGTTGTCGTCGATGACGCCGCCGTCGCCTCCGCTGCGGCCAATCAGGCTGTCGCGGCCATCGACGGAATCGCCGCGCGATCTGACGGCGTCTTTGTTCCCATTGACCGTGATCAGGCGGTTATCCGTCACGGCGCCGCCATCCCGGCCGGCGCCGCCGTTGGCGCGGTCGCCCTGAGCGATGACCTTGTCGCCGTTGCCGTTCACGACGATGCGGCGATCGTCTTCGACGCTTCCGCCGCCTTTGGCCCTGTCGCCAACGATGACGACCTTGCAGTCGTTGCAGTTGACGTCGATCGTGCGCTTGTCAGGGCCTGAGAGTCGAGAAGCAGGAACATAGACGGTCTTTCCGTTCTCGTTCTGGCCGATCACGATCGTGCGCGAGTTACCGGCGGGTCCCTCGGGGAGATTGCCCCCGGTCAGCGGCGCTAGCCGGTATTCGCCGGTACCGATCCCGCTGTTGAGCTTGCCGAGCATGGACTCGAACCTTTCCCGTCCAATGGCCGGGGTCACCGTCGCCGTGTTTCCAACTGCGTCGTTCAAGGCGACATAGCGGTTCATCGCGGACTGCTCGATGGCGCCATTGTGGTTCGGCCGGAGCAGCGTCCTCTCCTCCAAAGCGAGGCTCCTTTCTGCCGCCGGATTCGAAATCCGCGCGGATGCGTTCAGCGGCCCGATGGCGGCGCGCAGATCGGCCGGGATGCGCAAATCGCGGGCTACGTCTCCGGATTGGGGCGCTCGTGCATCATTGCGAACCTCGGCCGGGCTTGGCGTCAGTGGCAGGGGACGCGCCGGGGGACGCGCCGGCACCTCGATGCGATGCGGGAATGCCGCATCGCGGCCTGGCGGCTGGACGACCGGCTTGTCGATCGTGCCGCCGACCTGATCCCTGCGCACAGCGTGCAGGTCTTCGCCGTTCGTATGCCGAACGGACTGCGGCGGCAAACCATGGTCCGGGCCGACCGAAGGCTGAACCGCTGGCCGATGGTTCAAGCCGAACGGGACGTCCGGCTTGCCGGGATGGCTTGCGGAGCCGGTCCCGGGCGCGTTGTGGTCGTTGCGGACGGGCGTGAACGCAGTGCCCGCCTTGAAGCCGTGCTGGGGGCCCGCGTAGGCGCTGTGCTGGACCAGCGCGAGCGCAAGAACGCTCGTGGTCAGAATGAGGGACAGGTTCTTGGTCATGGTATTCTCCTTTCAAGCTTTCAAGCGCGTACCGCGCTGCTCTCGACCGGTCGGCGTTCCGGTCTTCAGAATTTGATCTTTCCGCCGTCGCCGCCGCCGCCGGCATCGGGGCCTCGGTTTCCGTTACCGCCGTCGCCGCCGTTGGCGCTGACGCAGCCATCGGGCTCTTTGCCTTTGAGCACGATGGTGCCGCCCTTCCCGCCCCGGCCTGCTCCGGGCCCCTGATTGTTCTTGCCCGGCTTGCCATCGGCGTTGGTGATGCACGGGGATGTCACGGTGTTTTCCGGTCGATTGCTCTCATCGCCGCCGGCGTGTGCGTGGAGGGCTGGCGCGAGCGATGCAGCAACCAATGCAATGATGAGGGGCTTTGACATGATTTCCTCTCGATCCAGATTTGCGCGGGCAGGTTCGAAAAGCCCCTCCGGCGCGGCGCCGGAGGGGCTTCCGGAGATGCGATGCGATCAGAATTTGATCGTGCCGCCCTTGCCGCCCTTGCCAGCGTGGCCGGAGTTGTTGTTGCCGCCGTCGCCGCCATTGACGTGGGCAGTCGTTCCGTTGGAAGCGTCGCCGGCGTTTTTGATGGTGCCGCCGTTTCCGCCGCGGCCCCCCCTGCCGGTGTTGTGGTCGCCGCCGTCGCCGGCGTTCGCGGTGAACTTGTTGCTCTTGTGATGCAGGAACCCGAAGAAGCCAGCAGAGGCCGGCGATTGGGCCGCCGCCAGTGCGATGAGAGCCGCTGCCATTCCGGTGATCAGTTTCTTGCTCATAGTCGTCATGGTATTTCTCCTGTTTGCTGTTGAGTGGCATGGATCATTCCTGCCATCAGTTGGTCGTCGAGCGGCCCGCGAGCGGTTGTGATCGAAGTCACAACCCGGCGGCTTCTCGGATTTTCGAGATGTCTGAGCGTTTGCGAGGGGCGAAGCTGATCGCGCGCGGCATCCGGCGATGCGCCTTCTGGCGCTCCTCAGCTATGACGAACGTCTGCTACTCGCCCGCGGCGCGTGGCGACGTTTTGCGGCGGCAGGGCAATTTCGACGAGCTGCGCCACGTTCATCCGCGGGGCGCGGAACACTGTTTGCCAATCGCATCCGTTTGGCACAGCCGCCACACGTTGAGCGGCAGCAAACTCATACGAGAATTGTTTGCTCAATTGCCACGCCAACGTATTTGGCGTGTATCGGCAAGTGCACGACGGCGGCTTTCCCGCTGGACGTGACAGAGATCACTTTGCCGAATTCGCCTACATAGGCGCGGTTATGGTCGATAACCCTGACATTTTGTCCAATCGAAAAACGCTTAATTTCCCGATCAGATGATGCTTCCATACATTGCGTAGGCAGCTACGCCCACCGAGCCGGACAGACCGGCTCCAAGAGTCGAGATGACCGCAATGCCCTTGCATTGGCGTGAGATACCGCACCGATCAGGCCGGTTGCCTGGAGAAGGAAAGTGGATTTCAAAGACCAGAAGCCTGTCGGCAAACCGAAAAACAGAAGATAAACCCCGTTCCCCCACGGTCCTAAGTTTCCGCTGATGAATATTGTGGCGCAATCGCCCCAAAAGTCGGAGGATTGCAAGCTGCTGACCTGCTACGTGTTGGGAAAGCAAATCCCTGCCGTCGCCGACGGGGCGTTCCCGAAGGACAGTCCGCCATTGTTGGCAACAAATTTGAGGATCTTTTGCTTTATGCCTGAATTATTCAGGCCGGGGATACCTTCGCTCGCTCCGACCGCCATTCCCAAGAGCGCCATCGAGCTCGTAAAATTGGGCTTCGTTACGCCGTTCACAACATGTTGGAACGTTATTGGGCCCAAAAAAGCGCCGCCTCCGACGCCGGGAACGAGGCTGAAGCCGCTCAAGCTGAGATTTGTCACAAACCATTGGTCATTTTGCGCCATTGGAGCCTCCATCAAGACAAAGATAATCGCGCGGCGGTCTGCCAGTCATGCCGCCGAGCCGCAGACGTGCCGCGCACGCCTTCCGTCTGTTAGTGGCCTGTCTGCCTGCAAGCGGATCGAAATCACAATTCGGCCGCTTCTCGCATTTTCAAGATGTCTGAGCGCAGCGATGGGTCGGATCCGCTCGCGGAATCCGGCTGGGTGCGCCTCTGGCGATCAAATGGCTAATAGCGCGTTCCAATGAGATCGAATCACGTCCTCCAGCGTCATGCCCGCGCTTGTCGCGGGCATCCACGTCTTTCTTGCGAGCCTTCAGCCAAAAAGACGTCGATGGCCGGGACAAGCCCGGCCGTGACGCCGAATAAATGGCTCAATATGACCGGGAACCGCTGTAGTTACTCTTCCGCCACACGAAAGTTTCCGATCGCATGCAGCTTGCATTCAGTATCGGTCCGCGCGCAAGATTCGAGCGCGGCGTCGACCGCCTTGCTCTCGGACGGCGCCTCCGCAACCGCGTACCATCTCCCGCTCTTGCCACGCGCCAGCGCCCGCCATTCCTTGCGTCTGTAAATCTCGCCGATGCGTTGCCTGTCCGGCGCGGTCATGCCTTCTTCAGACGTCACCATGAAGATGTCGGTGGGGCGGCGGGACCTCGGAATCTGAACGGTCAACTGTCCGCTGACGGCGACCAGCAGGCAGGCGGATTGCCGCTGCGCCGCGCACCGCTCGACAACGAGCCGTACCGCCTCGGCCCGGCTCGTCTGGCCAGCGATCCAAAAAAACTGGCCGCTCTTGTCCATCGCCAGCGCCTTGTGCTCCGGTGCCGCCATGTAGTTCTGGTCAAGAAGCCGTCGCCGCCTGTCAGGGAGCCTCGGGATCTCGGCAGCCAGCGGCACGCCGGTGGGTTCGGTGCGCACGTCGCTCGCGAGCGGCAGCGGCAGCAGGTTCGCAGGCCAGACGACACTGAGGCCGACGGCGTAGAGCCGGCAGGCGCGGTGCGATGCGGACCGACACTGTTGCAGGGCTTCCTGTTTGGCGCTTTCCGGGTCGGGGAGTCCCACCGCAGCCCTGTAATTACCGTCGCCCGCAATCGCCAATGCCTTGGCGTCGGGGCGCGTCGCGTAATCGGCGAGCTCCACCCGCGCACTGTCCGTGATGAGCGGCACGACAGCGGCGTCGAATTTCTGCGTCCCTGGGCTGTCCAGCGACGCGCCGGTGCGCCAGAACACAAGGGACGCTGTGATCAGCATAACGGCGGCCACGGCGCCGACCGCCAGAATGATCCCTGGTCTCGCAAGGTGCGCGAATTGCATCTTCCGGGAAGCGGGCTGATAACTTGTTGCCGCGGGATCGAGTGTAATCCGAAATACGCGAACCGGGGTCTGGATGTTGCGCAAATCCTGCCAGCCGAGATCATCGAACCGGACCGACATTTTATTGCCGAGGAAGCTCCTGATGTCCTCGGAAATGCAGATGCCGCCGGGTTCCGCGAGCGTCTGCAGCCGCGCCGCAATATTCACGCCGTCTCCGAGCAGGTCCATGTTATGGCTAACGATCACATCGCCCACGGCAAGGCCGATGCGGAACAAGAGCCGCCGCTCGTGTGGAAGGTTCAGATTTTCACTGTTGTTGACAGCCTGGAAATCGACGGCGCAGCGCGCAGCATTTACCGCACTGTCGAATTCAGCGAGAATCGCATCGCCGGCGGTGTTAAAAACCCGGCCTTCATGTTTCTGGATAAGCCCGACGAAGGTTTGAGCAGCCTTGCGAAATCGGCGAATGGTTTCATCTTCCGAGATGGACACCAGGCGGCTATAGCCGGCGACATCGGAGGCAAGAATTACCGCCAGCTTGCGTTTCAGTTTCTCGGCTGAATCTTCCGCGTCCATGGCCGGAATTCTGGTGCTGATCTCCTCGTGCACGTCTTCCTGGTTAGCCGATCTTGTGGAAAGCTTGCTCATCAAGGGAGTTTCATCATCTGAACAGCAAACAGCATTCTGTGAGCTTGCGGGTTCAATTTGCTCGTGTCGAGGTGGGGTTAGTTCTCAAAAGTATTTTGCCCCAGACGCGAAATTCGTTCAGTTGCCATGGTCGCTTCTCCGCTTGCGTATGCTCCGATCCGGTGCGACCGCGGCATCTCGTTTCATTGTTGGTCGGAGAACGCCAGCTCTGCGTTCAGGGCCGTGTTCCCTGGGGAACAGAGCGATTGAAGACAGGTCGCTATTCACAAGTGCCGTGGCAGGAGGTAGGACGCTCCTGTAAATGAGCATCCCGGCGACCAACGAGGTGATCGAGTAGCGGCGCAAAATGTCGGCTGTGGGTCAGACGCGTCGATCCCGCTCGGTCCGGCGCAGCGCCGGTGTAGCTCCAATAGCAGACCCACCTGAGGGCATGCCGACCACGTCAACCACCCGGTTCACATGGTGCCGCGGTCGCGATAAATTGGCCGCGATGTGCCAGGAGGGATGACGGATGCGGCGGCGGGAGTTCACGGCAGCTTGGGAGCGCGGCGGCTTCATCGCTCCTTTGCCATCCGCGGCCCCGGTATCGCCTCAGCATCCGGCCTATCGGCCAATGCCGAAAGACGCTACCATCCGCGCCGACTTGGAGTTCGTAGGGGAAACCCGCTGCAGTAACGCACTGCAAGGCAAAAGGAGACCATAATGCCCGACCGCTCCTCAGGCTCAATGGTAACAGTCACTCTTGCCGCGGCCGCGGTTGCTGCCCTTTCGTTTCCGCTCGCAATGGCCCAGGCGCCGGCCAAATCCGGCGCCGCACAGGATTCGACGGTGAAAACGCCGTGGGGCGAACCCGATCTGCAGGGCATCTGGACCGATGAGACGGACACACCCCTGCAACGTCCGCCGAAATATGCAAACCAGGAGTTTTTCACAGCGGCACAGCGGGAAGAACTGGATCGGGAACGTTCCGCATTGCTGCGCCGCGACAAGCGTGTGGAGCGCGGCACGGAACTCGACGTAGCCGGCGCGTATAACGGCTTGTTCCAGTCTTACAAGCATGCCGGTATGCGCACCTCGATGATCGTTGCTCCCCCCGATGGATTAGTCCCCGCGATGACGCCCGAGGCGCAGAAAATCGTCGCTGATGATCGACAGTTTCGACTCGCCTTGCTGCAAGCGACCGAGACCTGCAAGTCGAAATCAGTGGCATGCAGCGGCGGAAAATATGATCCGACACCCTCGCCAAGGCTCGCCGACCCTCCGCCGCGGTACAACACGGCGCGGATGAACCGGCACGATGGTCCGGAGGATGGCGCGCTGGCGGATCGCTGCCTGACCGGCGGACTGCCGGAATTCGGCGCCCCGACCGGCAGCTTCCGCCGCATCGTGCAAACGCCCGGCGGCATCTCGATTTTTTACGACGTCGGCCAGGGTCAGGGCTGGCAACGCAACATCGTCATGAACGGAAGTCCACACCTGCCGAGCAACATCCGCCAATGGTATGGCGACTCGCGCGGCCACTGGGAGGGCAACACGCTCGTGGTCGATGTGACGAACTTCAGTGCGAAGACCGACTACCAAGGCTCCCGTGAGAACCTGCATCTGATCGAGCATTGGACGCGCACGGGCCCAACCTCACTCGAATACGTCGCGACGATCGAAGATCCGACCGTGTGGGCTCGTCCGTGGACCGTCAAGCAGGAGTTCACCCGGCAGAGCGAGGAAGCGAACCGGCTCTACACCGAGCCGCGCTGCATCGAAGGAAATTACGGCCATCCGGGCTTGATGCGCGGAGCGCGCGCCGAAGAAATCGCGTATAAGGAGGGTCGCGGCCCGCATCCGGCAACAAAAGACAATGCCACGGATTTCGTGGGTGTCGAAGACGATCCATTGCGGTAACTGGGAAGTCAGAGCGGATTAAGCACGAAGCGGCTCGATCTGGTACACCAGATGGTGCCTCCGGCCGCCTTGATCGGATTTTCAGGCTGGGCATCTATAGAAGTTTGCAGGCGACGGAGGATTCTTCCCGCTTCCGCTACCTTTGTCCAGACGAGTTCCGAATCGGGTCATGAGCGCCGTTTTCGCGATGTCGGCGACGAGTCCGGTCTACCTCCGACTCCGGAAAGATTGCGGCATCGCAGCGAACCGACGTTGAGGACTAGGATCGGATATTCACGGCCGGGTTACAGAGTAGTGTTGACGAGGCACCACAGTCAAAAAAGCCGCGCTCTGAAGCGCCGAATTTTCCTCAACCCCCGAAACATTTCGCCGTTCGCTTCGCCAGGTTCAGAAACCGCGCGACTACAGCGGCCAGGTTGGCCCGTCGCGATACTAGATTAAGTGGAATCTTGAGTTGCTTGGAGCGCCAATTCCTGGCGGTGCATCATTCGATTGAACAGGGTGTGATCTGCGTGTTCGCAGCGGGGACGGTCAGATGCCACGCGTGATGCTGCTGAGCGACGCTACCGGCGCACCCAACTGCGCAGGGGTCAGCGCACCGAGCATAGCCGCGCGAATCGAAGATGGGTGTCCTTGCGATCGCGGGACGTCAGCGGCTCGGCAATTTGGAGAAGAAATCCCAGATCACGACGGGCGAATCCAAGTCCTCGCC
>WNFL01442052.1_pt1 | contig 11235 bp, 8 predicted proteins | sample 5400361 | NCBI WGS metagenome assembly WNFL01 (sample SAMN13153351, study PRJNA577476) | soil metagenome | isolation source: 40 cm soil on Douglas fir-dominated hillslope | place: USA:California | collected 2013-09-17 | reverse complement strand
CAGGCGTTGCACCCCATACGGGTGAGCCTCTCTGGCCTGTTCAGCGATCTGCCAGCCATTTTTTCGAGGAACGTCGCTCAGCACCGCTTGCAGGTAGCGCCAGGCACGCTGGTGGACTTCGGGGCGCGCAAAGTGGGGACGCAGCCGGGCATGCAGCTCGCGTAAGTGCTCGTACCACCCGCTGATTTCACGCAGGCTGGGCCTGGCTTGCGTGGATGTGGTATGTTGGGAGTACTTCATGCTGCTCTCCTTTCCCAGGGACGAGACAACGTAGAAGAGATTGCACTTCTAGCATGTCAGATCGAGGTGGGAATGGCACGAAGTTCTTTTCCCTTCCAGGGAAGATTCCGGGGATTTTTCCAGGGAGTTTTCCTCCCTATCCAAGTGCCACTGTAGTGCGTGCAATGCGCTGGCCGAGTGCGATGGGGTAGTCTGAAGCGGCCTGAGCCCGAACGCGGGATTGAAACTCTACTCGGTGCCAGTGTTATAAGCCCTGTAATAGTGACAGCCCTGGCAGTTGGTGGTGGTACTGGCACCGGAGCAACGACATTCCATCATAACTCGTTTGGTGCTATAATTTCTTCGGTTGATCGCACCTCTTGGGGGAATACAGCCGGGTTTACACAGCAATCTGCAATGGTTGTTATAGGAGTATGATGGAATTAGGGCTAAATACCGGGTGGACTAACCAACCAAGTGGCACTCTGGACTTCCCTGGTGGCGTACTACAGACCTACCCACAGATCGCTGCTACAGGTGCCAAATGGATACGCATGGGCATTCCTGATCCGAGCCTGGTAGACATTACTGCTCTCCTGACGAGTATTAAGGCCGCAGGTCTCAAGGTACTCGGCTTGATTGATCCTGGTACTTCTACTCCATCGGGGCAGCGAGATTGGAGCGCAGGCAGTGCAGAGGCGGGTAGCGGCACCGGCCAAAATGTGTTTATGGATGGACTTATTGCTAAGTTCAAACAAGCAGCGGCGCAATATGCTGGACTGGTGGCTGCATACGAAGTATGGAATGAGCCGAACGCATGGACGATGGCTCCAGGGCAGGGTGGCAGCTATATCTATCCGAGCAATTGGGCCTACCTGCTCAAAAACATCTACCCATTGGCTGCTAGAGTGCCCGTGGTATCCGGCGGTCTCTTCCAGTTCAGGGACGCGGGTGGACTCCATACTACCAACGACTATCTGAGCAGCGCGATTGGGTATGGTGCCATATTCGACTACGTGGGCATCCATCCTTATGTATACGCAAGTGACCTGGCTGCATGCTTTATAGGTAACAAGCCACTGTTCGTTACCGAGTTCGGGTACAACACTGCCGGTATGAGTGAGGCACAGCAAGCAACCAACCTGTCAAACGCCATTGATGTGCTGCGTCGTAGTGGGCGGGTGGCTGCTGCATTCTGGTTCAAGCTTCAAGACTCAGTAGGATTAGAATACGGACTGCTTCGTTTGGATAGTAGCCAGAAGCCGGCGTACAGGGCTTTCAGAGGAGGGGTTTTCGTGGAGCAAGCGGCCTTACAGAGGTGGTCAAGCTTCTTCTTACAACTACAAGCACTCGGACTCGCAGCGACAGTGCCGCCTACGGGTACGGGAATATATCAAAAGTGGTATACCTTGTATCTGAGTGGGCACCAGATCGGCCCCGCAACCTCACACGAGTATGCGATCAATGGTTGGGATGGCAGTCCGGGGGTGGCGCAAGACTTTGGTAGCTGGCGTATCGAGTGGTTCAACAGTCAGGCATATTGCTACGGGCCGATGGGTACACTATGACCATACACCTGATAGATGAAGCAGACCTACGTCTGAAGCGGCCTGAGCCCGAACGCGGGATTGAAACTGCTGGCGCAGGAGCTGGCAAGTAAAGGAGGTACCATGTCTGAAGCGGCCTGAGCCCGAACGCGGGATTGAAACAAAAAGCTCGACGAAGAGGTCGGCAAGCGCGGCCTGGTCTGAAGCGGCCTGAGCCCGAACGCGGGATTGAAACATGAACGTTAACCAAACAAGCCCTCTTCTTTTTTAAGTCTGAAGCGGCCTGAGCCCGAACGCGAGCATAGGAGAAAAATACCGTCAGTTGGGACTCCATAAGCACCTCCTCACCTGAGCATGTCACATTGACAGTAGTACATCCTACCTCAAGCATTCTAGCAAGGAGAGTCGAGCACGAGTAGTTCACGCTTACAAGTATTCGCCACGGCTGTCAATGTGTGTAACAGACGCTGTGTTCCTGTCAAATCAACTGTCATTTTGCAGGGATTGCTTTGTGAAGTGGCTTCAGGAGGGGGGCGAGAGGGAGGGGGAAGTGAAACACATTCTATCAGTGCTATCCTCAATATCTATGCCCATATTTTGCCGGAGATGCAACGAGATGCCATGGATAAAATGGATGACTTTTTTAGAGAGAGTAAGTAGTAGCAACAGGTAGTAATGCTTTCATGGGTCACAAACTGAGTCTTATGAGAGTGAGACCTCCACCGCTTCATGTAGTTCTACCGAATGGTCTGTTTTGCTCATTCTTTTTGCGATAAACTGTCAAATACACTGTCAATTTAGGAATGTCGTATTGTGCGTGTGTGGTAAACTAAGGTGTGAAGCATGCTGAGAAGAAAGCGTATACGATGAAAGCCTCTATCGAAATGATAGAGGTCGTTCGGAGAGCGGGTTACGGGATTCGAACCCGTGATCTCAACTTTGGGAAAGTCGCATGTTGCCACTACACTAAACCCGCTTGCACTCTGCTGACAACGTGGAGTATAGCCGATTGAGGAGCAAAAGTCAATGGTTTGCACTGACACTTATCAGGTATGGTATCATCAGATTCATGAATAGGTTTTTTATCGCATTCTTATCGTTGTATGTGGAATAATGAGAAATCTCTGTACATTGCAAGCTTCATCAGGAGGACGCTATGGGCTTCTTCTCACGTCTCGCAACCTTCTTTCGTATTCGCGCCAATGCAGCGCTAGATAAAGCCGAAGACCCGGGCCAGGTGATGGACTACTCTTATAGCAAGCAACTCGAGCAGCTCCAACAGCTTCGCCGCTCGATTGCCGATGTTGTAACCAACGAAAAACGCCTGGAAATGCAGCAGTCACAACTGATCGAGCGCATGAATAAGCTCGACCAACAGGCGATGCAGGCATTGCAGGCCAATCGCGAAGACCTAGAACGCATGGCCCTGCAACGCAAAGAAACGTTACTGCCACAAATCAATAGCTACGAGCAACAATTAGCACAATTGAAGGCCCAGGAAGAGAAATTGATCGGCATGGAGCGCACAGTCTCCGGGCGCGTAGAGGCATTCCGCACGCAAAAAGAGATGGTGAAAGCGCAGTATGGCGCGGCACAAGCCCAGGTAAAGATCAACGAAACGCTTACAGGCATCTCTCAAGAAATGACGGAGATGAATCTTGCGATGCAACGGGCGCAGGACAAAGTGCTCTCGATGCAAGCTCGTGCCAATGCTATGGAAACCCTGATCGAGCAGGGGGCGCTTAGCGAGCAAGGGGCGCTCGGGCCAGGTTCTGGAGATACACTAGACCGCGAGCTGCAAAAGATTACCGTCGAACAAAATGTAGAAGCGCAGTTAGAAGCGATGAAACAACAAATGCAGCTCGGTGGGCCGAACTCATCCCAACGACAGATTGAAGGGCCAGCCTCAGAAGAATGAGGCTAGCCCTTCTTCTCTTTTTCTTTCTTTGCCCTCGCCTTATAGAACGACTTGGGCTTAGGATGGCGCTCGGTATCCATATACGCAGCCGGAGCCGCGTCCTCGTGGGCTGCGATTTCATTCTCATCGCGCTCGCTGAGCAGCTCCTGCAGGTCGTTATAAATATTGTAGTTGTCGATAACCTCCCGCATATGCAATATGTGGCGCAACACCTGGACCTGGCTGATGTTGGTTTTATCTCCCCTGGCAGGCTCGGCCTTCTGCAGGAGCTTGTCTACTAAATCCATGCTATCGTCATGAGCGCCAATGCCTTCAAGCCGTTCGTGTACCACTAATAGTTGCTCATATAAATTCATGCTTGCTCTCTCCTCAAGGTTATAGATAATCTTCCCCTCACGAGCTAATGGTAACATAGTGCATGGCACCCGTCAAATTCCATGCTGTTCGGCAACCTCCACCGCTACCAGGTTCGTATAGAACGTACTACCACCGCCCAAATCGGCCAGGCAATCCGAGGTAGTCCAGTTAATGTTGCGCTGATCCGGGCTGAACCTCGGCCACCAGACCGTCGTTGTAGCCAATACACCTGGACGAATTTCATCAGTCACTTCTGCAACCAACCTGCACCATCCCCGTTCGTTACCTACGCGCACCAGTTGTCCGCTGCGAATATTTCGTGCAGCGGCATCACTCGGATGTATGCGCAGCGTAGGAGCGCCTTCCTTGGCAATCAGCCGTTCTTGATTGCCAAAAGTCGAACTGACAAAATGGTGGGCTGCAGGACATAACAGCGGAAGGCGACTTTTGGAGGATCCCTGGGCATCCAGTCCCGTTCTTGCTTCGACTTCAGGTTCCCAACCAGGAACAGGATCATACCCCTTAGCCGCCGCCGCTGCTGAATAGAACTCCACTTTACCCGATGGCGTGGGGAAAATACCATCTGCAAAAGGAATCTCTTGATCGGCAGGAATGGCAAGGGGAATAGAACCTTCCGCCTGCAGGCGTTCTACTGTTATATCAGTAAGTAGTGGATCATGACATGCGGTTGCCTCCATGATCCCACGAATAACCTCATTCGCGTCCTCCTGCAACCATGGCTCGTTGAAACCCAATGCCGAAGCGAGACTGCGCATCACATCCCAGTTACTGCGCGTCTCACCTAAGGGAACAATAGCGGGCGTGTTGTACTGCAATGAAAGGTGCCCATACGGTTTATGCAAGTCCACATGCTCGAGTTGACTGGTAGCTGGTAGGATGATATCAGCGTAACGCGCTGTATCTGTCTCGAAGAGTTCATGCACGATAGTGAAGAGGTCATCACGCATCAAACCCGCTATGATTCTTCCCGCATTTGGTGCAGAGGCAACCGGATTGGCGTTATAGATGAAGAGCGAGTAAATGGGTGGATCAGCCTCTCCCGTGAGGATCGCACCCAGGCGATTCATATTCAGCGAACGCGGAGGTGGAGGACAGGCAGGATCATGCGCATGGGATACTGCCTCGCCATCCCACTGTAACCAATCACTCGTGCTATACATCAGTCCACCGCCCAGCAAACCATACTGCCCGGTAAGAGCAGGAAGGCAGGCGAGTGTACGCACCGTCTGACCTCCATTTGTATGGCGGTTGATACCATCCGTCACACGCAATAACGCAGGAGTGGTTGTTGCATAGCTGCGAGCAAGGTCAAGAATCGTCTCAGTTGGAAGGCCCGTTATCTGTGCTGCGCGTTCAGGTGGAAATTGCATAATACGCTCGAGTAGTGACTCCCAGCCGGTGATATGTGCAGCAATCCAGTCAGGGCTGTGAAGTTCCTCTGTCACCATTACATGCATCATAGCAAGCGCAAGCGCCGCGTCGGTGCCAGGAAATGGTTGTATATGCCGGTCAGCAGAACGCGCGGTCAGCGTGCGAATGGGGTCAATGACGATTACACGGGTGCCCTTACGCTGAGCCTCCCGCAAAAAAGGCATGATATGCGGTGCGGTACTGGCAGGGTTACTGCCCCAAATCAAGATCAGTTTACTATGCACCAGCATCTGAGGTGAGGGAGCCAGGCGACTCCCTATCGTGAGCACGACGGCCTCCTCAGCTGCAGCGCCGCATATAGTCCGTTCGAGCTGGCTTGCCCCCAAGCGATTCCAGAAGCGGGTATTGGTGACAGAGTTATTAACCAGCCCCAAAGTGCCTGCATAACTGTACGGGAGGATGCATTGCGCCCCATATCGTGCGATAATATCACGCCATCGCTCTGTAATCTCAGTAATAGCCTCATCCCAAGAAATACGCCCGAATGCGCCACTTCCTTTAGGGCCAACACGTCGCATAGGGTAGAGCAATCGTTCAGGATGATAGACACGGTCCAGGTAGCGATTGACCTTGGCACAGAGCCATCCCCGAGTTACTGGATGGTCGCTACGACCACGCACACTTACAGCTCGCCCTTGCTCATCTACTTGCGTTTCGAGCGCACAGCAGTCAGGACAATCATGTGGACAAGCTCCAAAGACAACGCGGAGATTGCGGCTCTCTTCCGTTAGCTCAGGGGATTTGGGGAACATGTTGCATCCTCCCGTAGACAGTTTGGTCCATTAATGTTACTTTACTGTGCAACATGCTCATGTAGTACGTCAAGAGTGAAAAGGGATGAAACCGGGAACCAAGCCAGGAGAGGAGATCAGTATTCCCTGCCTCTCACTCCTGACTGCTTGGTTGTAAAAACAAGTAGGGTAACTGTGTGGGCGCATTCAGTCCCAGGAACCTGTTGCTGTGAGCCAATCAAGAATGATCTCAGGCATATGTGACACCGCACCCTGCCGTTGCGAACACTGCGGGAGGGACTGCAGCACTGTCCCACCATATTCTTTTGAAGTGACACGGCGATCAAAAAGTACGACGGCATTGCGGCTGGTGCCACTAGCTGGTCAGAATACTGCTCTGCACGTGCCGCGATGAGCGGATCATTCAACACAGGCATGGGCAGGCGTGCAAGCAATATGCAGGCAGGAGTCCGACTGACTTCATCCGTGCCATCCCAGAAACTGCCGGTACCGAGCAACACCACTCGCTCCTGGTCGTGGAACATCTGCCAGAGTTGGCGTGGAGAGCCATCGATGCCATGACCCAGCACAAGTATTCCTCGAGCTTCCAGCAATGGCCTGATCGCGGCGTATGAACTGCGCAGGGCAGCATATGAAGTGAAAAGCACGACCAATTGACCATCCAGCATGGTGGCAAGCTGTACGATCGCATCATCCAGGTGACGTTGATACTGCGGCATATTTGGTTCTGGCACGTCATTGGGCAGGTAGAGCAACGTCTGTTCGTGATGTTCAGTGACGACGGAGAGCGCCGGGCATATGTCTGCTTCGAGGCCCAGGCGACTACGATAAAACGAAAAGCTGTGATCAACAGAGAGTGCAACGCCTGCAAAAACGGTAGATGCACGAGGTGTGAGTACATGATCCCTCAAAAGAGCGGCGGTATGTATATGCTGGGCATACAGGACCGGCGAACTTTCTGCATTTTGCATCGATGACGGTTGAGATAGCGCATTTGAAACGGCTGCACTGGATTCCACCTGATGGCGCTGGTGGCATCCGCAGCCAATACACCATGTCATTATCCTCATCTGAGGCATTCACGCCTGTGTGATTTTCCATCAAGGCTCGCTGGCCAAGTTGTTTTTGCTCAAGGAGTCGTTGGGCTAGCGCAGCTAATTCCCAGGCTACGGATTCGTCTTCCCCACTTCCCAGGTCCAATCGATGGCGGCTGTGCTGTGTAGTAAGCATGATCTTTTCTGCTACATGGACGAGATCAATAGCCGCCTGTAGACGATGGGCAGCCTGCTGCCAGGCTTGCTCTACCTCCATCCAGGTCGCCATATTTCGCAACTGCCTGGTAAATCGAAGCGATTGATCGATACGTTCGTTATTCCGTGCACTGTAGCTGCGCCCAGCAGCTTCGCTTTTTCCTTTATCACGAGCGCCGCTGTTCACGCCTTCCTGGAGAAGATTGGCCAGCGCAACAAATAAGTTGTCCACAGATGTGCAGGCCTGGCCTAACGTCTGAAACCAGGTAAGCATACGCGTATCAAGCTCTGATTTTCCAACTGTAGGAGTAGTCGAGAGACCTCCTGGCCCATTTTCACGTAATGCAGGTGCTGCAAGTGCAAGCAACCCTTGATAGCGGCCATCGGGCAATTCAACGCCAATTGTGTTCAGCATTCCCAGGAGGCGTGTATGATCGAGTTCGATACTATTCCAACGACCGCTTTCTTCTTCCAAGAGATCGGCGTCGAGTATCAATCGGTGCTCAATAGGACGCAGGAGCGAATGTGGGGAAGAAAGATCATCAAAAAGTCCAGCTTGTGTGGTTACAACTATTCTTGCTGCCTTGACACGCTCTTCTGCCTTGCTGACAAAGCAATATCCTCTCTGTCGATAGAGACACCGTTGATACGCAGTTTCTGCTCGACCATCAGCGAGGGGAACCTGTTCTACACCAGAGGAGATACGCTCCCAAGCAGAGATTTCCTGGGGTAACAGGGTCAATTCACTTCGTTCGCCCGTCAAAGTTTGCTGTGCCCACAGTGCCAATTTAGCTAATCCCCTTGCTTGTTCTGCGGATAATTCCCCGCTGGTGCGCCGTAAAGCCGACCCAAACCAGCGATGGATGCAAAGATACCCCCCCCGCTCAGCCAGGTAAGCCACCGGCAGTTGATCTCTGAGATACAGTTGTAAACGCGGCAAAACTCGCTCAACTAAACGCCGTGCTCCCTGCTGGTTTGCACAGGCGATTACAAGACGTCTGGGGGATGTATTCGCAGCCGCAGCGTCTTCTGGTGGCTCGCAGAGCCATTCCAGGGCGGGCAATAAAGCGGGGGTGTAATCATTGGCTCCGGTAGTAACTTCCATGAGCAGAAGCGTTTGCTCTTCAAGCGCCTGGCGCACCGCTTTATATGCTGTTTGATAGCCAACATGCATGTGAGGTTGCTGGAGTTGGGAGTCATGTTGACCTTGTTCGGAGGGCGCTGTCAGGATCTCATTAGCATTCGATGTAGCTCCTGAAAGCAGGACGACTTCTTCGGGGATCACTTCAATGAGTGTTTTCAGAGTATCGGTGATTGGGACATCAACCGGCGAAGCAAGGACTGAGGAGGGAGTCTGGTTCACCACATGCTCAACCGGGATTTCCACTGGCTCTTCGTTTTCTGTTCCTGGCTCAGCTTGACGAGCAATTGCAAAAGATAGTATACGAGGGTCCATTCCCAATTGTGCGGCGAAACGGTCCCCAAGGCTTCCACGTAAGCTGTTCTTTTGCAAGCCATCCCGGGCCATACGATCCTGCAATTCCTGGCGAAAAAATATCAGGAGTGGCCAGAAGCGAGGAGCATCCAGATTCGCCAGGTCTTTGAGAAGTGAAAGATCAATTGACTGGAGACGTTGATGCAGCGCTAAAAAAACCTGCATCGCCAGGATCGTATCTACCATAGCGCGGTGTCGTCCAGGTATCACCTGCACATCCAGGGCTTGTGCAACTTGCCCCAGGTTATAACTTGGCAAGGAGGGAAGCAGGACGGTCGCCAGCTCGAATGTATCTATGAGAGGATTGTTACGCACGAGTCCGCGCCGGCGCAAAAAACCCACGTCGAATGGGATACTGTGGCCCACAATAGGATAGTCGCCAAGAAACTTTTGCAATGGCCTGGCAATCGACTCAAAGTCGGGAGCATTTGCTACCTGCTGGGGAGCGATTCCGGTTAGCCGCTGTACTCGAAGAGGGATTGAGCGCCCAGGGGAAACAAGTGTCTCCATCTTATCCAATATCGTAGCGCCTTGAAATTTGACCGCTGCAACCTCAAGAATTGCATCCTGTTCTGCATGCAGACCCGTCGTTTCCAGGTCCAGTGCTACACGAATTGGAGGTTGTCTTATCATGAGTGTTCCTACAGCATCTCCCTTTGGTCGACCGTGAAGATCCCCAGAAGTTCTCTAGGAGTATACGAGCCGCTTGCGCGGCACGGCCGCGATGACTGATACGATTCTTCTGTTCCGGTGCTAGCTCGGCAAGCGTTTTTCCAAGTTCGGGTACAAAGAAGATAGGATCATAACCAAACCCGTTCTTCCCACGAGGCACATCGGCAATTACTCCCTCGATTACTCCCTCGACAATACGAGTAGAGCCAGATGGGTCAGCCAGGGCGATTACACAGCGAAAACGTGCCGTGCGTTGATCCATCGGAAGCCCATTCAATTGCTCCAGTATCTTGCGGAAACGCTCTTCATACGTTGTTTCCCTGCCAAGGTAGCGAGCGGATCGAACTCCTGGAGCGCCTCCGAGCGCATCTATCTCTAAACCAGAATCGTCGGCCAGCGTAAGCATACCTGAAGCCTGAGCATAAGCACGGGCCTTCAGCTCCGCGTTTTCGGCAAAGGTGGCTCCCGTCTCCTCTAGTAGCATATCTAATTGCAGATCTTTTAGCGACAATAATTTAAACGGCAGATCAGAGAGGATTGCACGCAATTCCTCCAATTTATGCTGATTGCTTGTTGCCAGTAATAGCGTTCGCATGGCTTCTCTCTAGCTGTAATAGGTGATCCGAACAACTCACGGGTCTATAGTCTGATGTGACTACTCGGATTCCCCCGGCGCAAATCATTCTGCTTACGTGGATATACACCGCTGTATTGTAACATCAATTGAAATCGCCTTTCCAGGTGAAGAGAAGTCATCCCCTAACATAGGCCCATATAGTATCATATCCCAGTTGTGTTGTCGAGTTTGAATACAAGTGACTTTATGTCGAAATGCATAACACAGCCGGCAATTTGGCAATCAGCGTGCATCGAATCCACTCGAATCCTCGAAAAAGCTTCGTGCTATGCGACTAAGTACTGGTAGTTTGTCAATCTTCTGCGACCTGCCTCTTCACATTAATTGCTCATCGGATTATAATAGCCTCAAACTTGAAAGGCTTAAACTGATTTATCCAGGCTTTGCATTTTAACTGCTAAGGAAAAATCATGGAGCTATCTAATATCCAACAGCTCTATATACAAACCATCTTTGACTACTTCCATGATCAGGGAACGTGGCCTACCTATGGGCATGTGGAGCGAAAAATATCTCAAGCCCACCGGGACTTTCATATGCGGGAAGTAGCAAGAGATCTTCCTAGTGGTTTTGGTAATGCATTTGCCTTTAATTTCGATCGAAATCAGGAAGCTGTTCTCAGAATTCAAGCTGTATATCTTTGCAAGGGTTCTGAAGAGGAGCTGGCAGATTTCGTGCGTGTGCTTCGGTTCTGCGTCGATAAGTACTTCAGCTTTGGAGAGAATAATCTCGACGTTACTAGTGATGAACTGAAAGAGCAACTTAATATGCCGGAAATGTCTATTCGCAAAGTTGGTCGATTGATCGAAGCCGAAGGGATGTTCTGGGGGAGCTATGGGCGAAAAGATGTCGAGGGAAATAGTTGGATGTTTAAACTTACACCAGGAATGGAGGGGATTGCGCTCTTTGATAAAGTTGCCTCTATCGAACAATATT
>WNFL01259266.1_pt1 | contig 11236 bp, 8 predicted proteins | sample 5400361 | NCBI WGS metagenome assembly WNFL01 (sample SAMN13153351, study PRJNA577476) | soil metagenome | isolation source: 40 cm soil on Douglas fir-dominated hillslope | place: USA:California | collected 2013-09-17 | reverse complement strand
CGTGCGCGCAGCGCTTGCCGGCAGACAGATCATCGTCGGAGCGATTAGCGTCGGCGAATCCTTTCAGTCACTGCGAGGCGGCACGCCGCTGCGCGTGCTTGCCCAGCTGAGCCCCGGCCGCACGAGTCTCGCGCCGGACCTCGCGACCGCGAAGGAACAGGGTTACGACCTGGAGATGTCCTCGTTGCGCGGGCTTGCAGCGCCCAAGGACCTGCCAGTCGACATTCGGACGCGTCTCGTCAAAGCCGTTGAGCAAGCCGCAGCCGACCCCGAATTCCAGGCGAAGTCAGTTCAGTACTACGCTCCACTGCGCTATCTGTCGCCGATACAATTCGAAGCGGCGTTGCGGGAAGGCGACTCGCAACTCCGTCAACTCTGGAAGGAAATGCCATGGTCAGAAAAGTAATAGTCCCGCACGTCGCGCAGCTTGGAACAAATTATGGTGACAGGAGAGACAACACCTAGTCAGCGGCGAGCGACGCCTAACCGCGCGTTCGAAAACGGACGCGCCGACAAGCGGCGCACCGCTCAACGCGGACGTTGGGCGCCACGGCAGCACAATCATAGGGAGTGAATATGAAGCGTTTCTCAATCACGATAGCGCTCGTCGGCGGTATGTGGTTGGCGGCCCCTGTACCGATGGCGCAAGCCGCTCCATGCCTCATGGTGACGTTGACAGGCACCCAGAGCGGTCCGTCGGTTTTCAACGGTCAGGCTGGCGCTGGTACGCTTGTGCGTTACGGCGACGACAGCAACGATTGCGGAGCCACCGAGCTGCAGTTCGACGCCGGACGTGGCACAAACATGCGACTGTCACAGATCGGTGTGACTCCGGTACAGCTAAATGCGATCTTCTTTACGCACATGCACGGAGATCACACGGAGGGTTTTGCCGACATCATGATGCTGCGTTGGTACTTGAAGGGGCCAAAGATCGACATAGTCTGCAGTTCGGATGCAACATCCGTTCTGGGGATCACCAATAGCTGCCGAAAATATGTCACGCATATTGCCGATGCATTCCTCCAGTCCGGCGAGATTGCCGAGCGCCGCTCCGAGGACAACGCGCGTCTTGCGGGCGGCCCAGCCGATTTGACCAATGTAATTACGTTCGATCCGAAGGACGAGCCGCAGGTCGTCTGGTCGTCCGGTGACGTGAAAGTCAGTGCGATCCGGTCTACTCATACTGCGGGCCATGCGTCCTATCGCGTAGACACGCCAGCTGGAAGTGTGGTGATCGGCGGCGACGCAGGCAACGATGTGCTCGCACCGCCACGCGCTTCCTCGACATCCGATCAAGTGGAGAAATTGGCGAAGGGGGTGGACATCATCGTGCACTCAGCGTTCCACCCCGTCTTGGGGCCGGATAAAGGCAGCGGAATGCCGGCACCGATCTTCTTCCGCCAGAGCACGGCGTCCGACCTGGGCGCGATGGCAAAGCGCGTGGGAGCGAAGCACCTTATGCTCACACATCTTGGCCCATCGCTCGGAGCAGTGATACACAACCGCTGGAAGGTTCCGGGCGGTCCGTTAACCCAAGCGGATTACCGCAAAGCGGTCGAGGCGGGCGGGTTTACCGGAAATACGATTGTCGGAACCGATCTTGCGACCCTGCGGCTTCCGGCGAAATAAACAAGGTTAGGTTTTGTCACAATGGAGATTGACACCAATGCGCACTGTTCTCTTCCTCGTCGCAGGGCTCTTACTGCTAGGCGCGGCTCTGTTGTTGGGAAAGCTCTTTTCCACCCACTATCCTAGTGCCGCGTTCGTCGCAACCGTCGCTTATGTTGCCCTCTGGCTAATCGTCGCCGGCATCAATATGTGGGTCGGCGTCGCGAAGGCCGGCTATTCTGCTACCGAGGAGCTGCCGATTTTTCTGCTCATATTCAGTGCGCCCGCTGCCGTGGCCATCCTTCTCAAATGGAAGGTTTTCTAGGTCAGCGGACCAAAGGGACTCCCCGCCATTCAAGGACAGCGCGATGAACATTCTCACAGCTAATCTCCTCCTCAGTACGTTCGTATTTTGGATTGCCGCCAAGCTCTATCTTCTGCCGAGGCTCAGGGGCCTGAAACCTCGGACGGTACTGCTCCCTATTCTTCTATTGCATTCATTCCGACATCTTGGTCTGATGTTCCTGGCACCGGGGGCCACATACGCGGGCATCCCGGCGATGTTTGCGTATCCCGCTGCATTTGGCGACCTGCTTGCCGCGCTGCTCGCCCTGGCCGCTATTGCGGCCGTGGCGATGAACTGGAAAGGCTCGCGACTTCTGGTGTGGATCTTCGCCGTCGAAGGCACGCTCGATCTGGTTTCGGCGATCGTACTGGCCACGATCTATGGAGCTCACGCGTTCATGGGTCCCGCGTACTGGATACCTGCGTTCTGGGTTCCCGCGCTGTTGGTGACGCACTACATAACGTTCGTGATTCTCCTCAAGCACTGGAAACGAACGGCTTGACGCTCGAGACGGGCGCTCCCGCTAGTGGTGGCCTTTCTGCTTTGAATACGCTTCCGTTAGAAACGGAAAGATACGCCTGTTATGAGATGATGCGTGTTGAGGTCGAACTGCATCGGCACACGAAGTCCGGTGATCGCGCCTTCCAAAACGGGTTCGGCGTGGAAGTGCGTATACCGATATTCCCCGAAAATCGCCGTGTCCCTCGTGAGCTGCCAGGACAGACCGCCCCCCGCCTTGTATCCCATTGAGGAATCGGTGGCCGACCGAGTGGTCAGCTCCGCATTCCCCCTATTCGTGACCCGAACTTTGAATAGCGCAGGGCCGGCGGTGACGTACGGCTGGAGCCTTCCATTCGGATATTCCGGGCTGGCCAGAAACGGGTAGCGCAATCTGACGACGTCGAAGGCGATCGCGGCAATCGCGAAATCGATCTTCTGGAGCGTCGCCGGCTCCGTAACTCCCGAAATCGTCGTGTCCACGATCTGGGTGGGGAGGTTCGCGTTGAAACCAAACGCGTCCAGCCCGATGCCATACCATGGCAGGGCATCGAACCAATACCCCGCACGTGCGCCCAAGACCCCCGACGGATCCCACTTCAGATCGTGAAACGTGTGGTCCGCTTCCATGCCTGGCGGCCTGACGACGAGGGTGACGTCGCTGCGGGGGGTATAGGCAAGCCCGCCGTACAGATCCGCAAACCATTCTGCGGAAACCGGAGTCGCCACTGCGAAGAGCGAGAGGCAAGGCGCCGCCAGGACCGACTTGAGGCGGAAGCCCGCAGTAAAACGCATACCACTAGAACATTGCGCCGGCCCCCTTTATTCCAAGGATCGTGGTCAATCTCGACGGTCCACGCAGCTCTAGAGTTCCACCATGCCCATCCAGAACATCAGCTTGCCGCCGGTGTCGATGTCGTACTTGCGCACGTAGTCGAGCCTGCCGTCGGCTCCGATGCGGAACACCGACAGGCAGGCAGGAGCGTCGCGCACGACGGCGCCGTCGCGCACCGCGAGGCCCATGATGTGCGCGGCGACCAGCATGCGGCCGCTCGGGTCGATGTGGAAGGTCCGGCAGTGGATGCCGCGCGTGTCGACGTGCTGGATCGGCGTCGGCTCGCCGGTCGAGGGATCGATCGAATAAGCCGCAAGCGTGTTCTCCCCGCCGACGAAAACCTTCCTGCCCTCGAAATCCATCGTCGTGTCGGCACGGTTCACGCCATACACGAAACGGCCGTTCGGGTGCACGTGCACCGTGCCCGCGGCCTGGCGTGACTTCTTGTTGTTCGGTTCGGCGAGCGTTTCCTTGCGGAACGCCGGCGCCGCCGCGAGGGCGTCGCCATCGAGCCTGAACATGTCCAGCTTGTTCTCGCGCTCGAGCGACACGTAGATCCAGGGCTGCGTCGGATGGAAATCGAGATGCCGCGGCCCGAAACCAAGGCCTCCGTTGGGCGCTATCGAGACGCCGTCAGTCAGCAGCCCGTCTTTGTAATTGAACGCCTTCAGCGCACCCGGGTCCTCCGGCATGCCGCCGGCCGGATCGTTGCCGCGCGCGACGAAAATCGCCAGCCGGTTGTTCGCCGTGATCCGCACCTGGTGCCCGTAGATCCCGGCGTCGACCGGACCGCGCTGCTGCACTTCCTCGCCCAGGGTCGCATCGCCATTGATCCTGTAGACGCGCAGCGCGCTCGGATTGTTGAACGCGACCAGCGCGTGCCGCGACGGGATGTCGGTGGTGATATGGATCGGGCGCGTTGGCAGCCGTATCGTGTTGCCGTGCGGCGCGAGCGCCCCCGAAGCCGGATCGATTCGAAACGCGCTCACGTGATGCTCCGTGCCCGCCGGCCCCGTCCCGGGCGCGCTGCTCGAGGAGGCCACATAGAGATAACGCCGGGAGGCGTGAGGCCAGGCGTACTGCACGTTGGCCGGCAGCGTCACCGAGCCGCGCTTCGCGAGCGCCGCGCCTTCGACGTCGACGTCCCAGTGCGTGAGTACGGGACCGACGCTCGAATAGAGCGCGGCTTTGCCCGGAGTCCCTTGAGCAAACGACGGGCGCGGCGCGACGGCCGCGGTTGCGAGCATAGCCATGAAAGTCCGGCGATCGATCATGATCCCTCCGTGTGAAGCCTACGCGTGGAACGACGACATCACCCCTTGTACAACCAGCACGCCACGCCGCGCGTGGCCGACAGCGCGAAATTCTCCGGGTAGCGCTCGCGGCATTCGGGCATCACCTTCGGGCAGCGCGGGTGGAAATGGCAGCCCGCGGGGGGATTCACCGGCGATGGCAGCTCGCCTTCCAGGCGGATCACCTCGCGCGTGCCTCCGGGTTCGATCTTCGGCACCGCGGCGAGCAGCGCCTGCGTATACGGGTGCTTCGGCTCCCGCAGCACTTCGTCCACGGTGCCGCGTTCGACGATGCGCCCCAAGTACATCACCGCGACTTCGTGCGCGAGGTATTCGACCACTGCGATGTTGTGCGTGATGAAGAGGTACGACAGCTCGAGGTCCCGCTGCAGCGACTTGAGCAGATTGAGGATCTGCGCCTGCACCGAAACGTCGAGCGCGCTGGTGGGCTCGTCGCAGATGATGAGCCGGGGACGCACGGCGAGCGCGCGCGCGATCGCGATCCGCTGGCGCTGGCCGCCGGAGAACTCGTGCGGGTAGCGATCGACCGAGTCGCGCGCCAGCCCCACCTGGTCGAGTATCGCCGCGACGCGCCGCGCGCGAGCCGCGGCATCATTTTCGACGCCGAGCGCGGCCATCCCTTCGGCGAGAATGTCGGCGACGCGCATGCGCGGGTTGAGCGAGGCGTAAGGGTCCTGGAAGATGATCTGGAAGTCGCGGCGGTGCGCGCGCAGCTCCGCGCCTCGGATGCGCGTCAGATCGACGCCCCCGAAGCGCACTTCGCCGCTCGTCGGGCGGACGAGCTGCAGGATCGCTTTGCCGACGGTGGTTTTGCCGCAACCCGATTCGCCGACCAGGCCCAGCGTGCGCCCGGAGCGGATGTCGAGCGACACGCCGTCCACGGCTTTGACGTGCCCGACGGTGCGCTTGAGCAAACCCTTGCGGATCGGGAAATGCACTTTCAGCCCGCGCACCGAAAGGAGCGGCGCCGATTCCGCGGACTCGGCGGGTGATGCGGCGTCGCCCGCCCCTGCCGACTGGACCGGCCCCGCGCGTTCCTTTTCCCTGAGGAAGCAGCGCACTTCGTGCCCCGCCGCGATCCGCGTCCAGCCGGGCGCTTCGCCGAGGCAACGGTCGAACGCGAAGTCGCAGCGCTCCGCGAAGCGGCACTGGCGGAATTCGCGCGTAAGCGGCGGCACCTGTCCTTTGATCACCGAGAGTTCCGCGTCGCGCCTGCCCGAGCCGGGAAGCGCCGCGAAGAGCTTGCGCGAATAGGGATGCTGAGGCGCCGCGAAGAAGCGGTCGCGGTCGGCGACTTCGACGATCTGCCCGGCGTACATGACTGCGACGCGGTGCGCCGTCTGCGCGACGATTCCCAAGTCGTGCGTGATGAGCAGTATCGCCATGCCGTTGCTCTTCTGCAGCTTGGAGAGCAGCTCGAGCACCTGCGCCTGGATGGTCACGTCGAGCGCAGTAGTCGGCTCGTCGGCGATGAGCAGATCGGGATTTCCCGCGATCGCCATCGCGATCATCGCGCGCTGCTTGAGGCCGCCCGAGAGCTGGAAGGGATATTCGCCGGCGCGCCGCGCCGCATCGGGAACGCCGACCGAGTCGAGCAACTCCGCCACGCGCGCGCGGAGTTGCGCGCCGCGCAGCTCGGTATGGCGCTCCAGCACTTCGGCAATCTGCTGGCCGATCGTGAGCACGGGATTCAAGCTCGTCGCCGGCTCCTGGAAGATCATGGCGATGCGCCGCCCGCGCACCGTGCGCATCGCCGCCTCGGGAAGCGCGAGCAAGTCCGTGCCGGCGAGCTCGACCGTGCCCGAAACAATACGCCCGGTCTCCGGCAAAAGACGCATGAGCGAAAGCGCCGTCATCGTCTTCCCTGACCCCGACTCTCCCACGATCGCGAACGTTTCACCGCGGCGGATTTCAATGTCGACGCCGTCGACCGCGCGCACCGGATCGCCGGCACCGTACAGCACCGTCTTCAAATTGAGGGCGCGCAGCAGGATCTCGCTCATGCCGCCGCCATTGCCCCGACCTGCACCCGGGGGTCGAAAGCGTCGCGCACCGCGTCGGCGAACAGGTTCGCCGACAGAACCAGCGCAAACATGAAGACAAAGGCCGCCGCGAGCGACCACCAGACGATCGGCTCACGCGACATCTCCAGGCGCGCCGCGTTGATCATGGTGCCGAAGCTGATCATAGAGGGATCGACGCCGACCCCCACGTAGGAGAGGACGGCCTCGGCGAGCACCAGTCCCGAGAAATCCATCACCAGGCTGATCAGCACGATGTGCATGACGTTGGGCAGGATATGGCGGGTGATGATGCTCAGGTCTGGCACGCCGAAGGCCTGCGCCGCCTGGATGAACTCGAGCTCCCGCAGCTTGAGGGATTCGCCGCGCAGCAACCGCGCGAGACCTGTCCAGCTCGTGAGGCCCAGAATCGCGCACAGACAAAGCAGGCGCAAGTCGGCCCGCTGGGCGGTTGTCTGGAAGAATTCCGGATGCTGGTCGAGCTGGACCTGCACCAGCAGGATCGCAGCGGCGATCAGCAGCACGCCAGGGATCGAGTTGACGGTGGTATAGAGATACTGGATCAGGTCGTCGATCCAGCCGCGGAAATAACCCGCCATGATCCCGAGGAGCACGGCGAAAGGCATCATCACCAGGGTTGTCAGCGTGCCGATGACAAGCCCGGTGCGTATGCTCTTCAACGCAAGATAGAGGACGTCCCGGCCGACCTTGTCAGTCCCGAGGACATGGTAGTAGGCGCATAACGTTAGAACCGGGCCGGCGAGCGCGAGCAGTGCGCCAGCGGTGATCAGGATGGCGCGCCAGGGCGTGCGGGTTTCGGCCCCCCAGATCGCGTGCCATGCCTCCTCCAATCGCCGCTTCGAGGCATGGGCGTGCCGCCAGGCCACCGCTCCCGCAAGCGCGAGCCAGCCTAGAGCCGCCAGTGCCATCCCCAGCACGGCGCGGCCGAAGGCGTCCTGGTTTCGTCCGGCTTCGTCCTTGAGATGCGCGCCGCCCCAGGTCAGTCTGGGAAATTCCCTCACCTGCCGGACCTCGCCGTCCGGACCCGGGATTTCGAGCGTTTCGCGAGCGTAGGCCCGCGTCGCAAAGGGCGCGGAGTAAGTACGCTCCCTGCGGTCGCGAAGCGGGCTCGCGACGGCGTCGAAGACCGACGATACTTCGGTCGAATAGGCTACGCCCTGCCCGGCCTTGCTCTCGAGTACCGGCCGGTAGTGAATCGAATCGAGCAAGCCGATCGCGACGAACGCCGCAAGCACGACAAGGGCGGACATCCCGTAGGCGCTCCGGGTGACGCGCCTCCAGGGAACGAGCAGGTAAGGCTGGCGGTGCACATGAACGAAATACGCGAGGACCGCCACGACGAGCAGGAACACGAGCACGTCGGTCCAGAGTATTACCAGCACGGGGAGTCTCTCATTCGAACCGGACCCGAGGATCGACCATCGTGTAGGAAACGTCGGTCAGCAGCAGGCCCGCGATGTACAGGACCGAGCCGAGAAACACCATCGAGCGCACCACCGAGAAATCCTGCGACTGGATCGCATCGATGGTGTAGCTTCCCAGGCCCGGAATGCCGAAAAAGGACTCGGCGATCAAGGCTCCCATGAACAGCAGCGGAATCACGGCGACGGCGCCGGTGAGGATGGGAATCATGCCGTTCTTGAGCACGTGCCCGAACATCACCGCCGTCTCCGCGAGGCCCTTCGCGCGCGCGGTGCGCACGTAGTCCTTTCCCATCTCTTCCAGAAAAATGGTGCGATACCACCGCGAGCTGGACCCGATCCCGCTCACGACCCCAACGACGACGGGCAAGGCGAGGAACCTGAGGGCGTCGGGCCCGCCCGCATAACCCGATATCGGAACGAGGTTCCATAGCTTGGACAAGAGGTACTGGCCGCCGATGATGTAGAACAGGCTCGAGATCGACATCATCGCCACGCACAGCACCACGCCCCAGAAGTCGATATACGTGGCGCGAAAAAAGGCCATGAGGAGCGCGAACGTCACGTAGACGGCGAGGCCGACGAGGAACACGGGCAGCTGAAGGGCCAGGCTCGGCCACATGCGGGTCAGGATTTCCTGCCGGATGGAGCGGCCGTCGTCGGCGTTGCCGAAATCGAAGACGAAGAGCCGCACCGATTTTTCGTAGAAGATCGTGTCCGCGACCCGCCCCAGACCTTCCGCGCGGCTGTTGTACAGCATCGGCTTGTCGTATCCGCGCTCCGCCTTCCACTTCTCGATGGCCTCTGGCGTGACGCGCCGCACGCCGAGCTGCATTCTCGCCATGTCGTCGGGGGTATTCACGACGAAAAAAAGCCAGAACGTGAAGAGGTTCACCCCGATGAGGATCGGGATCGCGTACAGCGCGCGGCGGATGATATAGGCGATCACGCCGCGGATCCGGCGGGTTTGGCCGCCATGCGCTCGCGCCGGCGGTAGCTGACGTACACGGGCAGACTGCCCAGGACAAGGAACAGCGAGATCGCGACGAGCGGCCATATCACGGGCCGGTTCCATTCCTCGCGCAGGCGCTCTCGCAGCGCGGCGTCGACACGGACGTATTTCAGGGTGTTGCGCGCCATCTTGTTGGGCTTGGTGAGGCTCACCCAGCTGTGCGAAAGCGCGTAGTCCTTGGGATGGTAGCCCCACACCCAGGGCGAGTCCTCGCGGGCGGTCTTGACCATCCGATCGATGATCGCCTGGCGGCGCGGCCCGTTCTCCATGTTCTTCATCTGGTCGAACAGCCGGTCGAACTCCGGGCTCGCGTAGCGCGCCTTGTTCTCGCCGTCCTGGGAGCCGTTCGGGCCGTAGAGCAGGAACATGAAATTCTCCGGGTCCGGATAGTCGGCGTTCCAGCCCAGGAAAAACATCTGGGTATTGCCCGAGCGCACTTTTTCCTGAAAGCGGTTCCAGTCAGTTGAGCGGATCTCGAGCTGCACGTCGATCTTCGAGAACTGCCTGCGGTACCAGTTGAGACGGGCGGCATCGTCGGGCCCGCGCTCGGTGGTGTCGAGATAGAGCACCAGCGGCCGCCCGGTCTTCGCCTCGCGGCCGTCGGGATACCCGGCTTCGGCGAGGAGCTTGCGCGCGGCCTCGATCGGCTTGCGCTTGGGTTTGCCGTCCACCCAGTCGTAGACTACCGGGTTGTACCCTCGCGCGTCCTCGCGGTAGCCGAAAATGCCCGGCGGCAGAGGTCCCATGCCCGGGAGTCCTCGGCCGTTCGCAAAAATGGAAATGTACTCCTCCCAGTCGAGCGCGATCGACACCGCCTGCCGCAGCTTCCTGTTGCGCTCGCGGGTTTTCTCGTCTTTGCCCCCGACGACCGCGTCGTTGCAATTGAACGCCATGTAGAACGTGCTCGGAGCGACCGAGGTGCGCAGCCGGATCCCGCGCTCTTCCATTTCCGGGGTCAGCGCCGAATCGCCTTCCACGTTCATCCGCACCGCCTGGTCGAAATTGTCCGAGCCGATTCCCGCGCTGTCGTAGTAGCCCTGCAGGAACTTGTTCCACACGGGAACGCTTTCCTTTTCCCGGGACATCACGATGCGCTCGGCGAAAGGCAGGCGCCTGCCTGCGTCGGCGAGCAGTCCGGCCGCGGAATCTCCGGGCTCGCCTTCCGACGGGTAGACCTCGCCACGAAAGTTGGGGTTGGCCTTGAGCACCATGCGCGAGTTGGGGTCGTTTTCCGCGAGCATGTACGCGCCGGTCCCGACCGGATACCAGTCGAGGGTGAGGTTGCGTCCCTCGTTCATGCCGCGCTGCGAGTAGAAGCGGTCCGCCTCCCAGGGGACAGGCGCGAAAAACGGCATGGCGAGCCAGTACACGAACTGCGGATACTTGCCCTTGACGCGTATCCGGTAGGTGTAGCGGTCCACCGCTTTCACGCCCGAGAGCTCGTACCTTCGCAGGTCGATCCAGGGAGAGCCGCGGTCCGAGACTCCGTGGCGTTTCTGATGCTCGTCCATCAATGCGCCGTTGTCGCGCTTGAGCCGGTCGCCCAATTCCTTCAGGCCGACGATGTATTCGGTCATGTGACCGTAGATGGGCGACACCACGCGCGGGTGCGCGAGCCGCTTGATCTCGTAGACGTAGTCTTCCGCGGCGAGCTCCCGCGTGCCGGTCTTCGGAAAATCGGACAACTTGTGTTTCGACCGAATCTCGCTCTCGGCGAGCGAGAGATACAGCGGCTCGCCCTTGTCGCCCCTGGCGAACGCGGGGTGAGGCTGGTACAGGATTCCCGGACGGATGCGGATGTCGTATTCGCTGTAGGCCACGCGGTCCGAGTCCGCGGGAAGCGGGCGGCCGCGCTCGTCGAAGAACCGTGGCCTCGGGACCTCTTCCGCTGCTGCGGGAATCAGCTCATAGGGGCGCTTCAGGTAGTGGTACTGGAAGGGCGGCTCGTAGATCTGCTGGATGATGTCGTACTCGTCGGACGTGTACGACTGCGCCGGATCCAGGTGCTTCGGCCGCTCGACGAAGAAGGAGTAGAGGATGTTCCTCCCGCGATCTTCGGCCGGATACGGATCGTTCCAGACTTGCCCGCACGCCGCGAGGCCGCAAGCGAGCAGGATCACCGGAAAAAGGGCTCCGCGCATGCCGCGCAAGTGTATCC
>WNFL01383273.1_pt1 | contig 11237 bp, 11 predicted proteins | sample 5400361 | NCBI WGS metagenome assembly WNFL01 (sample SAMN13153351, study PRJNA577476) | soil metagenome | isolation source: 40 cm soil on Douglas fir-dominated hillslope | place: USA:California | collected 2013-09-17 | reverse complement strand
CTTGAGGTGAAGAATCCCGGCGGCCATAGCTCGCGCCCGCGCCCGGACAATGCGATCTACGAACTCGCCGAAGGGCTCGGGAAGTTCGGCAAATTCCACTTTCCGGTAAAGCTCAACGAAACCACGCGCATTTATTTCTCGCGTAGCGCGCAATTCCAGAGCGGGCAAACCGCCGACGACATGCGCGCCGTTGCGCGCGACATCCCCAACCCCGAAGCCGCCGCACGCCTGTCACAGTCACCGACATTAAATTCGACGCTGCGCACGACCTGCGTGGCGACCCGGCTCGACGGCGGACACGCTAACAATGCGCTGCCGCAAACCGCGCGCGCAACCGTCAATTGCCGCATCCTGCCCGGCGATCCGGTTGACGGGGTGTTGAAGACAATCCAGCAGGTGGTCGGCGACAAGGTCACCGTCACCCGCGCAAGCGAACCGGTTCCCAGCGCGCCATCGGCGCTGGGGCCGCAGATCATGGGTCCGCTCGAAAAAGTCAGCAATGAATTCTGGCCCGGTATTCCTGTCATCCCCGCGATGAGCACCGGCGCCACCGACTCGCGCTTTATGCGCAATGGCGGCATCTCGATGTACGGCGTATCGGGACTGTTTATCGATCAAGACGACAACCGCTCGCACGGCCTCAACGAGCGCATGCCGGTCAAGTCGCTGTACGACGGGCACGAATTTCTTTATCGACTGGTCATGGAACTGGCCGGCGGCAAGTAATCCGATAAAACCGGAGTGATCATGCGTATAGACAAAATCGAAGCGATTGGTGTTTCCATTCCGCTTACGAAGGATTTCGGCGGCAGCACGTACCACGTCAAAAAGCGCTGCGCGGTAATCACCCGCATCCACGCGGGCGGGCTCGTGAGCGAGGTATACAACGGCGACAACCGCGCGCACGGCAGCGACATCGTCGGCATGATCACGAAAATGCTCGCCCCGCTCGTCAAAGGCGAAGATATATTCGCCGTCGAGCGCATATGGGAAAAAATGTTCGCGCTGACCCACGCGCAGGGCGATCGCAAGAACCTGCTCGAAGCAATTGCGTGCGTCGATTGCGCGATCTGGGACCTGATCGGCAAATCGCTTGGCAAAAGCGTCAGGCAATTGCTCGGCGGCTACCGGAACCAATTGCCCATCATCTCGATCGGCGGCTATTACGTCGACGGCAAGAAGCTCGCAGACTACGGCCGCGAAGTCGAAAGCTACCGCAAGGCCGGCATGGCCGGCTGCAAGTTCAAGGTCGGCGGCTTGACGCCCGAAGAGGATTTCAAACGCGTCCACGCCGCGCGCAAGGCGGTCGGCGACGATTTCATCATCGTAGTCGATGCGAACCGCGGCTGGAACGTGCAGGACGCGATCAAATTCTCACGGCTCATCGAACCGTTGAATATCACGTGGTTCGAAGAACCGTGCCACTGGCACGACGATGCCGCACTGATGGCGCATGTCCGGCAATCGACGCGCATTCCGGTGAATGCCGGCCAGTGCGAGATCACGAGCACCGGCGTGCGCCGCCTCTTGGATGCCGGCGCGGTGGACTACGTCAACTACGACGTGTCGGAAGGCGGCGGCATCACCGACTGGCGGCGCGCCGCGGCGCTGTGCTATGCCGCGAGTGTCCGCATGGCGCATCACGAGGAAGCGCAGGTCGCGCAGCACCTCTTAAGCGCAGTGCCGCACGGCACCTACCTCGAATGTTTCGCCGATCCCGAGCGCGACCCGATCTGGCAAAAAATGTGGCTCAACCGTCCCGCCATCAAGAACGGCATCGCCACCGTCGTCGACGAGCCGGGCCTCGGCATCGTGCTCGACCAGAAGATGATCAAGCGCTACCGCGTCGCCTAGATCAATACCCGTGATCGAAAAACTCGCCAGGGGCGCGGCGATGGAGATGCTGGAAGTCCGCGCGACAAGTGCTTTCGCCGGTTGAATCCACAGCTCAAAAAAACCCGCCCAACCGAGGTGTTGATTCGGCAATGGCCAGTTTGGCCTAGTCGCGCAACTCGGTGTTGTTAAGACGGGAAACCGAGCACTAAGTAAGCCAAACGACATAGCGCGGCTACGCGCTCAGGCCTGCGCCGTCATGATTTATCCTACGCATGCAAGCGGAATATGCCTACATACATACAGGAGCGGGCCCTACTACCATAAAATTAAACGTTTCACTGTCCGTTCGCGGCGCTCACTTTCCGAGAAGGAGAATACGACATGCTCCGTTTCTTGACTGGTCTTGCGGCTGTGCTGACCGTGTTTGCGGTCAGCACAACTGCCCGCGCAGATATCTTTTTGCACGCGAACCTCAGCAATTCCGCTGAAAATCCGCCTACGCTACCGACCACCAGTGTCGGAGCGCCCCGACCAGCTTCGTTCGGGACAGCAGACTTTGTGCTTAACACCGGCATGACCGCGATGACGTTCACCGCGACGATCTTCAACATCGACTTCACGGGCTCTCAAACATCCGACACTTTTGATAACCTCGGTAACGCGCACATTCATGCGGGACCGACCGTGACGCCGACTACCAATGGCCCGGTCGTCTGGGGATTTTTCGGCTCGCCTTTTAACGACAACAGTCCCAATGACATGGTGTTCACGCCATTCGCAACCGGGGTAGGCGGCACGGTCAGCGGAAAATGGGATGCTCCTGAAGGCAACGGCACGACACTCGCGGCGCAATTGGACAATATCCTGAACAACCGCTCGTATATCAATTTCCACACGGTGCAGTTCACCGGAGGCGAGATTCGCGGAAACATTCTGGTAGTACCAGAGCCCAGCTCGTTCGCATTGCTTGCTGCCGGCGGGCTCGTGTTGGTGGGGTATCGGGCGCGGACTAAAACTCGCCGGCGGGCAAACACCTATTGAACTGGTATGTTTGCATTTGTGGCGGTCAGTTCCCCGGCAGCCCGTGTGCGATCGGAAAGAATGCGTCCTTCCAGCTTGAAGGCTGCGTCTTGATGACGCCCGTCTTGAACATCTGCTCGGCGTACTTCAGCGTGCCGTTGGGCGCTTGCGTAAACCGGTAGCCCGGGGATTCGAGCATCGCAGTGAGCTCGTCGAGCGAAATTTTATCTTTGGTCACCTTCAGATAGATATCCGCGGCGCCTCGCTTGTCGCGCGCAATAAACTCCGACGCTTCGCGCAGCGCCCCCATGAGTGCAGCGATCGTTTTCGGATTCGCGTCGTGGAACTTGACGGTACCGAAGATTACCGTGATGGTCGCCGGGCCGCCCATCACATCCGTCGAATCAAGCACCGTGTGTATGCTGGGCGACTTCAGCTCGACGTTCTGGTACGGCGGCACCGAAAAATGGCTATTGACCTCGCCCGCGCCGCTCAGCAGCAACCGCCGCGTCGGGGGCCGACATCGCCACGGTGAACGGGTCGAACCTGCCGCGCCCGCTTTCGCCGTACAACTTCTGCGCGGCAATGCCGAGTATGGTCGACTGCATCGACACCTTCACCGTGGGCACTGCGATCTTGTCCTTCTCGGTGAAGTCGGCGATGGTTTTCACGTTCGGATTGCGCGTGACCAGCAGCAGCGGCACGGCGGCGACCGCGGCGACTGCTTTCACCTGTTCGCCGGTGCGTGACCACAAGAGCAGCATGTTGCTGATGCCGCTGGTGACGAAATCGAGATTGCCGGCGAGCAGCGAATCCGTCGAAGTGCCGCCGCTGCCTATCGTCAGCCAGTTCACCTTGACATCGCCCAGACCGAGCAGCCTGGTGTGCTTCTCGATCAGGCGCTGCTGCTCCACGATGACGACGGTGAGATAAGGCAGGCCGTACTGCTTGGAAATCCGGACCTCGGACACCTCCGCCTTGAGCGGAAATGCGAATAAACCTGCGATGAGCAATGCGATGACGCGCGACAGATGCAATCCCCGTGCCGACATGGTCTCCTCCTTGGTATGCTCAACCACCTTTTTTGCTGCAATCGCCGCGAGTATACGCCGCGTATTGGCGAATCGCCGGCGCGCCACCGCCACCGTGACGCGGAAGGTCCTAGCGCGACCGCCCGCCCTTCACGAACTCGAGCGAGGCCTTAAACAGGTCGAGATCCTTCTCGTATTCAGCCGCATCCGCGCGGTTGATCTGGATCCACTCCCGCGTGCTGGCCATGCCTCCTGGCGAAAACGGCACCACGTTGTCCCGGGAAAACTGCAGTTCGGTCGCGGTGGCAGCGGGCAGGCGCAATCCCACGCCGTCGCCGCTGATGCAGGCGAACATCTTGTCGCTGACGAAGTAGGCGTCGAGGTTGTTGATCTTTCGGACGCTGACGCCCGGCAGCGCGAGCAGCAGCGCATCGATCTGCTCCTTGCGGCCGGTCTTATCGGTTTCGGTATTCAAAAGTATCCTTCGGTTCAGGTTTTTTTCGCACTGATTGCGGTCATTATGCCCTGCATTATTGCGAAGGGCGTCGGCGGGCAGCCCGGGACCGCGACGTCGACCGGGATCACGTTCGACACGCGCCCGCGGCTCGCGTAACTCTCGCCGAAGATCCCGCCGTTGCAGCCGCAGTCGCCTAGCGCGACGACGAGCTTCGGTTCCGGCGTCGCATCGTAGGTCCGTCGCAACGCGACTTCCATGTTCCTCGCCACCGGGCCCGTCACGAGCAGCATGTCGGCGTGACGCGGGCTGGCGACGAACTTGATGCCGAGGCCTTCGAGATTGTAGTACGGATTGTTGAGCGAGTTGATTTCGAGCTCGCAACCGTTGCACGAGCCGGCATCGACGTGGCGTATGGTGAGCGCGCCGCCGAAATGCCTGAGGATGTCGGCATGCAGCCGCTCGCGCGTCGTGCGCAGCGCCTCGTCGATCTTCGGCGCCGGCTCGGTCCTGATGCCCGTGGCGGCAATCTGTTTGAGGATGTGATACACGGCTACAAGTCCTGCCCGCTGTAGGAGAGGTTGAACGATTTATTGATGAGCGGAAAATCAGGCACGATGTTGTCGATTACCGCGTGCTCGATGACCGGCCAGTTCTGCCACGACGGGTCGTGCGCGTGGCAGCGCGCGATGGCGCCGTTCGCGCCGGTTTCGAGCGCGACCAGTACTTCGCCGCGCCAGCCTTCGACGATGCCCGCGCCAAACGCGCCGGCGGCCGCCTCCGGCAACGCGGTGCGGACCTGGCCTAACGGGATCAACTCGATAATCTGGCGGATCAAACGCAGCGATTCGAATACTTCTTCGAAGCGCACGGTAACGCGCGCCGCGACGTCGCCGTTGCGGTGGGTGGCCATGCGCACGTCGAGCCGATCATACGGCTCGACCGGAAACTGTTCGCGCAAATCCAGCGCCTGGGCGCTCGCCCGCCCCGCCAGCCCGACAAGCCCCAGCCGCGCGGCGAGTTCGGGGGTGACGCGCCCGCAGGCAATAAAGCGATCCTGCAGGCCGGGATGTTCGTCGTAGATATTCTTCAGCAAGGCGACCGTTTTCTCGAGCTGATTTGCCTCGAGCAGAATGCGCGCCATTTCGCCCTGCGCGATGTCGCGCGCGACCCCGCCCGGCACGATCGCATCCATCAGATAGCGGTGGCCGAACAATTCGGCGTTCAGCCGCAGCATGTCTTCCTTCAACAGCGAAAACTGGGCAAGCCCAAACGCGAGACCTGCGTCGTTGCCGATGAAGCCGAGATCGCCCAGGTGGTTGGCTATGCGCTCGCGCTCGAGCAGGAGCGCCCTTAGCCACGCGGCGCGCGGTGGTGGCATGGTACCGCACGCGCTCTCGGCGGCCATCGCATAGGCCCAGCCGTACGCGACCGTCGAGTCGCCGCTCACACGCGCGGCCAGCCGCGCGCCTTCGTCGGGCGTCATGCCCGAGAAGCGCTTTTCGATGCCTTTGTGCTTGTAACCGAGCCGCTCCTCGAGGCGCAGCACGCGCTCGCCGATGATGCTGAAGCGAAAATGCCCGGGTTCGATGGTGCCTGCGTGCACCGGACCGACCGGAATCTCGTGCACGCCGTCGCCGGCAACGGACACGAACGGATAGTCATCGGTGCCGGCTTCGCAGGCGCGCGAACCATCGAAATCGTGCCGCAGCGGAAATTTATCGGCCGGCCATGCCGCGTGCCGCAGCCACGGACGCCGGTCATCGCTGCCCTGCGCCTCTATACCCAGCATGTCGTAAGCCGCGCGTTGCATGCGGCCGGCCACCGGAAATATCCCTTCAATGCCGGGATACGACGGCCGTTCCCCGGGCATGGACAAGGTCAGCACCAGCAGTCCTTCGGCATCTGCAAGCGCTGCGTGCACCGCGAAGCCCGGCGCGCGTTCGCTGCCCCACAACGCAACCAACCGGCCGCCCCGCTCGTTCACCTGCCGGCACGCGGCAATCCATTCGATCGCGTTGACGTCCGCGCGGAACACCCGCGCGGCCCCGCGCACACGCGCAAATTGCAGATTGAATATTTCGAGCGTCACAATTAAAGCCCTAAAAAGTCTTTGACCGCAAAGGACGCGAAGGTCGCAAAGGGCGATTCAAATCCGGACCCGGACAGAAGGGAAATCTTGCGCAAATAATTTATCAAAATGTGATCCGTGTTCGATCTGCGAATACCTTGGCGTCCTTTGCGTCCTTCGCGGTTCAAGATTTTCCCCTTAACCGAGCAGTTGCGCGGCCTGGCGGTACCACGCGGCAAGATAAGGCGGAATATAAAGGCCGAGCATCAACACCAGCGCGAGATGCAGGAATACTGGAATCAGAGCGGGCGAATGCGGCAGGCGCTGCGCGGTGGTGTCGCCGAACACCATGCCCTGCGCCTTGCCGAAGATCGCCGCGAAGGCAACACCCAGCGCGATCAGCAGAAACGGCGTTGCCCACGCGTGCTCGCGCATGGCGGTCGTCAGAATCAGGAACTCACTGGCGAACACGCCGAACGGTGGCATGCCGAGTATGGCAAGGCTGCCGAGCAGCAGGCCCCAGCCGATAGTGGGATTGGTGATGATGAGACCGCGGATGTCCGCGATCACCTGCGTGCCCGTTTTCTGCGCGGCGTGGCCGACCGCGAAAAAAATCGCCGACTTGGTCAGCGAATGCACCGTCATGTGCAGCATCGCGGCGAACGTTGCCACCGGCCCGCCCATGCCGAATGCGAACGTCGTCAGCCCCATATGCTCGATCGACGAGTACGCGAACAGGCGCTTGACGTCCTTCTGGCGCGACAGGAAAAATGCCGCCACCACGACCGACAGCAGGCCGAAACCCATCATCAGGTTGCCGGCGAGTGGCGTGCCGAGCGCGCCATCGACCAGGGCCTTGCTGCGCACTACCGCATACAGCGCGACGTTGAGCAGCAGTCCCGACAGCACCGCCGAGATCGGCGTCGGGCCTTCGGCGTGCGCGTCCGGCAGCCAGTTGTGCAACGGCACGAGTCCGACTTTCGTGCCATAGCCTACCAGCAGAAAAACGAACGCGAGCCCGAGCACGGTCGGCTCCAACTGGTCCTTGACGCCGTAAAGATGCGTCCACAGCAGCGCGTTGCCGCCGCTGCCGAGCACGCGCTCCGCCGCGAAATACACGAGTATCGTGCCGAACAGGGCCTGCGCGATGCCGACGCCGCACAGGATGAAATACTTCCACGCGGCCTCGATGCTGGCCGGCGTGCGATAGAGGCTCACCAACAGCACCGTAGTTAGCGTCGCCGCCTCCATCGCCACCCACAGGATGCCGATATTGTTGGTCAGCAGCGCCAGCAGCATCGTAAAACCGAAGGCTTGGAACATGCTGTGATAAAGCTGCATCATGCGCGCCGACAACTTGCCCTTGGCCTGTTCGTTGCGCATATAGGGGCGGCTGAACAATGTGGTGGTAAAAGACACGAACGCCGTCAGCGTCACCAGGAAGACGTTGAACGGGTCGACGAAAAAGAGTTCGTCCATCACCAGCAGCGGCCCCTCATCCATGACGCGGACTGCAAGCTTCAACGCCGCGAGGAACGTGGCGAAGCTGAACAGCGAATTCAACTCGGCGGCGTAATCGCGATTGCCGACCAGCGCGAGCGTCAGGCCGCCGGCGAGCGGAATGCCGAGGACGAAGAGGATCTCCACGTCAGTCCTCTTTGAGCTTCTCCAGATTGCGGATGTCGAGACTGTCGAACGTCTCGCGAATCTGGAAAAAGAAAATGCCGAAAATGAAAGTGCCGACCAGCACATCGAGTGCGATGCCGAGCTCGACCACCATCGGCATGCCGTAGGTGGTACTCGTCGCGGCGAAAAACAGGCCGTTTTCCATCGCCAGGAAGCCGATTACCTGCGGCACCGCTTTCCTGCGCGTGATCATCATCAAAAACGAAAGAAGGACGCTGGCGATCGCGATGCCCAGCGTGCTGCGCGTGATGGTCTCCGCCCACTGCGAAATCGGCAGCGCGAGATTGAACGAGAAGATCACCAGGCCGATGCCGATCAGCATGGTGGTCGGGATGTTGATCAGCGTCTCGACATCCCATTTGATGTTGAGCCGGATGATCAGCCGGTGCAGCAGCCACGGCAGCGCGACCACTTTGAGGCCGAACGTGATCAGCGCCGAGTAATACAGGTGCGGCTGCCCGGTGGTCCACGCGACGATCAGCGTATTCGCGGAGAGCACGGCGCCCTGCCACGCGAACAGATAAATCAGCGTCATGATCCGCCGCTGCGACAGCATCGAAAATGCGATCAACAGCAACAGCGACGCCATCAGGTTGATCAATTGCGCGGAGAGCGGCAGGTTCATCTTCTTAGAGCCTCGCCACAAAGGACGCGAAGGACGCGAAGGACGCGAAGGAAATTCATGTTATCGGTTATTTACCATTCTTTTGATGCCGTCTTTCATATGAACGACATTGAAATTCAACAGAAATCCGAGTTTGTATTTTCCGAGTTTCAAGTAGCTCAACAATTGGGCCGAATGCACGGGCAGCAGCTTATCAATCGCCTTGAGTTCGAGAACGACTTTGTCGTCAACAAGCAAATCAATTCGAAAGGCATGGTCCACTTTCAAGTCGTCGTATTCGATGGGTAGCGTTATCTGCCGCTTGACCTGGAGTCCTCTTTTCTCTAACTCATGAGCCATGCACGCTCCATACACGCCTTCGAGCAATCCCGCGCCTAGAACGGAATGAACTTTTATGCGCGCATCAACAACCTGCTTGCCGATATATTCTTCGTTCATGCTTTCCTTGGCGTCCTTAGCGTCCTTGGCGGCAAAGCTGTTCATCTTTCAAGCAAGAAATGTGTGAGCATGCCCAGCACGCCGAGCAGGAAAGCCATGCCGAGAAACTCCGGCGCGCGGAATATGCGCATCTTGGCCGACACCGTCTCCAGCACCGCGAGGCCGCCGCCCGCGACCAGCAGCTTCGCCACCAGCACTAGCGTCGCCAGCGGCAACAGCGGCCAGCTGCCCGCGGCGACGATGCCCCACGGCATGAAGAGGGCGATACCGATGGTGCAGTAGATCATCAGCTTGATGGCGGCCGCCCACTCCATCAACGCGAGGTGGCGCGCCGAATATTCGAGGATCATCGCCTCGTGGATCATCGTGAGCTCGAGATGGGTCGCGGGATTGTCGATCGGAATGCGCGCGTTTTCGGCGAGCAGCACCATCACGAACGCGACCGCCGCGTAAGCAAGGCTCGGATACAGCGCGAATTCCCGCTGCCCCAGCGTGGCAACCATCGTATTGAGGCTCGTCGACTGGCTGATCAGCGCGGGCGTGAACAACACCATCAGCAGCGCCGGCTCCGCAAGGAAGGCGACGAGCATCTCGCGCCGCGCGCCCATGCTGCCGAAGGCGGTGCCGATATCCATCGCGGCGAGCGCCATGAACACGCGCGCGAGCGCGAACACGCCCACCAGCGCGATCGCGTCCGCGGCATAGGCAAAAGGCAGATTGGTTTCGACCACCGGGACGATGCTGGCGGCGAGCACCATGCAGCCGAAAATGATATAGGGCGCCACCCGAAACAGCGACGAAGCGTTGTGCGCGAGCACCGCATCCTTGTGGAACAGCTTGCGCAGCGTGCGATAGGGCTGCATGAGCCCCGGCGCGCTTTTGTTCTGCAGCCACGCGCGGCAATTGTTGATCCACCCCAGCATCAACGGTGCGAGCAATACCGCGAGCAGCGTCTGGAACAATTGGGACAGGATCGCTTCGATCATCGCGCGAACGCCAGCAGCAGGATCAGCGTGGCAAAGCTGTAGATGAGATAAATGTGGATGCGGCCGCGCTGCAGCACGCCGATCCACCCCGACAGCCGCTCCGCCACGCGCGCCACCGGCAGATACAGCCAGTACCACAGCCGGTCTTCGGTGCGGCTCTGGTAATACGGCGCGCGGTCGAACGGCGTCGGCACATGCCGGTCGATGCGGAAAAACAATTCGAAAATCTGCTTGATCGGCTGGCCGAATCCCTCGGCGGTATCCTGCATGCGCGCGGTCTGGCGCGGGAATCCGCAGTCCCACGCGATGCCGCGGCGCACGCGCCCATGATAAAAAATCCGCACCAGCCAGAACACCAGTAACACCACCACGGTAATGACCAGCAGGAAAACGAACGGACTGTAGCTCGCGCGCTCCGGCGCAATTGGCGTAATAAACAGCCAGCCCGAGGCAACCACGCTGTCGCCGATGGACGCGCCGAGCAGCTGGGTCGTCACCGTGCCCAGTTGGAGGATGATCGGGACCGGCAGCACGCCCAGCAGCACGCAGCCGACCGCGAGCCACAGCAAGCCGACGCGCTCGAAGCCGCCGGCGTCGTGCGCTGCTTTCAGTTTCTCCTCGCGCGGCTGGCCGAGAAATACCACGCCATAGAATTTCACCATCACGTAACCCGACAACGCAAAGGTCAGCGCGAGCGCGGCCGCCGCCACCGGCACCAGCATATTGAGGTACGAGTTCGGCAGTCCCGGTGTCAGCAGAAACGCCTGCAGCAACAGCCACTCGGAAACGAATCCGTTCAGCGGCGGCAAACCCGCGATGGCCAGCGTGCCGACCAACGCGAGCCACGCCACCACCGGCATGCTGTGGATCAGGCCGCCCAGGCGGCCCAGGCTGCGCTCGTTGGTCGCGTGCAGCACCGACCCGGTGACGAGGAACAGCAGGCATTTGAAAAATGCGTGGTTGAGGCAATGATAGAGCGCGGCAACCAGCGCGAGCGCGGCGAGCGCATGCATGTTGAATGCGCGAAACGTGATCGCAAGACCGATGCCGATCAAGACGATGCCGATATTTTCGATCGACGAGTACGCGA
>WNFL01294591.1_pt3 | contig 11237 bp, 15 predicted proteins | sample 5400361 | NCBI WGS metagenome assembly WNFL01 (sample SAMN13153351, study PRJNA577476) | soil metagenome | isolation source: 40 cm soil on Douglas fir-dominated hillslope | place: USA:California | collected 2013-09-17 | reverse complement strand
CCGCCGATCTGCCTCGCCTGCGCGGGCTGCTCGCCGCCGGCGATCGTCAGTAGCGCTGCGCGCGCGCCCAGGCAGCGAGGTCGCTGCCGTCCTGGATCAGGGCCTCGAATCGCTCCCAGCCCTTGGGGGCGCGCTGCGCGTACCACGAGGCGGCGGCGGTGGTGAGCGGATAGTCCGAACCGGCGGAGTTCATCGCGTACGCCTCCGGAGGCGCGCTCGCCGGGCACGCGGCCGAGGGCAGCTTCCCGTTGGCGATGATCGAGGCCGCCCGCAGCGAGTCGCACACCTGCTTCGTCCCGGGCTCGAACCCCGGCACCTGCGCGCTGGCGATGGTGAGCAGCAGACCTTCCGGGAGGCGCCGGACGATCGCCGTGGCGAGCCCCAGCACGTGGTGCTCGCCCGTCCCGGCGATGCGAGGCTCGGGGCCGCAGGTGGCGTCGTCCCGCCAGGGCAGCGTGGCCGCCTCGAGCGCGTCGTGCCACAGGGCCGCAGCCACCAGCCACTCGTCGCGCAGCTTGACCCCGTAGACCTTCTGGTACGCTGCCGCGAATCCTCGGGCCTGGAGCAGATCCGCCCACGCGTGCACGGGAAGTCCGCCGGGGTAGGCATGATGATCGCCTCCGCAGGCCGCCTGGAACGAGCCGCGCTGGGGCGGGAGCTGGAGGCGGCCCTCGAGCAGGCCGGCCTCGAGCAGCATCCGCTCCGCTTCCGCGGGATGCGCCACCGCGTACGACTCGGGAGGCAGCCAGGGAGCCATCACGATGGCCTCCACGGCCGCCCTCAGCGGCTGGTCGGCGATGGCGGCGGCGGCGAGGTGGACCTCGCGCATGGCGGAGCGCGCGATCGGCAGGCGCGCCGCGACGTCCTTCGCCCGATCCGCCGGGGCCGCGGCGAAGAGCAACAGCAATGCGAGCATTCTTTGTCCTCCGGTCCTTTTCTTTGCCGGACCCCACCGGCGGCCTAGAGTTGCAGGCATGCCTCGCAGGCGCCTCGTGCGCAAGGCAATCGAGAAGAAGCTCCAGCGCGCGATCCAGCTCTCGGCTCGCGCCGAGCGGGCCCTCGCCCGGGCTGCGAAGCTGATCGCGGAGACCGAAGCCCGGTTCTCACGCCTGATGGACCCGGTGTAGGGTTCACGCGACCCCGCAGGTCGTTCCGAGGTGTTCCGTGGCCCTCTACGCGTTCGTGGTGCTCAAGTACCGCTATCCGCTCGAGCGGATGCTGCAGACCGTCGACCGCCATCGCGCCTACCTGCGCGAGCTGCTCGCGCAGGGGAAGATGATCGCTTCCGGGCCGTTCGTCCCGCGCGAAGGCGGCGCCTTGCTCCTGCGCGTCGAGGACGAGGCCGAGATCCAGCCGATCCTCGACAAGGACCCGTTCCAGATCGAGCGGCTGGTGGACACGACCATCCACCGTTGGGCGCCCAACATCGGCGTCGAAGGGCTGGACTCGCTGGCCGCGCGGCGCTGAGCGGCGGCCGCATCCGATGCACGTCTCCCCCGGCCCTTTCGCGTCTAGCCGTGCGTAAGGCGAGTGACCATTCTCCGCTGCGGTCAGCTCCCGGAGGGGAACCGTGCGGAAATGGGCTGTCGCGATTTCTTGTTTGATCGCTGCCTGCGGCGGGACGCCGCCGGAGTCGCAGTCCACGGGGGGTGCTCCGGCGCCGTCGCCGCTCGGCCCTCCCTCGCCGGGCGGTTTCGCCGCATGCCCCGGGCTCGCGGAAGCCGGATCATGCACGGTCGCCGGTAAGCCCGGAATCAAGGTCTGCGCCGCAGGAACCGTCATCTGCGCGACGACCGTCGTGTCGCTCACCTTCGACGACGCGCTCGCGCAGCAGCTCTCGGCCGCAGCGGTGCTCGAGAAGCACGGCATGCGCGGGACCTTCTTCTTGAACACCTGGCGTTTGCGGACCTCCAACGTCGAGAACATGACAGCCGCGCAGGCGAAGGGCCTTCAGGACCGCGGTCACGAGATCGGGGGCCACACCCTCGACCATCCGCATCTGACCACGCTGTCGAGCGACCAGCAGCACGTCGAGATCTGCAACGATCGCGCGAACCTCATCTCGCTGGGCTTCGACGTGCAGAACTTCGCCTATCCATTCGGCGACTGGAACGCGTCCGTCCGGCAAGCCGTCGCCGATTGCCGCTACAACTCGGCTCGCGACATCACCGGGCTTACCGCCGAGATCGCCGCGGAAACGTTCGTCCCCAAGGACGCGTTGGTGCTCCGCGCGCCCCGGTCGGTGCAGCGGACCGACAGCGTCGCGGATCTCGAAGCGCTGGTGACGCGGGCGGAAGGTGCGGGTGGATGGGTGCTGTTCACCTTCCACCACATCTGCGACGGGTGCGCGACCAACGGCATCCGCCCCGACGACCTCGACGGGTTCCTGGGCTGGCTGGAACAGCGCGCGAAGCAAGGAACGGGAACGGCCCGCGTCCGAGACGTGATCGGCGGCAGCACGCAGCCCGCGGTCACCTGGCCTTAGCGTCCATCCGGGCCAGCGGGAGGCTACGGGCGGTGCTGGTTCGACCACCCGGAGGGGACGACGGGCTCGACGGCGGCGGCGTGGACCCAGCCGGTCAGGCCGTTGGCCAGCTTCACCCGCCGGAAGCCCTGGTCCTCGTCCTCGATGCGCAGCGCCGTGCCCTCGTGGACCTCGAAGTGGCTGGCGGCGCGATCGCTGGGACCTTCGCGCGCCGGCGCGGCCTGCGCGACGACCACGGCCCGGCGAAGCGTGAGCTGGTGCGCCGCAGCCGAACCGGCGGCGACCAGCGCCGCCGCGCCGGCGAGCAGGAAGCAAGCGATGGCAAAGGTGCCCAGCGCCGCCCGCGGCCGGATCAGATTCGCGCCCAGCAGGCCCCACCCCAGCGACCACAGGGCGACCAGCGCCACGGCGGCGGCGGGGCCGGGCAAGGGTGCCAGGGCGCGCGAGAGCACCTCGACGCCTCCGTTCTCCGCCTCTCCCTCGAGCTTGTCGACGATGCCGCGGCGGACCTCGAGGAGGTCGGCGCGCGCGTCGTCGTCCGAGGGGTCGAGAAACAGCGCGCGCTCCAGGTGCAGCGCAGCCAGACCCCGCTTGCCCTGGCGCAGGTACGCCGCGCCGAGGTTGGTCTCCAGCTCGGGGCTGACCAACCCTTCTTCGAGCAGCGCCTCGTACCCGGACACCGCGCGGGACGTCTCGCCGGAGAGGTAGGCCGCGTTCGCCTGATCGAACAGCGCGTTGCCGCGCGCCTCCGGCGGCACGGAAACGCCGGCGCGGGCAGCCGAACCGGCGAGGAGCGCGGCGAGAGCGAGCTCCCTCATGCACCCCTCCGCACCTTGTCCAGCTCGCCGAGCAGCCGCTCCGCGCGTTCGAGGCGCGCTTCCTGCGACGTCAGATCGGCGCCTCCAGGGGCGAAGCGCGCCCGATCGCACTCGTCCAGCACGCCGAGCACCGCGCGGACCGTGCCCGGCGGGTGGCCGCGCTCGAGGAGCGCCCGCCCCAGCTCGTCCCGGGTCATGCCGGCCGGCGAGATGCCCTGCTTGTCGGTCAGGTAACCGGTGAGCGCGCGCGCCACCTCGGCGTGGAAGTCCGCCGCCGAGGCATGGCCGCGGCGCTGCGCTTCCAGCAGCGCCTCCGCGCCGCGCAGCCGGGCCCGCGCCGCGCCGCGGGCCTTCTTCATCCGTTCCTCCGCCGGATCCCGCGCGAGCAGGCGGCGCAGGCGGCCCGTGCCCACCATCAGCGCGAGCGCCAGCGGCCCGGCGCCGAGCAGCGGCCAGAACCACCCGCGCGTCCAAGGGGGCGGCGCGATCGAGGCGCGCGTCATGCGTAGCCGGATCGGCCGCAGCCCGCCGGCCGCGAGGAGGTTTTGCGCGGTCGTCTGCGAGCCGATCGATGCGCTGGCCGGAGCGGCGTGCACCTCGAGCCGGATGGGGTCGGTGCGCACCGTCCGATACCCCTTCTGCGACGGGTCGAACAGGTCCATGGACAGCGAGGGGATCTCGAGCGCGCCGGTGCGCTCGGGGACCAGGAGCTGCTCGACAGTGCGCGTCCCGGTCACCTGCCCCTGCTCGATGGCTTCCTTGTCGTTGCTGGTCGCATCGTACGAGCGCAGGCCCGGGATCTGGCCCAGCTTGGGGAGCGCGAGGTTGCGCACGTTCCCGCGCCCCTGGGCGACCAGTCTCAACGTCACCGGCTGCCCGACTGCGACGGCCACCGGATCGATGGAAGCGGTGAGCGTCCAGCTCCCCACGTTGCCGGCGTCGAACCCCTCCGGCTTGTGCGCGTCGGGCAGCGGCTGCACGTCGACCGTGAGCGGCTGCGACGACCGCCGCGTCGAGCTGCGCGAGAAGAGCATCCCGAATCCGGTCATCACCTCGACCTCGGCAGGCTCGACCTGCACCTTGCCGGGGCGGAGCGGGAAGAGGGCCCGCTTGCGCAGCAGGAAGGCGCGGTAGGGGACGCCGTCGATGATCCGCGCTTCGCCGACCAGCTGCTGGGGCGCCTCGACCTCCTCGCTCCAGAAGCCGTCCAGCCGAGGGAGCTGCAGCTTGTCGATGCCGCTCACGTGGTGGTTCTGGCCGCTGCTCGGCGCCGGGCCGCTGGCGCTCGCGCTGATGGTGGGCACGGGCCGCCTGCGCCGCCTGCTCGCGCGGGATCCGGCGGAGGCGGGGCCTGGGCGCGCGCCTTGGGCGCGGGCGCCTCGCCAGCCGGCAGCGCCCGGATGGAGATGGGTTGGGTGGTGTAGGTGCGACCCTTGTAGACCACGCGGGCGGGCTCGATGACGAGCTTCCCTTCGCGCCGGGGAGCGAGCTTCACGGTGGTGACCGTGGTGCGGCGGAAGGTCGGCGCGCCGTTCACGAAGGTGAAGGCGACTTGCTCGGATTGCGAGCGGCTGACCACGTCGAAGTCCTTCAGATCGGGCAGCGACAGCTCCGCCTGGTCTCCCTTGGACGACACCGCGGCGCTGATGGTGAGATTCAGCGTCCCGTCGAGCGCCACTTCGTCGCCGTCGGTCCGCGCGGACACCTGCACCTCCTCCGCGGCCGCGGCGGCGAAGGCGGCGAGCAAGGCGAATAGCGCGCTACCAATCCTTCTCGACATCCGTCCGCCGCTCCTTCGCCTTCTGCTTCCCGAAACGCCACACTTGGAGATTCTTCTCCCCCGCCCGCAGCGCATCGAGCAGGCGCTGGGCCTCGCTGCGATCCATCGGACGGTTCCCGGCCGCTTGCAATTCTTTCTTCTCTCCCGCCTTGTCCGGCTGGGGCTGTTGCGATGCCTGGCCCTGCTGCTGCGAATCGCCGGACTGCCCCTGGTTCGCTTCCTTCCGCTGCTGGTCCTGCCCGGCCTGCTTCTGCTGGTCCTTGCGCTGCTCACCCGGACCCTGCTGCTTCTTCTCGCCGTCCTTGCCGGCCTGCGGGTCCTTCTTCTCCTCCGGCTTCCCCATCGGCCGCGGCAGGCTCTGCTTGCGCTTCTCCTGCCGGAGCAGCAGCTCCAGGTTGACCTTCGCGTCCCGATCGTCCGGATCGAGCTGCAGCGCGCGCGCATACGCCGCGATCGCCTCGTCGGGCCGGCCCGCCTGTTCCAGCGCGTAGCCCAGATCGTACGCGCCGATTGCCTTCAGCTTCGCGTCGCCCTCCCCGAGCGCGCGGTTCGCCTCCTGCACTGCCTGCGGGGCCAGGCGCGCGTCCCCGGCGCGCACCAGCGCGGAGGCGCGGTCGTGGGCGAGCGCCGCCGCGTTCGTCCCGTGCTCGGGCACCCGGGCCTTCTCGTACGCGTTCAGGGCGCCCTCGACGTCGCCCGACGAGGCGCGCGCGTTCCCCTCGGTGACGTTGGGCTCCGGCTTCTCGACGAGCCGGCGGAGAGCGCGGCCGGCCCGTTCGAAGAACGACGGTCCCGGGGGTGGACCCGCGCGCGGCTCGGGCGCCGCGGTGGGCGCGGCCAGGACGACCGCGAGCAGCAGCGCGATCATGCCGCCCTCCCGCGTCGCAGCCGTCCTTCGCCCAGCGCCGCCGCTGCGCACAGCAGCAGGAAGGCGGGCCACGCCGCGTAGGCGTACCGGTCGTCATATTGGATGGCGAGCCGCGACTCGAGCTCGCCCTTCTCCAGCTTCTCGAGCTCGTCCGCGATCGCGGCCACGCCCAGGTCGGACCCGCCCGCGGTCAGCACACTGCCGCCGGCCCGCGCGGTCAGCTCGCGGAGCCCCGCCGTGTCGGTGCGCGTGAGCACCGTGCGCCCTTCGCGGTCCTTCTTGTAGCCGGTCACGTTCCCCTTGGCGTCCGCCATCGGGATCGGCTCGCCCTCCTCGCTACCCACGGCGACCGCGTAGAGGTGGATCCCGGCGTCCCCCAGCTCCTTGGCGGCCTCGCCTGCGTCGCCCTGGTTGTCCTCGCCGTCGGTGATGAGGAGGACCGCCTTGCCGGCGCCTCCTCGCGCGCCGCCATCCAGGACGCGGCGGGCCTCGCGCAAAGCGCCCGAGATGGCGGTCCCTTGCTGCGGCATGGCGGCAGGATCCACGGCGCGGAGGAACAGCTTGGCCGCGCTGTAGTCGGTGGTGAGCGGGCACTGCACGAAGGCCTCGCCGGCGAACACCACCAGTCCCACCCGATCGCCGCGCAGCCGATCGAGCAGGGCGCTCACCTCCACCTTCGCGCGCTCCAGCCGCGAGGGTTTCACGTCCCGGGCCAGCATGCTGGTCGAGGCGTCGAGCGCGACCACCAGGTCGATCCCGCTCCGTTTCACGATCTCGGTGCGCTCGCCGCATTGCGGCCCGGCCGCGGCGATGGACAGGAGCGACAGCCCCAGACCGAGCATCCCGCCGCGCAGCACGCCCTGCGAGGCGCCGCCGCCCGGCAGGACCTGCTCGCGCCTCGCCCCGGGCACCGCCGAGCGCGCGCGCCTCCATCTCCGCCACACGCACCAGGCGGCCGCGGCGCCGGCGGCGAGCCCTAGCGGCGAGAGCCACAGCCAGATCGGATCGACGATGCGCAGGCGGAAGCCGAGGAGCGTCGTCTGCAGCGCGGCGGCGGCCACGGTGGTCATGGCGTCCCCGACAGGCGCGTGGCGCGCAAGGCGAGCCCGAACATCCCGAGCAGCGCCGCCGGAAGGAACATGCGCCCGTACCACTCGTCGTACTGGGCCGAGGCGCCGGCCTCGTAGATCTTCGATTTCTCCAGGCTGTCCAGCACCTGCGAGAGGCCGCGCTCGAGCGACTCGCGGTCGGTGGCATGGTAGGCGGCGCCGCCCGTCGATCGGGCGATCTGCTGCAGCAGCTCGGGGTTCACGTCGATCTCGACCTGCTCGTACAGCGTGCGCCCGAAGAGGTCGGTTCCGGTGGGGTACGGGACCCGCCCGCCCCTTCCGATCAGGATGGTGAACACCTTGATGCCCAGGTCCTTCGCGATCTGGGCGGCCTGCAGGGGAGAGATGTTGCCGGCGTTGTTGTCTCCGTCGGTGAGCAGGATGATCACCTTGCTCTTGGCGTCGGACTCGCGCAGGCGGTTCACCGCGGTGGCGAGCGCGTTCCCGATGGCGGTGCCGTCGACGATCACGCCCGTCTTCACCTGCTCGAGCAGCTCTTCCAGCACGCGGTAGTCCAACGTCAGCGGGCACTGCGTGTAGGCTTCCCCGGCGAACACCACCAGGCCGATGCGGTCGTTCTGGCGCGAGGAGATGAAGCTCTTCAGCACCTCCTTCGCAACGGAGATGCGGTCCTTGGGCCGGAAGTCCGCCGCCAGCATGGAGGTGGACAGGTCGAAGGCGACCACGATGTCGATCCCTTGCACCGACAGATCGACGCGCCGGCTGGCGCGCAGGCGCGGGCCGGAGAGGCCCACGGCGGTGAGCGCCAGTCGGAGCGGTGGGGAGCACCAGGCGCGGCATCCGCCTGCGCCTTCGCGCGAGGAGGAAGATGGCAGGGGGCACCAGCAAGAGCGCGAGCAGCGCCCACGGGTGCGCGAAGGCGACGCGCTCGAACACGGCCGCCCCGATCACGGCGCGCCCCCCGCGGCGGCGCGGCGCTCGGGCCTCTCCACCACCGCCCGAGCCCTATCGACCAGCGAGGCGGCGCGGTCGATGGCGCGCTCGCAGTCCTCGGCCCCGGGCTCCGCCTTGGCGAACTTCACCAGGTCTTGCCAGGACAGCTCGCCCGACAGCTCCGGCAGATCGAGGCCCAAGAGCCTCCGGCGACGCAGCTCGGCGAGCAGCTCCTCGGTGGTGAGATCGAGCGCGTCGAAGCAGAGCCTGCGGCCGAGGTAGGCGCGGACGATCTCCGAAAGCTCGAAGACCGCGGCGCGGCCCAGGCCCCGGTCCCAAGGACGCCGCTGCTTGAGCGAGAGGAGGCGGGCCATCGCTTCCTCTTCGGGGGTGGGAGGCGGCGGCACCGGCAGCGGCCGGAGCGCCCGTCGCCGCCGCGCCTCGCGCAACGCAAGCAGGCCGGCAACGAGCAGCAGCGCGCCGCCGAGCAGCCATGCCCACAGGAAGCTGCGCACCAGCACCGGAACGGGCGGCTTGGGGCCATGGTGCGCCCGCTCGGCGCTGGGCGCCCGCTCTTCCGCGACCAGGCTGCGCAGCCGGATCGGCGTCTGCGGGACTTCGAGCTGCCGGGCGCCTTCGGGACCGTCGACGCGCAGCGCAAGGGGGGGCACGTGCGGCTCGAGCGACTTGAGCGCCACGAGCGGCAGCGTGAACGTCGTCTCGGCGCGGTCGCCGTTGGACTGGCGCGAGACGGTGGGCGCGCCACCCAGCGCCAGCGGCTCGACCGCGAGCGGGTCGGGGAGCGCGTAGACGTCGAGGGCCGGGTGCTCGACGCGGACGGTGAGGGTGAAGGGCTCGCCGAGCGTCACCTCCTCCTTGTCGGGCCGGGCCGAAAGCGCGAACGGGTGCGCCGTCGGCCGCGCCTGCGCATCGGGGGCGGCCGCCGCCGCGGCGAGAAGCAGCGCGATCACCTGCGCCTCCCACGCGCGCGGAACAGCGCGGCCAGGGGAGCCACGTAGTCGTCGCCAGGCTTCACCCGCACGGCATCGAGGGACAGCTTGCGGAAGGTGCGCTCGCGCCGGTCGCGCGCGTCGCGCGCCGCCTGCGCGTACGCCGCGCGCGTGCGCCGGTCCGACAGGTCGACCCACACCGTCGCGCCGGTCTCGGAGTCGGCCACGGGCCACAGGCCCGACAGAGCTCCGGTGGGCAGCTCGTCCTCGACCGGGTCGCTCACCACCACGGGAATCACGTCGTGCCGGCGTGCGCACACGGCCAGCGCCGCCTCGTAGTCGGCAGAGAGGAAGTCGCTCACCACGAACACCACCGCGCGCCGGCGCAAGAGCCGGGTCACGTCGCGCAGCGCCAGGGCGACGTCGGTCCCCTGTCCGCGGGGCCGGAACGCGAGCGCCTCGGAGATCAGCCGCAGCCCGTGCTTGCGCCCGCGGCGCGGCGGCACGAATCGCTCGACCCGGTCGGTGAAGAGGAGCAGGCCGGCGCGGTCCCCGTTCTCCAGCGCGCTGAAGACGAGCAGCGCGGCGATCTCCGCCGCCACTTCCGCCTTGGCCTGCGCGGACAGCCCGGCGCTTTGCGACGCGCTGCGGTCCACCGCGATCAGCGCGGTCAGCTCCCGCTCCTCGACGAACACCTTCACGAACGGCTCGCCGATGCGGGCGGTCACGTTCCAGTCGATGGCGCGGATCTCGTCGCCCGGCTGGTAGGGCCGTACCTCGCTGAACGCCATCCCCCGGCCCTTGAACACGGAGTGGTACCCGCCCGCCAGCGTGTCGAGGACAGCCCTGCGGGTGGTGATCTCGATGCGCCGGATCTTCCGGATCAGCTCTGCTGGCGCTGGCATGTTCGCCGGGTCACGGGACTTCTATTTTTTCCAGGATGCGCTGGACGATCTTCTCCGAGGTGAGGTTCTCCGCCTCGGCCTCATAGGTGAGCGCCACGCGGTGGCGGAGCACGTCGTACGCGACGGCCTTGATGTCCTCGGGAGTGACGAAGCCACGGTGCCGGAGGAATGCGTGCGCACGCGCCGCCAGGTTCAGGTAGATCGTCGCTCGGGGCGAGGCTCCGTACTCGATGTATCCGGCCAGCTCCTTGAGGCCGCTCTGGGCCGGGTCCCGCGTCGCCAGCACCACGTTGACGATGTACTCCTTCACCTTCGGGTCGATGTAGACCTCCGCCACCGTCTGCTGCGCGCGCTCGAGCTCCTCGGGGCCGACGATCGGCTCGAGCCGCACCGGCGCCTTGCCGGCCACCCGGTCCATGATCTGCAGCTCCTCGGCGCGGGTCGGGTAGCCGACCTTCACCTTGAGCATGAAGCGGTCGACCTGCGCCTCCGGCAGCGGGTACGTGCCCTCCTGCTCGATGGGGTTCTCCGTCGCCATCACCAGGAACGGGCGCGGGAGCGGGAAGGTCTGATCGCCGATGGTGACCTGCTTCTCCTGCATCGACTCGAGCAGCGCGCTCTGCACCTTGGCCGGCGCGCGGTTGATCTCGTCGGCCAGGATCAGGTTGGCGAAGAGAGGTCCTTTCTTCACCGTGAACGACTGCGTCTGCGGCTGGTACACCTGCGTGCCCACCAGGTCCGCCGGCAAGAGGTCGGGCGTGAACTGGATGCGCTTGAAGGAAAGGCGCAGGCAGTCGGCCAGCGTCTTGACGGTGAGCGTCTTGGCCAGGCCCGGAACGCCTTCCAGCAGCACGTGGCCGCCGGTGATGAGACCCACCAGGAGCCGCTCGATCATCGTGCGCTGTCCGACGACCACCTGCGCGGCCTGTCCGAGCAGTTGGTCGACGAACCCGGACTCCTGCTGGATGCGCTCGTTCAGCAGACGGATGTCGGCGGCGGGCTGGGTGACGGCCAAATTCGCGAACCTCCGGCGGCGGAGCCTACAGCGCATCCCGCGTGTCCGCGCGGAAAAGCGCAGCGCCGCCGACGGAGGCGGCGATCCACACAACGCCTGAAATGCTCCGGAATTCCGTCCGCCTAGTTCGGGTCGTCCGCCGCCAGGTGGTGTCGGTACAGGTAGTAGGGGGCCGCGTCGCCGCGCAGGTCCACCGATCCGCTGCCTGATCCGCGATCCTGCGGAGGCGATTTCGGGTCCGGCACGCGGCCCTGCGGCCGCGCGACCTGGTTCGCCGCTCCTCCGTACCCGCCCTGCTTCTGCTGCGAGGCGGGCTGTCCGCACGGTCCGCAGCGTCCGCAGGGGTCGCACGCACCGAGCACCGCCACCGCTGTCGCGACCAAGGGTCGCTTCATGCGCGAAGGGTACGCCGC
>WNFL01392500.1_pt3 | contig 11238 bp, 13 predicted proteins | sample 5400361 | NCBI WGS metagenome assembly WNFL01 (sample SAMN13153351, study PRJNA577476) | soil metagenome | isolation source: 40 cm soil on Douglas fir-dominated hillslope | place: USA:California | collected 2013-09-17 | reverse complement strand
CCTGTTCATCGACATCGAGAAGTACTCGCACATCGAGGACTTCTACGGATGGGAGGTCTTCGACGAAGTGCTGAAGGAGACCGCGCGGGCCCTCAAGCGCCTCCTCGGCACGCTCTTCTCCACCGAGGACCTAGTCGCGATCAACCGGCCCTCGGGCTCGGAGTACTACGTCTTCCTCTCGATCCCTTCCGGCCTCTCGAGCGAGGAGTCGCTCGACCGCCTGCAGAAGAAGGCGCGGCAGCTCGAGGAGTCGCTGAAGGAGCACCTTTCCGAGGAGTTCAGGAATCGCATCCACCGGAAGATCGGCCTCTACGTCGGCTACGCGAAGATCCGCTACTCGCCCCAGGTGCGCCTCGAGCGGCTCGTCTATCGCGCGCTCCGCGAGGCCGTGAACGTCGCGGCGTCGAAGGAAGGGGAGCGCGCGGCGCTTCTGCGCGAGCAGTTCCGCGACATCCTCGTGAAGCGGCAGATCGAGACCGTCTATCGAGCTTCGAGAGCCCCGAGGTCTTGTTCGACTTCGCGCTCAAGACCGACCAGGTGTGGAGTCTCGAGAAGATCTGCATGGGGAACTCCGCGGCGGGCTTCGTCGGGAAGCGGAACGGCATGCTCTTCGTCAACGTCGAGACGGAGCTGATCCACGAGCTGAAGTCCCGCGGGCACGAGGTCCTCCAGCCGCTCCTCCAGATCCAGGACGGCGTCGTCCTCGAGATCACGGAGCGCGCGGCGATCCGGGACTACAACCTTTTCCGCGAATCCGTCTCGGTCCTCCGCGGCCTCGGATTCAAGATCGCGATCGACGACGCTGGCTCCGGCTATGCGTCGCTCCAGTCGATCGCGGAGCTGAAGCCGAACTTCTTGAAGATCTCGAACTACCTCGTCACCGGCCTCCACGAGGACTCCATCAAGCGCGACGTCGTCGAGATGCTCGTCCGTCTCGCGCTGAGGATCGACGCGCAGACGGTGGCGGAAGGGATCGAGACGGAGGAGGAGCTCGGCGAGATCCGTCGGCTCGGCGTGACGTACGGCCAGGGCTTCCTGCTCGGCCGTCCCGCGGCGATCCGCACGGGCCTCGAGCCCGCGGCGGCGGGGCGCAGCCGGTAGACGTTCGCGCGTGCTTAAATCGCGGGGCGTTCGAGGGCCCGTAGCTCAGGTGGATAGAGCAACGGTTTCCTAAACCGTGTGTCGGGAGTTCGAGTCTCCCCGGGCCCACCACTCGTGCACCGCTCAGCGCGTGGGATTCTCCGATTCGCTCGCCTTCCGCGAGCTCACGTGCTCCACGCGGATGACTCGGTTCGCCCGCACGGCGGCGGACGGGCCGAGGGGGAGGAAGTCGTCCTCCTGCCGCGCGACGTACTTCGCGAAGGAGTCCGTCACCTCCGCGACGTCCTCGAGCTCGTGGAACATCTGGAACTCGACCGGCTCGGCGAGGCCATCCACCGTGAGCCGGAAGACGTGCAGGAAGTTGTGCTCCATGCGCGGGTTCCCCTCTCTCGCGACATCGTATCCTTCGCCGGTTGCTCGCCGCCTCCGACCGACGCTCCTCCCTCCGCCTCGCCCTCGTCCTCGCGCTCGCGGCGGCGGCCCTCTACGCGTTCGCCGCGTCGCGCCGCGATTTCTGGGCGCCCGACGAGCCCGACTTCGCCGAGCACGTCCGGGAGATGAACGAACGCCGCGACTGGCTCCTCCCCTACGAGAACGGCCGCCCGTACTCGGAGAAGCCGATCCTCTTCTACTGGCTCGTCGCGGCGACGACGCCGTTCACGGGCGGGGACGTCTCGCCGTTCGCGACGCGCCTGCCGTCCGTCGTGGGCGGCGCGTTCCTGGTCTTCGGCGCCGCGTGGCTCGCGGGGCGAAGCGGCGGCCCGCGCGAGGCGCTCGTCGCCGGCGCCCTGACGGCCGTCTGCCCGATCGCCGCCTGGCAGGCGCAGTTCCTCCAGATCGACGCGCTCTTCACGGCGCTCGTGTTCGCGGCGCTGCTGCTCCTCGTCCGGCTGGAGGACGCCCCGAGCGGACGCCTGCGCCTCCTCCTCTACGTCGTCCTCGCGCTCGCGGTCCTCGCGAAGGGACCGCTCGCGCTCGCGCTCGTCGGGCTCGTCCTCGTCGTGCGCGCGGTCCTCCGCCGGTCGGCGGCCGAGATCGTCGCGCTCGACCCGGTCCGCGGCGCGCTCGTCTTCCTCGTCCTCGTCATCCCGTGGTACGCGGCGGCCGCGGCGCACGGCGGGACGGCCTACGCGTACGACCTGATCGTCAACCAGAACTGGAACCGCTTCTTCCACGCGTTCGACCACCAGCGGCCCTGGTGGTTCTACCTGGAGTCGATCTGGACCGACTTTTTCCCGTTCACGCTCCTCGCTCTCCTGGCGCCGTTCGCGATCGGGAAGGAGGGCTTCGCGTCGAGGCGCGACCTGCGCTTCGCGGCCCTCGTCGCCTCGACGGCGTTCCTCTTTCTCTCGATCTCGGGCAGCAAGCAGGGGAAGTACCTGCTGGTCGCGTACCCGTTCGCGGCCGTCCTCGCGGCGGCGGGGATCGGCGCGGCGGAGAGGAAGAACGGCCGCGCGCTCGTGGCGCTGCGCCTCGCCGTGCTCCTCGCGGCGCTCCTCATCCTGGGGACGGCACTCACGCTCCCGAGCGCGGCGGCCGAGTACCTGCCCCGATACGCGAGCCTCGCGCCGCTCCTCTCGATTCCCCTCGCCGTGGGAGCGGTCGGCGCCGTCGTGATCCTCCTCCGCAGGCGGAGCGAGCTCGCGGCCGCCGTCCTCGCGGTCGCCGCGACTCTCGCGGCGGGCGAGGCCGCCGCCGCCGCGGTCGTGCTCCCTGCGATCGACGTCGCGAAGACGGGGCGCCCCTTCTACGCGCGCATCGCGCCGCGCGTATCGCACGGCGAGCCGCTCGCGTACTACGACGAGGCGTTTCACAGCTACGCGATCCTGGCGCTCCGGAGGAGGGTCACGCACATCAAGACAGAGCGGGAGCTCGCGCGGTGGCTGCGCGAGACGCCGGGCGCGCTCGTGCTGGTGGACGGCTCGACGGCGGCGCGGCTGCACTTGCCGGAGACGAAGCGCCTCCGCGTCCTGGACCGGCAGCCGGTCGGGCAGGACGAGATCCTCCTCCTCGCGTCCGAATGAGCGAATGAGCCTAGACGGCGAGCTCGAGGTCGGGACGTTCCGATACCCGGGGCGTAACGCGGTCGTCGACGCGGAGCTCGTGAAGGACGGCGTGCGCATCCCGGTCGTCGTGAAGAAGACGCGGATCGACTGGCGCCAGCGCCTGGGAACGACGAAGGCGGAGCGCTCGTACAGGACCGCGAAGGAGCTCGTGGCGCGCGGCATTCCGACGCCCGAGCCGCTCGGGTTCCGCGTCCTCGCCGGGGAGTCGTGGTTCGTGGCGCGGCGTGTGGAGGGCGCGTCGCAGATCCGCGCCTGGTTCCTCTCGCGCGACGGCGTCGGCGAGCCCCCTCCTCTCGCGGTCCCGTTCGAGGACGTCGTCGAAGCGCTCGGCCGCCTCGCGCGACGCCTGCACGACGCGGGAGTTTTTTTCCGGGACCTCTCGGACGGCAACGTCCTCGTGTCCGGCGAGGGCGCGTCGTTCAGGCTCTGGGTCGTGGACCTGAACAGGGCCCGCCTCGGGGCGCGCGTCGGCCTGTTCCGGCGGTTGAGGGACCTTTCGCGACCCGGACTGAACCGCGCCGAGGACCGCCGGCTCCTCCTCGAGAGCTACTTCGGGCCGGTGCCCGTCCCTCCTCGCGCGGCGCGCCTGCTGGAGCTCTTCCGCGCGCGTCTGGTGCTGTGGGACGCCCTGAAGCGCCGCGCGCGGCCATGGCGGAGGCGGTAGCGGTATCCTCTGGCCTATAAGAGGTAAACCGGGGCGGGCGGCCCGCGTCCAATCCTCGATGAGGACATCGGGCGCCGCGGCTCTCCTGAGGTTCCCCGAGGTTAGGAGAGAGTTGAAGGGCGAAGAAGGTCCGCATCCGGTCTCGCCGTCGACGCCCGACAAGAGCCGGGAGATCGAGCTCCTCGCCCAGGTGAGGAGCGGCGACGCCGACGCCTTCGAGCACTTCGTCCGCACGTACCAGAAGCGGATCTACCGCCTCGTCTACACGCTCCTCCGCGACCCGTCCGACGCCGACTCCGTCACGCAGGACGTCTTCATCAAGGCGTACCGCGCGGCGGGGGAGTTCAAGGGGGAGTCGACGTTCGAGACGTGGCTGACGCGGATCGCGATCAACACCGTCCGCGACTTCACGCGGAAGCGGAAGCCGGCGATCCCGTTCTCGCAGCTCGGGCCCGAGGACGACGAGGGCGCGGGCGAGGTCCCGCGTGGGCTCGATCCGGGGAGCGGCAGCTCGCCGGAGCGCGAGATGATGTCGCGCGACATCCGCCGGCGCATCTCCGAGGCGCTGCTGTCCCTCTCGCCGCGCCAGCGCGCCGTCTTCGTGATGAAGCACTACGAGGAGAAGACGATCGCCGAGATCGGCTTCGCGACGGGCCTCGACGCCGGAACGATCAAGTCTCATCTTTTCCGCGCCGCGCGGAAGCTCCGCGCGAAGCTGGAGGACCTCCGATGAAGACCTCCGAAGCCCCCGGCCGACACCTCACGCCCGACGAGATCGTGGACCGCGTCTTTCCCGCGGACGAGCAGCCGGCGCCGGTGCCGCTCCATCTGGCGGCCTGCCCCGGCTGTCAGGAGAAGGTCTCGAACCTGCGCGAGGCGTCGCTGCCCGGGGCGTTCTGGAACGCGCAGGCCGCGTCGATCCTCGCCGCCGCGACGGACCCCGCGCCCGCCGAGCCGGCGCGCACGATGATCCCGTTCTCGTCGTTTCACCGCTCGTTCCTGAGGCGGCCCGCGCTCGCGTTCGGCAGCCTCGCGGCCGCGCTCGCGCTCGTCGCCGGCATCACGTACACGCGCCTCCGCACGCCCCCGGCCACGGAGGTCGCACAGAACGTCCGTCCGCCCGCCGCCACACCCGCGGCGGCTTCCTCGGACGAGACGGACAAGAAGGACGACGAGCTCCTCCGGTCGATCGACGAGATCCTCGCGGACGACGGGCCGGTCTCGCCGCTCGTACCGCAGGGAGTTTCGTGAGTCGTCTCTCCGCTTCGGTCCTCGCGCTCGCTCTCCTCGCCCCCGCCGCCGCGCGCGCGCAGCTCCCGGAAGGCGCGATCGGGAAATGGTGGAAGCGGCCCCGAGTCGTCGAGGCTCTTCACCTGACGCCGGAGCAGCAGGAGCGCCTGGAGGCGATCTTCGGGAAGAACCGGCGCTCGTTCATCGACTTGAAGGCCGACGTGGAGAGACGCCAGGTCGACCTCGAGGAGCTGATGGCGCGGAAGGACTCGGAGCCGAAGAAGGTCTCGTCCGCGGTCGACGCGCTCGAGCAGGCGAAGCTGCGCCTGAGGAAGGCGCACGCGATGATGGTCCTCGACATGCGCGAGATCCTGACGGCAGACCAGTGGCGGGCGCTCCTCGACCGGGTCGAGGACGCGCGCCAGATGCGCGAGGAGCGGCGCCTCAACCGCCGCGGCATGCTGCACGGGCCGCGCGACGGCCCGCGCGGGACGCCGGGGCCTTCCGAATCCCGCGAAAAGCCCGACGGCGAGTAGTCACGGCGCGGGCTCTCCGAGGGCCCGCGGCGCGCCGCGGGCGCCGCGCGCGAGCGTGAGCGCGAAGAGCGCCAGGAGAGCGGGGAGCGCCAGGAAGAACGCGTAGGGGACGGCGGTCCCTCCGGCCTGCAGCCGGTACTGGAGCGCGGTCGCGCCGCCGATCAGGAGGGCCGCCGGGACGAGCCGCAGCGGCCGCCAGCGCGTGAAGACGACGATCGCGAGCGCCAGGAAGCCGCGCCCGGCCGTGACGCCTTCGACGAAGGTGGGCGAGACGGTGCCGACGAGGACCGCGCCTCCGAGCCCCGCGAGCGTGCCCGCGACGAGCGCCGCCCCGCTCCGCACGGCGACGACGGAGCGTCCGAGCGAGCGGAGCGCGAGCGGGTTCTCGCCGGCGGCGACGAGGAGGAGGCCGGCTCGCGTCTTCGACAGGAAGAGCTCGACGAGCGGCGGCAGCGCGAACGCGACCCAGGCGACGGCGGGCAGGCCCAGGAGGGTCCGCGGCAGCGCCGGGACCTCGAGGAGGGCGCCAGTCTCGCCGGCGAAGAGACGGAACGCGAACGCGGTCCCGCCGAACGCCAGGAGGTTCCACGCGGTCCCGACGAGGATCGGGTCGGCGCGGCACGCGATCGCGAAGAACGCGAAGAGCGCGCCGCAGAGGAGGCCCGCGAGCGCGCCGGCGAGGAGTCCCGCATCCGGACTCCCGGTCCTGAGGGCGACGGCGAAGCCGGCGAACGCGCCCGCGAGCATCGTCCCCTCGACGCCGATCTGGATCGAGCCCGCGCGCTCGAGGAGGAGCTCGCCCGTCGCCGCGAAGAGGAGCGGCGCGGTCAGGAGGAGCGCGATCTCGAGAAAACCATTCATGCGCGCCTTCTCTCTCGCGCCGCGAGCACGCAGAGGACCGCGAGGGCGGGCAGGATCGCCGCGAGCGAGGCCGGCACGCCCGCGTCGCGCTGCATCGACGTGGCGCCGGCCCCGAGCGCCGCGAGCACGAGCGCCGCCGCCGCCGCGCCGATCGGGCGGAGGCCGCCGAGGAGCGCGGCCGCGATCCCCGCGTAGCCGACTCCCGCAGTGAACGGGTCGTAGAGTCTGCCCGTGATCGCGAGGACCTCGAGCCCGCCTCCGAGCCCTGCGAGCGCACCGGACACGAGGAACGCCGCCGCGCGCACGCGGGCGTTCGGCACGCCGGCCGCACGTGCGGCGAGCGGCGACTCGCCGACGGCGCGGAGGAGGAGGCCGGGCCGCGTCCGGCCGAGAAAAGCGGCGAGGGCCGGCGCGAGGAGGAACGCGGCGAACGGCGCCGCCGTCGCGCGCGCGCCGGAGACGAGCGGCGCGAGCCTCACCTCCTCCGCGAGCGCGCGGCTCTGCGGGTAGTCGCCCGCCGGATCGTGCAGGGGCCCGCGCACGAGCCACGTCACGGCCGCCGCGGCGAGGAGGTTCAGGAGGATCGTGGAGAGAACCGCCGGCACGCCGCGCTTCTCCTCGAGCGCGGAGGCCGGAAGCGTCCAGGCCGCCCCGGCGAGGACCGCCGCCGCGAGCGCGAGCGAACGCGCGGCGAGAGGGCCCACGCCCGTCAGCGTGCCGCAGGCGGCCGCCGCCGCTGCGCCCGCGAGGAACTGTCCCTCCAGCCCGATGTTGAGGATTCCCGCGCGGAGCGCGAGGACGGCGGCGAGCGCGCAGAGGACGATGCCTGTGGCGCGCGTCAGCGTCTCCCCGAGCGCGGCGCGCGAGGCGAAGGCGCCCCGGGCGAGCGCGGAAGCGGCGTCGAGCGGCGAGGCGCCCGAGACCGCGACGAGGAGCGCGCCGCAGGCGAGGGTGACGGCGGCGACGGCCGCGCCGCGAACGGCGGTCTCGGCTCTCACGACGTTCCGCCGGCTTCTGGCAGGGCGTTCGTCCGCCGAGCCCCGGGCGGCCCTGCGTCGCCGAGGCCCGCCATCAGCGCGGCGAGCGTGGCGGGCGGCTCGCCGGAGACGTCGCGCCCGAGGCGGCCTCGCGTGACGACGCGGATCGCGCCGCCGAAGGCGATCGCGTCCTCCGGCTCCGCGCTGACGAGGAGGACGGCGGTGCCCGCGCGGCAAGCAGACGTGATCCTCTTGCGCACCTCCGCCGAAGAGCCGAGGTCGAGGCCGCGCGTCGGGTGGATCGCGACGAGCGCGCGCGCCTCGCCCGCGAGCTCGCGCGCGAGGACCAGCTTCTGCTGGTTGCCGCCCGAGAGGTGTCCGGCACGCGTCTCGGGGCTCGGCGCGCGGATGCCGAACGCGGCGATCCGAGCGCGCGCCGTCTCCGCGAGGCGCGCGCGGTCGAGGAGGAAGCCGCCGGCCTCCGCGAGCGCGAGGTTCTCCGCGATCGTGAAGCCGGCGATCACGCCCTCCTTCCGGCGGTCCCCGGGAACGAAGCGGCCGCCCGCGGCGCGGAACGCGCGGGGAGAGCCGGTCGGGACGGGCACGCCCGCGACCGAGACGCTCCCCTCGGCGGAGCCGAGCCCCGCGGCTGCGGCGGCGAGGACGTCCGCGCCGTTGCCGTCGATCGCCAGCAGTGTCACGACCTCGCCGGGCGCGAGCGCGAGGTCGACGGCCTCGGGGATCCCGCGCGGCCTGAAGGCCTTCAGCTCGAGCGCCGCGCGATCCGAGAAGAGCGTGCCGCCGGCGCCGCCACCTCTGTTCGACGGCTCGCGCTCCTGGTCTTCCGAGCCGCCGAGGAGGAGCGCTGCGATCTGCTCCGGAAGCGCGTCCGCGACGGGCGAGGTGAGGACGGTGCGCCCGCGAGAGAGCAGGGTCAGGCGGTCGGCCGCGGCGAAGACCTCGGAGATCCGGTGCGTGATGACGAGGACCGCCCGGCCGTTCCGAGCGCGTCGCCTCAGCACGCGAAAGAGAGCCTCCGTCTCGTCGGGGGAGAGGACCGCCGTCGGCTCGTCCAGGACGAGGACGCGCGGGTCGGAGAGGAGCGCGCCCGCGATCTCGATCCGCTGGCGCGTGCCGACCGGCAGCTCGTCCGCGCGCGCGTCCGCGGGGCCGACGTCGAGCCCGAGGTCGCCGGCGACGCGCACGACGCGCTCGCGGCGCGTCCGGCGCGTCTCGAAGGCGTGCGCCGCGGGGTCGAGGAGCGCGAGGTTGTCGGCGACGCTCGCCGCCCCGACGAGGAGGTCGTGCTGCGGGACGAGCACGATGCCGGCCGCGCGCGCCTGGCGCGCCGAGAGGAAGCGGACCTGGCAGCCGTCGAGCTCGATGCGGCTCGCGTCCGGGGAGAGGAGCCCCGCGGCGATCGAGACGAGCGTCGACTTCCCGGCCCCGTTCTCCCCGACGAGAGCGTGGATCTCACCCGCGTGGAGGACGAGCGACGCGCCGTCGAGGGCCCGCACCTCGCCGAAGCTCTTGACGACGGCGTCGAGCGCGAGCACGGGCGGCGCGTGCGCGGGCGGGCTAGAAATTGCCGCGGGGGACGACGAGCGTCCCCGCCTCGATTCGCGTGCGCGTCGCCTGCACCTCGTCGATCACGGGCGCCGGCACCTTCGACACGAGCGCGGGGCTCCAGACGAACGAGATGACGCCGCTCGCCAGGCCGTAACGGAGCGGCTTGCCGTCGAAGCGCCCCTCCTTCACGCGGCGCGCCGTCTCCACGAACGCGCGCGGCATGTCGATCACCGCGGACGCGAGGACCGAGGGCGCGAGCGCGTTCTGGTCCTTGTTCGTGCCGAACGCCCAGATGCCGCGCTCGGCCGCGGCGCGGAAGACGCCGAGGGCCGCGGCGTCCGCGTTCTGGAAGAGGAAGTCGCAGCCCTGGTCGGCGAGAGCCAGCGCCGCGGTCTTCGCGCCCGCCACGTCCTCGAACGAGCCGGTGAAGACGGCCGTCGCCTTCGCGCCCGGGTTGCCCGCCTTCAGGCCGCCCTCGAACGCGAGGAACGTCGACTTGATCGAGGGCAGCTCCACGCCGCCGACCATTCCCGCCTTCGCGGTCTTCGACATCCGGCCCGCGGCGAGCCCGCAGAGGTAAGCGGCCTGCTCGAGCTCGAAGACGATCGGGGCGAGGTTCTTCGCGGTGCGTGAGCCCGAGGTCGTGACGAAGACGGTCCTCGGGTAATCCTTCGCGACGCGCGCCGCCGCGTCCTGGAACTCGAACCCGTGTCCGAAGCAGAGGTCGTAGCCGCTCGAGGCGTAGGCGCGGAACTGCTCCTCGAACTCCGAAGGCGTCTTCACCGTGACGTGCGAGACCTCGGCCGGGAGCTCCTTCTCGATCGCCTTGAGCCCCTCGTACGCGCCGGCGTTCCAGCCGGCGTCCGAGATCGGCCCGGGCGTCAGGAGCGCGACCCGGAGCGCGCCGTGCGGCTGCGGCCGTTTCGAGCGCCCGCACCCCGCGAGCGCCGCGGCGGCGACGAGAGTGACGGCGACGCCCGCCGTCCACGTGCCCCTCTGCCGCATCCCTATGATGATGACATGCCGCTCCGGCTCGACTCGGAGGCTCGCGCGGGCCTCCTCGACTTCGTCCGGCCGCTCTCCGTCGGCGTCGACGGCGCGACGAACTTCGGGTTCGTCGAGAGGCGACTCGCCGTCGTCGAGCGCCTCGCGGCCGCCGCGCGCGAGCGCGAGCCGGAGGCCGCGATCGACGCCGGACGCCTCTTCCTCCTCGCGGCGTTCGCCGGCCTCCCCGAGCGGCGGCACGCGGGCGGCGGGCGCACGGAGCTGCTGCTCGCGTCGGCCGGCGTCCCGCGGGAGGACGTCGCCTGGCTCTTCCGCGCGCTCCGCCGCTTCGAGGCCGACCCACGCTCGCTCGAGGAGGGCCTGGTTCGCGACGCGGGGCTCCTCGAGAGCGTCGGCGCGTACGGCATCACGCAGATGCTCGTCCTTGGCACGCGCGAAAGGATGACGCTCGCCGAGATGGCGGAGGAGATCGCGAGCCGCGCCGGCGAGGTGCGCTTCACGACGGACGCGGGCCGCGCGGCGGGCGCCGAGCGCGTCGAGTTCTCGCTCGCGTTCGCGCGGAGGCTCGCGGCCGAAGTCGCGGAGTTCGAGGCGACGCCCGTTCGCTAGACCACACTCCGGCCCGCGTCGATCGCCAGGATCTGGCCGGTCGCGGAGCGGTTCTCCGCGAGGGCGATCGCCGCGGAGACGACGTCCTCGACGGCGACGCGGCGCTTCAGCGGAGTTCTCGCGACGAGTCGCTCGACGGCGTCCTCCGGGATGTTCTCGGGCGGCAGGACGATACCGGGCGCGATCGCGTTGACGCGGATCTCGGGTCCGAGCGCGACGGCGAGGTTGACGACGAGGGCGTTCATCGCCGCCTTCGCGACCGCGTGCGGGACATGGCGCGGCCACGCCTTCATGGCCGCCACGTCGGAGACGACGAGGATCGCGCCTTCCGCCTCGGCGAGCGCGGGCGCCGCGGCCTGAGCCATCAGGAAGAGAGCGCGCGGGCCGACGCTCTGGGCCGCGTCCCAGTCCGCGGCGGTCATCTCGAGGAACGGCTTCTCGGCCCACGGCGAAGCCGCATGGAGCAGGAGGTCGAGGCGGCCGAAGCGGGACACGGCGGCGTCGACGAGCTGGGCCGGGACGCCCTCCTCGGCGAGGTCCGCCCGGAACGCCTGCGCGGGCGCGCCGATCTCGCCGAGGAGGCGGACCGTCTCCGTGGCGGCGCGCGGGTCGCTCCGGTA
>WNFL01354252.1_pt1 | contig 11242 bp, 11 predicted proteins | sample 5400361 | NCBI WGS metagenome assembly WNFL01 (sample SAMN13153351, study PRJNA577476) | soil metagenome | isolation source: 40 cm soil on Douglas fir-dominated hillslope | place: USA:California | collected 2013-09-17 | reverse complement strand
CGGTCTCTACCGGTTGCGGCCAATCAGCAGACTCTTCGTCACCGAACTTGTCGCGGTCAAGCCGCCCGAGCCGCTCGCAACATTCCTGGCAAATGGCCGCTATCTGCCGCGCGGCATTCCAATGCTGAAGCGCGTGTTGGCGCTTCCCGGACAAACGATCTGCAGAGACCAACTCACGATCATTGTCGACAACCTCGAGATGGGCGAGGCGCGCGAACGCGATAGCCGGAGCCGACCGCTGCCCATCTGGCAGGGCTGCCGTGTGGTCGCCCATGGTGAGGTTTTCCTCATGAACTGGCAGTCGGCCGATTCCCTGGACGGCCGATATTTCGGCGCGCTGCCGACGAGCGCGATCATCGGAAAGGCGGAGCCTCTTTGGACGAACGAGGAGGACTGATTTTGCTTGCAGATCGCAATCTTCCCGTCATTCCTTTGTTCGACCGGCTCACGGACCCTTCCTTCGTCCCGGCTAAAATGCGCGCCGCCGGCGCAGAGATCGGTGCTCCGAAGCAGCGGTATCGCCGGTGCATCAGCACCTCTCCCTTCACGGCCGCGCGCACGATGGCACGCTTTCGCTCTCTCGGGCCGTTGCTGTGCGCGGTGACGATCCTCGCGCTATCCATGACGTGGAGCGGTCCGACATACGCCGAACGTACGTCAGTTGGCAGTCACCGAGGCGTCCAAGCGCTTCGGTGTGCCGGAACGTTGGATACGCGCGGTGATAAACGTCGAAAGCGGCGGCAAACAGCGAGCGCGGTCATCCAAAGGCGCCATGGGTCTGATGCAGATCATGCCGGGGACATGGGCCGACTTGCGTGCTCGCTACGGTCTTGGCGCCGATCCCTATGATTCCCATGACAACATCTTGGCTGGTACAGCATACATCCGCGAACTCTACGATCGCTACGGCGCACGGGGGTTCCTCGCCGCCTACAATGCAGGACCTGGACGCTACGAACGCCATCTGGCGACGGGTCGACCGCTGCCGGATGAGACGCTAGCCTATGTCGCGACGCTCACCCCGATGATCAAACGCAAGCGAGCCAACGTTCCGATTGGTACCGTCGCAAGGGCATTTGCCTGGGCTAACTCCTCACTGTTCGCGACGCGAACCGCAGACATCTCACGTGATGGCAGATTGTCGGCTGACCTGGGCCAGAACCGTTCATCACGCGCCCACACCGTTGTCGACCTATCGGCCCTCGTTCCGCAGTCGGGCAATCTGTTCGTGCGTCTTGCCAGAGAGATCAGGTCGCAATGACCGAGATCGGGCTTGATCGCAGTCTGTCGCGGAATATCGCATGTTCTGATGTGAGGCAGGCGGAGCGGGGAGATACCAGCCACGGACGGCGAGATAAAAGCGCCGACGTCCGTCGCGCTGATATGGCTGGGGGAGTGGGAGAAGTAGGGCCTCGCATCAAATCGCGAGCCGACGTTTTCTCCGATACTTCAAGGAAATCAACATCTCCGGCGCCATCCCATTTTCCGAGTCCATGGAGAACACGATGAAACCGCGCGACGATGAACTGCGAGTCCGTCCGGGTCGCATCCGCGATAGGGGGCGCGGAGCGGCGAGACCAAAGACCTTCGTTGGCGAGGTTATGCGGGCCGCCAGGAGAGCCGGGTATACGGGCAGCGGCTTCGGTCGGGAAAAAAGAGATAGCGGCTCCAGCTTTGGCAGAGGTCGGTCCGCGGCTTTAGCTCTGTCGCTTCACTCGCCGTCAATCCCGCTCGGCCCCGCTTGCAAAGCATGTCGCTTACCTGAAGCGGGACGGTGTCAGCCGCGATGGAGTGAGTGCCCGTATGTTCGATGCGCGATCCGACGCCGTCGACGAGCGCGCCTTCGCTGAACGATGCGAAGAGGACCGCCACCATTTCCGTTTCATCGTTTCGCCGGAGGACGCGGCAGAGATGACCGACCTCCGCGCCTTTACCCGTGAGCTGATGGTTGATGCCGAGCGCGACCTCGGCACAAAACTCGACTGGATTGCTGTCGATCACTGGAACACTGACAATCCACACATCCATATCCTCCTCCGCGGACGCGCCGATGACGGCCGGGATCTCGTCATCAGCCGTGACTACATCAGTCGGGGTTTTCGAGCCCGCGCTGAAGAGCGCGCCACCCTGGAACTCGGTCCCCGCAGCGAGCCCCTGGAGAGGGAGGTCGAGGCCGAGCGCTGGACCGGCCTCGACCGTGCCTTGCGCGACATTGCGGACGATGGCGCGGGGGTTGCCGATCTACGTCCTGGCGCGCCGGACAGGGATCCCGAACTCAGCCGCCTTATGTTGGGCCGAGCCGCCAAGCTCGAGCGCCTCGGTCTTGCCGAACGGATAGCCCCGGCCTGCTTCGCCTTGAAGCCTGGCCTTGAACAGACGCTTCGTGAACTCGAAATTCGTGGCGACATCATCAAGACGATGCACCGGGCCATGGCCGCGGCCGGCCGCGAGCCCGACGTCTCCGACTTTGCTCTTCATGGCGACGACCCCGGAGATCCCGTGCTCGGCCACCTGGTGGCGCGTGGTCTGCATGACGAGTTGAAAGGTTCCGCCTATGCCGTTGTCGAAGGGGTCGACGGCAGGACGCACCATCTCAGGTTTTCTGATCTTGAACTAACGGGCGATGCCGCGCCAGGCGCGATCGTCGAGGCGCGCGCCTATGAGGATGCTCAGGGCCGGAAGCGGCTCTCGCTCGCGACGCGATCGGACGTCTCCCTACAGCAGCAGATCAGTGCGCCGGGCGCGACGTGGCTGGATCGCCAGCTTCTCGCGCGCGAACCTGTCGTGACGGGCGGCGGATTCGGAGCGGAGGGCTCGCGCGCCGGCAGGGACAGCGGGTCATCTTCTCGCGCGATCTGCTTGAGACCTTGCGAAGGCGAGAACTCGACAACGCGGCGGGGAAGATCGCCACTGAGACCAGGCTCGTCTATCGGCCGTCGCCGGAAGGCGAGCATGTTGCTGGAATCTACCGGCAGCGGGTCATCTTGAGTTCAGGCCGGTTCGCGATGATCGACGATGGTCTGGGTTTTCAGCTCGTGCCCTGGCGTCCGGCCCTGGAGCAGCAGTTCGGTCGACAGGTGTCAGGCGTGATGTTGCCGAGCGGTGGGGTCGACTGGAGTTTTGGCCGAAAGCGTGGGCTTGGACTGTGACGTGTTTCGTGAGGCCGACACGGGTGATCGTCCTGCCAGCTGCGATCACTCCCTGAGCATCGGTGATTCCACGCCATGCTACGCCAGGACACGATGCCGAGGCTTGAGTGATTGCAACGCGATCTGTTTTTCTGTCTCTGCAGCCGACCGCGCAAATTGGGGATAGGGGCGAGAAGCGATGCCGTATGTCGAAGCTACCGGAGCGAAGCTCTACTTTGAGGAAAGCGGTTACGGCTATCCGGTCATCTTCATCCATGAATTCGCCTCCGACATGCGCGGGTGGGAAGCTCAGGTTCGCTACTTCTCCCGGGGCTACCGTTGCATCGCCTATAACGCCAGGGGTTATCTACCCAGCGATGTTCCCGATGATGCTTCGCTATATGGCTGGGAGCTCGCGGTGGACGACATCGCCGCTTTGATGCGGTGTCTTGGAATCGAACGTGCCCATCTGGTTGGCTTGAGCATGGGCGGATATACCGCCCTGCAGTTTGGGTTGCGCCATCCGGAAAAAGTCAGCGCGATTGTCGCAGCTGGCGTGGGGTCCGGCTCCCATCCTTCCCAACGCGAAGCCTGGTTGAGGGAGACATCCGTTCTCTCTCGGATTTTCAGCGAGAGCGGGATGGACATGATGGCCGAGCGGATGGCGCGCGGCCCAGCCCGCATCCAGTTGAAGTACAAGGATCCGAGGAGCTGGCAGGAATTCATTGCCCGTCTGCGTCAGCACTCAGCGCAGGGAATGTCGAATACGATGACGCGCTGTCAGGCTTTGCGGCCGTCAATGCACGATCTGCGCGACCAGCTTTCGAGAATGACCGTTCCAGTGTGGCTCGCCGTGGGCGACGAGGATGTCCGCTGCCTCGAAACCAATCTGTTGCTGAAATCCGCGCTTCCCAATGCCGGTCTCTGGATCTGCCCCAACACCGGCCATGCGATCAATCTTGAAGAGCCCTTGGCATTCAACGCTCAAGTGGAAAGCTTTCTGAGCGCCGTCGAGCGCGGGAGCTGGCGCCGTCGATATCTGTCGACCCAGCGCCGGTCGGAATTTCGCTTGCACCGACAAGTGTGCCGAGACGATCCGCCGAGCCGCATCGATCAGAATCCGACGCTTCATTTGCAAGAGGGGTGATGACCCATCCAATCGGTTCAGCAATCACGAGCCTCTAACCCCCCGATCGCGTCCTTAACGAGTATCCACCATGAAATCCAGAGTTGGCGTTTATCTCTCCGAGCGGATGGCCGCACGGCTCGCAGAAGCGGCCAGGCGTCCCGGCGCCACAAAATCGGCGCTCGTCGAAGCCGCCCTCGATCGCTTCCTGGGTTCTGATGACGATGTTGGCGATACAGCGACAGTAGGGCGCCACCTCACCGGATTGAGCCGCCAGATTGAGCAACTCGATCGGAATCTCAGGATCGCGAATGAGACCGTTGCCCTTCACGCGCGGTTCCATCTTGCTGTGACCCCGCTATTGCCGGCGGCCGCGCAGGGCGCGGCGTGCGCGCTTGGCGCACAACGTTTCGAGGAATTTGCCGCGCAAGTCGGAAGGCGTGTCGATCTCGGAGTTTCTCTCATCGGAGAGACGATCGACAGGGCCAGCGCCGCGAGCGCGGACGCTCCTGGACCCGATCCAGCGGACGACGATCCGTCAGACACGGGATCCACGATTTACGAACGGGTTGTTCCGGCATCGGCCGCGGCTGACGAAGCGTTTGAACAAATTGCTGCCGTCCGGGAGGACGGCAGCAATGGTGGCTTTCCAGGCCGTACAGGCGGCGCTTTTCACTGATTCCGGTACCTGCCGTGGGATCGAGGAAGGTGAGGGGGCGGTCCCATCGCGACGGTCTGCACCAATCTGGCTAACGGCAGCGAGACAGGTGGCGAAGGACCAGATCGAAAATCGCTCTCTGATCCTGCGTGTGTTCCTGCCTTTCGTCGCCGGCTATTACATTGCCTATCTCTTTCGGACCATCAATGCGGTCATGGCGGCCCCGCTCGCGAAGGAATTTGGACTCGGTGCTGACGATCTTGGCTTGCTCACCTCGGTCTACTTCCTGACCTTTGCCGCAGCCCAGATACCAATCGGCATTCTGCTGGACCGATATGGCCCGCGGCGGATCCAAAGTGCACTATTGGTGGTGGCGTCGGTTGGTTCTGCGCTGTTTGCGGTGTCCGACCATTTTTTGATGCTTCTGGCAGGCCGGGCGTTGATTGGTCTCGGTGTCGCGTCTGCCATGACCGCGGGATTGAAGGCGCTCGTTCTCTGGTTTCCCGGCGAACGCGTGCCGCTTCTCAACGGTTTGATGGTCATGCTCGGCGCACTTGGCGCGGTGACCGCGACCTTGCCGGCGGACCTGCTGCTCAACTGGATTGGTTGGCGTGAGCTGTTCGGTCTGTTCGCCGCGCTAAGTGCCGCGAGCGCGGCTTTGGTCTATTTTGTTGTGCCCGAGGCGAAACCGGCCGCAAGCGGTGCGGTCTCGGTTGGCTTGAAAAAGGTTTACGCCGATCCACGCTTCTGGCGAGTTGCGCCACTCTCGGCATCCTGCATTGGAACGGCTTGGGCTTTGCAGGGGCTCTGGGCTGCGCAGTGGCTTAGGGATGTTGATGGTCTCGATCGGGCAGGAGTGGTGCAGCATCTGCTCGCAATGGCGGTGGCGCTCAGCTCAGGTGCAATTCTGCTTGGAGTGGCTGCCGATCGGCTGCGCAGGCGTGGTGTTGGACCAGAGATGCTTCTGGGGCTTCTTGCGGCCGCCTTTATTGTAACTCAGCTCGCATTGATCCTCCGCCTACCGATACCATCATATCTGCTATGGGCCGTTGTGGCGGCGGTCGGAGCGGCTACCGTGCTCAGCTTTGCGATTCTAGCCGAATATTTTCCGAAAGAACTGGCCGGGCGGGCCAACGGGGCGCTGAATTTGTTCCACATCGGTGCGGCATTCGCCATGCAATACGCGACCGGCGTCGTGGTCCAGCAATGGGCGCCTGAGGCGGGACACTATCCCGCAATCGCCTATCAGACGGCCTTTGCCGTCAGTCTTGTTGCCCAGGTCGCGGCGTGGGTCTGGTTCGTGATGCCCCGGCCGGTTCTCAGACTTTCGGCGGTCAATCGAGTACTTCGATCCGAATTGTAACCTGCGGCCGCCCTTCGTACGACCGACACGACTTGACGATTGTCTATCACGGTCGACCGCACTTGAACCTGATTGCCATGTCCGCGACCCGAATTCTGTGGGGGCAAATCCTCGCCGTCCTTGCGATCGTGCTCATCACCATGTGGGCCGCCACGCAGTGGGTGGCGTGGTAGCTCGGCTTTCAGCCACAGCTCGGACACCCCTGGTTCGAGCTAGTCTCGGGCGTGCCCGTCTATCTGCCGCCTTCGTTCTTCTGGTGGTGGTACGCCTATGATGCCTACGCGCCACATGTTTTTGTCGAAGGTGCGTATATCGCGGCGTCAGGCGGATTCATCTCGATCGCGGTCGCCGTTGCCATGTCGGTTTGGCGGGCGCGCGAAGCCAAGATTGCGGCGACCTATGGCTCGGCCCGCTGGGCGACACGGTCAGAGATTCGTGGCGCCGGTCTGACCTCGCCTGACGGCGTCGTGCTCGGCCGCTTCGAGCGCGATTATCTGCGGCATGACGGACCGGAACACGTGCTGTGCTTCGCGCCGACGCGGTCGGGCAAAGGCGTCGGCATGGTGGTGCCGACGCTTTTGACCTGGCCGGGCAGCTGCATCGTCCATGACATCAAGGGCGAAAACTGGACACTGACCTCGGGCTTTCGCGCGCGACATGGCCGCGTGTTGCTGTTCGATCCGACCAACGCCAAATCAGCTGCCTACAATCCCTTGTTGGAGGTTCGCCGCGGCGAATGGGAGGTGCGTGATGTCCAGAATGTCGCGGATGTGCTGGTAGATCCGGAAGGATCGCTGGAACGCCGCAATCACTGGGAGAAAACCAGCCATGCGTTGCTGGTCGGCGCCATTCTCCATATGCTCTATGCTGAGCCGGACAAGACCCTTGCTGGTGTTGCCGGTTTCCTCTCCGACCCAAAGCGATCGATCGAGGTGACGCTCCGGGCCATGATGACGACGGCGCACCTGGGAGAAGCCGGGCCTCACCCTGTCATTGCCTCGGCGGCGCGGGAATTGCTCAACAAGAGCGAGAATGAGCGCTCCGGGGTGCTTTCCACAGCGATGTCGTTCCTAGGGCTCTATCGCGATCCCGTGGTCGCGAAGGTGACGCATCACTGCGACTGGCGCATCCGGGATCTTGTCGAGGGCGATCGGCCGGCGACGCTCTATCTGGTCGTGCCGCCATCCGACATCAGCCGGACCAAACCGCTGGTGCGGCTGATACTCAACCAGATCGGCCGGCGGCTGACGGAAGAGCTGCAGGCGAAGGGGAGGCGTCACCGGCTGCTGTTGATGCTCGACGAATTTCCCGCGCTTGGTCGTCTGGATTTCTTCGAATCCGCGCTGGCGTTCATGGCGGGCTATGGATTGAAGAGCTTTCTCATTGCCCAATCCCTCAATCAGATCGAGAAGGCTTATGGAGCCAACAACTCCATCCTCGACAATTGCCATGTGCGCGTGTCCTTTGCCACCAACGACGAGCGGACGGCCAAGCGTTTCTCGGATGGGCTGGGCACTGCCACCGAGATGCGGGCGATGAAAAACTACGCCGGCCACAGGCTCAGCCCATGGCTCGGTCACCTCATGGTCTCGCGGCAGGAGACAGCACGACCGTTACTCACGCCCGGCGAGGTGATGCAGCTGCCTCCGAGAGACGAATTGGTCCTTGTTTCTGGTCTCCCACCGATCCGGGCCAAGAAGGCGCGATATTACGAAGACATCAGGCTGACGGACCGGGTGCTCCCACCGGCACGGGCGATAAGTCATCGAGCGAGCTTAGCACCATCGGATGATTGGAGCCGATTGCCTGCTCCCTCTGTTCTCGATCCCAGTGGAAAATCCAACGTATCGCGCAAGGCGCAGATTGCTGATCTCGCGAACTCCGGGATTCGCCGGAAGCCGGAGCTGCCTCAACACGAAGAGGTCGTGCGGGAGAAAGCCGAGGCCACGCCGGAATTCGCCTTTGGCGAGGAAGAGTCTGTCGTCCGTGCCCAAAGCTTGCCGCAGCAGGCTCGCAGTTTCGCTCGTCAGGCCGCAATGGATCCTGGCGATGGCCTGAAACTCTCGGAGTAGGCGGTGCGGACCAAACACACCATCCGCCTGCCGCCGGATATCGCCGGACAACTGGCCGACTACGCCAGTCGCAAGCGCGTGCCCCAGTCACTGGTCGTCGAGACCGCACTGTCGTCCTATCTGTCGCCTGATAATTCGGAGCGGATGGAAGCCGCGCTTGGCCGTCGACTCGATCGCCTGACGCGACAGGTCGAGCGGCTGGAACGTCACGTCACAATCTCGAACGAAGGACTGGCCCTATTCGTGCGCTTCTGGCTCACGATGACCTCGCCGTTACCCGATATCGCGCAACCCGCCGCGCCCAGGCCAAGGGCCGCGAGCGCTACGAAGGATTTGTCGAGGCCTTGGGGCGACGGCTGGCGAAGGGGCAGAGCCTGGCCCAGGAAATTTCTCAGGACTTGCTTCCCAAGGACGGGAAGTCGGATCGAACAGATGGTTCGTCCTAGGCGGTTTCGCCGTTGTCAGGTCTTTCTACGCCAGAGCCCTACGCCTGATCCGATCTTGTTGCGTGGTCGCACATCCTGCCTTTTCTAATCGTCCCCGACATCACGGCCGTAATTGGCGGCCGTCGAGCGGGGGACGGAAGTGGCAATCCACCATCTCAATCAAGAGGCGGTTTCGCGCGGAGCGCGTATGCTGCGCACCGCGCTCGGACCGTCTATCGCGCTTTGGCTGGAAGACGCTTCCGTCGTCGAAGTCATGCTCAATCCCGATGGACGGCTCTGGATCGATCGGCTGGCGGGTGGACTCATCGATACCGGCGAGCACCTATCGCCTGGGGACGGCGAACGCATTGTGCGGCTTGTTGCCCACCATGTCGGCGCCGAGGTTCACCCGGGTTCGCCGCGAGTCTCGGCCGAGTTGCCCGAGACCGGGGAGCGCTTCGAGGGATTGCTGCCGCCGGTGGTGGCAGCGCCGACCTTTGCGATCCGCAAACCCGCGGTCGCCGTATTCAGCCTCGACGACTATGTCATCGCCGGCATCATGGATACGCGGCAAGCCGAAACATTGCGTGCGGCGGTCGCCGATCGCCGCAATATCCTTGTCGCCGGCGGTACTTCGACCGGAAAGACGACGTTGACGAACGCACTGTTGGCGGAGGTCGCCAAGACCACCGATCGTGTTGTGCTGATCGAGGATACCCGCGAACTCCAGTGCAAGGCTCCAAATCTCGTCGCACTCCGCACCAAGGACGGCGTCGCCTCGCTTTCCGATCTCGTTCGCTCCTCGCTACGGTTGCGTCCGGACCGTATTCCGATCGGTGAAGTCCGGGGCGCCGAAGCGCTCGACCTCCTGAAGGCCTGGGGTACCGGCCATCCCGGGGGCGTCGGCACTATTCATGCCGGTTCGGCGCTGGGTGCGCTCCGCCGGATGGAGCAGCTGATCCAGGAAGCCGTCGTCACGGTGCCGCGTGCGCTGATCGCCGAGACGATCCAATTCATCGCTGTGCTGGCAGGCCGTGGCTCCGATCGGCGGCTCGCTGAGCTTGCTTGTGTCGAGGGCCTTGGTTCTGACGGCGATTACCTCCTTCACTCCGCGGGAGATCGGCCATGACAAGATTAGGTTTCCGCATCCATCGCCGCATCGTGCTGGCTGCTACCGTCAGTGTTCAGGTGCTGGTCTCCGTTCCCGCCTGGGCTGCCGGTTCCAACATGCCCTGGGAGCAACCGCTCAATCAGATCCTGCAATCCGTCGAGGGTCCCGTCGCCAAGATCCTGGCTGTCATCATCATCATCGTCACCGGATTGACGCTCGCATTCGGCGATACGTCTGGAGGTTTCCGCAGGCTGATCCAGATCGTGTTCGGTCTGTCGATCGCATTTGCGGCCAGTTCCTTCTTCCTGTCGTTCTTCTCCTTCGGGGGCGGGGTGCTGGTGTGATGGATGAAGTTGAGTCCATCGCAGGCTTCTCGGTGCCGGTGCATCGCGCGCTGACCGAGCCGATCCTGCTCGGTGGGGCACCGCGTGCGGTTGCGATCCTCAACGGCACCCTGGCCGCGGCGCTCGGCCTCGGTCTGCGGCTATGGCTCGCCGGGCTCTTGCTCGGGGTCATCGGTCAGGCCGCCGCGGTGTGGGCGGCGAAACGCGACCCGCAATTTGTCGACGTCGTGCGCCGGCATCTGCGTATTTCCAGCTATTTGGGGGTCTAGGCCCATGATGAATCTCGCTGAGTACAGGCGCTCGACCACGCAGCTTGCGGATTTCCTGCCCTGGGCCGCCCTGGTCGATGAGGGCATCGTGCTCAACAAGGATGGCTCATTCCAGCGCACGGCAAAATTTCGGGGGCCGGATCTCGATTCCGCCGTGCCGGCTGAACTCGTCGGTGTCGCCGGGAGATTGAACAACGCGTTGCGGCGGCTGGGTTCGGGTTGGGCTGTCTTTGTCGAGGCGCAGCGTCACCCCGCCAGCAAATATCCGGAAGGACATTTCCCTGACGTCGCTTCAGCCCTGGTCGACATCGAGCGTCGCGCTCAATTCGAACAGGAGGGTGCACATTTCGAGTCCAGTTATTTCCTGACCTTTCTTTATTTGCCGCCGCCGGAAGAAGCACGGCGAGCCGAACGGTTCCTTTATGAGGGCCGCGATCGCAGTGGAGATGCGGATGCGCACGAAGTCCAGCGCGGATTCGTCGATCGCACCGAGCTCGTGCTTGGGCTGGTCGAGGGCTTTATGCCCGAACTCAAATGGCTCGATGACGAGGAAACGCTGACCTATCTGCATTCGACTGTCTCGACCAGACGCCAGCGCGTCCGCGTGCCCGAGATTCCGATGTATCTCGACGCGGTGCTGGCAGATGAGCCCCTGATCGGCGGCCTCGAGCCGATGCTGGGAAATTCGCATCTGCGAGTGCTGACATTGGTCGGATTTCCGACAGCAACGACCCCCGGAATCCTGG
>WNFL01352248.1_pt3 | contig 11244 bp, 9 predicted proteins | sample 5400361 | NCBI WGS metagenome assembly WNFL01 (sample SAMN13153351, study PRJNA577476) | soil metagenome | isolation source: 40 cm soil on Douglas fir-dominated hillslope | place: USA:California | collected 2013-09-17 | reverse complement strand
TCATTGACCCCCGAATAGGTCAGGCGCGCTTGGCCGCTGCCGTCCGCGTTCATCACATAGATCTGCATGAAACCTTCGCGGTTACTCGCAAAGACAATTCTTGAACTGCCCGACTGCGGCATTGGTGGGACAAAGAAATCAAATGTTGAATTTGCGCTCTCAACTGGCAATCGCAAAAAAGGTAAACCAGAGAGGGGACCAAGCTGATTGAGAAACTGGAAGTTCGGATTTCGAAACGGAGCCTTCGAATCACCGAAGTTGAACGCCAGAAGGTTATTAGACCACGCTGAAGCATTTTCACGTCAAGGAAATATCAGGAGATAAGGCATATTCCGCTCTCAAGAATTTGCTCTTAGCCTGGGAAAATAAAGTGCTTCCTTTTGTCCCATTCAAATCGAACGCCAAAGCTGTGCATCGCACGAAAGATCCACTCTGGACTAGGCTATACCATTTCTATTCATTGAACACTGAGTGGTTCGAAACCCACTACCACAAACGCAGCAATGTCGAGAGCACGTTCTCGATGATTAAGCGCAAGTTTGAACCGAACCTGCGCAGCAAGACGAAGCCGGCGCAGGTAAACGAAGCACTTTGCAAGGTTCTCTGTCACAACCTCTGCGTCATCATTCACAGTATGTATGAACTGGGAATCGAACCAGACTTCTGGCAAAAGAACGATACGCCAAAGGAAGCTGCCTGAATTTCGACTACAACCGCTTCTGCCGGGGCAGGGATGTCCATGCTACTGTGGCCTTGGTTGGGGCGATCCTAGAGAAACTCGTTATTCTTTCGACGTATCGGTTGACTGTTGCAGGGTTGATGAAGATGGCGCCCCTGGCTTGAACGTTAGAATATGCTCACCTGACGGTAACCATTGGCACGAGTATGACTCTGCTTCGAAAGACACTAGAGGTGACGATTTCGGCAGAGTGATAACTAGCCTGGGGTGTGCATATTGTATTCGCAGGGCAAATAACAAAAATAGCCTGTGCTTTTTGGTCCGAACTGAGAGACAATCAGCGCGCAGCAAGTGCCGGACGTGGTTGAGGACCTCAGATCTCACGCCACACCGAGAACACTCATGTGCCCACAACCAGCGACGACCAGTATCCTCAGTTCCCGCACGATTCGCGGACTGACTTTCATAGCGATTCTCACAAGCTCGCTCAGTTTTTCCGTCTTGGCCCAAACAGCGAACGATCAAGGCAAGTCGCTGTTCCGTGAGGCGCAGGGATTGGCGAGTCAATCCGAAGAACCGAAGAAACGACTGGCTCTGGAAAAGTTTCAAGAAGCGGCCCGTCTGTTTCATCAAGCAGGTGTCACTTATAACGAACTCGCCGCGAAGTTCGGCGGCGCTGTCTTAGCGGAGGAACTTAACGAACATAAGACCGCGCGTGATTTGTACCAGCAGAGCCTTCCTCTCTTTGAAGCACCAGACCAAAAGGCAAACTTGCCGGACGTATTGTTCAAGGTTGGCAGGTTTTCCCTTCTGATAGGGGACAGAGTCACGGCAATCGACTACTTCACACAGCTTTCGCACGTTTACGAACAACTCGGTCTGGTTGACAAACAAGCGACCGCGGAAAGCGACGTCGGTGCTATCTACTATGAGTTAGGCAAGTACGACCAGGCAATTCAGTTTCTCGATCTGGCCCTTAAACGACGCAAGCAGCTTGGAAATCAATGTGACATTGCCGCCTCTCTGACGAATGTCGGCGCTGTCCACCTGGCTAAAGGTCAATGGACCAAGGCCATCGACGTTCTCCAGAAGCAGGCGCTGCCGCTTTACAACACCTCGCAGCAATGCGTAATTGCTCAGCAGTATTCGACAGAGACTGAATGTCCCGATTACCTCGCCGCCACCTTGATAAACACCGGCAAGGTCTATTATGACCTCGGCGATTACAGGTTGGCTCGCTGTTTCTATGAGCGGGCGATACCCCTCCTTACAGACAAGGGCTTCAAGGCTGCGCTCGCCAATAACCTCGGAACAATCGAATACGCGCTGCACAAATACGACGCCGCGCTCGCTCGATTTGAGGAGGCAAGGACGCTTCAGGGCGACATCGCATCCGCCGAGGCTTTAACGAATATCGGAGTGACACAAGCAAAACAGCAAAACGTGATGGCGCCCGCGAGTCTGGCAAAAGCCTTGCGCTTGCGGCGTGAGATCGGAAGCGCGAATGGCGAAGCAGCGACGCTGAACAGTATGGGTGAGGTCTACAACCGGTTATCGCGTCCGAAAGAAGCTCTCGACAGTCTCACCCGCGCTATCCCTCTGTTTCGATCGGCTGGAGATCGCAGTGGTGAAGCAACGGCGCTGAGCAACGCTATGATTTCCTGGCAAATGCTGGGAAATCGAAAAATGGCAATCTCCAATGGAGAATTGTCAGTCAATCTGTTTCAGAAGTTGCGAGTCGAAGCGCAGGGTGTCGCTGGTGAGATCGAGCGGACCTATCGCAATACAGTCAGGCAGGCATATCAGAACCTTGCAGAGCTGCTGATTGAGGAAGGCCGGTATGAGCAAGCGATTCAGGTTTTGATCCTCTATCAGGACGCGCAGTCGTTCGACCCCACCCAGGACGGTAACCTCAAACAACTCGACATTGCGCAAGTTATCAGCGCTCAACAAGCTCTCACGACGACTCCTGATTTCAGGGCCATCACACTCTACACACTGGTTGCTGACGACAAGCTTTACATTCTGGCTGTTATGGGTAAAGGCATAAAAGTCTTCTCACGCACCATGGCGTCTCGGACGTTGAATCAAAAGGTGAATAACTTCTTAAAAGTTCTACACTGCGCCGATCTCAATCCGTATCCGGCGGCCGGCGAACTTTACGAACTCGTTTTCAAAGCAACTCTTGTCACGGATAAACGCACAACTCTTGAGGCTGCTCTCAGTAGCGAGAACGCCGCTGCCTTGCTCTGGTCGTTGGATCAACCGCTGACCGCGGTACCGATTTCGGCGCTCTACAACGCCTTTGCCAAGCAATTCTTGATTGAGAAGTATCAAATTGCGGTTTTTACGCGAGGTGATGCTGAGTCTTTCAAACGCGAACCGAGGCCTTGGCTGTATGGAATCGGACTTGGTACCTCAAGACAGTTCACCGGACAGGAGTCGTTACCCGGCGCTGAGGCTGCACTTGTAGATATCTTCGGAGATGATGAAACGAAACGACCGGGAGTGCTGAGAGGGAAAACAGTCGTCAACGAAAATTTCACCGCGAAGACACTCGAAGATCTCGACTCACGTTGGCCATTGGTTCACGTTATGAGTCATTTTATGCTGGTCGGGAACGATTCGGAGCTTTCATTTCTGAGGCTTGGTGACGGAGGCAGGTACACGCTCGCCAGAATGCGCGAACATCCGGATCTCTTTGCTGGCGTTGAACTCCTCGCCGTTCCTATCTGCGAAAGCGCCGCCCAGAGTTTTGATGCCTACGGGAAAGAGACCGAAGCACTCGCAGATCTCGCACAGCGCCTTGGGGCTAATTCCGTGCTGGCGAGTCTTTGGAAAGTCTCCTATCACGTCACGCCGAAGCTAATGCTCCGCTTTTATGAGCTGGCCCAAGCTCATCAGGAGTGGTCCAAAGCCGAACTCCTTCGCCAAGCTCAGATCGCCCTCATCCACGGCGATATCTCTGTTCCCTTAAATCGCGGCACAGCGCGAGGTAGTTGCGGGTTGAACAGCAAGGCCCGCAGAGGTGTAGTCTTCGATCGTAAGGCTCCTTTCGCTCATCCATATTACTGGTCGGCATTTGTTTTATATGGCACCGGGCGCTAGTCGAAATCTGCCGTCAGCACCACGTAAAAGTCGAGAGAATAACGTTCTGTTGGTGCTTTAACCGGGTAATAACACAATCTGTCGCCGCGGGCCGGCGGAAGAGACTTTGAAAGGCGTTGGCGTCTTCCACCTCGTAGCCTCCGAGAGCTCCTTTTACTTTCAGAAAAAACTCTTCGACTTCGTCACCGCTAATCCCAACAGTCGTCCCAAGCAATCCTTTCGCCGCCTGATCGAGCACAACGTCCCAGTCGCCGAACAGCTTGACCACCTGATCGAGATTCTTCTCCACCACAGCAACATTTCGTTTGTTTACCTGGCTATCCACTTTGCGAAACATCAATGGCACCGGCTTTTCCGTACTGACAAGCGACGCGGCCACTTCCCACACGTTGTACTCTTCGATTCGCCGGTCAGAAACAATCACCAAATCAAGCGACGCATTATCCATCAGCTCCCGATCCACATACTTCGACACGTCTACGTAAACATAATCGCCATCGTCAAGCTGGTCGTTCTCGTAAACCGCAACCAGCAGGATGTCGATGTTCTTGAACGGCGCCACCTTCCAGTCGCCGTGAATGTGGCGTCCTGTCTGAGCGAGCCTGTCTTCATTGCGAATGAAGTGCAGGCAGGTTGTTCGGCCCTCGGGCGTCGATGAAGTCTGGGGCAAATAGATTTCAGAACGTTTCCCGTTCTCGATTCGCGCCGTAGCCTGAATTCTTTGAAACTTAACCGCACCCTTCCTTGAGAAAAAGAAAAGCGTCGTGTTAGTGACTCCCTGCGGCTTAAGCAGGTCGAAACGGCCGTGATAGAAGACCTTCGGAAGCAGATCGTCAATAAAATGAAGCTCCGATTTTTCAATCACACGCTGGTACGAATTCAGCCCCGCGCGCCAGTCGCGATAATAATCCCAGCCGAGAATCTTGTAATGCCCCGGAATGCCTTGGCTAACGACAATCGCGTTGTGGCCAAGGCTCGCACTCAGAGTTGGATCTCCAAAGACCCTCGCCGTAATCACGAAGACCATGGCCCAAATTGCAGGTGGGCCGGCCAGCGTGAAAGTCACGAAACCAATCCTGCCAGAGAACTCACCAAAAGTGTTGGCAGGCAAGGCCAGCGCGAGAATGACGACAATCGTCGTAACTGTCACACTGAAAATGCCAATCGCGAGTTTTTGATGAAAGGCATTTAGCGAAATATCGGTCCTCGCAATGAAGAAGAAAAGCAGCACTCCAAAGGAGATCGAACCGAGTAAGAAGTCAACTATCAGCGCAACAATTTGTATCGTGTCATTCATGTCGAGAGAACTCCTTCCTCTTTAACCTGCAACTGGGCTCGCTTCGCCGCAGCAAGTTCCGATACAAGCGTTCCAATCAAGATAAGGAAGCAACCTATCGCCGGATAGGTCGTTTTGAACAAGTCAGCGGGCGCTAACCCAAGTAGTACAAGAAATAAAACGAAGGCCGTGGTAAACACAGGTTCCAACGAGGAGATGATTGCAGCGCGAGGGCCGTCAATAATCCTGGTGTGATCAATCTTCTGAGCCTGGGCCCAGTTCTGCAGTCCGAGCGCAACCGCGGTGGCGAAGATCCCCGTAAACACAACCGCGAAGGCTCGGGACGCGCCCTGGTGCGCCGGAAAATTCCAGTCCTCTCGAAATATCGCGAGCCCGGTCATCAACACTGCCACAGTCAGGCAACTGACAGCGGTCCATTGAATTGCTTTGCCCGCGGGAGCAAACCGCGATACGAGTAAGATCTCGCCCGCAAAAAAGACGGCGGCCAAAATGGCAAACGAATGAACCCAGTTGAGAGGCCACAACTGGAAATTCTGTAACTGGAGAAGCCCAATCCCGGCGAGAGCGATAATCGCGCCCGCAATCGTCGTGAGGAAGACCCGCTGCCCGAACAGCGCGGCCAGCAGCGGCGCCCAAAGGACCGTCGTCGATGTCAGAAACGCCGCATTAACAGCGCTATGGTCGGCCAGATACCAGGTTTGAAATCCATACCCGCAGGCTAATAGTAGGCCGACCAGGGATGCCTGAAAAACACTTGCTCGATTCAGCGTGAAAGCCTTCGCCAACGAGCCGTGGCGCACGATCAGAATCGCTCCGTAAGCGATACAGGCGATCCAAAAGCGCGCCGCAAGGAAGGAGAACTTGCGCGCGCCCCACGCATTAATTCCATTTTGCACGACGACGAAATTGATACCCCAAATGAAGACCGCTAGCACCAACGCAAAATAAGCGAGTGCTCGCCGTCGCAACGCTACAGTTCCTTTTGGAAACCGATTGATAAGGTTACTTGTCAGCATTGGCCCGTGCTCCTCTTGATCAGTTGGTTTGTGAAGCTACCCTGTCAGAACTCTGACAATGTAGGTGACCTGGGATGGACGAAACTTACCGACTTAATTTAGGAGTGAGACTATCGGCGGGCAGTTTTGTTAATTACGAAAGTTTTTTGCGCGTAGGGATCGGCGATTTCAAAACGATATCGTTCGCCGGTCTTTAGCCACTTTACTGGGACATTGACGGAGATGGTTCTTCTTACGAGGCCGCTGTATCGAATGGAAGACGGCTTCACGTCGATAGTTCCAGGAGAAGGAAAGACCGGGTAGCCCATTTCGTCTTTGATTGCGATGCGGAAGACGTCTTTGGTGCGGGCGTCGTCGAGCAATTCGAACCGTAGTTTGAGAGTTTCGGTGTCGGGTGAAATCGTGAGATGGAGGTCATCGCCTGGGCCCATGACGCCTGTGGCCTCGTCTCTTAGATAGAGCCACTGCTCCTGGACGGGATCCGTTTTCCTTTTCGGCGGTGGAATATTGGGCGACGGAGAAGGTTGTTCGCGGGGCGGCGTAGTGTTATTTCCGGCATTACCTCTTTCAGGCGTTGGCGGGCGAACGGCTTGGGTGCTCAAGTTGTTCGAGTTCTGACTCTGCGAACGAATCACGAGCCAGGCGACGAATGTCGCAATCGATATCAGGATGACAGCTGCCGCGGCTAATTGCGGTAAGCGAACCGAATAGAATAAACCCTTGTTGACGAGCGGAAATTTAGTGACGTTTCGGGCAGACGATTCCTTTTTTCGAACCAGATCTAAACTCTCACGAAAAACACGCCCTTTCTCCAGCTCCCACTGGTTTGCCTCATTACTCAGGAAATTCGCTTCAAAGCGCTCTTTCTCTTCTCCAGTCAGCTCATTTTCGAGATAGCGGTCGATAAGATTCATCTCCACCGTTTGCAGTCTCTGAAAAAGCTCATCGTCTCGTAGCAGCTCATCTTCGAGCGCGGCGATCTCCTCGTCCGGCAACTCGTTACGGAGGTATGATTCGAGCTGCTTATCGTTGTAAATTGATGAGTCCATTAGACTAGCAAACGGAGCCTGACCCTATAGTGGCTCGGACCTTCCAAAACTTACCAAGAAAAGTTTTGAACGTTTCACTTTCCGATTTGGCCTTCCAGATAAGCCAGCTTTGAGTTACGAGATCTGCTCGCTTCCCAGCAGTTCTCAAGACATTCACTCAACTTGGATTTCACTTTACTGATTTTGGCCTGGAGATTTTTTACCTGCCGTTCCGAAGTCTCTGAGGATAGGACCGATTCGCCACCGGCTTCGCTGAAGGCAAGTCTCCTGCGCAGCTCCTTCTTTTCCTTCGGCCTCACAGACTCACTGGGGTAATACTCAAAAAGCAGGGCTCGTCTTTTGGCCGAAAGCTCTTCCAAACAAGCCGTCATACAGTCCAATTCAATCTCTTTTTCGATCGCGCGAATCTCGCCGTCGGCCAAATATCTCAGTTCCCGCGGCTTGGAAGACAAGCCCAGGCGCGAAGGAGGCTCCAGTTCGACATTTTTCTTTTTCCTTCGATCGTATTCGTGGGTAATCATCCAGGCGATTCTTGCCGCAAACGCTTTGAGGTCCGCGATGTGTTCGCCTCTCTTTTCGAACTCGACGACCTTCCTGATCAATCTGGTGATGGAGTCGTCGATCAGTTCGTCGAGATTTGAAATGCGCGATCGTGCGAAACGATTCTCCATGTGCTTTCTCAGTTGGATGAAGCTATCGTCCACACTCATTTGAAAAAACGTCGTGAGACGTTCTTCGAATAGACTTAGGTCTTCGTGCGATAGTTTTTTGAGTTCGTGGTAGCTCATCATGATGGTGAAGAGTCTTCGACGACAGAGCATACGAGAGGCAGTTTGGTCCTGCCCGTGCAAAACACGGATTGCGAAGACAATAAATCACGGCTTAATAGTCGTCTGTCAAGAGAAACGCGGTCTTTTCGAGACTAAGACATCGGCGGGGCGGAGTCCCTGACTTTCTTTTCGCAATATTTTTGATGGAAGCTGAAGTGCGGTGGGAGGTCTGGAGCATTCTTTTCGTTCTCTCGGTTTCCGATTAGGTTTGGACCCTGCGCTCGTGGCGCCGGTTGCCATGGAGATTGGATATCCAGATAAAAAAAGGCGACGCAAGTATAAGGCGATGAATGTGAGTTCGGGCCGACGCTGATTTGCCCGACGCGGTTGTCAGATTGGTCCGGCTCGTCGGATTCATTTTCCTTGGCGTTCCGTCTCATAAAAGCGACTTTGTGATCAAACCTTCGACTTTATGATCACGCTGCCCATAAACTACCTAAAACCAAATTCTCCACTCGGGCTCGATAGCGAACGTGGCCAGCCTGCTCAAAATGAAAGCTTGCAGCGGCGAACTCTATCAGTGACTGGTCTATGTAATCCTCTCGCTTTTCTGTGACTCCCCTGCAATTCAGTAGGGTAGCGAGGCCCTTATGAAATGTTCCCTTAAGAGCGTGATCGTTGGTGGCATCGACGATCGGCCAAGCTTCCCTATATATACTTAAAGCCTCGCCATATCTCGCGGCTGTCTTTTCAACTACCGCACTGCGAATTAGAGCGGTTGCTCTTGTTTCGCTTGAACTGTCACTCAGTTCGTCTATTACCCGCTTAAGAACTATTCTCGCTTCATCGAATGCGCCTTCGCGCCAGTAGCATAAGGCAAGATCGGCACGTGCTTCTGCTGCTTTTTCATACTCGCCAAGCTTCTCAAAGATCTCGGTGCTCTGTGTAATCAGATTCTTTGCACTCTCCTGGCTATTGGTAGTTTGACGGGCACTGCCCAGCCATCCCGCCAAGGCCCCAACCCGCAGGAGGATCTCCGCTTTCGTCCGCTCATCAAGATCGTCAACCTTCGGTGCTCCTTGACACTCCGGCCAAAACTCGTCTAACGCCTCGCACGCTGCTTCGTATTCACCGGCCTTCTCAAACTGCTTTGCTAAGAGGCAGGAAAGCTCAGCTCTTTGCCCCACTGTGAGGTCGGAGCGCAGTTTTTTAAGCGCCATTAGCTCAGACTCTAAGTTCATGTGAGGTCTACCTTTCTGTATGAGTGATAAAATCTTTGCGCCGCGAAGCGTGGACCGAGTATTGATTCCAATGGACACTAATCAACGATTCTAAAACGCTTCGCCATGTTCGTTTAGAAAAAACTCGCAACACCATCACCAACCTAAGGAGAAAACATGAAGGACCTAAGAAAACTAGGCGCTGCTGTAGCATTGACTTGTGTGCTTGGCGTTACCGCTTTCGCAGGCCAACTGGAGACGCCACCGTGCGCACCACCCGAGCCCGGCCAATTAGAAACGCCGCCCTGCGCCGTTGTTCAGACGACGCCTGATGAATCCGGAGCGGCAAGGCAAATAGGTACTCAGCCCGTTTCAAACGCGGCTCACGTTTACTCCCTTGCCGAGGTCGCTCTGAACGTGTGGCAAAGCGCGTTGTCGCTCTTCTAGCAGCCGCTTGATTTCCAAAAGTTCGTCGCTTGCCACTGATAACTCTAGCTGGCAAGACGTTATAAGTGTGCTTACTTTTGAGAGTCCCCGGATTGGTCTGAGCATGACGAGGAAGGCTCTCAGAGTCGCGTAGCATAAACCCTAGCTTCAATCAATGCAACCATGTGTCACTTTTGCTCTAAGTGATTGGTGTCCAGAGTCTTGTTGCCGGTGGCAACTAGTCGCGCGAGCGAACTTCTTGACAAGAAATGAAATCTTGCCCTTGTGGAAGGCACCTTAAGGAAAGTGGGACTACGTGATTATCAAATGCTTTTACAAGCCGGGCCGCAGAAGCTGCAGACTGACAAAGGGCCAAACGAATCGGATGGCTCATCCGATAATCGAGCTGACTCTAGAGAGGTAGGTAGCTTTGGAGCCAACCGATTTATCCAAAATGATGTTTCGTACTTGGTCATAGTTTATGACACGTATGCAGGACATTAACGACTCGCCTGCCATTCGATTTCATTCCATTCCAGCCGGGAAGAGTCTTCTCATTTAGTTCCCCCTCTTAGCTTCGATTCTTCACGACAGCCCATTCGCACAACTCTGCGCGTTCCTCCGAGTGCTCCACTGCGTTGCGCCCCTGCGGGTGATGCGAATGAGCGCCCAGTCGTTCTGCCTTCTTCGCTACGGGGGGGAACACCCTTTCAAAAATACCAACCGAAGGAGCAAAGACAATGGAGAAGCAAAGACAATCAGCAGACATTCCGAAGTGGTCAACTTTACTCGTGGAAGCGGTCAACAAACCCGGCTTGATCATGAAGGCATACAGCGCCTTTTGGAATTACAGCGTGGGAAATCAAATCCTCGCGCTCGTGCAATGCCAATTACACGGGATACAGCCAGGGCCAATCAATACGTTTCTGAAGTGGCAGATATTAGGCCGAGTCGTCAAACGTGGGGAGCGAGCCTTGATGCTTTGCATGCCACTAACCCGGAAGCGCCACGACGATGAATCAGGCGAGCAGAGCGCAGCGAGTGAAGAACACACCTATACAACGTTTGTACACAAACCGCGATGGTTCGTAGTCAGTCAAACCTACGGTAGCGAGCTTGGGCCGATCACGATCCCGGAGTGGGACTCTGAGCGAGCGCTTGCGGCGCTCAGTATTGAACGCATCCCGTTCGACAAGACGGACGGAAATGTGCAGGGCTTTGCACGTGCCCGCCAGCTCGCCATCAACCCTGTCGCCCAACTTCCGCATAAGACACTCTTTCACGAAATGGCGCACGTGCTCCGCCATACGTCCGAAGGCGATTTCACAGACACAGAACAGACGCGGAGGAATCTTCGCGAAGTCGAAGCAGAAGCAGTTGCGTTGGTGTGCTGTGAAGCGCTTGGCTTGGAAGGAGCGGACTATGCGCGTGGCTATATACAAAATTGGTTGCCCGAGGGAGGCGGTTGCAGCGCCGACGCAATTCCCGAAAAGAGCGCACAGAAGATTTTCCGCGCCGCGGATCAAGTCCTCCGCGCCGGACGACCGAGCAAAGAGGGAGCACCGGAATACGAGAACTAGAACTTGCCAAGGAAAAGGTCAGGAGAGTGCATACCGCTCGCCTGACCCATCCAAATACTCCGAACATTACCACGGCTCTCCAGCGATGTAGCCAACGAT
>WNFL01443950.1_pt1 | contig 11245 bp, 10 predicted proteins | sample 5400361 | NCBI WGS metagenome assembly WNFL01 (sample SAMN13153351, study PRJNA577476) | soil metagenome | isolation source: 40 cm soil on Douglas fir-dominated hillslope | place: USA:California | collected 2013-09-17 | reverse complement strand
AGGATTCGCTCGGAGTACGCAAGGGTGCCTTCCGAGCCGACCAGCAGGTGAGCGGCATTCGCATGCGGCGGCCCGAGGTGATCGAGGTTGTAGCCCGCGACCTTGCGCAGCAGCTTCGGAAAGCGTGTCTCGATTTCCCCTTTTTCCCGCTCGTAGAGACTCTGCAGCTTCCGCACGAACTCGCCGTATTCGCCGCGAGCGTCCGTCATCGGGCCGAAGCGCCACTGCTGGCCGGCGACCGTGACCGCGTCGATCGCAAGCACGTTGTGCACCATGTTGCCGTACTCGATCGAGCGCGAGCCACACGAATTATTTCCCGCCATCCCGCCGAGCGTCGCCTGCGCGCTGGTCGAGACGTCGACCGGGAACCAGAAGCCGCTGCGCCGCAGCTGCGCGTTCAGCGCATCGAGCACCACGCCGGGCTGGACCAGCGCGGTGCCCGCCTGCTCGTCGATTTCCAGAATGCGGTTGAGGTGCTTGCTGTGGTCGATGACCAGCGCTTCGCCGACGGCTTGCCCGCACTGCGAGCTGCCCGCGCCGCGCGGCAGGATCGGCACGCCCTGCTCCTCGGCAATCGCAATCGCGGTCCTTGCCGCCTCTTCGCTGCGCGGCACAACCACGCCGATCGGCTGCACCTGGTAGATCGAAGCGTCGGTGGAATAGCGGCCGCGGCTTGCGGTATCGAACAGGACCTCGCCGTCGAGCTCCTTGGCGAGGCGCGCTGCGAGGGAGTTCATCTAGCGAAGTAGAATACCGTATGCCTCGACGCGCCGGCCGCCACTTCCTGCAGATCCCCGGACCGACCAACGTCCCGGATCGGGTGCTGCGCGCGATCGACCTGCCGACGATGGATCATCGCGGCCCGCAATTCGCCGACCTCGGCAAGGCCGTGCTCGCGGGCATGAAGCGCGTCTTCAAGTCGACGCAGGGCGAGGTCGTGATCTATCCGGCTTCCGGCACCGGCGCCTGGGAAGCGGCGCTGGTGAACACGCTTTCGCCCGGCGATCGTGTGCTGATGGCCGAGACCGGCCACTTCGCGACCCTGTGGCAGAAGATGGCGGCGAAGCTCGGTCTCCAGGTCGAGTTCCTCAGCACCGACTGGCGCCACGGCGCCGACCCCGAGGCGATTACGAAGCGCCTGCGCGCCGACAGCGCCAAGGCGTTCAAGGCGGTGTGCGTCGTGCACAACGAGACATCCACCGGCGTCACTTCACGAATCGGCGAGGTGAGAAAGGCAATCGATGCCGCCGGCCATCCGGCGCTCTACATGGTCGATACGATCTCTTCGCTCGCGTCCATCGACTATCGGCATGACGAATGGGGCGTCGACGTCACCGTCGCCGGCTCGCAGAAGGGATTAATGCTGCCGCCGGGCCTTTCCTTCAACTGCATTTCGGCCAAGGCGCTGGCGGCGTCCAAGACAGCGCGCCTGCCGCGCAGTTACTGGAGCTGGGAAGAGATGATCGCCAGCGGGAAGAGCGGCTATTTCCCGTACACGCCGGCGACCAACCTGCTCTACGGCCTGCGCGAAGCGCTCACCATGCTCGATGAAGAGGGGCTGGACGCAGTATTTGCGCGCCATCAACGCCACGCCGAGGCGACGCGCCGCGCGGTGCGCGCCTGGGGCCTCGAAGTCCTGGCGCTCGACCCGCGCGAGTACTCGCCGTCGCTCACCGCGGTGCTGGTCCCCGCGGGGCACGACGCCGACCGCGTGCGCAAGACCGTGCTCGAAGCGTTCGACATGTCGCTCGGTACCGGCCTGGGCAAGCTCGCGGGTAAAGTGTTTCGCATCGGTCACCTCGGCGATTTCAACGACCTCACCCTCGCCGGCACCCTCGCCGGCGTCGAGATGGGGCTTGTGCTCGCGGGGGTTCCGGTCAAGAAGGAAGGCGTGCACGCCGCGATGGACTACCTCACGGAATGCTCGCAAGTCGCAGCGCGCAAAGTCGCTTAAAAAGAGACGGAGGAGGCTATGAATCAAGTACGTCTGGCAGCTGCAGTCGCTATTTCGCTCGCGTTCGCCCAGCCCGCACTGGCATGGGAACCGGCCAAGCCGGTCGAGATCGTCGTCGCCGCCGGTGCCGGAGGCGCCTCGGATCAGATGGCGCGGATGATGCAGGCCGCCATCCAGAAAAACAATCTGATGAAGCAGCCGATGGTGGTTTCGCTGAAGGGCGGGGCCTCGGGCGCGGAAGCGCTGATTTACATGAAAAGCAACCCGGGCGACGCCAACAAAGTGCTGATCGCCTATTCCCTGATCCCGTTCAACTGGCGCGAGCTCTCGCCGGTCTCGGTCATCGCGCTTGACCAGTTTGTGCTGTGGACGAACACGCAGCTTCCCCACAAGACGGTCAAGGAATTCGCCGACGCCGCGAAGAATGCCAATCCGCCGTTCAAGATGGGCGGCACGGGCTCCAAGCGCGAGGACCATGTCCTCACGGTGTTCCTGGAGAAAAAGACGGGCGCGAAGTTCGCCTACCTGCCCTACAAGTCGGGCGGGGAAGCGGCGACCCAGTTGGTGGGCAACCACACCCAGTCGAACGTCAACAATCCGTCCGAGAACCTCGAGGTGTGGCGCGCGGGGCAGGTGCGGGCGCTGTGCGTGTTCGACAAGGAACGCATCCAGTACAAGACCAAGGTCACGGACAAGCAATCGTGGAATGACATCCCGACCTGCAAGGAGCAAGGGGTCGACGTGCAATACCTGATGCTGCGCGCCATGTTCCTGCCGGGCAAGGTGACGGCCGAGCAAACCGCGTTCTACGTCGACCTGTTCAAAAAGCTCACGCAAACAGCGGAATATAAGGATTACATGGAGAAGCAGGCGCTGAAGCCCGTCTTTCTTTCCGGCAAGGACATGCTGAAATTCCTGGAAGAGGATGAGACGCTCAACAAGAGCCTGATGACTGAGGCGCGTAGTCGACACCGTCGTCTCGTTGCTGCTGCTGGCGCTCGCCGCGCTGCTCGCGTTCGACAACTGGCGCACCGGAATGGGATGGGATTCGACCGGCCCGCAGGCCGGCTACTTCCCGTTCTACCTGTCCGTCATCCTCGGCGCCGCTTGCCTCTATGGCCTTGCCAGAGAGTTCCTCGGACGCAAGCAGGCGAGCGAGGGGTTCGTCACGCGAGAGCAGTTGGGCCGCGTCCTGCAGGTGTTCTTTCCAACGCTCGCCTTTTGCCTGGCCACGCAATGGCTCGGACTCTACGTAGCGAGTTTTCTCCTTGTCGCCGGCTTCATGATGTATGTCGGGCGGATCGCCGCCTGGAAATCCCTGCTTACGGCGCTGCTCTTCGTGCTCGTCATGTACGTCACGTTCGATGTCGCGTTCGACGTCATCATGCCGAAGGGGCCGCTCGAAGCCCTGTTCGGCCGCTAGGGAGCAATGGAAGCCCTGGGTCTGCTGCTCTACGGCTTCAAGGTCCTGATGACCTGGAAGATCCTCGTCCTGATGGTGGTGGGCCTGGTGCTGGGGATTTTCGTCGGCGTGCTGCCCGGCCTCGGCGGTCCGAACGGGGTCGCCATCCTGCTGCCCCTCACGTTCACCATGGATCCAACCTCGGCCATCGTGATGCTGTCGTGCATCTATTGGGGCGCGCTCTTCGGCGGTGCGATCACCTCGATCCTGTTCAACATCCCGGGTGAAGCGTGGTCGGTCGCCACGACCTTCGACGGCTATCCGATGGCGCAGCAGGGTAAGGCAGCCGAAGCGCTGACGGCGGCGTTCACTTCGTCGTTCATCGGTTCGCTGGTCGCCGTGCTGCTGATTACGTTCCTCGCGCCCGGTATCGCTTCGTTCGCGCTGCGCTTCGGGCCACCCGAATTCTTCGCGGTTTATTTGCTCACCTTCTGCTCGTTCGTCGGCCTGGGGCGCGAGGAGAAGCACAAGACCGTCATCTCCATGACGCTCGGCCTGCTGCTCGCTGGCGTGGGCATGGACACGGTCTCCGGCCAGCTGCGCATGACCTTCGGCCTGAACGAGCTGCTGCGCGGCATCAACTTCCTCGTCGCGGTGAGGCTCGCGCTGCGCGGCCACGCCGCTGCCATCAGCCTGCGCGTGGTACTCAAGGTGTGGATGGAGATGCCGCGCTATTGGCTTACCCTGTTGCGCTCCTCGGTAATCGGCTGCTGGCTCGGCATCACCCCGGGCGGCGCGATCGCCGCGTCTTTCATGGGTTACAACCTCGCCAAGCGCTTCTCCAGGGACCCGGGGTCGTTCGGCAAAGGACGCATCGAGGGCGTGTTCGCGCCGGAGACGGCGGCGCACGCCTCGGGCACCTCTGCTCTGCTGCCGATGCTCGCCCTCGGCATCCCGGGCTCTGGCACCGCTGCCATCCTGCTCGGTGGCCTGATGGTGTGGGGCCTCAATCCGGGGCCCCTGCTGTTCGTCGAGCACAAGGACTTCGTCTGGGGTTTGATCGCCTCGATGTATCTCGGCAATGTCGTCGGCCTGGTCATCGTGCTTACGACCGTGCCACTTTTCGCCGCCGTGCTGCGGGTGCCGTTCTCCGCGATCGCGCCGATGATCGTGGTGTCCTGCGCAATCGGGGCGTTTGCCATTCAGAACGCCATGTTCGACATCTGGCTGATGCTGGTCTTCGGCGTGGTCGGTTACGTGTTCAAGAAGATCGGCATCCCGCTCGCGCCGTTTACGCTCGCGCTAGTGCTGGGCAACCGCGCCGAAGATTCGTTCCGGTTATCGATGATCGGGGCGGGAGGTGATCTGCGTGTGTTCTGGTCGAATGGCCTGGTCGGCACGATTACTTCGCTCGCGCTGATGCTCTTGTTCTGGCCGCTAATCAGCAGCGGCTTCAATCGCCTGCGCGGGCTGGCGAAGCAATGAGCTGGCGACCCGCTGCGCTATGATCGCAGCGCTTTGACAAAGCGATAGGAGGAGACATGAGTAGCATCCTGAGAACTGGCCTGGCTTTCGCGATTGCCATTGCCGGATCGGTGCAAGCGCAAAGCTGGCCGACGAAGCCGGTGACGCTGATCAACCCGTTCGCGCCCGGCGGCGGCGTCGATGCCTTCGGCCGGCCGCTGTCGGTGATCCTGAGCAAGAACATCGGCCAGCAGTTCATCGTCGAGAACATGGCCGGCGCCGGCGGTACGGTCGGCGCCGCGAGCGCGGCCAAGCGCCACGCCGACGGCTACAACTTCTTCCTCGGCGCGGTGCATCACACGATCGCCGAAAGCCTTTATACGAAGCTGCCCTACTCCCTCGAGAAGGACTTCGTGCCGATCACGGTGCTCGCCTACGTGCCGAACGTGGTCGTCGTGCACCCGAAGCACACCAACCTCAACTCCATCAAGGAGCTGATCGCCTACGCGAAGGCCAACCCCGGCAAGCTGAACTACGGCTCGGCGGGTAACGGCACCACGCACCATCTCGCCGGCGAACTGTTCAAGACCATGGCGGGCGTGAATCTCACGCATATTCCGTACGGTGGCGCCGGGCCGATGATGAAGGACCTGATCGGCGGGCAGGTGGACATGGCCTTCGATGGCATGAGCACTTCGGCGCCACAGATCAAGGCCGGCCGGCTCAAGGCACTGGCGGTGACGACGACCAAGCGCTCGTTCGTCGACCCCAGCGTGCCGACCATGCAGGAAGCAGGCTTGCCCGGCTATGTCGTGACCACCTGGTACGCGCTGTGGGCCCCCCGTGGCACGCCGAAAGAGGCGCTCGATCGCATGCACCAGGAGACCCTAAAGGCGATGCAGTCCGAAGAGCTGAAGAAGGTCTGGGAGGCGCAGGGCGCCACGGCCGGCGGCGAGTCGCCCGAGGAATTCGCCAAGCTGATCCACAGCGAAATCGCCAAGTGGGCGAAGGTCGTCAAGGACGCTGGCGCGAAGGTCGACAACTAGCCTTAGATCACCTTCGCGGCGCGCAGCCGCGCGATTTCGGCGTCGCTCTTGCCAAGGCCGCGCAGCACCTCTTCGGTGTGCTGGCCGAGCGCCGGCGGCGCGAGGCGATACTCCACCGGGGTTTCCGAGAACCGCATCGGGCTCGCGACCAGCGGCACCTTGACGCCGCTGGCGTTGGTCAGCTCGACGCGTACGCCGCGCGCCTTCACCTGCGGCTCGGCATAGACCTGCGCGATGTTGTTGATCGGCCCGTTCGGCACCCCCGCGCCCTCCAGCAAGTCGACCCACTCGGAAGTCTTCCTCTTGGCGAAGACTTCCTGCAGCAGCCGCGTCAGCTCGACACGGTTCTCCACCCGCTTGCCGTTGGTCGCGAAACGCGCGTCGCTTGCGAGCTCGGTGCAGCCCGCCGTCTCGCAAAATTTGCGGAACAGGTTGTCGTTGCCGCAGGCGAGGATCACGTCGCCGTCGCTGGTGCGGAACGGCTGGTACGGCACGATGTTCGGGTGCAGGTTGCCGATGCGCTTCGGCGGGTCGCCGGTCGAGAAGTAGTTGGTGTTCTGATAGGCGAGCAGCGCGATCTGCGAATCGAGTAGCGCGAGGTCGAGGTGCTGGCCGCGGCCGGGGCGCTCGCGATTCGCCAGCGCGGCGCAGATCGCGATCGAGGCGTACATGCCGGTAATGATGTCGGCGATCGGCACGCCGGCGCGCTGCGGCCCGCCGCCCGGCACGCTGTCGGGCTCGCCGGTGACGCTCATCATGCCGCCCATGCCCTGGATCATGAAGTCGTAGCCCGGCCGCTCGCGATAGGGTCCGGTCTGGCCGAAGCCGGTCACCGAGCAATAGACGAGCTTGGGATTGAGCGCATTCAGGTCTTCATAGCCCAGGCCATAGCGCGCGAGGTCGCCGTACTTGTAGTTCTCGAGCAGGACGTCGCTCTTGCGCGCGAGCTCGCGTGCGATCACCTGGCCTTCCGGCACCGAGATGTTCAGCGTGATCGATTTCTTGCCGCGATTCGCGGAGGTAAAGTAGGCCGAGTCCTTCGTGTCGTGGCCGCTCGCGTCCTTCACCCAGGGCGGCCCGAACGCACGCGAGTCATCGCCGACACCGGGCCGCTCGATCTTCACCACTTCGGCGCCAAGATCGGCGAGGTTCTGGCTCGCCCAGGGTCCGGCGAGGACGCGGGACAGATCGAGAACCTTGATGTACGAGAGCGGGCCGGCCACGGGCGGAGCTTACCAAAGACCGGCGAGCATCTTGAGAGCGAACCCGTAGAGCATGAGCGCGAAGATCTGCCGCAGGCGCTTCACCGGCAGGCGATGCGCAAGGCGCGCGCCCATCGGCGCGAGCAGCATGCTCGTCGTCACCACCAGCGCCAACGCGGGCAGGTATACGTAGCCGACGCTCAGCGCCGGCAGGTCTTCGGCGCGCAGCCCATTGATCACATACCCCGCGGTGCCGGCGATGGCGATCGGCAGGCCGTTAGCCGCGGCGGTGCCGATGGCGCGGCGAAGCGGTACCTTGCACCAGGCGAGAAACGGGATGGTCAGGAATGCGCCGCCTGCGGCGAGCAGGCTCGAGACCGCGCCGATCACCGCGCCTGCCGCGAACAGGCCGGGTGCGCCCGGCAGCTCGCGGCTGCCCGGCGGCCTGAGATCGAGAAGGATCTGCGTCGCTGCGTAGAACGCCAGCGCCGTGAAGCTGAACGCGAGCGGCCGCGTCGGGATGAAGCCCGCGGCAAGCGCCGCGCCGAACGAGCCGGCCAGCATGCCGGGCGACATGGCGCGCGCGATCTTCCAGTCGACTGCGCCGTGGGCATGGTGTGCGCGCATGCTCGAGACCGAAGTGAAGACCATCGCTGCGAGCGCGGTGCCGAGCGCGAGGTGCAGCACCTGATCGGTCGCCATGCCGCTCGCGGTAAAGACGAACACCAGCAGCGGCACCATCACCACGCCGCCACCGATACCGAGCAGGCCCGCGGCAAAGCCGACCAGCCCTCCGATCGCGAGGTACGCGAGCCACTCCATCAGGGGTGCAGCAGGTGCGCGACCAGTTCGGCGAAGCCGGCGCCGGCGCGTGCCTGCGTCACGTACTTCGGCTCGCCGCTCATGCGCCCGGCGAAGCGCCGCACGTTCGCCACGCCGATCGAGTTGGCGAAGAAGACGAACATCGGCGCGTCGTTCGGCGAGTCGCCTACATAGGCGATTTCGCGGTTTGCCTTGTCCAGGTCCACCTCGAAGCGCTCCTGGAAAAGGGTTCGCGTCATGGCGAGCTTGTCATAATCGCCGAACCAGCCGTTGACGTGGATCGAGCTCACGCGAGCCGCCATCCCGGCATCGCGCATAGCGGCTGCAATCCGCTCCGCCGCCTCGATCGGCAGCGCCGGTACGTCCTCGCAGTAGTCAATTGCGAGATCGGTCTCGCGATACGCCTGGTCCGAGGCGATGGCGCAGCCCGGCACGTCCTGCAGAATCGACCGGGCGATGGCGTCCAGCCGGCGCCGTTTCGACGCGCGCGTCTCGCTGTCGTCGGCGAAGCGCTTTTCCAGCCGTCCCTGCTCGAAGAAGAAATAGAAGGCGCCGTTCTCGCCCACCACCGCGTCGACCGGCCACATGCGCGCGATGTGGTCGCACCATCCGGCCGGGCGCCCGGTTACGGCAACGGTGCGGCGGCCGGCGCGGTGCAGGTGCTCGAGCGCGCTGTAGGCCTCGGCAGTCAGCTTGCCCTCCGTGCTCAGTGTGTCGTCGATGTCGAAGAGGAGCGATCGGATCCCGCGCGCATCGAGTTGCGCGAGGGGCTTCATCGGCCCATGACCTGCTCGACGCGGCGTCGCTGCGCTTCATCCATGAGCAGGCCGCATTTGGTGCGGCGCCAGAGGACGTCCTCGGCGCTGCGCGCCCACTCCCGCTCGACGAAGTAGTGGACTTCTCGCTCGGTCAGGCCAGCGCCGAAGTCCTCCCCGAGCTTGCCATCGCCGACCACCTCGTCGGCGAGCGTGCCGTGGCGGCGGAAGATCGCCCGCAGCGTCGGGGTCGCGACGTTGGCGTGGCGCGAAAAGAAGGCGTCGCGCGCCTCGGCGCGGGATCGTCCACCGAAGTCGCTGCCCGGCAGCGGCGTCCCGGCCGACCAGTCCGGACGCAGGCCGGGAAAGTACGGCGCGAGCCGATGCAGCGCCTCCTCCGCCAGCCGACGGTAGGTGGTGATCTTGCCGCCGAACACGGAGAGCACCGGCGCCGCGCCCGCATCGTCATCGACGCGCAGCGTGTAGTCGCGCGTCACCGCCGACGGATCGCTCGAGCCGTCGTCATAGAGAGGCCGCACTCCCGCGAAGCGCCAGACCGCTTCGCCCGGCTGGACCGGCTTCGCCAGATAACGGTTTACCGCGCGGCACAGATAGTCGACTTCGGCGAAGGTCGGCTGTGCCGAATCGGCCTCGTGCTGCGGCACGTCGGTCGTGCCCACCAGAGTGTGCAGATCGCCGTACGGGATCATGAACACCACGCGGCGATCGTCGTTCTGCAGGATGAAGGCGTGGTCGCCTTCATAGAGCTTCGGCACGACCATGTGGCTGCCGCGGACGAGCCGCACTGCGTCGCTGGAGGGCTGGTTCAGGTTCTCGTTCAGCACGCGCTTCACCCAGGGACCCGCGGCGTTGACGATTGCCTTCGCCTCGACTTCCTCGCCGTTCGACAGGCGCGCGCGCCATCCGCCCGGCACTCGCTTCGCGGCCGTGCACTCGACACCGTTGAGCACCCGGCCGCCGAGACGGCGCAGGTCCATCGCGTTCGCCACGACCAGGCGCGCGTCGTCGACCCGGCAGTCGGAGTAGAGGAAGCCGTGCTTCAGATCGGGCCTCAGCCCGCTGCCGTAGGGGCCGGCAAGCGGCACCGCGGTCGAGCCCGGCAGCAGGGAGCGGCGGGCGAGGTGATCGTAAAGGAAAAGCCCGATGCGGATCATCCAGCGCGGTCGCAGCTCCGGCACGTGCGGCATGAGGAAGCGGATCGGCCAGACGAGGTGGCCGGCGACCCGCATCAGGGTCTCGCGCTCGGCGAGCGATTCGGCGACCAGGCGGAACTCGTAGTGCTCGAGGTAGCGCAGCCCACCGTGAATCAGCTTCGACGATGACGACGACGTGGCGCTCGCCAGGTCGTTGCGCTCCAGCAGAAGGGTCGACAGGCCGCGCCCGGCCGCGTCGCGCGCGATCCCGGCGCCGTTGATGCCGCCGCCTATGACAAGGACGTCGTAGCTCACTCGCGGGGCACTATAGCCGAGCGCCCCGCGGGAAGCGAAAAGGCTAGGTGCCGGTGGCTTTCTTCAGCTGCTCGAGCTTCAGGACCTTGACCTGAATCTCGTCGCTCGGCTCGCTCTCGGCGCGGTCGCGCGCCTGCTGCTGGCGGCGCACTTTCTCGAAGGTCTTGCGCACGTCCGTGTCGAAGCTGGGACGGTACTGAAAGGCGGAATCGAGGATATGTTTCATGCGATGGTCTCCGGCGCTGGCTGGGACCATTGTTCCAGCCAGCCGCAGCGAGCGTTGAAGCCGGATTTAGTCTCCCCGGACTAAGTCGGGCTCCAGCGACGACGCATTTGCCCGTAGAACTCCGACGACAGCTGTCGTCGACGTCGACAGCTACTTCTTGCGCAACTTGCGGATCGCCGAGAGCTGCGCGGCGAGCATCGCCAGCTCGCTCTCGACGGCGGCGATTTCCTGCTTGTCCTGCGCCTTGGCGCGGGCTTCTTCGGCCTTACGCAGCGCTTCGCTCGCCTTCGCTTCATCGAGGTCCTTGCCGCGGATCGCCGTGTCGGCGAGCACGGTGATCAGCTTCGGCTGTACCTCGAGGATGCCGCCGGCGACGAAGATCAGCTGCTCCTCGCCGCCGCCCGCCGGAGTAATGCGCACCGCGCCGGGCTTGATACGGGTGATGAGCGGCGTGTGGCGCGGGTAGATGCCGAGCTCGCCGGCTTCGCCCGGGAGCACGACGAACTCCGCCTCGCCGGAGAAGATGTTCTCTTCGGCGCTGACGACGTCGACGTGAATGGTGGCGTTGGCCATCTACTTGAGCGTCTTCGCCTTCTCGAACGCTTCCTCGATCGCGCCGACCATGTAGAACGCCTGCTCGGGCAGCGCGTCGCATTCGCCGGCGACGATCATCTTGAAGCCCTTGATGGTGTCCTTGAGCGAGACGTACTTGCCCGGCGTGCCGGTGAAGTTCTGCGCCACCGTGAACGGCTGCGAGAGGAAGCGCTGGATCTTGCGCGCGCGCGCCACCGCGAGCTTGTCCTCCGGCGCAAGCTCGTCCATGCCGAGGATGGCGATGATGTCGCGCAGCTCTTTATAGCGTTGCAGGGTCGCCTGCACCGAGCGGGTGGTGTTGTAGTGGTCCT
>WNFL01411407.1_pt1 | contig 11246 bp, 11 predicted proteins | sample 5400361 | NCBI WGS metagenome assembly WNFL01 (sample SAMN13153351, study PRJNA577476) | soil metagenome | isolation source: 40 cm soil on Douglas fir-dominated hillslope | place: USA:California | collected 2013-09-17 | reverse complement strand
AGATCCTGCAGCATGTCGACGTCGTCTTTCGAGACCACTTCGGGGTCAATCTTGATCGACTGCAGCTGCTTCGCGCCGTTGACGACCACCGTCACCATGCCGCCGCCGGCGGTAGCCTCGATGCGCATCTCGGCCATCTGCTTCTGCAGGCGCTCCTGCATCTGCTGCGCCTGCTTCATCATGTTCTGGATGTCCATGCGTCACGATCCTAGTCGTTCAGTAGTCACATCTCCTCCACGTCGCGTATTTCAGCCGGAAATACCTCGAGCATCGCCTGAACGCCGCTGTCGGCGAGGGCCTGCTGCTTCAATGCCGCCTTCTTGTCCGACTCGGGGCTCGCGGCTCGGGGCTCTCGGGGCTCGGGGCTCGACTGGGGACTGGTGACTGACGACCGGGGACTGGCGACTGACGACTGGGGACTACTCGCTGTCGATCCGTCCTGCACGGCGCTGACCGCGATCTTCCGGCCACCGACCTGCTGTGCGACCGACTCGAGCCAGCTTTTGTTCTGCTCGACCTGATCGCGCAGCGTGCGTTGAGTCGGCGAAAACGTGAACACGATGCGGTCGGCCGAGACGTCAATGGTCTGCGCCTGCGCCACGACCATGTTGTAGAACACGACCTTCGTCTTGCGGATCTCGGCCAGGAACGAATCCTTGAACGTCCGGCTCGCTCCGGACACCGGGTCGGCGGCGGCCACGGGCGGCGCCGCAGGCGCCGTCGCCGGTTTCGAAACCGCTGCTGGCGCCGGTCGTGCCGCGGCGAGGGGCGCGGACCGCGCTGGCGAGGCCGATGGGGCGCTGCGCGGGGCCGCCGCGATCAGATCTTCGATCGGCACCAGCTTCCGCAAATGGATCCAGCGGAGCAGCGCCATCTCGAAGTTGTACCGCGGCTGTGCGGCCGAGCGGATTTCCTGTTCCGCGCGAGCCAGCAGGTCAAAGGCACGCAGCAGATCTTCCCGCGAAAAACGCGCCACGAGAGCGAGCAGCCGGTCGCGCTCGCCGTCGCCGGCGATCTCGGGATCGCTGGCACGCGACGGGTCGACCGAGAGCACGAGCAGGTCGCGGACCATCCGCGAGAGCTCGCGGCAGACGGCGCGCAGGTCGTACCCGAGCTCGACGGCACGGCCGGCAATCTCGAAGGCCGCGGGCGCGTTTTCGTCGGCCACTGCCGTTATTGTGTCGAGCAGCAGGTCGCGGCCCACCAGCCCGAGGACCGCCGCCACGTCGCCGGGCCCAATCGTCTTCCCCGTGAACGCGATGACCTGATCGAGCTTGCTCTGACCATCGCGCATGCTGCCTTCCGAGTCGCGCGCGATGAGCTGCAGCGACTCGTCGGCGACGTCGATCTTCTCCGCGTCGACGATACGGCGGAGCTGGGCGGCGATCGCTTTGCTGCTGATCGTGCGGAATTCATAAACCTGCGACCGCGAGAGGACGGTCTCCGGGATCTTGTCGAGCTCGGTCGTCGCCATCATGAACACGACGTGCGGCGGCGGCTCTTCGATCGACTTGAGCAGGGCGTTGAACGATCCCGACGAGAGCTGGTGCACCTCGTCGATGATGAACACCTTGTAGCGGTTGCGGACGGGCATGATGCCGAGGCCGGCGATGATGACCTCGCGCACGTTGTCCACGCCGGTGTGGGTGGCCGCGTCGATCTCGAGCACGTCGATGTCGCGTCCTTCCGCGATCTCGATACACGCGTCGCAGACGCCGCACGGATCCGCAGTCGGCCCGTTTACGCAGTTCAGCGCGCGCGCCAGAATCCTCGCGGTTGTCGTCTTACCCACGCCGCGCGGGCCCGCGAACACGAACGCCTGCGCGAGACGCTTGCTCGCAAGCGCGTTGCGCAGCGTACGCGTGACCGCCTGCTGTCCGACGACATCGTCGAACCTCTGCGGCCGCCATTTTCTGGCGATGACCTGGTATGACACGGAAGAAAGTTGAAAGGTTAAAGCTTAAAGTTGTTAAGTAAGTTCGAAGTTCTAAGCTGTCAGTTGTAACGTGTAAGTTGCGCTTGCGGATTGAACCGCGGCCCGGAAGGGCCTGCGGCACATGTCAGGATCTACTTAGCGCTGCTGCCTTCCGGCCCTGACGCGGTTCGTAGGCTGAGATTGCACAGGTTCCGGACCGCGATGCAACCCGCAAACCGCGAGTGTACTACGTTTTTACAGCGCTACCCGCGTGGTGAGGAACAGGTATTTGGCCAGCACCTCGCCGACGACGACGGTAAAGAAGTCGACGTAGAGAATGCCGGTGGCCGACTGCGTTGACCGAATCTTCGCGGTTTCCCAGGTGAGGTACGAGAGCACCGACGGGCCGAACAAGCCAAACAGCACGCGCTGCCAGAAAAAGATGCCGGCGATCGAAAACACGTAGCCGCGGAAACTCGGCCCCAACCCGGGTTCCCAGCTGACGATCGCCACGACAATCGCCGCGGCAACGACGACGACGCGCACAGCCATCGATGCCATGTGCATCTTGACGATCGACTGCAGGTGCGACACCTGGAGCGAAGGGATCACGAGATACCAATGGCCGAGGATCATGGCCGTGCATGTGCCGCCGAGGAGCAGCGCGGAGCTGAAGAAGCTGAGCACCGTCATGGCCTGCACCGGCGGACCACCGGCAGTCGACGCGATCGCCTGCGCGAAGAGCGAGATCGCGCCTGCGACGACCGCTGTCCAGACGATCGCCGGCCGGATCGACGCCAGCATCCGGCCGATGGTTGCCCAGTAGATCGCGAGAGCCGCCTCGAGAACGATCAGCGCGATAAAGGCGACGCGGCCCCACTCGGACGCCGACGCCTCGGGCGGCCGGAACGTGAACGCAGCCACGAGGAGGAGCGCCGCAAGGCCCGCGTTGAACCTGAAGAACTTCACGCCCGCCTCGCGCGAGACGAGAACGAGCGTGAACACGATGCCGATCGCGAGGTGCGCCAGAAATAAGAACAGGACCATCAGGCAGGAAGGGCGGGAAAGGCAGGATAGGCAGGAAGGTCGGCTGGAAGACAGGAGGATCGGCGAGAAAGTCTGTCTTTCCTTTCCCGCCCGTCCTGCCCTTCCTGCCGATCCCGCCTGTCCCTATCGCAGTCGCTTATTAACCTCCGCCCAGTTGACGACGTTCCACCAGGCGTCGATGTAGTCGGGCCGGCGGTTCTGATACTTGAGATAGTAGGCGTGCTCCCAGACATCGATCCCGAACACGGGCTTCTTGCCGTCCATGAGCGGGTTGTCCTGGTTCGGCGTGCTCTCGATGACGAGCTTGCCACCCTGATCGATGACCCACGCCCACCCGCTGCCGAATCGCCCAACCCCGGCGGCCTTCAACTGTTCCTTGAGCTTGTCGAAGCTCCCGAACGAACTGTTGATCGCATCGGCGATCGCGCCTGTCGGGCCGCCGCCGGCGTTGGGGCCCATGATCTGCCAGAACATCGAGTGGTTCAGGTGGCCGCCGCCGTTGTTGCGAACCGCCGTGCGAACCGCGTCGGGCACGCTGTTGATGCCCTTGACGAGATCCTCGAGGCTCTTCGACGCCAGCTCTGGCGCTTTCTCGATCGCCGCGTTCAGGTTCGTCACGTACGCGTTGTGATGCTTCCCGTGATGAATCTCCATCGTCATCTTGTCGATGTGAGGTTCGAGAGCGTCAGTGGGATATGGGAGAGCGGGCAGTGTGTGAGCCATCGGGCTATCCTCCGTGCGATTCGGCGGGCCTGAAAGGCCCGCCCTACTTGATTGAGAGCATGCGGTCGAGCGCGACCTTCGTCCAGTGCTTCTGGCCGTCGGGAACGCTGATGCGGTTGTGGACAACGCCGTCGACGAGGCCTTCGAGCGTCCACAGCAGGTGGTTGGGCGACACGCGGAACATCGTCGAGCAGAGGCAACCGAACTGGTCGATCGACATCACGGTTCGCGATTGACGAGGTGTATCTCAGTGCCGACGGCCCACACGGAGCCGGCTGCACTGTTCTTTACGGTCTTGATGATGTACTCGGTCGATCCTGAATCGTCGGCGGCCTGCACGACGTCCCAAGGCACCTCGGGGTGAACGATGACCTTGAGGCCGGGATGTTGCGCGCGAAGATGTTCGATCTGCCGCACCGTAAAGCGTGTGTGGACCGAGCAGTGGCCCTTCCAGAGAATGATTCGCGCGCGCTTCAGTGCGTCGGGATCCACGTCTCCGAAGATCTCGTTCGGATCCCACACCACCATGTCGTCGAGCGGCACGCCCATCTTGTAGGCGGTGTTGCGGCCGAGGTGCTGGTCTGGCAGAAAGAGGACGCGCTCTCCCCGTTCCCATGCCCACTTCAGAGTGGCGCCGGCGTTCGATGACGTGCAGACAACACCGCCGCGCTCGCCGACGAATGCCTTAATCGACGCCGCCGAATTGATATAGGTAACCGGGACAACGGAAGAAATGCCCATCTGCTCGAGATCGCTCCAGCACATCTCGAGCTGTCCCGGCTCGGCCATGTCGGCCATCGAGCAGCCGGCCGCGAGGTCGGGCAGGATGACCTGCTGATGCGGAGCGCTCAGCACGTCGGCGCTCTCCGCCATGAAGTGCACACCGCAGAAGACGATGAACTCCACTTCGGAATGCTTCGCGATTTCCCCGGCAAGCTTGTACGAATCGCCGGTGTAGTCGGCGAACCTGATCACCTCGTCGCGCTGATAGTGATGGCCGAGAATCATGAGGCGGCCGCCGAGCGTCGCCCGCGCCGCCGCGATGCGGCGGTCCATCTCCTCGTCGGACAGACCCAGGTACCGCTCGGGCAGGGGCTGCCGCTCGGAGATGTGTTCTTTCTCGTACGCCGTCAGAACAGGCAAAAGCATAGGGCTAAAACAACTTAATTATAGTCCACCCCTTCCGGAAGGCCGGACGGGCGCTCCACGCGCTATGCCGACCTGGCAGGCTCCGCTGCCGTCGAGCTCAGTCGATGGTGGATGATGCGCCGCAGGCTGTCTTTTGCTTTGTGCGCCTCACCTCGGTCCGCAATAATGCGATTGTTATGCGCTGTTCGCAGTCGGCGGTGGTCTTGTTGTCATACACGTTCACGGCTGCAATCGCCGTTGCGCAGAAGACCCCCGATGCTGCACCGGCGTTCGAGGCAGCGTCCATCAAACAGAATCGCAGCGGAGAAACTCTGACGTACGCTCCGGCGATTCTCCCCGGCGGACGCTTCAGCGTGTCGAACGCGACGCTCCGCCGTCTGATCGAGTACGCGTACGATGTCGACTTGCTGCTGTCTCGATTCATGCTGATCGGAGGATCGGAGGGCGTTCTTGCGACACGGTTCGACGTCACAGCCGTGGCGCCTGGAGGCTCGCCTGATGATCAGGATTTGAGAAAGGAATCCAAGCTGAGGTTGAGAACGCTGCTCGCCGAGCGGTTCCAGCTTCGGACGCACACGGAGGCCCGGCCGTTACCGGTCTTCGCGCTGACAGTCGCGCGTGAAGGAAGACTCGGTCCACAACTCCGCCGCTCTCCGTACGACTGCTGGACCTGGCGCCGCGCGAGATCCGAGGGCCGTCAAATAGAGGAACCTCGTGACGCGGACGGCCCGTGGTGCACCGCCAACTCGTTCACCGTCCCCGACGCGTTCCGCTCCAGGAACGTGGGAGTGATCGCAGATCTGATCCGCAGTGTTCAGTTTGCCGTCGACCGTCCAATCGAGGACGCGACGGGACTGACCGGAAATCTCGAGTGGACCCTCACGTTCGCGATGTCGTCCACTCGGGAGTCCTCGTGGCCCTCCATTTACACAGCCATGCAGGAGCAGCTCGGACTGAAGTTGGAACCGCGGTCCGACCCGATGGAAGTGCGCGTGATCGATTCGGTTTCGATGCCAACGCCGAACTGATGACCGAGAGGCGAGGGAAGGCCGGGAGAGAACGAATCAGGCGTGGGCGACGACGTTATATAAGGTGTCGCGTTCGATGGGCTCGCGGCCGGCCGCGCGGATGAGCCGCTCGATTTCGCGCGTCGTCATCGCTTCGGGCGTGCGCGATCCGGCCATGTGGTAGATCTTCTCTTCCTGCACGGTGCCGTCGAGATCGTCGGCGCCAAACCACAACGCGGTCTGCGCGACTTCGACGCCGGTGGCGATCCAGAACGCCTTGATGTGGGGGATGTTGTCGAGCACGAGGCGTGCGACGGCGTGCACGCGCAGCGTCTCGGCGGCGCTCGGCGCCGGGAGCTTCCGCATCTGGTTGTTGTCGGGGTGGAATGCGAGCGGGATGAAGGCCTGGAACCCGCCCGTTTCATCCTGCAGCGCGCGCGCCCGCAGCATGTGATCGACCCGCTCCTCCGGTGTCTCGATGTGCCCGTACAGCATCGTCACGTTCGAGCGCATGCCGAGCCGGTGTGCCAGACGGTGAATGTCGAGGTAGCGATCGGTACCGCACTTGTCGTGGCAGATTTTCTGGCGCACCCGCTCGGCGAAGATCTCCGCGCCGCCGCCAGGCAGCGAGTCAAGGCCGGCGGCCATGAGTTCGCGCAGCACCCGCTCGTCGGTCATCCTGTAGAGATCGGCGAAGAACGCGATCTCGACCGCCGTGAAACACTTCAGGTGGATGTTCGGCCGGATGCGTTTGAAACCGCTCAGGAGTTCGGTGTAATAGCTGAACGGCAGATCCGGATGCAGGCCGTTGACGACGTGCACCTCGGTGAGCGGCTGCGCGGCGCGTCGCCGCAGCTTGTCCCACGCCTCGTCGAGCGACATCGTGTACGCGTCGGCGTCTCCCGGCTTGAGCCTCGCGAACGAGCAGAAGAGACAACTCGCCACGCAGACGTTCGTCGCCTCAATCCGGATGTTGTAGTTGTAGAAGGTTCGGCCGCCGTGCCGTTTCTCGCGTTCGCGGTTCGCCAGCCAGCCGACGAGCAGGAAGTCGTCGGCCTCGAACAGACGAACGCCGTCACCGAGGTCGAGTCGAATGCCGCCTTCGAGCTTATCTGCGATTTCGGAAAGACCGGCGGCCTGGAGGCGGGAACGCATCAGAATCTGGGCATCTGGTTATCTGGTTATTTCGGCATTGATTGACTCATTGATCGACCAATGACCAGATAACCAGATGATCAAATGCCAAAATTCAACGAGCTACTTACTGACTCCCATGAGCTGGATGCGCAACGACCGGGCGCGCGGGCCGTCCAGTTCGGCCATCAGGATGCGCTGCCACTGCCCCAGCACGACTTCGCCGCCGCTGACCTGCAGCGTCAGGCTGTGGCCGAGGAGGAGTGCCCGCAGGTGCGAGTCGGCGTTGAAGCGGTCGCAGTCGGAATGATCCGGGTTGTTGTGCAGCCACTCGGCGTCGCGCGCGACCATCTGTTCGAGGAATCGCTTGATGTCGGTGAGGAGCGCAGTCTGGAACTCGTTGATGAAGAGCGCGCAGGTCGTGTGCATCGACCAGAGGCTGACGAGGCCTTCTTTGATGTTGAACTTGCGAGCAAACTCCATGATCCGGTTGGTGAGATCGACCAGTTCGACGCGCTGGTCGGTCGAAATCACGATGGTCTCACCATGAATCGTAAGACCGCCGGCCTTCGCGGAAACCACCTCGTCAACGGGCGTTTCGCGAACGGTGACGGTCGAGCTCTTGCTCATGGAAGTCCTCTTGGTAGTTTGAAATACCAGAAATATGATCAGGTCATGTTACGCAAAATTACACGGTCAGGCAACAGGTGATACACTCTCCGCGCAATCTGACGCTCGCCCCGGCGGCCACGCGAAGCGGGTGCAAATCCCACGCGGTCTCGCCACTGTAAGCGGGGAGCGGCACGTCAACGCTCGAGCGGGCTCATTGGGCTCGCCAAGGGCAGTCACTGGGTTCGCCTGGGAAGACCGACGTTCCGCGCTGATCCGCAAGCCAGGAAACCTGTCCACCGGGGGCGTCCTGTTCTCGGCGCGAAAGACGCCGGAAGGAGCTCCGATACGACCCTCCAGCAGCGCTGATCGCGCGCCGTCGGGCGATCTCCTCATGCCAATCGTGAGACCTCGTGCCGCCATTTCCTGGAGCGGCGGCAAGGACAGCTGCGCGGCGCTTCAGCGCGTCCATGCAGAGTTCGACGTGGTGTCGATGGTCACGATGTTCGACGAAGACGCCGCGCGAAGCCGATCGCACGGGCTCCGCCCGGAAGTGATCGCCGCGCACGCGGACAGGCTCGGCATCACACAAGCGATCGGACGCTGCACCTGGGAGACCTACAACGACGCGTTCAGCCGCGCGCTCGACGAACTCGCGGCGGACGGCATCACACATGTCGTCTTCGGCGACATCATGTTCGACGAGCACCGGCGGTGGGCCGAGCGCATGTGCGAACGTAGCGGCCTCACCGCCGTGGAACCGCTCTGGGGTGAATCGACCGACATGCTGTTCGACGAGTGGGTGGCGTCGGGCGCCGAGGCCCTGATCGTCACCGCGCGCACGCAGTTTCTCGACGACACGTGGCTCGGACGCCGTCTGAGCGCAAACATGGCCGCCGACTTCGTCCGGCTCGGCGTGGACAAGTGCGGCGAGCGCGGCGAGTACCACACGGTTGTCACTCGCAGCCCGCTGTTCTCGCGTCCGGTGGCACTGCAGCGCGCCGGCGTCGTGGAGCGATCGGGATGCTGGGCGCTGGACCTCGAAGTTGCGGATCCAGGCGTAGTACAGGCCTGATGCTGCTCGACGCCACCGATCTCGCCTTCTCTTATCAGCGTTCCGGCGGCTCGCCGCGCGTGCTCGACGGCGTGTCGCTCTCGGTCGAGCGCGGAGCGATCGTCGGCCTCATCGGTCCGAACGGCTCAGGCAAGACCACGCTCGTCCGCCTGTTGAACGGCACGCTCAGGCCGACGCAGGGATCGATCGCGCTCGACGGTGTGCCGCTGCCGGCGCTGTCGCGCCGCGATCTGGCGCGGCGCATCGCGGTGGTGCCGCAGGACACACACGTCACGTTCGACTTCAGCGCGATTGAAATCGTGCTGATGGGACGCTACGCGCATCTCGGTCCCTTTGCGCTGGAGGGGCCCGGCGACTTCTCGATCGCGAGGCAGGCCCTCGCCGCTACCGGCACGGCGGCGCTCGAGTCGCGCCCGTTCGCCACGCTCAGCGGCGGCGAGAAACAGCGCGTCGTCATCGCGAGCGCGCTGGCGCAGGCCTCTGACGTCCTGCTGCTCGACGAGCCGACCACGGCGCTCGACGTCGGATTCCAGTTCGAGATCACCGCACTCCTCGCGCGGCTGAACCGCGAACGCGGCACGACGATGGTGGTGTCGACACACGATCTGAATCTTGCGGCGACGCTGTGCACCGAACTGATTCTGCTGAAAGCCGGACGCGTGCTGGCGAAGGGGAAAACAGCCGACGTGCTGAACGCCGGAAACGTCCGCAAGCTGTACGGCGTGGATGCCGACGTGACGTTCCATCCGCGCGCAGGACACCTCACGGTGGTGCCGCTTGCCCGGACGGAGTGACACCCGCCGCCGGCTCGTCGTCACGCTCGCCGGCTTCGGCGCGCTGACGCTCCTCGTCTGCGTGCTGGCGCCGCTCGCGGGCAGCAGCTCGATTCATCTCGCCGACGTCTTCAGCCGCACGCGGCCGTTCGCCGACAACGTGGACGCCCAGGTCTTCTTCGTCGCGCGGCTGCCGCGGGTCGTAGCGGCCGCCATTGTCGGGGCTGGCCTGGCGCTGTCGGGCGTGGTGTTCCAGGCGCTGCTCCGAAATCCGCTGGCGTCGCCCGACACACTCGGCGTCTCGGCGGGAGCCACGCTCGGCGCCATGCTCGCGCTCACGGCGCACGCCGACTTCACATTCCTGGGCGTGTCGGTCGTGCCGCTGACGAGCTTTGCCGGCGCGGTCGGGGCGCTGGCGATCGTGTTCGCGCTGTCGCTTGCGCGCCGGCGAGGCACTTCGAGCACGGTGCTGCTGCTCGGCGGTATCGCCATCGCCGCGCTGCTGAACGCGGCCGGGCGGTTCATTCAGTATCTCGCCGACATCACCGAGACATTCCGCACGGTACAGTGGCTCATGGGATCGCTCGACGTCGGCAGCTACGCGCCGATCCTCGCGTCTCTCGTACCGTTCGGCCTCGCGTGCATCGGGTTCGCGACGCTGCCCCGCGTCCTCGACCTCATCAGCCTCGGCGAGGAGGCCGCCGAAGCGCGCGGCGTGGACGTCGTCCGCACCGAGCGCATCGCGCTGCTCAGCGCATCGCTCTCGACCGGCGCGGCCGTGTCCCTTGGAGGTCCGGTCCTTTTCGTCGGCATCATCGTGCCCCACATCGTCCGGCTCATCGTCGGCGCCGACCACCGTCTCGTGCTGCCCGCATCGGCGCTCTTCGGCGCGTCGTTTCTGATCGTCTGCGATCTGATCGCGCGCACGCTCGTCGCACCGATCGAGATCCCCGTCGGCATCATCACGGCCATCATCGGAGGACCGTTTTTCTTATGGCTGCTCTTCCGCGGACGTTGAATCGCGGGCCTGAAAGGCCCGCGCTACGCCCACCTGTAGGGCGGCCCTTTCAGGGCCGCCTCGTTCTTCTGGCGCTCCTGCTGCTAACGGCAACGCTTCGCGCACAATCCCGCCGCATCATCTCGATCATTCCGGCGACGACGGAGATGCTGTTCGCGATGGGCGCGGGGGATCGCGTGATCGCGATCGGCAGCTACGATCACTTCCCACCTGAAGCGCAGAAGCTCCCGCGCGTCGGCGCGCTGATCGATCCCAATGTCGAACAGATTCTGCAGATGCGTCCGGATCTGGTCGTGCTCTACGGCACGCAGGCCGAACTCAAGCGACGGCTCGAACGCGCGAATATTCCCTACTACTCGTACGTCCACAAGGGCCTCGCCGACATCACCGAGACGATGCGGACGCTCGGCGCCCGCGTGGGCACGGAGGCGGCCGGCAACGCGCTGGCGACGCGCATCGAGAAGCAGCTCGCAGACGTCCGCGAGCGGGTCTCGAAGAGGCCCCGCCCGAAAACCCTGGTCGTCTTCGAACGCGAGCGCCGGTCGCTCCGAAACATCTTTGCGAGCGGCGGCCAGGGATTCCTGCACGACATGCTCATCGCCGCTGGCGGAGCCGATGTCGTCGGCGACGTCCATCGGCAGTCGATCCAGATGTCAACCGAGACGGTGCTCGACCGCGCACCAGAAGTGATCATCGAGCTGCGGTACTCGAAGGACGACATCAACGACGCCGACATCAGCGCATGGAACACGCTGGCGTCTGTTCCTGCGGTGAAGAACCGGCGCGTGATCCTGCT
>WNFL01081622.1_pt1 | contig 11246 bp, 12 predicted proteins | sample 5400361 | NCBI WGS metagenome assembly WNFL01 (sample SAMN13153351, study PRJNA577476) | soil metagenome | isolation source: 40 cm soil on Douglas fir-dominated hillslope | place: USA:California | collected 2013-09-17 | reverse complement strand
GACCGACAAAAGTTTTAGTTAGAACCGGGAGCCTTCTATATTATGGACCGCGGCTACATGGACTTCAGTCGCTTGGGACGCATAGCGGCCGCTGGCGCATTCTTCGTTACCCGAGCCAAGGACAACCTGCGCTTCAGTCGACAGCGTTCCCTACCGGTGAATTTTGCCAGCGGTGTCCGCAGCGATCAGATTGGCAGACCGACCAACCCCGGCTCACGCAAAGCCTTTGGCTGGCTGCTTCGCAAGGTGCGTTTCAACGATCCGCAGACCAGAAAGAATCTCCTCTTCTTGACCAACCACTTGGACATCCCGGCGGAGATCATCGCTGCGCTTTACAAGATGCGCTGGCAGATAGAGCTCTTCTTCCGCTGGATCAAAGGCCACCTCCGCATCAAGCACTTCTTCGGGACAAGCCCCAACGCGGTAAAGACCCAGATCTGGATTGCAGTAACCGTCTACCTCATGGTGGCCATCATTCACAAGCAGCTCAATCTGCCCGGGACCTTGCACAGAACTTTGCAGCTTTTGAGCGTTCATCCGTTTGAAAAACTCTCCCTCCATGAACTACTGGCTCTCCCTCCCTTGCACCTGCAACCACTCAATCATGACCAACTGTTATTTTGGGAGTGATAATTGACCTATGATGAGAGGTCACTCATCTCAAAAAATTACAGAAATATACACTCTTAATAAATGTTCGTGTATTTGCTAAGTCACTCTCAATCAATCAGTTATGATTTTACTATCTAAAACCTGCCAATTCACTAACCTGTAACCTATTGATTATGTGGCGCTTATAACCGGACGCCCGTGAAGGGATATCTAAGTCGGAGACGAAGCTAGGACCACGATGCAACGGAGACTTCAGCATTGACTGAGATCAACAATGCCATCGCGCCGGCTGTGGGGCAGCTCGGCGGATTGGACGTTTTGATCGTGAACGCGGGAACATCACACATTCCTGACTTTCAGGAGACCGCCGATGAAGCCTATGACGCTTTGATGGGTGTGAACCCGAAAGGCGAATGCTTCAGCATGTTTCATGTGCTGCCAACGCTGAAAGAATGTCGCCGCATCGTACTTGTCGGTTCTGTGGCAGGTCGCAAAGGAAGGATCCTCTCCATGCCGCGAGCAAGGGACCGATTCGCGGCGAACCCTTGCCGCTCAGGACTGTGCTGCAGAAGAATATGATCAACAGTGCGACCTGCCGCCATTGTTGAGAACAAAACGGTTCAAACAAGCTCTCGCTGTAGTCAAGGCTAAGCAAGAACAGAAACAGACCGTCAAAATCATGACCAACAGCGAGAAGAGTGGTTACAAGAAGCGTCCACAAGCGACCGATGAAACAGACTATGGAGTCGATCATGAGATCTCTTCTTTGAGCGACGAAAGCTGCCGTTGGTATCTCCGACACTTCAATGATGCCTGAGAGCTCTGCTGAGTAAGTTACTGTTTTGCTATTGTCTCAAGTATGGGGCGTGGGTCGAAGACTACGCGGATGAGGATGACCTTTCCGTCTTTGATCTGAAACCATCCAGCGGCAAAGAGGGTCATACCGGAGGTGGAAAGATCGTAGAAAACTGCCACTTCGTTACCTTCGGCTATGACCTCTCTAATTCCAAACTTAAGAGATCGCTGCTGGACTTCGTCGAGAGAGGCGTCTGCACCGTCGCGCGAGCCGAAGACGCCAATGTACTTCATATCATCTCGAAGAAATGCTCTGGCCGCCGTAAAATCCTCTCGGTTGATGGCTTCAAGAAGACTCGTGACGATAGTTCTGGCTGCTTCTGAGTGGGAGGAGAGACTCTGCATTGTTTTTCACCTTCTATTGACACTTCAAACAGTGGGGTTCGGTGGTAAAACCGAAGTTGTTGTCTGCGGACCATGCACGGTCTAGGATTGGTTTGCATTTGATTTTAATTGTTCAATCGATTAGCAATCTTCTTCGCCGACACCGGATGGGCTAGACGGTCTGATAAATAAACGGGTAGCGCTCTGACCGGAGGATCTTGCTTGTTAATAGGGGTCAGCTCAGGAAACGGAAATTTACGTACGCTAAGGGGCGCTGTCTCCTCGTGGAAGAGAGTGCGAAGTCATGTCATGAGGAACGCTGGACCTCTAGCACAAAGCAGCGGGTCCTCTAGTATCAGTTTTCCCGTAAAACGAGCTGTAATCGAGTTCTGGTGCGTTTTATTTTCGTCGGATGAATCTTGGAACGCCTTAACGTACGTAATATTCCTTTTCTTGAGCTGCCCCCACAACTGCGCGAAGCAACATTTGCCCGTACGCTCTGACAGAAGTTGAACGCCGGAACAGCCGGAAGACAAGGCCTTGCTCTGTGCAAAGGGGGCGGAGAGACAAATAAAACCTATTTTCATTGATCTAATTACTCTTTTAAGAACTTGGTTAAACGTGGAGCGCAATTGCCCTGCGCCCTTCTGATGCTAATACGTTAGAGCCTGGTATGCAGGATCTGACGCTCAGCGAATGTGGTAGTTCACACATACTCCTTTTTTCTTGATGACGCGATGCCGCGTGTAGTTGGGCAGTATGTTAAATAAGTTCCTATCCAATGTAAGTGGCGGGCTTTTTGCGCAACCGAGAAGGGCTCTAAATGCCGGGCGCGCCCCTACTGGATTTCAAGTCGTGAGTGCAGGCCAATCGCATGCGTGATGTTGAAATAGTTCGGGCTGGTCTGCTTTACGCGTTCGTGAATTTCGCGGAATTGGTCAGGCGTGCCGTCGCCGGCGATCGTCACGGTCTGCTGAAGTGATTCATAGCCCGGTACCACCGCGGGATCGAGTCCGAAAAAGCCCTGCAGATCAATGTCGCCGCAGGTGTGTATCTCCAGGTGGGTCAGCTTCACCCCCATCAACGCCGCAATGGCAACGTAGCCCACAATCATGCAGGCGTTCGTTGCTGCAAGGAGATATTCCTGGGGATTGGGATATTGGTTCGTGCCGCAGAGCTCCAGCGGCTCGTCAATGCTGATGACGCCGATATAGCAGCCGTCGACAGCGTGGTCGGAGCGCGTGCCCCCGGTCCAGCGGCTGCTGATATCCCAACGGGTTTGCCCCGCCACGGGATTGGCCCGCACCATCTCGATCGCCTCCTGCAAAGCATCGACGTCGATCCCGTTAATTTTGTTTGTGGTTTTATTCTCTGTGACGACGTTCATTGTCTGTCTCCTGCTTGAATGGCTGTTTTCAAAAGATTCGTGTCGGAACTCGGCGACTCTCCGGCGGGGGGAAATCCGTATGCGGATGCCAAGATCCGGGCGTCCATTTCACTGAACGTAAAAAATGCCCGAAAGCCCGCCCCGATCGCCTGCATGGTACTTGCGAGCAAGGACCCAAGAGATGTTTTCATAGTGGTTGTTTCGAGAGTTTGGATTGGTTTAACAGACACTCGAAATACTGAGCTCCGCCGTTTTTTGTTCCAAGTGCCGCAATCATTGTCTAGATGGCCGGACCACGTGTACTTGCACCAAAAAAGCGGACACGAGAGTGTTTGTTTTTGGTGGGTTACAAGCAGAAGGTTACGCTCGGGTCAAGGTCGCAATCCGGGTAGAGTAGAGAGGGTACAACAATAAGTGTAGGTTACAGCAAAGCGAGTTATCAGGGTTCCCGTCTGTGCCTAAGGACTGCATACCATGCTTGATTGTCCATATCCCTCCCCCTCTTCAAACTGGACATGCAGATTTCCTGCATCCAGCTTTCGTCACCGGTCTTCGTGATAAAGTTTCTCAGAGTCTTGCCAGTCCGAGTTTGCTAAGATGCGCTAACAGTGTGCTTCCTTCGGGGATGCGCCAGGGTCGCTGACTTCGTCGCCGAAGGTGCCGTCTCAGCCGGTTTTCTAGATGCCAGTTGATCCGCCGCATAGCCGCTCCACAATGCCACTTGCCGTAATAGTTCTTCCATCCCCGCAGGTGCAGGTTGGGTTGTCCTATTAGTTCGGTAATCGGTATGTGTTGTTGCCGATTGGAGATCATTGCTCGCAGTTGGGCTGTTTCGCGTTGTACTGACTTTTTGCTCGGGGGCCACTCGCCAGTAGCGGCGCTTTGGGCCGTGTGGCGCAAGGGCTAAGCGGAAGTTATACCCTAAGAAGTCTAGCCCGTTTTCACTAGTTTTGACTTCGTAGATACGCGTCTTGTCTCGGTTGATTTTCAGCCCGAGCCACTGCTCGATCTTTTCGCTAACAAAACCTTCCAGCCTCGGAGTGATTTTCCGGCTCAGTATGACAAAATCGTCCGCATATCTTACCAGGACAGCTTTTGCCGACCTTGCCGATCCCTGCTCGGATTGGAATACTCGGTCGAACCAATGCAAATAGAGGTTGGCCAATAGTGGTGAGGCTACTCCCCCTTGCGGAGTGCCTTTGGTACACGTAAACGACTTTTCAAACATCCTCTAAACAAGAATTGCGGCAGCTGAAACAGGAAACGGCGGGGGCCCAAAGCATTGGGCTCTAGTACAGCCCAATCGGAGACTATGCTTATGACAAAAACAGCCGATCGTCTGCTCGCCAATATCCGGGAATTGGCACCTAGCATCATCTCGCGCGCAGCGGAGATTGAAGCTGGTCGCCAGATGCCGCCTGATCTGGTAGGAGCGCTGAGGTCTATCGGCGTCTATCGCATGTTCGTGCCTCAAAGCTATGGTGGACTGGAGCTCGATTTACCGGCGGGGCTGGAGATCATTCGAGCGCTCGGCAGAATCGATGGTTCGGTCGGCTGGATTGCAATGATTGGCAGCGGACACGGCATTTGGGCTCCCTTGCTACCGCGGAACACATACGAGCAAGTCTACCAGAACGGACCGGACGTGATCATAGCCGGGTCGACCCACCCTGTGGGAACGGCGGAGGCGACAGCTGGCGATTGGCGGGTCAATGGACGCTGGGCGTTTGCCAGCGGCTGTCAGCATGCCGATTGGATGTTCGGTTTCTGCGTCATGACCGAGGGCGGGAAGCCACTGCCCGGACCGGCCAGCGAGGGAGGGCTGCCGTTAGTCCGGGGCTTTTTCCTGCAGGCGCGCGACTGGCAGATAGAGGACACCTGGTACGTCGCAGGGCTCAAAGGTACTGGGAGCCATCATATCACGCTCAGGGACAAGTTGGTCTCGGCGGAGAATTTCTTTGATCTCAAAAATGGCATACCGTGCCTGCCGGGACCGCTCTACCAAACCGTGCAGCAATTCCTTCCGCTGATGCACGGCGCCACCTCGGTGGGTATAGCGGAGGGCGCCTTGGACGAACTCGTCGAGCTTGCCCATGCTGGCAGGCACCAGCTGCAAGCCGCTGTGCCGATGCGGGATTCGGAAACATTCCAAGGCGAACTTGGCCGCGTCGCAGCCGAATTAAGGGCAGCACAGGCGTTTCTGCAGGTCCAGGCAGCAAGCCATTGGCGCCACGCGCTTGCCGGAACGCTGAAGGATGAGGCACTCCTCACGGAGAGCACGCAGACCGCTATATGGCTTGCCACCACCTGCGTTCGTGGCGTGGATGCGTGCTTTGCGCTAGGCGGTGGCAGCGCGCTCTATGAGACGTCACCGCTGCAACGGCGGCTGCGCGACGTCCATGTCGCTGCGCAACACTTCGTTGCGCAGCAACGACATTACGTAGGCGCGGGCAAGCTACTTCTGGGCAGTTCCGTCGTCAATTCGAAGATCGTCGACAACTGACATGTTCCTAGGCTGCGAGCGGCTGGAGTTGATAACAATACGACTGAAGTTCATCCAACAGTTCGGACAAAACGTTTTTAAGATCGCAACGGGATCTGCAAGGATTGTTGCCTCTAAGCAGCCTTGGCCATTTCGTTGTTTTTCAGAGTCAACGATCATCAGCGCATGACCGTCGATGTACTTCCCCCAAACAAACGGACACGGAAATTTGGTTAACTGTTACGGTTTGTGGTCTGATCAGAACGCTGCACTTCGTTCAAGGTCGTAATCCGGCATAAATGGAACCTCCCTACGGGCTGCCCTCCAATTATTCCGTTTACTCTCTTGAACTACGTTACGCATTCTGAAAAGGAGTAGCTGGAACTTTTTCTTTGAAAAAGTTGTTTTTCTTTTCGCTGTGCACGGTTTCGAACTGGCGAGGTGTGCGATATTCGAGCGAGCTGTGCAGACGCTGATTGTTATAATGAACTTCGATATATTCGAAGATCTCGCGGCGAGCCAGCGCCTTGGAGCTAAAGAGCTGGTTGGGTGGAAAGCATTCCGTTTTTAACGTGCTGAAGAACGCCTCGGCCTTGGCATTATCATAACAATTTCCTACCCCACTCATGCTGAGATTGGCCTCAATAACCCTCAGCGGTTTGAGTACGGCTTGGCTGCCACGATCGGAATGGAAGTACAGGCCCCGATCTGGCTTTCGCATCATCAGAGCGTTTTTAAGCGCGGTTACCACCAACTCTGCTTCCAAGGTTTCACCCAGCTTCCATCCTACCACTTTTCGGCTGAAGAGATCCAGGATCACAGCCAGGTACAGCCATCCTTCCACCGTCGCAACGTAAGTAATATCGCTGACCCAGACTTGGTCGACTCCACTGGGCTCCAAATCCTTTATCAGATTGGGCACAGCGCCATTTCCAGGCACTGTCGTGCGCGGTCGGAAGGACTGCTTGCGACGCGCCGCCAGTTCATTTTCACGCATCAGCCGCGCTACTCGATTCTCTCCGCAGTCGATCCCATCTTGGCGAAGCGCTTGGCTCACCCGGGGACTGCCGTAACGCCCTTTATTGGCTGCAAAGACTCGCCGTATCTGCTTCACTAATTCGGCCTCCTCTCGATCCCTCAGAGTCGGTTCGGCTTTCTTCCATTGATAATACCCACTGCGGGAAACCCCAAGGGCTTCGCAACATTCCTTGATGGCATATTCAACCGATAGACTCCTAATCATCGCATACCGGGATTCGGTTCCTCGCCCACTATGCTCATCGCTTTTTTTAAGATCTCTCGCTGCCGCTTGAGATACTCCACCTCCTTGTGCAATTGCCGGATCGTCTGAGCCATTTGTTCCGGACTCTGCTGCTGCCCATCAATTTGCCCCGGCTGCTGTCCCTTCAAATACGCCTTCTTCCATCCATGCAGACTCGCTTCGCTACATCCAAGCTCGCGCGCTATCTGCACCACACTCTTGCCGCTGTGGATCATCAGCTCCACTGCCTGGCTTTTGTATTGTTCCGTATACACCGGGTGCTCTCTCTTTTTTGCTTCCATCGGGTCCTCTTTCTTTCTTTGAGTTCCCGTGTCCGTCAAATCGGGGGAGGGTCACGAAGTGAAATTCCGCCGATTTGATGCCGCGGAAATTCGAGATTGTGAGTCGAGCGATTTTCAAACCACTTATTTTTATCAAACCTGGAGTCTGTGCGCGGGACATAACCTTCTGTTGATCGAATTCGAGGACTCTTCCTCTCTCAAGCCTCTTCACGGGTCTGCTCTTCTTTCGCTGAATGGCGAATGAGAGTCTGAGGTCAAACCGACACGTTTGGGCGGACCTTTCATTGGACAGGCCTCCACAGGTAAATTCTACCCTTTCAACAGATAGCTTTACCTTCGAGTACTCGAGGGCTTGGCTTTTAGAACAGACACCGAGAGAAACGGGTTTTCGATGGCAGCTGATATTCTGGAACGTGCTTTCGCGCGTCAAGTTGACCAGCAGAGAACCAATCTAAGCCCTACCATGAGCATAAAAAAACAGGCCAATCGGCATAGCATAGAATCCGGTGAAACTGTGTACGACATGGCCGTGGCCCAGACCGTAGCCTCCGCTGCTCTGCCAAGCACCAGGCAGCTGCAGAACAGCTAAATAGAGTCAGCAGAACCCATCGGCCAGGCTTCATCGGACTAAATTTTGATTCAATTCGGACACATTCCTCTCCCGTGAGCTTACCTAGTTAATGTAATCATTCATTTGAAGGAGCTGGTTAGAAACTCCTCTGTGGGGGCAGTCGGAGTCTGATGCGAAACCGCACCCGGTGATTCGTTCGGTATAGAATTCATATCTTCTCGATATCATTTGCCGTGCATAGCGTTCGTGCTCTCTCCTTAAATGACACGAGAATTACTCCCCATGTGCGCAACGAAGTCCGGGTGTGAGGATCAACTGTCAAAAGTGTATTTGATCCCCAAACACAATCCGCTTACTTTGGCTGCTTTGTTGTACGAAGGTAGGGCTTGACAGTCTTGTAGCCCGGGAAGGCTATCTTTGCTTCTTCATCGGACACTGCGCTTGTGATTATGACTTCGTCGCCCTGATATTTCCCTGAAGGATCTACAAAACATGTCACTTCGCATCAATGATATCGCCCCAGATTTCACCGCTGAAACCACACAAGGACCGATTCACTTCCACGAGTGGATTGGGAATAATTGGGCAGTCCTCTTTTCTCACCCCAAAGACTTTACACCCGTCTGCACTACAGAGCTTGGCGCTGTCGCTGGCCTGGAAAAGCAGTTTGCCGATCGCGGGGCAGAGGTCATCGGTCTCAGCGTCGATCCGGTCAAAAGCCATGGAAAGTGGGCTCAGGACATTCCAGGACGTCAGCGGACACAAGGTAAATTACCCGATAATTGGAGATACGGAACTCAAAGTCGCCAAACTTTACGACATGCTACCAGCCGACGCAGGTGATAGTAGCGAGGGCCGTACACCAGCGCTCAACGCACTGTTTTTGTGATCGGCCCAGATAAGCCTTTGATGAGGCGGTGCGTGTACTTGCCAGAGAATTTCTTGGCATAGTTGTCTACCACTGCTAAAAGTCACACTTCAAGACAGTCCAAATAGGGTAATTATAAACGTAAGTTTCTCATCTCTCTTTTCGAAACGCCAGAAAGATCTATCAATGAAAAGTATACCGGTCTTTTGTTTTATCGGCGTCAGTGGCTGCCAGGTCAGAGGTCGAGGACGGCACGTGCGGGCGTTATATCGGGTTCAATCTAATGAGGATGGCTCGCCACGCTGGATTGCTTGATCTGCGCACGTTCACTAGAAGGGATGCCGCTAAGGACGCGGTTTTGGGCGAGCGCCCTATCCCGTAATATTTGGCCAGCGTGGGTTCCCGACTAGGCGACAGTTCGGACAACGATTGCGGCAATTGGTACAAGAATGTTGCACGGTCGTTAATCTCTGAAGTAGTAGGGATTCGCAATTGAAGAGTCAAACCGATGTAAACCGACCTGCTATTCGCTGCTGAAGTTGCGCGGCGAGCGCGGCACGACCTGAACGATCGCCGATGGGTAGACAACCTGGGCAAGCGTGCTCAAGAGGCCATACCAAGGCGCTCAATTTAGCAAGAGGTGCAAAAGAATATGAAAAGGCTACTAGTATCTGCGGTTCCTTTTGTTGGGCTATTTTTTACAATGACTCTAATTAGTAATTGGCCGACACAAGGGCAGGATAAAAACCGGGACTTGGATGCCCTCCACCCGAAACCGTGAACTTTCGGGTGGATTTCACGATTGGAGACTCATTGAAGATCATCATTGCCACTCTACCGATTACTGGCCGTGCAAACCCGGCGCTTAATGTGGGCAGCATTCTCGTTAAGGCTGGTCACGAAGTCGTCTTTACCTCTGCGCAGTCCTTCCAAGCTCGAGCCGAGTCATGTGGCCTGAGATTCATATCTTCTCCAGCGAATAACTCCGAAGAAATGACGAATGTGAACTCGCGCTTTCCCGAGCGTAATAAAATTCCTGTTGGACCGGACCGCGTTCTTTTCGACTTCAAGCATGTTTTCTGCGATCCTATCCCTGCGCAATATGAGGGATTGCTGTCGATTCTAGAAACATTTCCTGCAGATGTAATCCTGGCAGACAATCTCTTTGGGGGAATTCTGCCGTTTCTCCTAAAACAAAATGTCCGTCCCCTGATTGGTGGCCTGGGAATAAATCCTTTATTATTCCATCGCGACGATCATGCTCCTTTTGGTCTAGGTCTTCCACCCGTTGATCCAGCATCTCCTGCAGCCGAGAGGTATCTTCAAATCGAAGAGGACTTAGATGCCAGATTGACCAGCCCACTTCGCGCCTACGTAGATGGAATCTTGCAAAAGTTGGGAGTAGGGCCGCTTCCGATGTCTTTTCTGGATAGCCTGGTTGAGCTACCGGATCTATTTTTACAACTGGGCTCACCCAGTGTCGAAATACCCAGAGCCGACCTTCCCGAAACTGTACATATAGTCGGTGTCTTGCCGTCCTTTACCAAGGGTGTTCTTCCGATGGAAATACAGCCTTTTCTTGAGAGCGGAAAACCGATTATTGCGGTCACTCAAGGAACTCTTGCCAATCATGAGCTTGATCAAGTCCTTCAACCGACGCTCGACGCATTGGCGGACCGGGATGATCTCTTGGTGATTGGAACCACCGGCGGTCGTCCAGTATCCGCGCTCGAACGTGCGCTTTCGAAGAATGCAATGGTGTTCTCGTACTTGCCTTGGGATGAGGTGCTTGAGCATGCCTCTGTCTTCGTGACGAATGGCGGGTTTGGTTCCGTATGTCGTGCCCTGGGCCTGGGTCTGCCGATGGTGGTTGCGGGTAAGGGTGAAGATAAAGCAGATGTTGCCATGAGAGTAGCGCATGCAGGTGCTGGAATCGACCTGCGAACCGACCGGCCAACCCCCGAGGCATTACGGGACGCCATTGATGCAGTTCTCAAGGAAGAATCTTCGTACAGAATTCGTGCGAAAGAAATCGCAGAAGAGTTAGTACGAATCGATACACCTACGAAGATTGTGGAGTTACTCCAATCAGCGGTAGACGCGCGACGCGCAGGTACGAGCTAGCCTAAGTTCCTGAAGAACTGGGTGGCACTCACAAAAATACAGGCATAAATAACGATTAGTGTAGGAGCATGACGCCATGGAAATCATCATCCCTCAAGAACGACACGCATTAACCATCGAGCAACGGCGCAACGCATTGAAGTACCTGACAGAAACCCGTGATGCTGTGAAACGGCACGTAACTAACCTTACAGAGGCACAATGGAACTTCAAACCCTCAGAGCAAAGGTGGTCAATCCTGGATGTTCTTGAACACCTGGTCATCTTCGAAACCTATACTCATCACGTGATCAGTAGCATGAAAGATCTCCCCCCCGACGAGTCAGATCACGATCCCGAGGAAATCGAACAGTTCCTCCTTAGAGGATGTTTGAAAAGCCTCATATTGGAGCGAGGCGGTTGAGCATAAGGCGTGTTGCAGCGATGTCGATGAGGGTCTCGGAGGTCTGCACTCTGTACT
>WNFL01450342.1_pt1 | contig 11247 bp, 10 predicted proteins | sample 5400361 | NCBI WGS metagenome assembly WNFL01 (sample SAMN13153351, study PRJNA577476) | soil metagenome | isolation source: 40 cm soil on Douglas fir-dominated hillslope | place: USA:California | collected 2013-09-17 | reverse complement strand
GTCGAAACCGGGCGTCGAGATCGGCACCGGCAGCAAGTCCAAACCTTTTTCCTTGAGCTCGGCGCCGTCAATAATCCGCTCTTGGCAAGGCCCGGACGAAATCGTGATCGGGTCTATCGGATGCGCCTGCGCATGGGTCCACTTGCCGTAAATCTCTTCTTTCTTGCACTGCATGCCGATCGCATAAATGTCGGTCGTCCCGGCATAGCAGGCAATCGCCACCGGCATATCAAAATTTCGGCCTTTGACATCGGTGACGTTCTCGAAGAGAAACGCCTTGCGATCCTCTTCAGGCAAGCCGCGATACTGCAGCCGCACCAGCGGATGCATCTCGGTGTCTTTGTTGATCGCGCGAGTGACGCGCACCAACTTTCCATGGGTCTCTAACGCCTGCAGATATTCGCGCACGTCTTTGTAGTAGGACATCGCTTTGCCTTTCAAGACGGTTCAAAACGTTCAAGTCGTTCAATAAGTTCAAATCGTTATTTTCGAAATGGACCGACCAGTGACCGAGGGAGCCCAAAACGTTTTGAACGGCTTGAACTTTTTGAACGATTTGAACGAGTTTTTAATTTATAACTCCATTCACCCTAAGCGCCGCCTGATAGCGTTTGGGAATTTCCGGGTCTTCGTTTTCATAGGTGATCATCCAGCCGCCTTCGTCGACGCTGCGAAACACGTCATCGTCGGTTTTCTGGTGCGAGACTTTGAAACCCAACGGATGGATGCGGCTGCCGTAACGCACGGCCAAGTGACGCGCCGGTTCTTTGCCGGTATTGAAATGCTGATGGAACCAGTCGCCCGGCGGGCAATAAATGCTCCCCTCGCCCCACTTGATGTCGATGACCTTGTCTTCGTGGCCGTCCGTGTACGGGTGCATGCCCCATTGCTTGTGCCACAGAAGCACATTACCGACCGATTTAGTGCCGACAATGATCGCGCCGGGGCCATGATGATGCGCCTTGTGATATTTGCCCACCGGCCACTCGCCCAAGTGGCCGACCAGCGCGTTGCCGGCCATTTCAAACTGCGCCAGGCGCAGGCCGGCGCCTTTGACTTCGAGACTCTCCAACATCGCCGAATTGATGTCGGGAATGAAATTGGTTTCCCAAATATTGATCATCCCGCTGACGTAACGCTTCTTGCCGACTTCGAAATAATCCTCTTCGCCGTAGTAACGGTCTTTGAAACTATACGGGCAGTTGAAAACAAAATTTTCATCGCGGTAAATGTCGAAAGCCAGCGGTGCGTTGGTGACGGCGAGAAAACGCACCGGTTCGCGCGAGCCGTTGACCAGCCGGTGCGTCGTGTTCATCGGCGGCGCAAACAGGCTCCACTTGTTCCATTCGAACATTTTCTTGTTGCCGTGATCATCCCACAACTCAGTGGCGCCTTGGCCGTTCAAGATGCAAATCACTTCTTCGTACAAGTGACGTTCCGAATTGAGCGCGCCGCCCGGCGGGATTTCGCCAATGTAGCCGCCGGTGATGCCCTGCATGCCGTGCAAATGAATGAACGCCGCTTTGCCGCCCATGCGCGCATACGGCGCGACCTCGAGCGTGCGCAAGTCCGCCATGCCGTGGCCGGTGTGAATCGGCAAGCCTTGGCTCTGCATCCAGCGCACATAGCCGGTTTTTTGATTGAGTGGCGCAATGTCCATGACTTTCTCCTTCGCCGAACTGCGACTATCTATCCCTGAACTCGGAGGAATCTCAAGCTTATCGACAGTCAGCCACAGTGATGCTAGTGCCTGGAAAATGGGACGAGATACTTCGCTGCGCTCAGTATGACATCCAACCACCCATGACATTTTTCCTGTTAACGAGACATGTAAGAACTTCTACGTGAGGCCAAGCCGGAGAATCTCGTCACTATCTCTTCGTGTCGTTCTTGTACCAAAACTCCGGATTGCTCTTGAAAATATTCTTGGGAATCTTGGCGTAGACCAAATTGACGACGTCGACCGCTTCACCGATGCCGAGATCGACCGCCAGGCTCGACAGCGCATAGGCATCAGCCGCGCTCATGGCTTTTTCTTCCTGGAGAAAGTCGACCGCTTCTTGCATGGCGATTCTGGTCGCAACGTTTAAGTCGACATCAAGCCCGGTCGTCAGGTAATCGGTCGCGGTTTCGACCCGCGGCTGCTTGATCGTCTTGCCCTTGTGCACGATGAATTGCAGCGTCGGCTTGAGCGAAATCTCGATGGCGCCGCCGTCGACCTCGCCATCGCCCTGCACCGCGTGGCCGTCGCCGGTAAAAAATTGCCCGCCCTTGTTAAACACGGGTAAGAACAGCGACGAGCCGATGCCGGTGTATTTAAGATCGATGTTGCCGCCCCACGCGCCCGGCGGTGTCGATGACACTAAGCCTAAACTCGTCGGCGGCGATACCGCCATGATGCCCATGAACGGATTGAGCGGAATTTGGATATCGTCTGAAAATAGCGCCACGCGCCGCTCAAGATCGACGCGGATCAATTTCGCCGTCGCTTCTTTGAGCAGCTTGGGCAACACGCCCTTGCCGGGTCCAGTGTTGTTGACGCCGTAGGGCACGCGAAATTTGATATCATGCACGCGCACTTCCAAAGTGTCGCCGGGTTCCGCGCCTTCGACGTAGATCGGCCCGGTAAGAATATGCACGCTGGCGCCCTTGGGCCGCTTTACTTCCGCGTAGACAGTCTTGGCATCGGACAGAACTTCCTGGGGTGGAATCCCGTAGCCGCTGAAGAATTTTTCCGGATCCTTGTTGGTGGTCAGTCCCTGATGGGACAGCGCTTCGATCTCGACGATCTGTCCCGACTTCACCGTCAGAGCTGGCGGTAGGTTGGCCGCAATGTAACCCCACAGAACCGTGTCTGGCGTTGATTTCAATGATGCGTCCGATTGAATCGATTGGTTGATTGCAGTTTCATTCATCGCTGGTCCTTTCGCCGCGCCACTGCATGCCAAAGCAATTAAAAAGCTGTCACCGCGCCATGGCCGGCATTTGAACAAACAAAAAAGGCGATGAAGCGATCGATGCTCCACCGCCTTCGTGCGGGATCAAGATTAAATTAATCGCGGATTGCCAGCGCGCCGCCGTCCACCGGCAAATCGATCGCATAGATGAACTCGGACTCGTCGGAAACAAGAAACACCACCGCTTTGGCGATGTCCATCGGCAGGCCGCGCCGGCCGGCGAGATTTTTGACAAAACGATTTTCCGGAACATCCTGCTGGCCGACGGGTGAACCGATGCGGTTGGGCGACACCGAATTGACCCGGATGCCTTCCGGCGCCAACTGCACCGCGAGGGAGCGCGTCAGATTCAGCACGCCGGCCTTGGCGGTCGTATAAGCGGTTGCCTCTTTTCTGCCCCAGTGACCCGAAGTCGATGCGACGTTGACGATCCGCCCCTGGCGTTTTTGATCGATCATCACTCGCGCCGCCGCGCGCGAGCAGTACCATACGCTGCGCATGCAGACGTTCATCGTCCGGTCCCATTCTTCCTCGGTGATATCAAAGATCGTTTTGTGATCGGTCCAAGCCGCGTTGTTGACCAAGATATCGACGCCGCCGAACTGTTTTACGACGGTCTGCACCATGCTGTCGACGGACGCCGGATTGGCTACATCGCAAACCACCGAGATCGCTTTGCCGGGATTTTTCGCATTGATATCGCCAGCGACTTTGCTGCCCCGGCCCGGATCCAAGTCCACCACCGCAACCTTTGCGCCTTCTTCGACAAATAGCTTGCTCACGTCTTCGCCAATGTTGCGGCCCGCGCCGGTCACAATCGCCACTTGATCTTTAAGTCTCATGATTTCCTCCGGTTTGATTTCTAGCTTGGTGCATAGCAGAAGCTCCGCTAAAGTTCCAGACGCGCCGGCGCGACGCTGCTGGCAAATGAAAGTAGCGGCGGCTGGATTTATTTCAGTAACGGGATAAATTCGCGGCGGCGGAAATCTGCAATCGCAAGGATCTTTGGACAGCCAACTGCGAGGAATCGACCGAAAAGATCGAACCAAAAGCCAAGAGCGGAAATTGGCGAGCGACGAAAGTTAGAGACTCACCTTATCGGTGTAAAGGTCTTTGAGAAATTTGCTATTCTTTAGTTCTTCAAAATAACGCGAGTCGACAACGTCGCCGGGCTTGATCTTGTTGGTTTTCTGATCAGCGCTGGCGCTGACGTCGACGAGGGCCTGAATCGCTTCGTTATTCAATTCGGGCAACGGCCGCAGTTGCGCTGAGAAGACATCGTACATGGTGTCGACGCTCAGCCCTTGAGTGCCGGGGAAATATTTTCTCAAGATTGCCAAGCTTTCGCTGCGCTTGGAAACAAAAAATTGAATTGCCGCCGCGTAGCCCTTCATGAAGCGGCGCACCGCATCGTCATCGCGCTTGATAAAGGTCCGCGTCGTCAGCAATAAATCCGTGACCAGCGGCACCGACTTCACTTCGAGTATCTTGATGCCGAGTTTTTGCGCTTCGGCGACAAGTTCCTGACCGAAAGGCGCCCCTTGCACGAGATTCTTCGATAGTGCCACGGCGCGCGCTGGCGCCAGCCCGGCAGCGACCAATTCAACGTCTTTGGACGGGTCCAAACCGGCGCGCCGGAGAATCACCCGGGCGATCAGGTCCGAGCGCCCACCGAGAGCCGACACGGCAACTTTTTTCCCCTTCAGTTCTTTGATTGCGCTGATCGACGATCCGACTCCCATGCCGTATTGATCGAAGCTCACGTGCGTACCGATCACGGTCAAGTCAGCGCCGTTAGCGATCGGCTGCATCACCGCTAGCGGGCTGCCAAAGCCGATCAGAACGTCGACCCCCATCAGCGATTGCACACCGGCGGCAAAGGTATCGCGGATCGGAAACTCTTCGATTTCGATCCCGTGTTTCTTGAACAAGCCGCCGTCGACACCGACGTAAGCCACCGCCGTGCCGATCTCCCAGCCGGCATAGGCGAGTTTTAGCTTTTTGAGATCTTCGGCGCTATGCGCGGTTGCCGCCGCAAAAATCAGCGCAGTCACAAACGAACTGAGGGCGAGAATCCGACGGATGTTTGCCCGGGTAAATTTAAGCATAAATAATCATAGCTCACATTCCAGACCCGGCCAAGAGCGAAAGTTGCGCTAACTATCCGATTGCGATCCTATTCAAGCCGATCAAGATGTAGCTGGCCGGGATCTCCAGCGGCAACAAAATCCTTCAGGTCGGGGAATGCTTGGATAAGAGCCAGCGGGACATTTTGGTTCTGGCCGGGATTCGCAGCGCCTTGTAGCATTAACGCATTGGCTACCGCTTGGCCGCGCGCGTGGTTATTGAAGAAAACATAAGACTTCGACTGCGGCGACTTGGCCGTAAGCTGCGTTAATTTTGCCGCAAGTCGTTTGATGTTTTCAGCGCGATAGAAGTAATCGTATCGCTCCCATGCGTCCTGGTGCGCCCACCACTTATCTTGATTGCGCCCATGCAAGCGTAGATAGGCGATATCTCCATGCGCCGTCAGTCGCTGTTTTATCGAACTGGCGAACTTCGGCTCGTCGATGAACGCCCAGGTCGTATTCAACCGGTTGAGGAGCGCATCGGTTTCAACGCGGCGATCGCTCCAACTGTGATGACGCAGCTCGACAACCTTGGGACAATTGGCGAATGCCGATAACGTCGCCTCCAACCGCGCCAGATTCGCCGGGTCACAGACAAAACTCGCCGGATATTGAAACAGCAACGCGCCCAACCGGCGCGTCTCCATCAGCGGTTGGATGCCTTCGCTAAAGCGTTCGACATCTGCACGATCGAAGGGATCCCAGCGCTCAGCGAGGCCGCGCTGCTCACCTCCGAGCTTTGCCGGATGGGTAAACTTTTGCCATGCTTTCGCGGTGAAGATGAAATCGTCGGGAGTTTTTTTCAGCCAACCACGCACCGTGGCCGCGCTAGCCGGCCGATAGAAGGTTGAATTGATTTCGACGGCGTTGAAGTAACCGGCGTAAAATTCCAGCTCGTCAATGCGACGTTTGCCGCGCCGCGGATAAAACACACCGCTCCAGCCGTTTGGCGGCGCGCCGGGATAGGAATAACCGCAAGTGCCGATATAAATTTTACGTTCTATTTCGCCGATCATGGCCGCGCAAACCTTCGTCTAGGAAGCCGATGGCAGCGCCAACGCTCAATTAAGCTGACCCACCAGCGTATTTGCAACCCTACTGCTTTTAATTTAGGATAATTACGTTTTCACACCAGTTTCAATTCCGCTTAGAGTTCAGGAGGATCGATTTCATGGCAACGATGATCGCCAACGATTGCATTAACTGCGGTGCGTGCGAGCCCGAGTGCCCGAATAACGCCATCTCGCAGGGCGACCCCATTTTTGTCATCGATCCCCAACTGTGCACGGAATGCGTCGGCTTCCACGACTACGAAGCCTGCGCCGCGGTCTGCCCGGTCGACGTCTGTGTGACCGACCCGAATAATATCGAAACTGAAGAAGCGCTGATCGCGCGCGCGCGGGTGATCCATCCGGAAACTAACTTCGGCGAGGGCTTCGAATCCCGCTTCCGCAAAGGGCAGGGGAAAGCCGCGGTGGCGCCGGCCGATAAGCCAGCGCAAGCAGCCGCCGCATCGGCAACGGCGGCGCCCACAGCACAGGCTAACGGCGGTGCGGTGTCGCAGTTTGCCGAAGCCGATGTCAATCATATCCAACTACCGGCCATCGATTCGTGGAACATTCCGATGCGCTGTTACAAGTGCAACCAGGTGCACGAAGAAAACGTCAAGAATTTCATGATCGGCAACGTCATCTTCTGCCCGCACTGTCATAAATCGACGGTGGTGCGCGATAATCTAAATTATCACATCCGCACCCTGCTCAAAGACGCCTACGACAGATGGGAGAAAGAGCAAAATGACTTTGCCGAACGGCGTGAAGCCGAGCTCCGGCAATTCATGGAGCGGCGCGCCAAGGAAGCCAGCGCTTTTGAGATCCGCCAAAAACGCGATCTCGAAGAGATCCGCCACCAACTTGACAGCATCGGCGACCACTACGATGCTCCGGGCAAGCCCTACAAGAAAGGTTCAAGTTTTAGCTGGGGTTGATCCCTCACCCCATGTTCTATACTTGGCTCCATTTAATCGCGCTGGTTGTGTATCTCGGCGCGGTCGTAGGATTTTGGTTGATGCTGCTGCCATCCGTGGCGATTCTCCCCAACCACGAAGACAAAGTTCACTTTCTTGCACGCGGCCTCAAATTTTATAACCCACTTCAAGTCGGCTCCCTCGGCATCATTCTGTTCACCGGCGCTTTCCAGCTCACCGAGCTCAAAGCCGCCTACCGGGAAAATTTCATCAGGGCATTGGCGTACAATTTGAGCATCAAGCTTTTGTTCGCATTCCTGTTGGTGATCTTTAGTGTTTATCAAGCGCTGGGCATCGGCCACCGATTTGTTCGACGCGTCGAAGGCGGCGATGCCGTGAAGCCTGAAGAGCTGTCCTCGATCATCCGCCGCCTCAAGAGCGCCAATTGGCTGATACTCGCGTTTGCCGCGATCACCATCTGGTTGGGCCTGCGCTTACGCTCGTAAATCCATCGCTGGCATTCTCAGCGGCAATGGTGCTATGAAATTGACAGCACCGACTCCCACTTAAAAGAGGTATGTCCGCCATGGCAAACCACAAGCTCAGAATCATTTACCGTTCGAATTCCCATGCGCCTTTGTGGCTCGTCGCCGACAAATCCGGCTGCTGGCAGAAGAATGGCCTGGACGTCGACACTTCCCCCCAGTTGGTGCGCGAAAAGGCGGTGGAGTCTTTGACCAGCGGCCATGTCGATTTAATTTCCGGCAATCACCACAACCTTTATGTGCGCAATGCCAAGAATGGTGAAGACTTCGTTCACCTGGCCCAGCCGACCAACAACTGGACGGAGAACAAACTGGTGGTCAAGCCCGGCATTCGCTCAGTGCAGGATCTACGAGGCAAAAAGATCGTCGCCGATAAGCTGACCTCCCATGCCGGCCTGAACATTTGGCTGTACTTGAAGCTGGAAGGCCTCGACGCCGATCGCGGCGATGTTGAACTCGTCGAATTGCGCGGTTCCTCGGAAGATCGCTGGAAAAAAGTCTTGAGTGGCGAGTTCGACGGCACCTTTGTCACCATCCCGCACGACAGCCGCGCCGCCAAGGCCGGCGCCCACGTGATCGAAGCGCGCGCCATTCCGATGATCCGCGGCGTCACGCTCACGACTAAAACCAGTTTCGTGAAGAGCCATCCCGAGGAAGTTCGCCAGCTCACCAAAGGGCTCGTCGACGGGATTCATTTTTTCCTGACCCGCAAGCAGGAAACCCTGGAGATTCTCAAGGAACACGCCACGCCGATCCTGAAACTGCAGAGCGACGAAGAAGTCGAAACGCTGTACGACGAATGGGCGCAGTCGCTGGAGCGCAAGCCCTATCCGAATCTTGAAGCGATCTCAAATGTTTTTAAATTGGCGGTCCGCCGCGACCCGGAAATCGCCGGTTACAATCCGCTGGCGTTATGGGACACCCATTTCGTTCGCGAGTTGGACGACAGCGGCTACATCGACAAGCTCTATCAATAAAAAAAAAGGGCGGAGCTCTTTCAAGCTCCGCCCTTTTCGCGCTGCCTCCTGAGAATCCAGAAAGCTATTTACTAGCGCTGGCTAACGCGCTCCCCCGTCGGCTGAGTCTCCTTGGACGAACGTTCCGCCGCCGGCTGCGCAGGCGGAGTCGTCGCTGCGGCTGCCGTAGAGGTAATACCGTCGCGATAAACGAGAATTTCTACCCGGCGGTTCTTGGCACGTCCCTGCGGCGAGGTGTTGTTTTCCACGGGCGCACTCTGGCCGTAGGAAACCGGAACCACGCGCAACGGATCCATGTTCTTCTTCGTGATCAAATAGCGGCTAACGGCGTCGGCGCGCTTCTTGCCCAGATCGTAGTTATAATTCTCCGGGCCAACATTGTCGGTGTGGCCGGCGACCATGAACACGACGCCATCTGAGTTCGCCGAATCACCTTTGAGATCGCTCAGAAAACTGTCGATTTCCTGCTGCGCCTGGGGCGGCAGATTCGACGAATTAAAAGCGAAGTTGGCGCCGTCCTTCATGTCGATCACCAGCTTGCGCTCCAAACGCAGATTGGCGATGGCGTTGAGCGCGCGATCGGCTTTGCCATCAACCTCGCCGAGCCGCCCTTCAAACTGTCCCAACTTGCCTTCGACGCCGCTTACCCGCCCGCCAATACTGCTGATCTGGCCTTCGGCTTTCTCTATACGCCCTTCGGACTGCGAAATCCGCCCTGACAATGGATCAGAAACCTGCTCCTTCACCCAATCGCGCGTCGCCAGACAGCCCTGCGCTAAAAGCAGTGAACTCGCCAAGCCGGCTCCCAACAACAATTTGCCCCTTCCAATTACCAACCCTTTCATAAATTCTCCTCCTGTTTATTCGGTTAATAAGTTTCGCTCTTGAGTCTTTCGAATCCTAGCTTCGTCTCATTCGATCGGCACGCACACAACAAATTCTGCCGCCTCGGCGGGCCGGCTTCTCATGTAAACATCACCTCCGTTGGCGTCCAAATACTCACGTATTTTGCCGAACGCCTGAGCGGTATCGTCACGGCCACTACTCAGCCGCGTGGTAGCTTCGAACAGCGCTTTTAGCTTCTCAGCAACCGTGTTCGTCGCGCTGCCTCGGATCGCGATCTCTAGGCCGGCGGTACCGCGTCTCATAAAGATCAAGATCGTCTCGTTGCGCACCGCCAACACCGCGCTCTCGATCAGGGCGTGAAGAATCTTTTGAAACATCACCGGATCGGTAGAAATCTCCCCACACGCTTTCGGCACGGCAACGATCTCGATATCGACGCCTCTGCCGCGACTCAATCGTTGACATGCAGCAAGCGCATCCGCGAGCGCGTTGGCGACATCGACGACGGAACGTTCGGCGTATTCTGAAGCCTCTTCATTGACAGCCAAGATCGTGGGAATTCGATTCATGCGATCGAGAATCTCTTGGACGTTGTTATCGATGTTGTCGAAATATTTTTCTTGGCCGCGGCTCAAAGCACCATTCATATCCTGCCGAATCAAGGCCGCGTTGCCAACAATCAATTGAAGAACATTTTTGACGTCATGCGAAACCGCCGACAGCTGTTCTTGATACTGTTGTTTGGAAACCAACTCCCGTGCCGCCCAACTAAGTTCGCCGGTCAGGGCTTGGAGTAAGAACAATTCAGTCGGTGAATAACTGCGGCGCACCGCGTGGCCGAGCATCAAAAATCCGTTCACGCCACCGATGGGTGTGGTAATCGGCGCGACGACGGCGCTGCGAAAACCAAACTCGCCGCCGACTTCATTCCAGCTGATCGGCGCGCGCGAATTCGCTACCAGATCGAGACCGCGCCGGACGAAATTTTCCGGCAGATGGCTGCGTCCCGCCTCCGGAACCGCTGCCTCCGCCAATTTTTCGCCGTTTGACATCAGCACCCCAAAGCAAAAATCGACGGCATAAAAGCGCCTCAGCCTGGTCAAGAATTGATTGAGTAGGGTTTTTTCAGCAGCGTTCGGTTGACTCCAGAAAAACGCGCGAACCAGATTGGCGCGCTCCCAGAGACTGACAAACGATTCCCATCCAGTGCTTGATTCCATTACACCATTCATTGTCGGAACTGCGCGCCGATCGCTATTTCCTTGTCCGCGACTCGCGTTTGGCATGCTGGTTTGATGCGTTTGGACAATCACACGCCACTTTGATTCCAAAATTCATACCACCTCCGCGAATCACTTTTAGTAGCCAATTACCGACTATTTGCCGCCAATTAGCTGAGATATCTAAAAAATATTGCAGGTAAAACCATACAGCCATGAAGGCATTAGCAATGTTTCAGGGCGATGTCGTAGAGTACCAGCGTGCCAGCGCCCATAGCTCTATCGACTTGGTCACAAGCACCCCAAGATAGTGACCGGCTTGTCGAAACTGCTACGCCGCGGCCAATGCCAATGACAATGCTCGCTCGTCGCGCAGCGACTCGCAAGAATTTCCTGCCGTCAAATGGGCGATCGAGCTCGTCTGAGAAAAACGCTTAGTCGAGAGTGGAACGGCGCAGTCGCGCGCCAGCCTATTTCTAAAGAAAGACGAGATGCTGGAGTAGTGCTTCAATGCCAAACGAGAATAAAGCAGGTGCTACGATGTCGAAATATGGGGTTTTGGTTTTTTGAACTCGTCGACTTTAAGGTCGTGTTTCTTCAGTAAGTC
>WNFL01379144.1_pt3 | contig 11247 bp, 8 predicted proteins | sample 5400361 | NCBI WGS metagenome assembly WNFL01 (sample SAMN13153351, study PRJNA577476) | soil metagenome | isolation source: 40 cm soil on Douglas fir-dominated hillslope | place: USA:California | collected 2013-09-17 | reverse complement strand
ACACGCGTCCGGGCTCCAGCGCCTCGGGCTTCTCGAAGCTCGCGCGAAAACGACCACGAAACACGTCGTTCGCCAGCATTAACTGGTACCCCGGCATCTTCGCATCCGTCTCCGGGTATACATCGATCAGCTTCACCACCCAATCGCTATCCGATCCCGTGGTCGACGCGAACAGGTGCGCCACCACGTCGCCAGTCACTGTAACGTCGCGATCGAGAGCCGGCGTCGAAAGGCTCAGCACGTCGGGGCGTCCGTCCGCGAACCGCTGATCCTCCACCAGCCAGCGCGGCCACGTCGACCCGCCCACCGCGTACGTTTCCTCGATCGGTCGCTTGCGATAGGGCACCGGATGCGCCGGATCGGAGAGATAGCTATCGAACGCGTCGACCGTATCTCGCGGCGCGTCAAAAGACAGGCCATTGCCCGCCGCGAAATGCAGCTTGCGCATCTCGATTCCGCGCTTCGGCGGCCACGCTTCATAGCGCTCCCACGAATTGCGACCGGTCTGAAACGCCAGCGCTTCCGGCTGATTCAGCGTGCCCTTGTCCTTTAGCCAATACGCGAACCACGGCGCCTCGATCTTTTCCCGGTAATACAGCGATTGATCGTCGCCGAACTCCACCGGCCCCAGCGCCCGTCCCTTGCCCGCCCATCCGCCGTGATTCCACGGCCCGATCACCAGGTAGTTCTTGTGATCCGCGTCGGTCTTCTCCAGCGTCTCGTAGATCTTCAGCGGACCGTAATAATCCTCCTGATCCCACCACCCCGCGACATTCAGATTCGGCACGTTCGACTTCTTCAGAATCAGGTTCATCGCCTGCGCCTGCCAGAACGCGTCGTAATTCGGATGATTGACGAAGTTGTTCCAGGTCGGCTTCTCGCCGTGGAAGTATCGCTTGTCGACTTCCGACAGCGGTCCCAGCGACAGATACCACTCGAAGGTGTCGTACTTCCCGAAGTCGAAACGCGCTTGCTCCTTGCCGGTCTCCATCCGCGCCACGTACTCCAGGCCGTAGCTCAGGCGAAACGCGCCGTTGTGGTGAAAGTCGTCGCCCAGAAACATGTCGGCGACCCCGGCCTGCTCGCTCGCCGCCTTCAGCGCCGGATGCGGCTCGATCAGCGCCATCGCCGTCAGCCATCCCCCGTAGGAAATCCCCAGAATCCCCGCGCGCCCGTTGTTGTTCGGCACGTTCTTCAACAGCCATTCGATCGTGTCGTACGTATCGGTGCCTTCATCGATAGAATTCGGAACCGCGGGATCGCGCAGCGGGCGCTGCATCACGAACGTCCCGTCGGATTGATAGCGTCCACGAATGTCCTGAAAGACGAAGATGAATCCTTCGTCCGCCATCTGCTTGTAGCGGCCTGCTAAAACGTTGTCGGGCCTCTTGCCGGTCCAACCATACGGCGACCGCTCGATGGCCAAAGGTAACTTCGCCCCGCCCTTGGGCGAGTAGATCAGCGTGTGCAGCCGCGCGCCGTCGCGCATCGGAATCATCACCTCGGTGCGATCGAAGTTGCGCGGTTGTCTTGCGCAACCCGCCATCACGACACACACAAACAGAAGCACGCGTTGCATGGGAAGTCATGTTAGCAGGCGCGGCGCTCTATCCGCCGACTGCCGCTCCTGCTAGCATGGCAGGCATGCCTACGCGCGGTAGCGGGCCCAATCCTCGTTGGGCCATCGCAGTCGTCCTGCTGGTCGTGTTGATCTTCTTCAGCCGCTCCATCTTCAGCCTGGCGATCGACTATGCGTGGTGGCGCGAACTCGGTCAGGTCTCCACCTGGCTGCGCATGGCGATGTACCGTTATTTGCCCGGCATCGTCGGCTGGATCGTCGCGTTCATCCCGCTTTGGATCGTCCACGCGCGCGGCATGAAGTTCGCCGGCACCGGACTCCGCGAGCACCGCATCTACGCCGTCATCAGCACTGTGGCGATCCTCATCATCTCCGGGATCGTCGGCGCCGCGACCATCGACGGCTGGACCATCGCCCGCTTCGCCGGAGGGCGCGGTCTCGAATCGGTTTGGCACGATCCCGTCTTCGGCCGGCCGCTCTCCTTCTACTTCTTCGAGCTGCCGTTCTACTCGATGCTGATTCACTTCATCGCCGGCTGCGCGTTCCTCGCCGCGCTGATCTACTACGCGACCGCGCGCGGATGGCAGATCGCCACGCGCTTCTCCACGCTCGGCGCGCCCGCCGAACTCGACCTCCGCGATCTGCGCCAGCTCGGCCGCATGGATACGATCCTCTTCCGCGTTCTGATCGTGATCGTACTGGTCGCCGTCGCCGCCGAGTTCTGGCTGGGCCGCTACCGCATGCTCACCAGCGATCACGGCAACCTCATGGCCGGGATCGATTATCTCCAGCAGACCCTCGGTCTCCCGCTGCAGGCCGCCGAAGCCGGTGCCGCGCTGCTGGCAGCCGTTTTCGTACTCGCGGGCCGTCGCTTGTTCGCCGTCGCCTGCGCTCTGATTTTGATCGTCGACGCTGTAGTCCCGCCCCTGGTCGGCTCACTGCACGTGCGGCCCAATGAACTGGCGCTCGAGAAGCCGTACCTCGAACGTCACCTGGAAGCGACGCGCGCTGCTTACGCGCTCGACCATCGTGCCACCACCGTGAAATTCCCGGTGAGCAAAGACTCACGCATCGATTTCGTTCGCAACAAGCCGCTGCTGGATAACGTCCGTCTGTGGGACTGGGCCGCTTTTCACGATACCCTTAGCCAGACTCAGCCGCTGCGCCCCTACACCTACGCCGATACCGACGTCGATCGTTATCGAATCGACGGTAAGCTGCGCCAGGTGCTGCTGTCGCCGCGGGAGATCGATCTCAACCTGTTGGGCGAAGCGCGCCATCGCTGGATCAATCACGCGCTCACTTTCACCCACGGCTACGGACTGGTGCTGGCCGAATCGAATCGCATCACAGCCACCGGCCTGCCCGAATTGCTGGTCAAAAACGCGCCGATCGAAGTGCTGACGCCGAGTCTTAAGATCGGACGACCGGAGATCTACTTCGGAGAGACGCTGCACGATCCGGTCTTCGTCCACACCTCGCAGCCCGAGTTCAACTATCCGGCTAGCGGCGGCTCGGGTGAAATCAACACCACCTACGAAGGTACCGGCGGCTTCCCCATCGCCTCTCTTGGCATGCGTTTTATGGCTGCGTTTTCCGAGTGGGATTGGAACATCCTGCTTACCAATTCGCTGACCTCCGAGAGCCGCATGATGATCCGGCGCCGCCTTACCGATCGTCTGACCGAGCTGGCGGGGTTCATCAGTTGGGACAAGGACGCGTACCTGGTGATCTCCGACTCCGGCGCGCTCACCTGGATGGTGGACGGCTATCTCACTAGCGACGCACATCCCTACTCGCGCCCCGTGTCAGTGGAAGGCATCGGCACGTTCAACTACATTCGCAACTCCGTGAAAGCCACCATCGACGCTTACAACGGCACCGTACATCTGTACATTTTCGATCCGTCCGATCCGCTGGTGAACGCATTCGCCAAGCTGTTCCCGGATCTATTCCTGCCGGCCTCCGCAATGCCTGCCGACCTGCGCGCGCATACCCGCGCCCCGGAAGTGCTGTTCTCCGTGCAGGCCGAAATCTATCGGACCTATCATATGCGCGAGCCCGAGCTGTATTACAACCGCGCCGATCTGTGGGACGTCGCGACCAAATCCACCGCGCAAAGTGGCCAGCCGTCCACCGCTACCGTCACACCGACGTACTTGCTCGCCACGCTGCCCGGCGGCACCGAGCCCGAGTTTCTGTTGACCCTGCCGTTCACGCCGCGCAACAAGCAAAACCTGATCGGCCTGATGGTGGCGCGCTGCGACGCGGAACACCTGGGCGAGCTGGTGTTCCTCGAACTGCCCAAGCAGGAAGTGATTCAGGGGCCGCTGCAAATCGAGGCGCTAATCAATCAGGACCAGACCATCTCGAAGGACCTGACGCTGTGGAACCAGCAGGGATCGCAGGTGCTGCGCAGCCAGATCCTGACGCTGCCGATCGACAACACCATCCTCTATGTCGCGCCCATCTACCTGCAGGCCGCGCAGGCGCGCATGCCGCAGCTGAAGAAGGTCGCGCTGGCGGTAGGCAACACGTTGGTCTACGCGGATACGTACGAGCAGGCGCTGGCTGATCTCGACGCGGCGCTGAAGGGCCGGCCGGTCTCGACCGCCCGGTCGACGGAAACCACCGCGACGAATGCCGCGCCGGCACCTTCCGCTGCGCCACCCGCGGGATCGGACGCGCGCCTGGATTCCATCCGCTCGCACTTCAAGCGCTATCGCGACCTGATGGGCCAGGGGAAATGGTCAGAGGCGGGCAAAGAACTGGAAGCGGTCGACGCGCTGCTTAAGAAGTAGCGTGAGACTTGGAGCGCGGACCCCCTGTTCCGCCCTGGGACATAGTCTGCAATGATCGATGCAGGTAGAATTCTGGTGCTTCTCTGGGAAGCCGACGACGATGCGTGGCGCGCCGCGGGTGCTGAGCGGCTCGCGGCGGCCTATGCTCCAGAAGATGCCGTTTACGAACAGCTGATGGATGAAGCTCCGCTTCGGTGACTTTGTTGCTGCGATTTCGGCGTGCGCGATTTGGGGAGCTGCGGGAGTGTGGCGCGGGCTTCAGCCCGCAGCGGTGGCTTTAGCCGCCGTCGGTCCCTCCCTGTCCGGCTGTTACGATGCCTGCCTGTTACGATGAAGATGCGATGGCACACGACCATCATCACCACCAATCCACCTCCAGCAGGGTGATGATTTGGTCGCTGATTCTCACCACGCTGTTCGTCGCCGCCGAGGCCGTCGCCGGATTCCGTGCGCACAGCTTGGCGCTGCTTTCGGACGCGGGCCACAACTTCTCGGACGCGTTCGCCCTGGGGCTCGCCGCCGTCGGCATCTACTTCCAGACCCGGCCTGCCGATCATAAGAAGACCTTCGGCTACCAGCGCGCGGGCGTTCTCGCCGCGTTCGTCAATGCGCTGACGCTGGTGATGCTGGCGCTGGTGCTGTTCTACGAAAGCTGGGTGCGGCTGAAAAACCCAGAGCCGGTCGCCGAGAACGCGATGATCATCGTCGCTGCTGTGGGGCTCCTGCTGAATCTGGGGATCGTGCTCGGTCTCGGCGGACATGGCCACGATCTGAACATTCGCGCCGCGTGGGTCCACATGCTGGGCGACGCCGCGAGCTGCGTCGCGATCATCATCGGCGCCGTCGTGATGCGCTACACCGGGTGGCTCGCCATTGACCCGATCCTCTCGGTTCTCATCGCGGTCCTGATGGCCGCCTCTGCATGGGGCGTGCTGCGCGATTCGCTCAACATTCTGCTCGAAGGTTTGCCCAAGGGGTTGCGGCTCGCCGACGTAACCAGCGATCTGAGCTGTCTGCCCGGCGTGATCGATGTGCACGACCTGCACATCTGGAATCTGGGGTCGGAGGCGCGCGCGCTGAGCTGCCATGTGCTGATCGAAGATATGCCGCCCTCCGCCAGCGATTCCATCCTGCGCCAGATCAATGGCCTGCTGTGCGATCGCTTCGCGATCCACCACACCACCATTCAGTTCGAGCACGTACGCTGCGTGCTCGCCGACGTTTCCTGCACGGTCACGCCGCGCCCGCAGCGGCATCACTGACCGATGCCGGCTTCAGAGCCCCGCGCGTTTGGCCCCGCTACTCAAGGCCGCGATCAGGTTACGGTTTCCGTACTTGCGGGCGAGTTCCAGCGCGGTTAATCCCTCGGGCGTTTTGGCGTCCGCCTTGGCGCCGCTTTTCAGCAACAGCTCGACGATCGCAGCGTCCCCGTAGTCGATCGACGCGGCGTAGAGCAGCGGCGTGTAGCCTTTCTTGTCGACGTGGTTGAGATTCGCGCCGCGCGCGATCAGCGCCCGTGTTACTTCCAACCGCCCTCCGATAGCCGCCCAGCCGAGCGGCGTGATGCCATCGTCATCCACTTGCTCCAGCTTCGCGCCCGCATCGAGCAGCGCCTCTACCGCGCGCGCGTCTTCCGATCCCACGGTGTACAACAGCGGAGTGATTGACCCGAGGCCCACCAAGAGCATTCCGCCGTCCACCTGATCGCCTGCGGCCCGAAGCGCCTTGAACACCTCCGTATTACCGGCCATCGCGGCGAGGCCCAGCGGATAGACGCCGAACAAGGGGCTCCCGGCTCCCTTTGGGAGCTTTACTTCGGCTCCGCGCTTGAGCAGCGCGTGCATTACCGGCGCCGAGTTGGGATATTGAGCGGCGACCAACAATGCCGAGTAACGGGTCTTCGATCGCGCGTTTATTTTCGCCCCGCGATCCAGCAGCAGCGTGGCTTTCTCCAGGTCCGGCATGGCCATCATCAGCGCGGTGGTCCCGCCGGCTTTGGTGGCCGCATTCGGGTCCAATTCTTTTTTGTCGAGCAACTGTTTCAACTGATCCACGCTGCCGAACAATACGGTTTCGGCCCACGGCTCGATACCCACCGGCGCGGCTTCTTTTAGCTCGGGCAGATCCTGACTTTGCACTCTTCCGGCGGCAGTCGCGAGCGCGGTGAGAGCCCAGCACTCGCCCATCATCGAGATGAACTGATCGTGAGCATACGGATGATTCGTCTCGAAATAGGGCGGACTGACCTGGGCCGGCGGATGCAGCCGCGACTCTACGTGCCAGGTCCCATCGGGGGCCTGCGTCTTCAGCAGAAAATCGATGCCGCGCTGCCAAGCGGGATGGTCCGTCCTTACGCCTCCGGCTTCCTGCAACGCAACCAGCGCCTGGCCGGTTGAATAAGCGTTGCTTTTGCGGCCGTCCAGCGAATTCCATCCGCCATCGGCTTGCTGAGTGGCGATCAATTCCTTCGCTAGTGTGGCGCGGCGCGCGTCCGAGGCACCCGACCACAGTAGTCCAAATAATTGATAATTACGCTCTTCTGAATCGTGAGCGGGGTGTGACTCAAGCCAAGCGCGAGCTTTTTCGACGCGCGCTTTGGTATCCGCCGCAAGTGTGGGATGGCCGTAGATCTGAATCGCGCGCAACGAGAGAGCGGTGACCGTGAAGGGGCTATGCGACTGCGGCGGCCGGTTATCCAGCCCTTGCCAGCGCCCGTCGGGCATCTGGCGCTGGGCCACGTGACGGGCATAAACGGCAGTGACCAGGCTGGGACGCAGGCCCGCGGCCGAACCGAGCGCCAGGCGGGCTCCGTCATCTGCCGCCGGGTCAATGATATGGGTATATTGCACTGCGCGGTCCAGGTTCGAGTACATGCGGAAGGTGTGCGCCAGCGAGGCCCGGAAATTGGCTTCGTTTTGCGGAATTCCATTCTGCCGGGCGGCCGTCAGTGCCAGCACCGGCAGCGTGCTGTGATGGCAGGAGGCGCAGGTCTGGTTGGTCACCCAGTTCGCCTGAGAAGTCTGGATCACCTGGACGGCCTTAGCCGCGGCGGACCTGATTTGGGCGGGCTCGGCGGCCCAGGCAGAGGCGGTCAAACAAAACAAAGAGATTCCGATCCCCATTCGCATGTCGATGATTGTACACCCCTTTCCTTTGGCGGCGTCAAAGAGTATAAATGAGTTGGGTGCGTTCCTCCATCACAATTTTCGGTTCGTTTTGCATTTTCGCCTTGATGGCAACCGCGCAGTATCCGGGCCAATATCCGCCAGGGCAGTATCCGCCCGGACAATATCCGCCGGGACGGTATCCGCGCAACGATCCTCGCAATGACCCGCGTAACGACCCAAGAACCGATCCGCGTAACAATCCTCGCGGCGGGAAACGCACTGAAAATACATCGAATCATAAGTTTCCCATCACCACTACGGGCATGTACCGGATTTCGGGTTCCTCGCAGTTCGTGATCGAGGCCGACGACCATCGCATCATCACTTATCGCACCAACGGCCAGACGACGATTCGCAAAGACGGCAAAGACGCGGACTTCGGGAATTTTCAGCCCGGTGACCGCCTGACGGTCGAGGCAACCGAAGACGACGAGGGTTACTTCACCGCGTCTTCGGTTAATTGGGACAAGGCCGCGACGTCGGCCGACCGCGCTGCGGCTTCGAATACGTGGGATCTGCCGAAGTTGAAGCAAGTGTCGGCGAGCTCTTCCTCGACCATGACGCGGCGGGAGGCGGGCGATGATCGGCCGGTGCTGCGCCGCAAGACCGATGGCGATGCTCCGGAGCGGGCGTCGACCGATTCCGAAGATGGTCCGCCCAAACTGAAGCGCAAGGATGACTCGGCGTCACCTGCTGGTGCGGCAGCGGGGAAAGACGCTCCCAAAGAAGTCGCCAAGGTAGAAGAAGAACCTATCGATACGCGCCCGACGACGGTCATGCGACCGGCCGAAACGCCGCGAGATTCCGATGACAACGGTCCACCGACGCTCAAGCGCGGTGCCCCGGCGCGCCGGCCTGCTCCGCGAGTTGCGACCAGCAGCGGCGAATCGACCATCGGTCCGGTGATCAAGCCGCGTGAAGCGGAACCGGCCCCTGAGCCTGTGGTTATCGCCGATTCATCGAGACCCGCTTCTGCAGCGAATTCAACTCTGGGCGGCGTGCAATTTGCAGAAGACGCACTGATCCGCAAGGCTCGCGAAGTGGCCGACGCGTATGCCGGATCGCTACCCAACTTCTTCTGCCAGCAAATCACTACGCGCTATCAGAGCGAGAATCCCAAAGCCGGATGGCGGGCGGTCGATATGGTCACGGCCGACCTCGCGTACGAAGACGGCCGCGAGAGCTACAAGAATATTAAGGTGGGCGGCAAGGCCGTGAAGAGCGAGATGCACGATATCGAGGGGTCGCGATCGACGGGCGAATTCCAGACCATCCTGGCCGATTTGCTTTCGCCCGGGACTGCCGCTACGTTCCGGCGCGCTGGCTCCGACACAATCCGCGGGCGCTCCACNNNAACGCTCGCACTGGCGCATTGAATCGCCAGCGCAGATCTATTTTCCGGCTCACAGCGGATCGCTGTGGATCGACAAAGAAACCGGTCGCGTGCTGCGCATCGAGCAGCAGAGCCGCAACATGCCGGTGCTGTTTCCGTTCGACACCACCGAGACCGCGATCGATTACGATTCGGTGCGGCTCTCCGCCGCCGAACCCTTCGTGCTGCCGGTGAGTTCGGAAGTGCTGACGTGCATCCGCGGCACCAGCATGTGCATGCGCAACCGCATCGAGTTCCGCAACTATCGCAAGTTCGGCGCGGAATCGAACATCACGTTCGACGGCAAGCCGCAGCAGTAAACAGAAGGCCGCGGATGCACGCGGATGGACGCGGACGAAAAACCTATTGGGGCCGGTCTCTTTAGCCGCTGTCTCGCACGTGGCGAATCGCGCACGCACGCAACAATTCACATCGATTCGGCGCGCGATCTGCACGCTACAATAGTCGGCTCCGTATGCGACGGCTACGCGATCTGTGCACGCCAGGTTCGCCGTGCACCGCCGCGCTGGTGTTCCTGGGCGTCTTTGTCTTCTCCGGCGCAAGCCGCGTCGCCACCTCTTACGATTCGCGCTGGAGCGTTTTTATCGCGCTGAATCTGTGGCGGCATCAACACACCTGGCTGGACGAATTCGACGCGCAGATGCGCGAGACCAACTACTACGCGATCGAGTGTGTGGATTCAGCAGGGCATGCGCGGCGGGACGAGGTGGGGGCGTGCGACGGTCACCGCTACGATCACTACCCCATCGGCGGCCCGGCGCTGAGCGCGCCGCTGGTGCTGACGGAGGTCGCGATTTTGCGAGCCGCGCAACCGGTATTGAGCCGCGTGCACGTCGGCGATCCGGCGCTCAACGCGTTTCTGCACGCCGAGCCAGAGGCCGCCCATGCGCGAATTGAGATGGAGGCGGCGTCGTTCCTGGTGGCGATCGCCGCGGCGCTGATGTACTTGATCGCGCGAGGATATCTTACAGAGCGAAAGGCGATCGTGCTGGCGTTGCTGTTCGCGACCGGCACGTCGGCATACAGCATCGCGGCACGCGCGTTGTGGCAGCACACCTGGTCGTTGTTGTTGATCACGCTGGCGATCTTTCTCTTGGAGCGCGCCCGCGTATCGCCAAGCCTCGCCGCGTGGGCGGGACTGCCGGTCGCGCTCAGCTACACGGTTCGGCCGACCAACGCCGTTGTAGTGGTGGTGTTCACTGCGTACGTCGCGATGCGCCATCGCCGCCAACTTCCGTGGTACCTGCTGGCCGCTGCGCCGGTCGCCACGCTGTTCTTCGCGTACAACCGGTCGGTGTATCACGCGTGGCTTTCGCCCTATGAAATCAGCGGCGGCCTGCTGGTTGGATCGGCGGGAGAATTCTTTCGCCCGCTGGCCTGCAACCTGGTGAGCCCGGCCCGTGGATTATTCGTCTTCACACCCGTATTCCTGTTTTCCGTGGTCAGCTTAGCGCGTCGAAGCTGGCGCTCGCCGCTGGCCCCCTGGCTGGCGGTGCTGGCACTGTTGCACCTGATCGCCATCTCCGCGTATGGCGTGGTGTGGTGGGCGGGGCACGTGTATGGCCCGCGCCTGCTCACCGAGCTGACGCCGGTGTTCGCGCTGGCACTCATTCCGTACTTGGAGCGATGGACGGAACTGCAGCGCGGTGTCCGGGTGCTTTTCGTCGCGCTGGCTCTAGTGGGCCTCGCGATCCATTTGCGCGGCGGCTGGTCGGGCGCGGTGCACGAATGGAACGTCCAACCGGTAAATGTCGACGATCATCCGGAGCGCGTCTGGGGTTGGCGGGACCCGCCCTTTCTGCGCTAACGTGTAGGCGCTTTGTTCGATTCGTGTAGGCGCCTTTTTAGTCAACCATACGCTACATTTTGGCAGTGAGTCTGTGCGCACTCCATTGGGCAAAAATGGAGCGGCTCGCGCAATTCTGAGAACGACGATCGTTCTTCCTTTCCTGTCCGAAGGGCACCTCGAAAGGTCGTGCCCGTGCGTGTCCACCTGGTCAACCCCAGCGATGTGTCTTTCGGCATTGGTGTAATCACTCCGCGTTGGCTGTACGTGCTGGCGGCGGCGACCGGCGTCAAGTATGGCGATCCGATCATCACCGATGAGACGCTGGAGGCCTTCAACCCGGAAAGCGTACAGGCTGGCGACGTGGTCGGCATCGGAGTCCACACCGCGAATGTATATCGCGGGTTGGAGGTCGGAAGAATCGCGCGGGAACGCGGCGCCTGGGTCGTCTTCGGCGGCATCCACGCGACCCTGTATCCGGAGGAATGTCACCAACTCGGCGGCGCGCATTCGGTGGTCAA
>WNFL01188552.1_pt4 | contig 11248 bp, 7 predicted proteins | sample 5400361 | NCBI WGS metagenome assembly WNFL01 (sample SAMN13153351, study PRJNA577476) | soil metagenome | isolation source: 40 cm soil on Douglas fir-dominated hillslope | place: USA:California | collected 2013-09-17 | reverse complement strand
CTCTACATCACGCAAATGATCGGCACCAGCGCCGATACCATCTCTGGCGATTTTTCGTCAGGCGCCGCAGGACTGTGGATCGAGGATGGGGAGTTGGCGTATCCTGTCTCCGAGATCACCGTGGCGGGGGATCTTAAACAAATGTTGATGGACCTGGAGGACGTGGGATCGGACCTGGAATTTCGTGGCTCGATCGCGGCGCCGACCTTGCGCATCCGGGAGATGACCGTCAGTGGCCAATAACCCCCTGCTCGAGCGCCAGGCGACCAAGCGGCCGGGTTTGTCGCTGCCAATGTACATCATCGGCGGCATGCTGCTAGTGGGTGCGGGCCTGTGGATGTATCTGAACTACCTTTCGAATCGGCCCGTGGCCGAGGCTGAGCTCACGCCCGAAGCCAAGACCTACGCGCGCAACCTCAAGCTCAGCGACGTGACCATGAAGGCCACCGACAGCTATCTCAAGCAGCGCATCATCGAAATCGAAGGCAAGATCAGCAACGCCGGTGACCGGCCCCTGGACGTGGTCGAGATTTATTGCGTTTTCTACGATCACTATGGTCAACTGGTGCTGCGCCGCCGGGTGCCGATCGTCAGTTCACGCATGGGCGGCCTAAAGCCGGGTGAAACCAAGTCCTTCCGCTTGCCCTTCGATGACCTTTCGCAGAATTGGAATCAGCAAATGCCGCAACTGGTGATCGCCGGCGTGAAGTTTCTCTGAGCGCCGATCGTTGCGGGCACTTGGCCTTTCGATACGGAAATTCCTGCGCCACTTCTTTCCCGTTCTGGTTGCCTTCGATCTTGGCGTAAAGCGTTCCGTCCGTGCGCAGTTTGTACACCAGTTGGCGGGGCCAGGCGAGGCCGGTAGTGAAGGTCGCCTCCTGGCCTTCCAGTTTCGTCAGCCTGAACGCAGTGGACTTCTCCGCCATTTTTAGTTGGACGAACATAGTCAGCGCCCCGTCCTGCTCACGCATCTGAATGTATTCGGTGAAGACGGTTTTTCCGCCGGCCACCGTACGACTCAGGCCCATCATCGTGCCGCCTGACGGCTGCGTCCAATACTCCTCGGTGGTGCTGCCCTGCTCGGTGAGGGCCCAGCAGCCCGCCATGAAGGAGAGCTGGTTGATGTCTTTCAAATCCGATCCGCGGACGTTGATCGCCGCAAACCAAATCACTACTGGGAAAAGTTTCATACGGTTGAGGCTATCCGAGTTCGGAACCAGGGTCTTGTAAAAATGCGACCTGTCTGGCTCGCCACTCGGCGGGTGTCTGCCCAGTGAACTCGCGAAAATCGCGAATAAGATGCGCCTGATCGGTATAGCCGCAGTCGGCGGCCAAGCCTGCCCAATCGCCCGAAGGCGAGCGTAGCACCCGTTGGAAGCGTACGATCCGCGCGAACGATTTAGGGCCGATACCCACGCGCGCGTTGAAGACCCGCTCCAGGTGCCGCGTAGACACGCCCGCGCTTCTCGCCAATTCACGCACCGGCAGCCGTCCCGCCGAGCGTACGATTTCGTCCAGCGCGCAGTCCACTACAGGCTGCTCACGTACCCGAGAAAAGTGCGCGGCCAGCAAGGATTCGACAGCGGCGATCGGATCCGGCGCCTGTTCCAGGCGCTCACGCAGGGTCGTCGCGAGGCGTGGGGAGATGTCGTTCAGCGGTTGAATCTGGTCCGTGGTCTCGCCCGCTGGAAGTCGCAACAGCGCTTCACTTCCACCCGGTCGAAAGCGGATTCCGAAGCTGTGCACGCGTCCCATCGGCGCGATCTTGACATACCCGCGCATCTGTCCCACCAGCAGGGCACGCGTTTGCGGCTCCATCCGCCCATCCGCATGAATCCGCAGGAACGGATCGCCGAGCTGAATGACCACGTCCATGCGCCCGTCCGGAAAAATGGTCTGAGGGGCATGAGCCGCGCCGCCACGCAGGCTGTAATAGCAATGCACGAATCGGCTCAGCACCGGCGAGGGTCGATAGATTCGGAACTCAGCGGCCGACGACAACCGCGCCTCCCTTCATCACCCATCGCACTCTTTGGATCACGACGTTGATGTCTTCGAGCGGGTTGCCTTCCACGGCGACGATATCGGCGAAATATCCCGGCTTGAGCCGCCCCAGCTTATCTTCCATTCCGAGCAGGGCCGCGCCGTCGACGGTAGCGGTCCGGAGCGAGGCTTCGGGCGTCATCCCGGCTTTGACGAACCATGCCAGTTCACGAGTGTTTTCGCCGAACATGGTGTAGACCGCGTCCGATCCCATCGCAAACCGCGCACCGGCCTTGTACGCGCGTTTCGCCGTTTCTAGATTGCGCGCGATAAACGCGTTCAGGCCGTCGGTCGCGCCCGGCGGATAGCGCAGCAGCGTCGCGTTGTCGACGTAGTAGCGATTGTGATCGATGGTCGGCACGTAGAAAACCTTGCGTCGAACCAGTTCCGCGATGGTCTCGTCGTCCATGTCGGTCGCGTGTTCAATCGAGTCGGCTCCGGCGCGAATCGCATCGCGCGCACCCGCGGGTCCGTAGGAATGTACCGCGATTCTCTTCTTCAATTCATGCGCGGTGTCGACGGCCGCCTTCAGTTCTTCGAAGGTAAACGTTTGATCGCCCGTCACGTCGCGACCCGAACCGGTTGATCCATACACTTTGATCACATCCGCGCCCGCGTCAACTTGTGCGCGAACTACTTTGGCAACGGCCTCCGCACCCCGGGCTGTGCCAGGAGTGGTCCGCGTTCCGCGCGGTATGCTCAAGCCGTAGCCGGCGACGAACATCCGTGGCCCGATCATCCGTCCGGTGTTGATCAGATCGCGCATGGCGATATCGGCATAGTTGGACGCCCCCAAGTCACGAACGGTGGTTACGCCGGTCTCGAGCGTCTTGCGAATATTCTCCTGCGACATCCATACGGTCGCCGCGCCGCGCGCCGAGCCAGCGATTCCGCTCATGTCGAGCACATACGTCATGTGCGTGTGCACATCGATCAGGCCCGGCAGCGCAGTGAAGCGCGACTTATCGATGGCTGCGGAATCGGACGGTCCGATGCTCTTGATCCTGTCGCCCTCGACCACGATTACCGCGTTGGTCCAGACTCTCTCGCCGTCCCAGACGCGGCCAAATCGATACGACTCGGCATGCGCGAGACACGCCAGCATGGCGAACCCGATCAGCGCCTTCATGCTGCTCTCCGTCCGTTGAGGATCTTCACGAAACTCGCTGAGCGCAATTCCTCGAGCGACAACCCTGTGAGCGATGGTGCATCCGCCTCGGGAATCGCGCCACAGTTGATCGCGCGCAGGAAATAGTTCAACAGGCCCTGACCGGTGGCGGCATCGTCGAATACATCGCCCACCAGCGTCGCCTGCGCTGCTTTCGAAATGAAATTTCGCAGGCGCTCCGACGCCGAGTCGAGCCCCTCCAGGAAAAACGTGTAAACCGCGGCATAGCGGGTCGGAAGTTGCGCCGGATGCAGATCCCACCCCTGATAGAAGGCGTTGTTTAGTGAATGGCGAATGTGATCGTAATGCAATTTCCATGCGCGGTGAACCACGTTTCGATCCTTGCCGACGGGCATGATGTTGGTCGCACCATCGGACAGCCACAGCCCGGTTCCCGCCAGCGCGGCCTGCATCATGCTTCGCGCGAAATCGCAGGCGGGATGCAGCATGTGCTGATTCGCCGCCGTGATCCCCAGGCTGGCGGTGTAATCGTAGGTGCCAAAATGCGCCGCAACACAGCGCCCGCGCGATTCTTCCACTAGTCGCGGCAGCATGAAGATCGATTGCGGCGTCTCGATCATCATCTCCATACGTACATCCGGATATGGTTCTAGCGCCTCCACCAGCGCGCGCACCTGCTCGGGTACTGTGATCTTTGGCAGCGTTACGACGAAATGGGCGGGCGTCCGGCCGCCGGTCTTTTCGAGCATCGCGTCCAGAAAACGGTGCAGCGTACGAAAGCTCCGCGCCTTCAGCTCCTCGTTCAGCGGCTTGATACGGATGCCGAGAAACGGCGGCAGCGTTCCGGCCTCCATGCCCTTGGCGACCTCCGCCGCGGCCGAGAGCGCGGTCGCGTCCTCTTCGTCGTCCGGGCGATTTCCGTAGCCGTCCTCAAAATCGATTCGAAAATCCTCTACCGGCTCGCGACTCAGCTTCTCGATTACACGCGCGTAGACCGTTTCGGAAAGGTCGCGAGAACTGCCGACTGCATATGCCAGTGTCGCCGCATTGGGCGCGAATTCGTCGATCGCGCGTTTTGCTAATCCGCCGAGCCGCGCACTCATCTCAGCCTTGAAAAGATGCGCGCCGCCGTACACGGTATGGACTGGCTGGCGGTGCCCGGATTCGCCGGGATGCGTGCGCAGGAATTCCTGATTGGCCGCCATGAGCCAGGCAGGGGACGAATGGGTCATTGTAAGTAGTGTAAGCGACCTTGTATGAAACACACGACCCTTGTTGCATGCGCGATTGTAGCCGTCTGCGCGGCTGCGAACGCCCAGATCGCTCTGACCGGCGGCACGATTTACACGAGTCCCAGCGAAGATCCGATCGCGAACGGCGTCGTAGTGATCCGGGATGGAAGGATCGCTGCGGTCGGGCGAAGTGGGTCGGTTCGCGCTCCGCGGGGCGTTCCAAGGATCGATTGCAAGGGGTTGACGATTGTCGCGGGATTTTGGAACAGTCACGTTCACTTTGGCGAGAAGAACTGGAAGGAAGCGGCGATGACTCCGCGCGCGGAACTGGCCGGGCACATCGAACGGATGCTGACACGGTATGGATTCACGAGTGTGTTCGATCTCGGGTCACCTTTGGAGAACACGAAGCGGATTCGCGAGCGGCTCGAATCGCGCGAGATCCCAGGCCCACGCATTCGCACGACAGGCGACATGCTGCTCGGTAAGGGATTCTATCCGCCAGCGGATTTCCTGAAATCGATGGGCTGGACCCCCGTAGTTCCTCCGCCGGAAGTCACTACGGCTGAAGAAGCGTTACGCACGTCGAAGGAGCGGCTCGATGCGGGCGCGGATGGATTGAAGTTTTACGCGGCGTCGGCTTTCACGCCCTTCGCCACGCTGCCGGACGACATGATTCGAGCGATCGTGGGCGAGGCGCATCGTCGCGGGAAGCCCGCATTCGCGCATCCGCAAAGCCTGGACGGACTGAAGGCGGCGGTCGCGGGCGGAGTGGACGTGGTGGCGCACACCACGCCTCCGTCGGGTGTGTGGGACGATGCGCTGATCGCGGAAATGCGGCAAAAACACATCGCCGTGATACCGACGCTGAAGCTGTGGACCGTGTTGCTGCGCGACCGGCCCGCGCTGCGAGATGAGCGGACCCGCAACAATCTTGCACAATTGCGTGCCTGGCTTGCGGCTGATGGTGTGGTGCTGTTCGGCACGGATGTCGACGCCGGGATGGAAGATTTCGATACTGCCGGCGAGTTTGCGCTGATGAGGGAGGCGGGAATGACGCACCGGCAAATCCTCGCGTCGCTCACGACGGCGCCGGCGGAAAAGTTTGGAGATACGGCTCGGCTGGGTAGAATCGCGCCGGGTCTTGTTGCCGACCTGGTGGTGTTGAACGGCGATCCGTCACGGGATGTTCGCGCGTTTGCGGACGTGCGTTATACCATCCGGGACGGAAAGATAATCTATCGCAAGTAACGGTCGACGGCCGCCGCAGCCTTGCGACCTTCGGCGATCGCCCACACCACCAGCGACTGCCCACGCCGGGCATCGCCAGCAGCGAATACGCCGGGCAGGGAAGTCTCGTACTGCTCCGCGCGTACGTTTCCGCGCCCGTCCATTTCGAGGCCAAATGCCGATGCTTTGGGACCGACAAACCCCATGGCTAGAAGCACGAGGTCTGCCGGGAGCGTGAAATCCGTTCCGGCGATTGGCTGACGATCCGTACCGATGCGTACGCAGTGAATCTGCTCCACGCGACCGTTCCCGCTGAATCCGGTAGTGGCCACCGCCCAATCGCGCGCGCCGCCCTCCTCGTGCGAACTCTCCATGCGAAGCTGCAGCGGCCACAAGGGCCACGGCGTGGATGGCGATCGTTCGCCGGGCGGCATCGCTAGAATTTCGAGCTGCGTCACGCTGGCGGCCTTATGACGATGCGAGGTGCCCAGACAATCCGCGCCGGTATCGCCGCCGCCAATGATGATCACGTGCTTGCCGCTCGCTAGAATTGCGTCCGTTGAATCGACTCGATCGCCCGCGCCACGCCGGTTCTGTTGCCTCAGAAAGTCCATCGCGAAATGGATGCCAGGTAATTCGCGGCCAGGCACCGGAAGATCCCGTGGCTGCTCCGCGCCAATGGCGAGCACCACCGCGTGAAACTCGCGCCGCAGATCCTGCACTGAGGAGATTTCTTTGCTAGTCAGGAATTCGACACCCTCGGCCGACATCTGCTCCAGCCGCCGGTCGATCCAGCGCTTCTCCATCTTGAAATCCGGGATGCCGTAGCGTAGCAGGCCGCCGATGCGATCCTGCTTTTCGTATACCGTGACGGCGTGTCCCGCGCGGGCGAGCTGTTGCGCCGCAGCCAGTCCCGCTGGTCCCGACCCCACCACCGCGACTCGCTTTCCACTGCGCGTAGCAGATGGCTCCGGGATGATCCAGGCCTGCTCAAACGCGTGGTCGATGATCTCGCGCTCGATCACCTTGATCGTCACCGGCGGCTCGCTGATTCCCAGCACGCACGCAGCTTCGCAGGGAGCCGGGCAGATCCGTCCGGTGAATTCCGGAAAATTATTGGTCGCGTGGAGCGCGCGTACCGCGTCTCGCCAGCGATTTCGATACACCAGATCGTTCCAATCGGGAATGACGTTGTTGAGCGGGCAACCGGTATGGCAGAAGGGTACGCCGCAATCCATGCAGCGCGCGGCTTGCTTCTCGGCGTTTTCTTTTGGAAAGGTTTGGTAAATCTCGAACCAGTCGTTGACGCGCTCGTGGACCGGACGCCGCGTCGGAACTTCACGCTCGATTTCGAGGAACCCCGTGACTTTACCCACGCAGCGCTCCTTGCGGCCGTTGCGGCGCCGCCAGGGCCGATTCACGCCGTGCGACTCCCAGCACCCGCTGATACTCGTGCGGAAAAACCTTGACGAAGCGTGGGAGCATCGCGTCCCACGTCTCCAGAATCCAGTTCGCGCGCGGACTCCCGGTCTCCTCCGCGTGCCGGGCGATCCAATAGCGCAGCTCGTCAATGTCCTTCGCTTCATCCACTGGCAGCAGGTCAACGCTCTGGCGATTGCAGCGCACGCGGGTGAACTCGCCGCTCTCGTCCAGCACATAAGCGATCCCGCCGGTCATGCCTGCGGCGAAATTCTTGCCCGTATCGGCAAGCACAATCACGAGCCCCTTGGTCATGTACTCGCAACCGTGATCGCCCACGCCCTCCACCACCGCAGTCGCGCCGGAATTACGCACCGCGAAACGCTCGCCGGCCCGGCCGTTGAAGAACGCTTCTCCCGAAGTCGCGCCATAGAGCACAACATTTCCGATCAAAATATTTTCTTCGGGCTGGAACGACGACGCCCGCGGCGGCCGCACGATCAGCTTGCCTCCCGAGAGTCCCTTGCCGACGTAGTCGTTCGAATCGCCTTCCAGGTGCAGCGTGACGCCGCGTGCCAGGAACGCGCCGAAACTCTGTCCCGCCGACCCGCTGAAGTGCGCGCGAATCGTGTCCGGCTCCAGGCCCTTCGACCCGTGCCGCCGCGCGATGTCGCCCGAAAGCATCGCGCCCACGGTGCGATCCACATTGCGGATGGGCATCATGAACTCAACCGACTCGCCGCGTTCGATCGCCGCGCTGGCGCGTTCCAAAAGCTGCACGTCCAGCGCCTGCTCCAGACCGTGATCCTGAGCTTGCAAGCACCGCCGGCCCACGCGACCCGGTACCTGCGGATTCGCCAGGAGCTGCGTGAAATCGAGACCGCGCGCCTTCCAGTGCTCGACGGCTCCGCGCATTTCGATTCGATCCACCTGACCGATCATCTCGTCCATGCGCCGGAACCCGAGCTTCGCCATCCATTGCCGCACCTGCTCCGCGATGAAGAAGAAATAGTTGATCACGTGTTCCGGCTCGCCCTGGAATTTCTTGCGTAGCGCCGGATCCTGCGTCGCGATGCCCACCGGGCAAGTGTTGAGGTGGCATTTTCGCATCATGATGCAGCCTAGCGAAACCAGCGGCGCCGTCGAGAATCCAAACTCCTCCGCACCCAAGAGTGCCGCGATCACCACGTCGCGACCGGTTTGCAGTTTGCCGTCCGTCTGCACGACGACGCGGCTGCGCAGATCGTTCAGCACCAACACCTGCTGCGTTTCGGCCAATCCCAGCTCCCACGGAATCCCGGCATGCTGGATCGAAGTCAGTGGCGACGCGCCCGTTCCACCATCGTGTCCGCTGATCAGCACCACGTCGGCATGCGCCTTGGCGACTCCCGCCGCCACCGTTCCCACGCCCGATTCCGCCACCAGCTTCACCGAAATCCGCGCCTGCGGGTTCACGTTCTTCAGATCGTAGATCAATTGCGCCAGATCCTCGATCGAATAAATATCGTGATGCGGGGGCGGGGAAATCAGCGGCACGCCGGGAATCGAATGGCGCACCCGCGCGATGGTCTCGTCCACCTTGTGACCTGGAAGCTGGCCGCCTTCGCCGGGCTTCGCGCCCTGCGCGATCTTGATCTGTAAATCGTCGGCATTCACCAGGTAGCTGGTCGTTACGCCGAAACGTCCCGATGCTACCTGCTTGATTTTGCTCCGCGCATCGGTGCCGTAACGCGCTTCGTCCTCGCCGCCCTCGCCCGTATTCGACTTTCCGCCGATCCGGTTCATCGCGATCGCCAGAGTCTCGTGCGCTTCCTTGCTGATCGATCCGTAGGACATCGCGCCCGTGGCGAAGCGCTTGACGATCGCAGTCGCGGGCTCGACTTCCTCGATCGGCAGCGGCCGTCCCGCCGGACGCAGCTCCATCAAACCGCGCAGCGTGCACAGATCTTTGCTCTGCTGATCGATCAGCGCGGTGAATTCTTCAAACGTCTCGAATTTGCCGCTGCGCACCGCGTGCTGCAGCTTGGCCACCGTCTGCGGATTAAACAGGTGATACTCGCCGTTCACCCGGTACTGATACTTGCCGCCGAGATCCAGCTCCGTTTCCGATTCCGTCACTCGCCGAAATGCGTGGTCGTGCTTCGCCTTGGCCTCGCGCGCCAGCACATCCAGGCCCACGCCTTGAATGCGCGACGACGTGCCGGTGAAATAGCGATCCACCAGCGACTGATTCAGACCGATGGCCTCGAACACCTGCGCGCCGCGATAACTTTGCAGCGTGCTGATACCCATCTTCGAAAAAACCTTCAGCAGGCCCTTATTGATCGACTTCTTATAATTCTTCAGAGCCGTTTCGAAGGGAACCGTGATGCGCCCACGCTGCGTCATGTCCTCCAGCGTCTCGATCGCTAGATACGGATTGACCGCGCTCGCCCCGTAGCCGATCAACAGCGCGAAATGCATCACCTCGCGTGGCTCGCCGGATTCGATGATCAGCGCGACCTGCGTGCGCGTCCGTTCCCGCACCAGGTGATTGTGAACCGCAGTGAGCGCCAGCAGACTCGGAATGGGCGCGTATTCTTCGTCCACGTCGCGATCGGAGAGGATCAGCAACCGGTAACCATCGCGAATCGCGCGCGACGCACCGCGGCACAGCATATCCAGCGCGCGCGTCAATTCGGGCTCGCCCCCCGCGGCCAGGAATTGCGCGGGTAGCGTGGTCGCCAGAAAATCGCCCCAGCTCACGCGGCGCAGTTTTTCCAGATCCAGATTGGTCAGTATGGGATGCGGCAGCTTCAGCGTGTGGCAATGCTGCGGCGTCTCTTCCAGAATGTTGCGCTCGGTTCCGATGTAGCTGGTGAGCGACATAACCAATTCTTCGCGGATCGGATCGATCGCCGGGTTAGTCACCTGCGCGAAGAGCTGCTTGAAATAACTGAACAACGATTGCGGCCGATCCGATAAACACGCGAGCGGCGTGTCCGTGCCCATCGAACCCACCGGTTCTTCGCCCCCCGATGCCATCGGTCCCAGCAGCAGTCGCAAATCCTCTTCGCTGTATCCGAAAGCCCGCTGGCGCTGCACGATGGTCTTGGGCTCGAATCCGTAAAAGCGCGACGGCGCAGGCAATTCGTCCAGTCGAATCTGATTCTCGGCCAGCCATTGCCCGTATGGATTGCGCGTCGCCAGCCGATGCTTGATCTCTTCGTCGGGAACGATGCGCCGCTGTTCCAGGTCCACCAGCAGCATTTTCCCCGGCTGCAAGCGCCCCTTGTAGACCACATCCTCCGGCCTCACCGGCAGCACGCCCGCCTCCGACGCCAGGATCAATTGATTGCTCGAGGTCACCAGGTAGCGCGCAGGCCGCAGCCCGTTGCGATCAAGCGTCGCGCCGATCATGCGGCCGTCGGTGAACGCCACCGCCGCCGGCCCATCCCACGGCTCCATCAGCGAAGCGTGATATTCGTAGAACGCCCGCTTCTCGTCGGGCATGGTGGTGTCCTGATCCCAGGCTTCCGGAATCAGCATCGCCATCACGTGCTCCAAACTCCGGCCCGCCAGCGTCAGCATCTCGACCGCGTTGTCGAGCGACGCCGTGTCGCTGCCGCCCGGCGTGATCACCGGGAAGATTTTCTGAATATCGTCGCCGAACTGGTCCGACGCCAGCACCGATTCGCGCGCGTTCATCCAGTTCACGTTGCCGCGTACCGTATTGATCTCGCCGTTGTGGCAGATGTACCGATACGGGTGCGCCAGTTGCCAGGTGGGGAATGTGTTGGTCGAGAAACGCTGGTGTACTAGGCACAACGCGCTGCGCGTTTCGGGATCGGAAAGCTCGCCGTAAAACTTGGAGATCTGCGGCGCCAGCAGCAGTCCTTTATAGACGATGGTCCGCGACGACAACGACGGCACGTAGAAAAACTCGCGCTCGCGGATGCTCGATTTCGAAATCTCAGCTTCGGCACGCCTCCGAACCACGTACAGCTTGCGCTCCAGTTGATCTTGTGTCATCCCCGATCCCGCGCGCAGGAAAATCTGTTCGATGTAGGGTTGCGTGTCGCGGGCTTCGCGGCCGATCACGTTCGAATCGACCGGCGTATCGCGCCACCCGAGCACGCCCAGCCCCTCTTCACGCGCGATGCGTTCGATAATTCCTTCGCACTGCAGGCGCGACTTCGGCTCCACCGGCAGGTAC
>WNFL01355388.1_pt1 | contig 11249 bp, 14 predicted proteins | sample 5400361 | NCBI WGS metagenome assembly WNFL01 (sample SAMN13153351, study PRJNA577476) | soil metagenome | isolation source: 40 cm soil on Douglas fir-dominated hillslope | place: USA:California | collected 2013-09-17 | reverse complement strand
GGGCTTTCTCGCCGGCAAGAGCGCCACCGAGGCCGCGCTCAACGCCGCGCGGCTGCGCTTCCGGCCGATCGTCATGACCTCGCTCGCCTTCGTGCTCGGCGTCATGCCGCTCATGCTCTCCACCGGCGCCGGCGCCGGGGCGCGCCGCTCAATGGGCACCGGCGTGGTCGGCGGCATGCTCGCCGCGACCTTCGTCGCCACGATCTTCATTCCCCTTTTCTTCACCATCGTCGCGCGGCGCCGGAAGGAAAGGACTCCTTCTTGAGAAAGGTCCTTCCGCTCGCGGCGCTTGCGCTCGCCGGCTGCATCAAGCTCGGCCCCGATTACACGCGGCCGGCGGTAGTCGAGCTTCCGGCCGCCTATCCGGAGCCGTCGGCGCCGGGCGAGGCCGTGGTCCCGGCCGACTGGTGGAAGCTGTACGGCGACGCCGCGCTCGATGAGCTGGTGGCGAGCGCGCGCAAGGCGAACGCCGACCTGCGCCTCGCCGCCGCGCGGGTGCAGGAAGCCGAAGGCGTGCTGCGCGAGGCGCGCGCCGCGCTCTTTCCGGACGTCAATTCGGGCTACAACTATTCCCGCAGCCGCGTCAGCACCACCAGCGTGCCGCCGCCGCCGGCCGGCACCGTCATGCGCCCCAGCCACAACCTGGTCCTCGCCTCGACCAGCTTCGAGCTCGATTTCTGGGGCCGCTTCGCGCGCGCCTCCGAGGCGGCGCAGGCGAACCTGCTCGCCTCGCGGCTTTCGCAGGACACCGTCGCGCTGACGCTCGCCGGCGGCACGGCGCAGACCTACTTCGCGCTGCGCTCGCTCGACGCCCAGATCACGGTGCTCGATCTCGCCATCAAGCTGCGCGAGGACTCGCTCGCCATCGCCCGCGCCCGCCTCGAGGCAGGGCTCGCGTCCGAGCTCGATGTCTACCAGGCCCAGGGCGCGCTCGCCGACGCCTTGTTCCAGCGCCGCGACGCCGCGCGCAACCGCTCGCTGGTCGAGCGCCAGCTCGCGCAGCTCACCGGGCGCCTGGACCTCAAGCTGGAGGCAGGGAAAATGAGGGGCGATCTCTTCGCGCTGCCGATTCCGCCGGTGCCGCCCGCCGGCCTGCCCTCGACCCTGCTCGAGCGCCGCCCCGACATCCGCGGCGCCGAGCAGACGCTCATCGCCTTCAACGCACAGATCGGCGTCGCGCGCGCGGCGTTGTTCCCGACCCTCTCGCTCACCGGCTCGTTCGGCTTGCAGAGCGCGGAGCTCTCCGACCTGCTGACGAACAATGCCCGCGCCTGGACGCTGGGCGCGGGCCTGCTCGGGCCGATCTTCGACGGCGGCCGTCGCGGCGCCAGGGTCGAGCAGGCGCAAGCGCGCCGCGAGCAGGCCGTGGCCGGCTACCAGCGGGCGATCGAGACCGGCTTTCGCGAGGTCGCCGATGCCCTCGTCAACGTGCGCGAGAGCGCCGAGGCGGAGGACGAGCTGCGCGGGCGGCTGGAAGCGGCGAGGAAGGCGCTCGAGCTTTCGCGCCTGCGCTACGAGTCGGGCTACTCGCCCTACCTGGAGGTGCTCGACGCGCAGCGCACGGCGAACGACGCCGAGCTCGCGTTCGTGCGCAACCGCCAGGCGCGGCTCGCTTTCACCGTCGACCTCATGAAGGCGCTGGGCGGCGGCTGGAAGGGAAACTAGAAGGTGACGCCGTAGATCTTGCTGGTCAGCGCCTGCACCGGGCCGAGCGGGTTCTGGCTCGATTCCTGGCTGACGATCGAGGGCTGGCCACCGGTGAGCTTGTAGATCACCACGTCGTCCTTGATCAGGATCAGGCCGGAGAACGCCCAGCCGTTGATGGCGGTCTGGCGCTTGAACCCCAGCAGGTCGAGAAAGAAGTTGCCGTTGCGGTTCTTCTGCAGGATCTTCTGGTTGACCTCGAAGCCCTTGCAGCCGATCTTGGCGCTGACGCATTCGCGCACGCCGTTGTCGAGGTCGTTGAGCGAGATCGACTGGTTGGCGAGGAAGCGGCGCAGCACGTCCGAGTAATTCAGGATCGTGATGTTGGGATTGGTGCTCGGGTCGAGCGCCATGTCCTTCAGCTCCGCGGCGCGGGTCTCGCCGGGAACGATGCGGTCGAAGGCCTTCTGCGCCTCCTGGTAGTTCACCCACGGGCTGTTGGTGGACTCGTGCGAGCGCGGCAGCCACGAGCTGCAGCCGGCGAGCAGACCCGCGAGGAGCAGCGCGGTCCCGGCTTTCGTGCAGGTGGAGTTGCTGGCCATGGAACGTCTATGTATCACCCGCTCCCGTTCGGCCGCGACCTGCACCGTCGCCGTGCCCCGCCGCTTCCCGTAGTCCGTCCGGGCGGCGGGTGCAGTCCTGTCGGCACGGCGTGACGCCGTGTCGCGAAACCCGTACAACGTGTCACCGGGGCGCGCGACAGCGCCCTAGGCGCGGCCGTCGCACAATGCTCCCGCACCGCCATGAACGCCGACCTCGAAGCGGCACGCCGGCACCACGCCGCACTGAAGCTGATCATCGCGCGCCACGTCGGCGAGGCAGCGGACCTGCGCGCGCTGCGCCGCGTAGTCGACCTCTGCCGCGGCTTCTCCGAGGCGCTCGACGACGAGTACTGCCAGCAGAAGATTCGCGTGGTGGCCGAATTCGCCTGCGAAATGCTGGCGCACAGCCAGCATCACCGCTGGGGGATCGATTTTCTCAAGCGCCAGGTCTGCGACGCGCTCGAGCTGATCGACAGCCGCCTCTACAGCCTGGAGTTCATCCGGCGCGCGTCGGCGCGCTCCGAGGCGTTCCTCTCCCGCTAGCTCGTTTTCGTTGGGCAGCCCGCGGCTGGGCTAAGATCGGATCTGGTGCCGAGGAAGGGACTCGAACCCCCACAGTGTTGCCACCGCTAGGACCTGAACCTAGTGCGTCTACCAATTCCGCCACCTCGGCAGGGGAGGCGGGATTCTAGCCGAAAAATAAATGCCCAAAAAAAGACCGAATAGGACTGCTCTGCGCCGGCGCTCGCGCGCCGAGCGCAGCGATACCCACGAAGGCTACTCGCGTGAAATCCTGCGCGAGCTCGAGCGCGCCGGTGCGCCGCTCGAGCCCGACGAGCTGGCGAAGCGCCTCGCCATCCGCCCGCGCGAGCGGCGCGCGTTCGACGAGGGCATCGCCGCGCTCGAGCGCGCAGGCGAGGTGGTGGAGAACCGCGCCGGGGCGCTGCTCGTCGGCCGGCGCATCGCGCTCCTCGCCGGGCGCGTCGACGGCCACGCCGACGGCCACGGCTTCCTCGTTCCGGACGACGGCTCGCCGTCGGTATTCCTGCCGCCGCACGAGATGCGCACGCTGATGCACGGCGACCGCGCCGCGGTGCGCGTCGGCGGGCGCGACCAGCGCGGGCGCCCCATGGGCACGCTGGTCGAGGTGCTCGAGCGCGCGCGCCGGCGCATCGTCGGGCGGCTGCACGCCGAGCACGGCGTGCTGCTGCTCGTGCCCGAGGACCGGCGCATCGCGCACGACATCCTCGTGCCGCCGGGCGAGGCGGGCAAGGCGAAGCCGGGAGAGATCGTCACCGTCGACCTGGTGGCGCCGCCCGCGGCGCACGCGCAGCCGATCGGCCGGGTCGCCGAGGTGCTCGGCCACCACGCCGACCCCGGCATGGAGATCGAGATCGCGGTGCGCAAGTTCGACCTGCCGCACGTCTTCTCCAAGGAGGCCCTGGCGGCCACCAAAGCGCTTGCGGATTCCGTCCAGGAAAACGATCTGCAGGGGCGCCGCGACCTGCGCGAGCTGCAGTTCGTCACCATCGACGGCGAGACCGCGCGCGACTTCGACGATGCGGTGGTCTGCGAGCGCGAAGGCAAGGGCTTCCGGCTCTGGGTGGCGATCGCCGACGTCAGCCACTACGTGCGCCACGGCGACGCGCTCGACGCCGATGCGCGCGAACGCGGCACTTCGGTGTACTTCCCGCGGCGCGTCATCCCGATGCTGCCGGAGAAGCTCTCCAACGGGCTTTGCTCGCTCAACCCGCAGGTGGACCGGCTGGCCATGGCCTGCGAGATGTCGATCACGCCGCAGGGCGAGGTGGCGGGCTACGAGTTCTACCCGGCGGTGATCCGCTCGCAGGCGCGCCTCACCTATACCCAGGTCTGGCAGGAGGTCTCGGGCGGCTCGCCCCCCGAGCACCTCGCGCGCCTCTACGAGGTGTTCAAGGTGCTGCTGAAGAGCCGCCAGCGCCGCGGCGCGATCGACTTCGAGACCGTCGAGACGCGCATGGTGTTCGACGCCAAGGGCAAGATCGAGCGCATCGTGCCCGAGCCGCGCAACGACGCGCACCGGCTGATCGAGGAATGCATGCTCGCGGCCAACGTCAGCGCCGGCGACTTCATCGCCAAGCGCGGCCAGCCGGTGCTCTACCGCGTGCACGACGTGCCCGCCGAGGAGAAGGTGGCGGCGCTGCGCGCATTCCTCGCCGAGCTCGGGCTGCAGCTTCCCGGCGGCGAGGTGCCCAAGCCTCGCGACTATGCGCAGCTCCTCGAGCGCATCCGCCAGCGTCCCGACTTCGCGCTGCTGCAGACCATCCTGCTGCGCTCGCTCAAGCAGGCGGTGTATGCGCCGCAGAACCTCGGCCACTTCGGCCTCGCCTTCGAGGCCTACGTGCACTTCACCTCGCCGATCCGCCGCTATCCCGACCTGCTTGTCCACCGCGCGATCAAGGCGCTGCTCAAAGGGAAGAAATACAGCGGCCTCGACTGGGAGGCCCTGGGGCGGCATTGCTCCGAGACCGAGCGGCGCGCCGACGACGCGAGCCGCGACGTCGAGAGCTGGCTCAAGTGCTACTACATGCGCGGCCATGTCGGCGAGACCTTCTCGGGCACGATCACTGGTGTCGTGCCGTTCGGTTTGTTCGTCACGCTCGACGATTACTTCGTCGACGGCCTGGTGCACATCTCGGAGCTCGGCCGCGACTACTTCCAGTTCGACGCCGCTCGCCATCTCCTCTTCGGCGAGCGCAGCAAGAAGCGCTTTCGCCTCGCCGACCGCATGAAGGTCAAGCTGGTGCGCGTCGACGTCGACCAGCGCAAGATCGATCTCGTACCGGCATGAGCAAGGAGCCAAGGGTGGTGTTTGGTTTTCACGCTGTCCTTTCCCGGCTTCGCGCCGACCCTTCGTCGGTCGTCGAGATTTTCCTGGACGAAACGCGCAACGACGCGCGCGGCAAGGATCTCGCGGCAATCGCCGAGCGCGCCGGCGTGCGGCTGATGCGCGTGCCGACCAAGCGGCTCGACGGCTTCTACGGCGGCGGCCGGCATCAGGGGGTGGTCGCGCGAGTGCAGATGAAATCGCTCGCCGACAACCTCGACGATCTTCTCGACAAGGTGGAAAAGCCGTTGCTGCTCGTCCTCGACGGCGTCACCGACCCGCACAACCTCGGCGCCTGCCTGCGCGTGGCGAATGCGGCCGGAGCGCACGCGGTGGTCGCGCCCAAGGACCGCGCCGCGGGCGTCACGCCCGCCGTCTCCAAGGTCGCGAGCGGAGCCGCCGAGGCGACCCCCTACCTCATGGTGACCAACCTCGCGCGCACGCTGGCGGAGCTGAAGGAGCGCAACATCTGGATCGTCGGCGCCGACGAGCGCGCGGAAAAGACGCTCTTTGCGGCCGACCTGCCCGATTCGATCGCCTGGGTGCTCGGCGCCGAAGGCGAGGGCATGCGCCGCCTTACGCGCGAGAGCTGCGACATCCTCGTGCGCATTCCGATGAGCGGGGAAGTCGAGAGCCTGAACGTATCAGTGTCGGCCGGGGTGTGCCTGTTCGAGTCCGTAAGACGGCGAAAGAGGTAGCGCTCGCGCACATTTCTTGCATCCGTGCCGGCGGGAATATCGGCCGATGGCGCGGGACGACATCAAGACCAACTCAGTCTTCCGCGCGGTAGGCCTTGCCGGGGGCTTGGGCAACCTGAGCCGCATCATTCGTATCTCCCAGGTCGACCTCCTCGGCTACGCGGCGGGCGACCCGATGCCGCACACGGTGTTCCTCCGGCTCGTCGACTACATCCTCGCCGATGAGCACTTCGCCAAGTCCCTCGCCGAGAGCAGGAAGGATCTCCAGGACCTGAAGCGGGGGTAGCCGCGCTAGCAAAGACATCCCGATTTCCGGAACATACGCGTCCCGAAGCAGTCCCTTGCGAAACGGAGAAATCCGCATGAGACGAGAAATCATGGGCATTACGCTGTTGGCCGCAATCCTCGGCCAGCCTGTACTGGCGCAGACCACGGCCAAGGACGTGTCGAAGAAAACCGGCGAGGCGTGGGACACCGTCCGGTCCTATACCGTAGAGAAAAAAGACGACGCTGTGGCCTATGGCAAAAAGCTGGTCCGCCAGACCGACCGCGAGATCGGCGCGCTGGATAAGCGGGCCGCGAAGGCCTCCGAGGAGGCCAAGGCGCAGTTCCAGAACGACGCAAAGGAGCTGAGGGCGAAGCGGGCCGAGGCGGCGAAGAAGCTCGACCAGATGGGCAAGTCTTCGTCGGCGGCGTGGGACGAGGCGAAGAACGGCTTCGCCGACGCCTACAAGGACCTGCACGACGCCTACGACAGGGCGGCGAAGAAGCTGAAATGAGCGCCTACGTCCCGCCGGACCTGACCCTGGTCGAGATCAAGCCGCAGGCGCTCGACTACTGGTCGCGCACCCTCGAGACGCCGGCCGAGCAGATCAGGAAAGCGGTTGAAAAGGTCGGCCCGTCCCTCGAGCAGGTGAAGAAGGAGCTCGGCATCGCCGGCGTGTAAGTGCCGGATTTGCGGTTATAATCCGCCCCCTTCCTGGTCTCACCGTGACGCATGACGGTAGGCCTCATTTGTCAAATGAACCATAGGAAAAGGAGCTAGCCGAGCATGCGGCATTACGAGATCGTTTTCATCGTCCATCCCGACCAGAGCGAGCAGGTCCCGCAGATGGTCGAGCGATACAAGGGCGTCATCGCGCAAAGAAGCGGCACCGTGCACCGCCTCGAGGACTGGGGCCGGCGCCAGCTCGCCTACCCGCTCGCCAAGGTGCACAAGGCGCACTACGTGCTCATGAACATCGAGTGCGACAACGAGACGCTCGCCGAGCTCGAGCACTCCTTCAAGTTCAGCGACGCCGTCCTGCGCCACCTCATCATCAAGATGCCCAAGGCGCACGTCACGCCCTCGCCGATGATGAAGGAGGAGAAGTCCAAGTCGCTGATGGAGGGACGCGAGCGCGAGGGCGCGCGTCCGGCGGAAGCCCCGGCTGAACCGGCTAGAGCTGAGCGGCCGGCTGCTTGAGCTGGGGGCGCTGCGCTACACGCCGGCCGGCGTCGCCGCGATCGAGTTCAAGGTCGCGCACGAATCGGAGCAGGACGAGGCGGGCGGGCGGCGCAAGGTGATGGCCGAGATCGCCGCCATCGCCTTCGAGACCCAGGCCAAGCTGATCGCGGCGAGACCCCTGGGCAGCGGCGTGAAGCTGCAGGGTTTCCTCAGCGCGAAGAGCAAGCGGGCCAAGAGGCTTTTGCTGCACGTGACCAACATCGAATTTCTGGAAGGAGAGGCAGATGCCTCCACGTCGTAACCTGAAGGGCAAGGGCAAGGGGAAGTTCGGCAAGGACAAGAAGGACAAGGGCCAGCGGGCGCTCTTCCGCCGCCGCAAGTTCTGCCGCTTCACCGCCGAGAAAGTCGAGTGGATCGACTACAAGGACATCGAGGTCCTCAAGGACTTCGTCAACGAGACGGGCAAGATCATCCCGGCTCGCATCACCGGCACCGCCGCGGGCTACCAGCGCCAGCTGTCTGACGCGATCAAGCGCGCGCGCTTCCTCGCCCTGCTGCCCTACACCGACCTGCACTGAGACGCTCGCCATGCAAGTGATCCTCATGGAGAAAGTGGCCAACCTCGGCAACCTCGGCGACGTGGTCAAGGTCAAGGACGGCTTCGCGCGCAACTTCCTCATCCCGGAAGGCAAGGCGAAGCGCGCCACCCCGGAGAACATCAAGCAATTCGAGTCGCGCCGGGGAGAGCTCGAGAAGGCGCAGGCCGACACCCTCGCCAAGGCGCAGGAGCGCGGCCAGAAGCTCGACGGCCTGACGCTGCAGATCACGCAGAAGGCCGGTCCCGACGGGCGCCTGTTCGGCTCGGTGACCAACTACGACATCGTCGAGGCGCTGCACAAGCAGGGCCACGAGGTCGAGCGCGCCGACATCCGCATGCCGCAGGGCTCACTCAAGCAGGTCGGCGAATACAAGCTGCAGATCGCGCTGCATACCGACGTCACCGCCACCCTCACCGTCGCGGTGCTCGGCGAGCAGTAAGGGCGCGAGCCCGGGTCAAGGAAAGGGCCGCACTGCGGCCCTTTTTTTCGGGGGGTATACTGTATAGATGTCCAGCAAAAAACGCGCGGCGCGTGTCAAGAGATTTGTTTTTTTTCGTCCACAGCCGCATCCACACCTTATCGACACGCTGTCCACAGGCTTATCCACAACCGGCCGCGCGGTATGCCCCGCGTGATCACTTTTGGATCAGCGCGCGGCGCGGTTTCCATTTCCGGCGCGCGTGTTTCAACCTATCACCTCGAAAACGGCGCGCGCTTCCTAAGATTGCCGCCCGGGGAGAACACAAAAAATGGCCGTCGCACAAGTCGCGCGCAACGACGCTGCTGACCCGCAGCTCGTCGCGCTCAGGGTACCGCCGCACTCCGTAGAGGCCGAGCAGTCGTTGCTCGGCGCGCTGCTGCTCGACAACCAGGCCTTCGACCGCGTCGCCGACTTGGTCACCGGCGAGGACTTCTACCGCGACGATCATCGGCGCATCTGGCGCCACGTCGCCAAGCTCTCCGAGGCGAACCGCCCCGCCGACGTCGTTACCGTTGCAGAGTCGATCGAGTCCAGCGAGGACAAGGACAAGACCGGCGGGGCCGCGTATCTCGCCGCGCTCGCGCAGAACACCCCGAGCTCGCTCAACATACGCCGCTACGCCGAGCTGGTGCGCGAGCGCTCGGTGCAGCGGCGCCTCGCCCAGGTCGCGACCGAGATCGCCGAGAGTGCGCTCGCGCCCTCGGGCAAGGAGGCGGGGCAACTGCTGGACGAGGCGGAGTCGAAGATCTTCCAGATCGCCGAAACGGGCGCGCGGCGCGACCAGGGACTGCTCGAGATCAAGCCGGTGCTGGCGCGGGTGTTCGAGAGGATCGACCATCTCTACCACCGCGACAATCCATCCGATATCACGGGTGTCCCGACGGGCTACGCGAAGCTCGACGAGATGACCTCGGGACTGCAGGGCGGGGATCTGATCATCGTCGCCGGCCGGCCGAGCATGGGCAAGACCGCGCTGGCGCTCAATTTTGCACAGCACATTGCGGTGGACAACGGGCTGCCGGTGGCGATCTTCAGCATGGAAATGAGCAGCACGCAGCTCGCCATGCGGATGCTCGGCTCGATCGCGCGCGTGGACCAGCACAGGATGCGCACCGGACGGCTCAACGACAAGGAATGGAGCGAGCTATCCGACGCGATGGGGAAGCTGCACGAAACGCCCATCTACATCGACGAGGCGGGCGCCCTGACCGCGCTGGAAGTGCGCGCCCGGGCGCGCCGGCTGAAGCGTCAGTACTCGAAGCTGGGCTTGATCGTCATCGACTACCTGCAGCTCATGTCGGCCTCGAGCCAGGGCGAGAACCGCGCCACCGAGATCTCGGAGATCTCGCGCTCGCTGAAGGCGATGGCCAAGGAGCTCGATGTGCCCGTGGTCGCGCTTTCGCAGCTGAACCGCGCGCTCGAGCAGCGGCCGAACAAACGGCCGCAGATGGCGGACCTGCGCGAATCAGGCGCGATCGAGCAGGACGCGGACCTGATCCTCGCCATCTACCGCGACGAGGTCTACAACCCCGACTCGCCGGATAAGGGGGTCGCCGAGATCAACCTCCTCAAGCAGCGCAACGGCCCGATCGGCGTGGTGAAGCTCACCTTCCTGGGGCAACACACCCGCTTCGAGAACTACGCCGACCCCGGCTCGTACTAGGCTACTTCTTGGTCGCGCTCCAGCGACCTTCCTGCCCCTTGGCGTCGCGGAAGCTGCCTTCCATGCGCTTGCCGTCGACCTTGCCGGTGAACTCGCGGCGCTGTCCCGCCTGGTCGATGTAGGCGAAGGCGATGTCGGGGCCGCGCAGCCGCGCCTCGCGCAGGCCGCCCTGCACCGTGCCGCCGAGGCTGATGGTGCCATTGATCTTCTGGAAGGTCTGCTCGAAGCCGATCTCGGCCTTCTGCCCGGCCGCGTCGAAGCTCCAGTTGCCCATCACGTTGGCCGGCACCACCCAGAAGTAGGCGCGGCGGCCATCCATGGTCGAGATCTCGTCGGCTTCCCAGTCCTCCATGGTGAAGGAGTGAGAGACCACGCGCGTGCCGGGCTTCATCGACAGGATCTGCGGCCGCAGCTTCATGTTGAGCGTCGGCAGGAGATAGAGCGTGATCACGGTGGCGGAGCTGAAATCGGTGGCGAAGATGTCGCCGTGGCGGATGAGCGCCTTGCTCGGGCCGACGCCGGCGACCCCCGCCTCCTGCGCCTTGCCGTTGGCGTGCTTCACCATGTCCGGGTTGTACTCGATGCCGGTGGCGCGCGCGCCGAACTTTTTCGCCGCGGCGATCGCGATCTTGCCGTCACCCGCGCCCAGGTCGAAGTGGATGTCGTTCGGTCCGACCTGCGCCATGGTGAGCATGCGCTCGACCACCTCGTCGGGCGTGGGCACCCAGATCACGTCCTTGCCCGCCTGACCGACGTGCGGCTCGAACTTCTGCGCGACAGCCGGGTTCAGGAAAAGAAATAACGAAAGGACGGCGAGGGGAAAAACCGGGTTCATCGGAGGTCCTCGAAAAGGTCGCGGAAATGTAGCAGAAAAGCTCCGGCCGCCCAGCGAAACAGCGGCCGAAGCTGTCTTATTCCTGAACCGTGCTAGAGCGTTTCCGCAGCGCGGTCGGCGAGGCGGGAGCGCTCGCCGCGCGCGAGCGTCACGTGCCCGGCGTGTCCCCAGCCCTTCATCCGGTCGACGACGTAGGTGAGGCCCGAGCTGCCCTCGGTGAGATAGGGCGTGTCGATCTGCGCGATGTTGCCCAGGCACACGACCTTGGTGCCCGGACCGGCGCGCGTCACCAGGGTCTTCATCTGCTTGGGCGTGAGGTTCTGCGCCTCGTCGATGATCAGCCACTTGTTGACGAAGGTGCGGCCGCGCATGAAGTTGAGCGACTTCACCTTGATGCGCGAGCGCACCAGATCC
>WNFL01058295.1_pt1 | contig 11250 bp, 10 predicted proteins | sample 5400361 | NCBI WGS metagenome assembly WNFL01 (sample SAMN13153351, study PRJNA577476) | soil metagenome | isolation source: 40 cm soil on Douglas fir-dominated hillslope | place: USA:California | collected 2013-09-17 | reverse complement strand
GAAGATGCGATGCGCAATGACGCTATGTCGGCGCTGGCGAATTTGGGTTATCAAAGAACAGCGGCGGAGAAAGCCGTAAAAACGGCGATTGATGAAGGCGGCGAACTTTCAGTTGAATTGATTCTGCGCCGCAGCCTGCGCTCGCTGGCGAAAACATAGCCTCTGTGGATCTCTGTAGTGCTCTGTCTCTCTGTGGTTAATAAACGATTCGTCACCACAGAGGCGCACAGAGATCCCACAGAGGTTCACAGAGAGTTGACCTTACCCTCGGTTCGCATTCACAATTCAAGCCGTCCATGGCAAAAGCAACCAGAGCAGCCGAGGCGTTAAGCGCCATCCCCACAGATGAAGATCGTCAATTCGATCTATCTCTCCGCCCGACACACCTGACCGAATACATCGGGCAAACCAAAGCCAAAGAAAATCTGCGCGTCTATATCAAGGCCGCGGTGCAGCGACGCGAAGCGCTCGATCATGTGCTCTTGACCGGACCGCCGGGGCTGGGGAAGACGACTTTGGCCCACATCATCGCGAATGAAATGGGCGCGCAACTCCGTTCCACATCCGGCCCGGCTATTGAAAAGACCGGAGACATCGCCGCCTTGCTGACTAACCTTCAGGAAGGCGACGTACTCTTCATCGATGAAATCCATCGCCTGATGCCGCAGCTTGAAGAAAAACTGTATCCGGCAATGGAAGATTTCAGTCTCGACCTGCTTATCGGACAGGGTCCGGGAGCGCGTTCGATTAAGTTGGAGCTGCCGAAGTTCACTCTGGTTGGGGCCACTACCAGAGCCGGGCTAATCACTGCGCCCTTGCGCGGCCGGTTTGGAATCGGGTTTCATTTGGACTTTTATCCACGCGAAGATTTGGAAACAATTTGCAAACGTTCGGCGCGCATCCTGGGGGTTGAAATTGACGAAGGCGGCGCGCTGGAAATTGCGCGGCGCGCGCGCGGCACTCCGCGAATTGTAAATCGTCTACTGCGCCGGGTCCGCGACTATGCGGAGGTTGATTACGATGGCCGCATTACCCATGCAGTGGCCAACGATGCGCTCAATCGCATGGAAGTTGACACATACGGTCTCGACGAGATGGATCGAAAGCTGTTATTGACCATTATTGAAAAGTTTGAGGGCGGGCCGGTAGGAGTTGGCACCTTGTCGGCTGCGATTCACGAAGAAAAGGATTCAATAGAAGAAATCATCGAGCCATACTTAATTCAGATTGGCTTCCTCAATCGCACGCCGCGGGGCCGCATGGCTACGCAACTTGCTTATCAACATTTCGGAATCAACAGCGGACAACAACGGTCGAGCCTGTTTGATTCTGTATAGCGTACTTTGGGCTTTGCACTTTGTGCTTTTCGGAACGAGCCTGTAATAAAGCGATCGAAGTACAAAGCACGAAGGTCAAAGTACGGATTTCAGCATGAAGCGCATCTCACGCCAATCCTTTGGAGTCCGCAATCGTTCGCCCTGGGGGCGAATGCTTTCGCATGCCATTCAGCAATTTCATGAGAACGATTTGTTTACGTCGGCCGCGGCGATGAGTTACTTCGGATTGCTGACCTTGTTCCCGGCGCTTTTGCTGCTGCTGGCCCTGAGCAATCAGATTGCCGCCGGCAACGAGATGATCACTCACGTCGTTCAGGTCTATCCCGGTTCCGGCAAGTTGCTATCGAACATCAGCACCGGGGTAATCATTTCCTGCGCGGTGATAGTGCTGTGGGCCGGGTCCTGGGTGTTCGCCGTGGTTGAGCGTGCTTTGAACCGCATTTGGGGGACGACGCCGCGCACGTTTCTTCACGGTCGCGCCCTGACGCTAGCTATGGTGGGAAGCGTCGGCGTTCTGCTGTCACTCTCAGTGTTTGTTACTTCCATTCTGGTAGCGCTACAGGAGATCGCCGAACGACTGTCACCGAGACAACTGGAAAACTACCGGCTGCTGGCTTCGGTCGGCAGCGTGTTCTGGCAAATTGTATTTGCGCTGGTTAGCTTGTTAGTCACTTTCACGCTTTTCGCAGCTGTTTACCGCTTTATGCCCAACGCCCATGTAACCGTCCGCGACACAATTCCGGGAGCGTTGATTGGCAGCCTCCTGTGGGAAGCAGCGAAATACGTCTTTGCCTGGAGCTTGAATTATTTTCATTACGATCAGATTTATGGATCCGTCGGCGCCGTAGTGGCGGTCCTGACCTGGGGCTATGTCTCGAGCCTGGTTTTGCTGTTTGGAGCCCAACTGACCGGCGTCTTCCATCGCGAACACATGGAGCACCCGCTGGAGGCACCCGTCATTAACGTTCCTTCCGCTTCCTTTTCCTGATTCAGCGCTTTCCGCCGCAAGTCGCGACTCGGCATGCAAATTTCGGATTTTGATTACGAACTTCCGCCGGCGTTGATTGCTCAGCAACCATTGGCTGAGCGCGCGGCCTCAAGAATGTTGGTAGTCGATCGCGTGACCCGGAAGTGGTCCGATTCCCAGTTCAATCTGCTGCCGGAATACTTGAATGCGAACGACGCTCTCGTCCTCAACAACACGCGGGTGTTCCCGGCGCGACTCGCCGGCGAGCGCTCGCCTTCGGGTGGCGCAGTGGAATTGCTGCTGATCCGGGAAATCGGGCCGAACGTTTGGGAGGCGCTGGCGCGCCCGGCGCGACGGTTGCGCAAAGGCTCGCGAATCATCTTTGGCGGATTCAGACTCCGCGCCGAAGTTCTCGAGTTGTTGGATAACGGAATGCGTGTGGTCAGATTTGAATCCAGCGAGGCTTTAGACAGAGTCATCGATGATCTCGGTGAAACGCCGCTGCCTCCCTACATCAAGCGCGGTGGGGTTGGCAATGCCAACGACAAGGAGCGCTATCAGACAATTTACGCCAGCCAGAGAGGAGCAATTGCGGCCCCCACTGCCGGGCTGCATTTTACTCCCCGCGTTCTGCGGGAAGTTAAAGCCCGTGGTGTTTCGATCACTGAAATTACTTTGCACGTAGGCTATGGCACCTTTGAGCCGGTGCGCACCGACGAGGTCCAGCGTCATCGAGTCGCCCCCGAATGGTCAACCATTACGCGCGAAGCCGCGGAAGCGATCAACGATACGCGCCGGCATGGCGGGCGCGTAATCGCCGTGGGGACAACCACCACACGGGCGCTTGAATCTGCGACCAACACAAACCGCTGGACCGAGATGCGCTCTGGGGTCGCTGATCTCACTATAGTTCCGGGGCACGAATTTCGCGCGGTGGACGCGTTGCTCACCAATTTTCATCTGCCTCGCTCATCTCTCTTGATCCTGGTAAGTGCGTTCGCTGGTCGTGACTTAATCCTCGATGCGTACCGCCACGCCGTCAGAGAAGGCTATCGCTTTTACAGCTATGGTGACTGTATGCTTATCCATTGACTGGCGGGCCGTGGCAAGGATCACACTTGTAAACGGGCGTGGGTAACAGGCTATAATCTCCGCCACGTACTTTCAGGTCTCGGCGGACTACGAATCGCGTTATGGCAGTTCTCAAGAAATTTCGTCCACGGTGGTGGCTTAACAGCCGCCAGACGCCAGACACACCAAGCCAGCCCAGTATCGCGTTGGTTCCGCCCATCAATGCGCGGTACGACCTTCGGCCGCTCACCATTTCGCAAATCGACGAGTGCTGGCGTTTGGATCAGCGTTGTTTTGTTGATGGTGAAGCATACAGTCGCGACACCTTCGAATATTTACTCACCGCGACTGAGTCTGTTTCTTACCGGATAGTCACCCAGAACAGCGCCATGGCCGGCTTTGTAATCGGACTGCTCGAGCCCGATCATACCGGACATATCACAACCATTGGAATTGCGCCCGAGCACCGGCGTCGTCGTTTAGCCAGCTGCTTAATGGAAAGAATCGAAGATGGATTTCGCCGTCGGGACGTGAGGATCGTCCGGCTGGAAGTGCGCGCCAGTAATGTTTCAGCGCAGAAACTTTACCTGAGCCTGGGCTACTCGGTGACTCAGAGATTGCCGAAGTACTACTCGAACGGCGGCGATGGCCTCTTGATGATTAAGTCGATCGGGTGACCGTTCTTTCCTGCCACGCTGACCTTAGCTTCGGCGCAATTCAGTTAATACCTGCTTTGCCACGGCTTTTAGAGTGTCAAACACTCCAGCGCCCGTCGAAGCTACAGCCTCGATAACAGGTTCGCCTTTTCTTTGAAGTTCGGCCGTTAAGTCGGGCGCAGGAATCACGTTCGGGAGATCACGCTTATTCAGTTGCAGCACATACGGAAGCTTCATCAGTTCGTAGCCGTAAGTCCTTAAGTTCTCTTCCAGGTTATAGAGAGATTCCAGGTTGGCGTCCATGCGCTCTTCCTGCGAATCGGCCACGAATACAACGCCATCGACGCCCTTGAGAATCAGCTTGCGTGATGCTTCATAGAACACCTGACCGGGAACGGTGTAAAGGTGAAATCGGGTTTTGAAGCCGCGCACCGTTCCTAACTCCAGCGGCATGAAATCGAAGAACAAAGTGCGATCGGTTTCTGTCGCCAGGCTAATTAGCTTGCCCCTCGCCTGTGGCGCGGTCGAATCATAAATATGCTGAAGATTCGTCGTCTTGCCACAGAGCCCAGGTCCGTAGTAGACGATCTTGCAGTTGATCTCTCGTGATGCGTAGTTAATGAATGTCATAGGGGCTCGGTCGGTAGTTATCGGGCGACTGAAGGGTGACTTCAGTTCGCTTAGCGGTTTGAAAAAAGACTGTCGATCTCCTCGTCGGTAATTTCGGAGAATGGGAGGGAATTATCCGAAGCCGCCAACTGCGAATCACGTTCGATTTCGGCAAAAGCCGTTGCCAATTCCTGAGATATTTGCTTGGAACGAAGCTTGACCAGGCCCAGGCTCGACCGGTCGTCAAACACCACCAACAATAAGACCCGCCCAATCACGCTGATATGGATGCTCTCTCGCTCGCCTTCGTGGGACAGCGTAGGAAACTCTCTCTCCCCAATCAGCTTGGCCATGCCACCGGTGGCGGCGACGTTTCCCGCCGCCAAAGAGGCAAGGCTCGTCGTGTCCAACTCTCCCAGTTCCCCGTGGACGGCGATCTGTTGACCATCCTTGTCGACTAACACCACCAGGCGCGCAGAAGCGTCCAGCCGTAGACGTGCGAGCACCGCCTTAATCTGGTGATAGCGCTGTTCGCGGATCAGGATTGGACTGTTAGACATTTGAAAGTTCGACTGGGCTTTGAAACCAAAACAGCGAGGAGGCAGGCTAGAACTTGTTCACAGAAACTCCAGAACCTATGATTCGGAGCCAAAACGTAACGGCGTTTCCTGCGCCGACGCTGGAAGCGCATCCGAAAATCGTCGAAGGTCGGCGCTTCAACAGCGCGGGTCGCCGAACCTCACAAGTCACATTAACACGGCACTTCCCAAGCCATCAAGTGTTATCCTCGGGCCATCGTTGACTGTAATCGTTGAACAGCGCATCTATCTGGAGCCGCAAACCCTACTCTTTCGTTGAATTAGGCCAGCAGCTATGTTAAGCTCTCGGCTTGTTTTTGCGGCGATCTTTATGGTGAATCGTCTTTGAATCGAGGGTTTTGCGCATGAGCAGTCCCATCGCCAAGAGTGCGAAGAAACTTACATCGCGCTCTTCCTCGCGCCATTCATCAGCGGCGGCATCATCTCGCAAGCGTGTCGTTGCGGGTAAGTCAACCCGTCTCAAACCGGCCACCAAACGTTCGCCGGCAGGAAAAGCGCGAGCAAGAAAAGCTGCTAAGCTGCGCACTGCTAAACCAAAACTCAAGTCGCTGGCAACTGCGGCGAAACGACACGCCGCGAAACCCCGGACCAAACCCAGGAATGCCGCAAAGACAACTTCGCGTATTGCCGTTAGCCGTCAGAAAAAAGCAGTCACGAGTAAATCAAAGATAAAGCCAGCCGTGACCAGAGCACCGGTAGTGTTTAAGAAACCGGTCCCCTCACTGCCGCCACCTCAACTGACTCATGACGAAGCCGCGGCGCTTCGGGCTTTTGAAGCTGCACACAAAGAGTTTGCTCGCGGTCGTTTTACTGAAGCGCGAAATCAATTTCGCTCCCTGGTGGAAAGTTATCCTATGGTGTCTGAAGTTGCTGCTCGGGCGCGCACTTATCTCGCTGTCGCGGAAGCGCGTTTGCGCACCGAACTGGTTTTGCCCAGGGACGCTGACTCACTTTACGATCGCGGCGTGATCGAGCTGAATCGAGGAGAGTATGTTGCCGCGCAGGAACTCTTCGAGCGGGCCCTAAGGCGCGAGCCTGAAGCGGCTCATATTCATTACGGGCTGGCTGCGAGCCGTGCACGTTTGGGAGCGATCGACACCGCACTCAAATCTTTGCGGCGGGCCCTGGATATCCAACCTACTCTGCGTATCCGCGCTCAACGCGATCTGGATCTTAGTCCTTTGCGCAGCGATCCCGAATTCGATCAATTAGTCTTTGCTGCTCGCGACTAGTTCTTATCGTCGCCCTGCCCATAGCAAGGAATGCCGCCGTCGCTTAAGTCCGTCGTTTTGAAAGCATTTCGCTTTCAGGTATTATTTCTTTCTTAGTAATCACCGCAGGATCACACCGGAGCAAATACTTGCAGAATCCAGATGCGAAGGGGGGCCTGAAGCTAGTCGCTATCGGCGGTGGCACTGGTCTGTCAACTTTGCTGGGCGGGCTGAAGCGTTTTGTAGGTGAACGCGGTAATGGCATTTGGCTCGATTCTCTGTCAGCGATGGTAACGGTGTCTGATGATGGCGGGAGCGGGAGACATTCGCAACTGCATGATTGCGTTATCAGAGGATTCCAACCTCCTATCTCGTTTATTTCGTTATCGATTTCGCGGAACAGGAGACCTGGCTGGGCACAGTTTCGGAAACCTGTTTCTCGCGGCGCTGGCTGACGTTACCGGGGATTTTGTTGAAGCCGTGAGGCTATCATCCGAAGTCCTGGCCAGCAAGGGGCACATATTTCCTGCGACAATCAATGATGTGCGGTTGGTCGCTGAGCTGGAAGACGGGCGCGTCGTGCACGGCGAGACGCAAATTACCGCGGCCTGTTCCCCGATCAAGCGGCTGCGACTCGAGCCCGAGCAGTGCCTGCCCCTGCCACAGACAATGGCTGCGATTCGCGCCGCCGACGTAATTACTGTCGGCCCCGGATCTTTGTACACTAGTATCATTCCAAATTTGATCGTGGCGTGGGTTGCCGAAGCCATCGGCAGGTCGAACGCAACGAAGGTTTTTATTGCAAACTTAATGACCCAACCGGGCGAGACTGACGGCTATGACGTGCGCCGGCATCTGGAAGCAGTAACTAAGTACGCACGACAAATCCACTTTGATTACGTGGTACTTAATAATTGTCCGATTAGCGCCAGCCAGGCTGAGGTGTATCGTGCTGATGGGGCATACCAGGTGGGGTTGGACGACGAAATCGACGCCAGTGACTTCGGCCCTGAGATCGAATTTGTCCGCACCGATCTGCTCGATCAGGGTGAGATGGTGCGTCATGATTCTGAACGTCTGGCGCGCGTCGTGATTACCTGTGCCGGGAGCGCACGTTCACGACCTCTGGCGGGCATCGAATCCTAGCCCGCCCCGAAAAAGACAACGCGAATGACCGGACAGCCAACTCAGACAGGCCCGCCAACGACCCTGGATATTCTCATCCTCGCTGCCGGCCTCGGCACACGCATGAAATCGCGCGTTGCGAAGGTCCTGCATAAGCTTCAGGGGCGCCCGATCATAGCGCACGTCTGCCGCATCGCTACGCTGTTGGAACCGCGCGGGACGTACGTCATAGTTGGGCATCAGGCCGACAGAGTACGGGCCGCGGTCGAAAAAGAGCTGGGTAACGGTCAGGCAACTTTCGTCAACCAAACTGAGCAGCGCGGCACCGGCGACGCGGTCATGACCGCGCGCGAAGCGTTGGCAGGTGCGAAATCGACTGTGCTGATTCTTTCAGGCGACGTACCCCTGGTTCGCTTCGAAACTTTGCGGGCATTGATCGAAGAGCATCTTGCCAACCAGGCATCCTGTACGATACTTTCCGTTCGCCTGGAAAATCCCACCGGGTACGGACGTATCGTGCGTGACGAGTCCGCCAACTTCCTGAAGATCGTCGAGCAGAAGGATGCGACCGAGGATGAACGGCAGATCCGGGAAATAAACGCTGGCATCTACTGCTTTGATAGTGAAAAACTTTTTAGCGCACTGGAGCGGGTCCGACCGAACAATAGCCAGGGTGAATACTATCTCACCGACGTCCCCGGAATCCTGCGAGATGACGGAGAGCAAGTGACTCTCTATCAGCACCACGACGCGCGTGAAGTTTCAGGAGTGAACACGCGTGCGGAACTTGCTGAGTTCGAGAATCTACTGCGCCGCAATGCTGTCCGGCGCTTAATGTCGGATGGCGGGGTTACTTTCATAGATCCGTCGCACTCCTATATCAGTAGCGAAGCTCAGGTTGGCCGCGATTCCATAATTCATCCGGACGTCCATATCGAAGGCAAGTCGGTCATCGGCGAAGGATGCGAAATTCAACAGGGCTCGCGCATCACTGATTCGCGCCTCGGCAATCGGGTGACGATCAAAGATCATTGTGTGATAGTTGATTCCGAAATTGCCGATGATTGTGCGGTCGGACCGTTCGCTCACCTGCGTATGAACGCCCGCATGGAAGAGCGCGCCGTGGTGGGAAACTTTGTGGAAGTTAAAAAATCGCAAATTGGCCGCGGCACCAAGTCGATGCATCTCACCTATCTGGGTGACGCTACAATTGGCGAAGACACTAACATCGGGGCCGGAACGGTGACCTGCAATTATGACGGTAAGGATAAACATCCCACCGTGATCGGCAGCCATGTGCGAATCGGCTCAGATACAATGCTCGTCGCCCCGGTGCAGGTAGGCGACGGCTCCGTGACGGCTGCCGGCTCAGTAGTCACCGAAGACGTGCCGCCGCACACGCTGGTTGCCGGCGTTCCGGCCAAAGTCAAAAAAAAGCTCAATGAAGGAAAAACCTAAAGCGACGAGGAAGTGAATGTCGCAAGCGCGCGAGACGTGATGCGCCGCTTATCGGCTCACTGCTAACTGCTCACCGCTCACTGCCATGTGTGGAATAGTCGGATACGTCGGAAACAAACAGGTCGTGCCGTTAATAATCGACGGTCTGCGCAAGCTCGAGTACCGCGGCTATGACTCGGCAGGCATAGCTGTAGTTGACGAAAGCCATCAGCTCAAGATTCGGCGCGCCGAAGGAAAGCTGCGCAACCTCGAAGAAGTTTTGAGGCAAAAGCCACTCGACGGCACCTATGGTGTCGGTCACACGCGCTGGGCCACGCATGGCCGGCCCACTGAAGAGAACGCACACCCTCACCGCGATTGCACCGGCCGAGTCGTCGTCGTGCACAATGGAATTATCGAGAACTACCTGGAATTAAAAGACGATCTGCGCAAGAAAGACCATAACTTCGTCACTGAAACCGACACCGAAGTCGTAGCGCACCTGGTTGAAGAGCATCTCAAGCAGGGCCATAATTTTGAACAGTCAGTCCGCCAGACGGTGGGCGAGCTGCGGGGGATTTTTGCGCTTTCGATGCTCTCTGCTGATGAGCCCGATACTGTCATTTCGGCCCGCCTGGGACCTCCGGTAGTAATCGGCGTTGGCGACGGCGAATACTTTGTCGCTTCGGATATTCCCGCGATTCTGGAACACACGCGCGATGTTTTCTTTCTCGGTGATGGCGAAATCGCCGTCATGACCAAAGACTCTGTCCGCGTGACCGACTTCGCGGGCACTCAGGTCGAGCCGCAAATGCAAAGGATCACCTGGGATCCGATCCAGGCGGAAAAGGGCGGCTTCAAGCACTTTATGCTCAAAGAGATTTACGAGCAGCCACGCGCGGTCCGCGAAACCGTGGAAGGCCGGATCTCGCTCGACACCGGCCGGGTCTTTCTCGACGAGATGAAGAACATCACGGAAGCAGATTTCCGGAGCTTCACCTCGATTAAGGTCGCGGCCTGTGGCACGTCCTGGCACGCAGGACTGGCTGGGAAATACATGATTGAAGAACTCGCGCGGCTCAGCGTCGAGGTTGATTACGCGTCTGAGTTTCGCTATCGGGATCCGGTGCTGGACGAAAACACTCTGCTACTGGTGATTTCACAGTCAGGTGAAACCGCCGACACGATCGCGGCCATGCGCGAAGTGAAGGAGCGCGGCGGAAGAGTACTCTCAATCTGCAATGTTCAGGGCTCGATGATCACACGTGAAGCAGACGGCACACTCCTGACTCACGCCGGCCCGGAAATCGGGGTCGCGTCAACCAAGGCTTTCACGGCGCAGATGATCGCGCTTTATCTGCTTGGGTTATATCTCGGTCAATTAAGGGGAACGCTTAGCGCTGACCAAAGCCGAGCCCACGCGCAGCAACTCGCGGAGCTGCCGGTGAAGATGGAGCACCTGCTAAACGATTCGGACGCCATCGAGGAGCTATCAAAGGAATTCTTTCGGTCCACTGACTTTCTCTACCTCGGACGCGGCATCAATTTTCCGGTCTCGCTCGAAGGTGCACTCAAACTGAAGGAGATTTCCTACATTCACGCTGAAGGTTACCCTGCCGGCGAGATGAAGCACGGTCCGAATGCTTTAATCGATGAGAGGCTGCCGGTGATGTTCATCAACACCCGCGAGGCCGGCAATCGCGCTTCCGAACTGCGCTATGAAAAAACGCATTCGAATATCGTCGAGGTGAAGGCGCGCGAGGGTATTGTCATTTCCGTTTCATTCCGCTGCAACTGCTGGCTTATCACATCGCCGTGCGCCGCGGCTGCGATGTGGATCAACCGCGGAATCTGGCGAAGTCGGTGACCGTGGAGTGATTGAAAGCCTCGGAACAGTAATAATAAACTGATGGATCGCGGACATCCGGTCCTCTTGAGCAGGCAGCCCGAACAAACTCCGAAATAATTCTTCCCATTAAGATTTGAGCGTGCTTCGCACGCTGGCGGATAAGATGTCCGCGATCCGTCTGGGGAAGATTGGGCTATGAAAGCGGCGACAAGTCGCCGCACTCCAAAATTCGCGGGACCGCGCGGACCGAAAACTTTCAGTAGCTTGTTAGAGATTAGAATCCCCGCAAAGGCATCTCTGCCGATCGCTGTAACCAATTGTTGCTTGGATAATTCGCGGAAGCATCGATGACGTGCAGCGTGTAGGCCTGGCGCGATTGGGCTGAAGTA
>WNFL01188330.1_pt4 | contig 11252 bp, 13 predicted proteins | sample 5400361 | NCBI WGS metagenome assembly WNFL01 (sample SAMN13153351, study PRJNA577476) | soil metagenome | isolation source: 40 cm soil on Douglas fir-dominated hillslope | place: USA:California | collected 2013-09-17 | reverse complement strand
CTCCTCCGACAGCGGCGATCCAGCGTGGGTGCCGGCGATGCGCAGCGAGGGGATCCGCTGCACGAGCGTGGCGGCCGCGCGCTCGGCAACGCCCGGCGCGGCGCCCAGCAGGAACACCGGACCGCTGGCCAGCTGAAGAACTGCGGGCACAAGCAGTCGGCCCGGGACGCGACCCGGCAGTGGATCGCGAAGCAGACGAGACGCGACGAGCACCCCGGTGCCGTCGGCCACGACGAGATCGGCGGCTCGCCCGATCCGCGCGATATCGGCGTCGCGCCGCGCGAGCATCACGAATTCGGGATTCGCGGTGATGACGAAGGTTCGCTGTCCGGCGGCATGGCGTTCGATGATCCGCTCCGCGGCGGCGGCGAGGTCGATGCGATCGAAGCCGACGCCCAGGATGTCGACGCGCCCCGGCGCCAAGGCTCCCTCGCTAGTGGACTGCGACGAGGCTTCTGCGGAAGAAGTCGAGATGCTCGAGCGCCATACCTGTGCCCTTCGCCACGCAATAGAGCGGGTTTTCCGCGACATAGCAGGCGACGCCGGTGACCTGCGTCAGGAGCTTGTCCATGTTGCGGAGGAGGGCGCCACCACCTGACAGCACCATGCCCTTGTCGATGACATCCGACGCGAGCTCCGGAGGGGTCTCCTCGAGAACGGCCTTCACCGCGCCCATGATCTGCTGAAGGACGGGATCCATCGCCTCAGAGATCTCGTTCGAACCGATCGTGATCGTCCGCGGAAGACCGGCGATGAGATCGCGGCCGCGGACCTCCATCGTGAGCTCGGGATCCATCGGAAGCGCGGAGCCGATCTGGATCTTCACATCCTCGGCGGTGCGCTCGCCGATCATCAGGTTGTAGCGCTTGCGGACGAAGTTCGCGATCGCTTCATCGAGCTTGTTTCCTGCCGCGCGAACGCTGCGCGATACGACGATGCCGCCGAGCGAGATGACCGCGATCTCCGCGGTGCCGCCACCGATGTCGATGATGAGGTTGCCCGACGGCCCCGAGATCGGGATGTTCGCGCCGATCGCGGCGGCAAGCGGCTCCTCGATGAGGTGCGCCTCGCGCGCGCCCGCTCGGATCGCCGCGTCCTTCACGGCGCGTCGCTCGACGCTCGTCACGCCCGAGGGGACGCAGATCATGAGCTGAGGCTGAAAGATTCGGATCTGGCCGCAGACCTTGTTGATGAAGTACTTGAGCATGTACTCGGTGATCACATAGTCCGCGATCACGCCATCGCGCATCGGACGGAGCGCGGTGATCGTGCCCGGCGTTCGGCCGAGCATGAGTCTCGCCTCCTCACCTACCGCGACGATCCGCGGGCGATTGGAGCCATCCTCCTTCGCGAGCGCGACGACGGATGGCTCGGTGAGGACGATCCCTTTCCCACGGACGTACACGATGACGTTGGCGGTGCCGAGGTCTATGCCGATCTGGCGGGAGAACACGCGGTGAACTCTAACGGGCTACAACACCGAAAAGTGCGCTAGTTCGTCACGCACCGACCGCTGTGAGGATGAAGTCGGTTGCAAAACCGAGGACGAGCCCAGCCAGGATGCCCCAGGTCGTCATGTCTTTGTGTCCGAGCTTCCGCGCGACCGCGAGAAGCTCGATGACCACGTAGAGGATCGAACCCGCCGCGAGCGCGAGGAATCCGGCAAAGACGGTCTCGTTCTGAAAGGACTGACCGATAACGGTACCGAGAAACGTCGGACCGCCTGCGATGAGGCCGAGTGCGCCGAGAAAACGCCAGCTCGGGAGGTGCGCTTCGCCCGCGAGCGGGCCCACGATGCCGAATCCCTCGGTCGCGTTGTGAAGCGCGAACCCGATCACAAGGACGAGAGCCAGACGCAGTTGCCCTCCGGCAGCGGACTGGCCGATAGCCAGACCCTCCGAGAGGTTGTGGAAGCCGATGCCGAGCGCGATGAAGAACGCGAGGCGTTGTGCCGGCTGCAGACGCGCGATCGGACCCGCGTGAAACTCGCGAACGTCCGCAGCGCCAGGACCGAAACGCATCGTGGCGCGCGCGCGCCGCGCGAGCCAGAGGTCGTAATAGACGAGGCTCATGAGACCGACCGTCAAAGACACCGCAAAGACAAGCGCGAGCCAACCGAAGTGCAGCCAAGTGCCGAGACCATTCGTCGCTTCCGCAAGCGCTTTCTCAACCGGCTCCATCCCTTCCGAGAGGACGTCCCAGAAAAGGAAGAGGAGGATGCCCGTGGCGCCGGCATTGAGGAGGGAGCGCACTCGGGTCGACGCGCTCCGCATCCGGCCGAGGGGCAGCCCTAGGAACACCGTGAATCCCGCGATCGCACCCAGCGCCAGGATCTCCCCCATCGACATCGCGGCCCTCGATCACTCCCGGTGCGATACTCGCCGTGGGGAGCGTCCCTTTTTGGTTATCCCAACGGCTAAGGTGAGCCTAACCATTTCCGACTGCGGAGGTCAACAATCAACAACTCGCCCGCCGTCGAGGAGTATCTCCAGGCCATTTACACACTTGGCGACGAGAACGGTCACGTCGTTTCGGCCCGCCTCGCTGAGTTCCTGGGCTTTTCGGCGCCGGCGGTCTCCGAGATGGTCCACCGGCTCGAGCGCGAGGGGCTGATCGTCCTGGATGACCGTAAAGAAGTGCATCTGACCAAAACGGGCCAGCACCACGCCGACTCGATCGTCCGCCGGCATCGTCTTGCCGAACGCTTCCTCGTCGAGGTCCTCGGGTTCGAGTGGTGGAAGACCCACGAAGAGGCCGAACGCCTGGAGCATGCGATGTCGCCCGAGATGGAGCAGCGGATCCAGCAGGTGCTCGGCGATCCGCAGACGTGCCCGCACGGCAACCCGATGCCCGGCGTGACGCCGAGGCCGACAAAGCCGCTCGAGCGCGTGGCGCCCGGTAGCACCGCGACGGTCGAACGCATCCCTGATCAGTTCGAGCACGAGCCCGGCTTCCTCGAGTACCTGGATTCGCAGGGCCTGCGTCCCGGCGTCGACGTCCGCGTCGTCCACCTCCGGCACGGCGAACCGATCCGTGTCATGGTCGACGGTCGCGAGCGAACGATCCGCGCGGACTGCGGGCAGAAGGTATGGGTACGAGCATGAAGGAAAGACCCGCGATCTACGTCCAGGGCGACGGCACCTATTGGCTGGGACACGTCCCGGTGCTCCGGGGGTGCATCGCATCGGGGACCACCCGCGACCTGGCGATCGCGAACGCGCGCCGCGCCTTTCGCGCGTACCTCGAGCTCCTCGACGTGCGCGGCGTTTCGATCGAACACTGGAAGGATCTCGATCCGAGCACGTTCGAAGTGCGTGACCTGCCAGCGGATCGCGTCGTGCCCGAAGACGTGGGACGAATGGAAGAGCACGAGCTCCGTGACTTCCTGCATCAGTTCGAGGCTTCGCGCGCGGCGCTCCTATCCCTGGTTCGCGAGATCTCGGCGGACGAGCTCGAGCGAAAGCCCACCGACTCGATGTGGAGCGTGCGCGAGGCGCTCGAGCACGTGATGCTCACCGAAGCTTCGCTTCTATCGCGACTCGAGAAATGGCCTGCGGACCCGTACAACACGCTGCAGGCCGTCCACCGCATGGCGTTCCAGCGGTTCACGATCATGGAGCCCCCGGATACGGATCTCGATCACGTGGTCCTGGGACGGCGATGGACGACGCGCAAGGTCATGCGCCGGATCCTCGAGCACGAGTTCGAGCATCTCGGCCACATCAAGGAAATCGTCGCCGCGCTCGGACAGGCCCGCTCGACAGACTGAGCTACCGCAGCGCCGCATCCAGGAACGCGAGTACGCGTGCGCGGTATTCAACCGGAAAAGCGTTGATGGCCCCGACGTGGCCGCCATGCGGCGCGACCCAGAGCTCCTTCGGTTCACCAGCCGCTGCAAAGAGGTCACGTGCTCCTTTGAGCGGCGTGGTCGCGTTGTCGTCGTCGGCGGAGTGAATGAGGAGGATCGGCCGAGGTGAGATACGCGCGATCGCATCGAGCGGCCGCGCCCTGGTGACGTCGGCGCCCACCATCGCGTTCACCGCAGCTACGCCGAGCGGCGGGAGCGGCAGTCGAAACGGTCCTATGTCGATGACGCCGAGACGCCCCAACTGAAAGTCCTCATCCGTCCACGCGCTGTCGGCGATCACAGCGCTGATTTGCGGATCGTTGGCCGCGGCAAGGATCGCGGCGCCGGCGCCGAGCGAGATCCCGAGCACGGCCACGTGGTCGGTGCGAAACGCCTCGCCCGCGGTCTGCACGGCTGCCACGATGTCGCGAGTCTCCGTCGCGCCCAGACCGATCGTGCCACCGCCACTCCGGCCCGTCCCGCGTAGATCGAGCAGCAGCGAGTTGTAGCCCGCGTTATGCAGGATGCGCGCCCACGGGAGCATTTCCGCGCGCGATGTCTTGAAACCGTGGACCAGAACGACCGCCGGCGCGCCGACCTCCGCGAGCGCCAACCAGGCGCGGATCGGGGTGCCGTCGGTGGACTCGAAACCGACGTCCGCAACGCCAATGTCGGCCGGCACACTGGGGTCCGAGTGCCGCGCTGAGACGAGCGAGTACGCACGAGCGACCGGGAGAACCAGCCACGCAAGGATCGCGAGGACGATGAGGACCGCGAAGGCACGCCTTACCGCTTTGATCGTGCCCACTCCGCGGCCACGCCTGCGCGACGCTCGATGATCCCGCGCTGGTCGGCGCGCACGTCGGGAAGATCGGCCGGATCGAACGCGCGTACCTCGACGAGCTCTTCGGACAGCCGCTCGGTCCCGCCGAGCGGTCGGTACGCGTAGACGAGCTCGATGCGCTGCCAGCGATAGCCCTGATTAGCCTCGAGGATCGGACCAACTTCGATCTCGATCCCGGTCTCTTCGCGCACCTCGCGAGCAAGCGCGTCCTGGAGCCGCTCACGCGGGGAGAGGAAGCCGCCGAGAAAACGCCACTCCGGTGCCCCGAAGCGGTGCCGCGCCAGGATCACGTGGCCGTTCGGATCCACGCCGAGACCCACGACGCCGACGAGGAACCGCGACTGGGTGCGGTCGAGGATGCGCCGTTGCCATCGCACCGGAAGCCGGTTGTAGAGGACCGCGAGGAGACGAAAGAGCACCACGAGAGACTAGCTAAGGCAGGCCGATCGGCACCGCCCCAATCCCATGCGCCTTCGGAACGGCCACCTTCTGGACGACCGCGCGGGTCTTCACATCGATCACGTTCACCATGCCATCGACGTTCGTGGTCACCAGAAGGCGATCGCCCTCTGGGTCGTACGTCGTGTGAAACGGTTGCTGACCGAGCTTGGTCTCGGAAAGGACACGGCGCTCCTTCCAATCGAGCCACAGCAGACCAGGGCCGAGGTGATCGGACAGCACCATGAGCGATCGGTCGGCCATGAAGTAGACGCCGTCCTGGTCGACCTTCTCCGTATGGAACGGATACGTCCCCGGAAGATGGATCTCCTTCTTCACCGTCTTGGTAGATGGGTCGTAGATCACCATCCGATCCGAGGGCTTATCGAGGAAGCCGGAGGAGCTCGACCAGACCTCGCTCTCGTCCGGCGTGAAGTACGCGTCGTGCACGTCGCTGACCTTGATGGGCGTGATCTTGTTCGTAGCGAGGTCGTAGACGCGGAGGACGTCGCCCTGCGCCGTGTTGGTGAGCGTGAACCAGAGCTCGTTCGGCCGGCTTGGGGCGATCGTGAGGACGTGCTGCGGGACACCGACCATGAGCGGCGCCAGCGGCTTCCACGTGCCGGCCTCGAAGCGCGCGATGTATACGTCGTGTTCGTGGCCGACGAAAAGCGTCTTCCCATCCGGTGACCACGCGATCCCGTGCGGCTGCTTGCCGACCATCAGGCGCACGACCTCTTTCATTGAGAAGGGATCGATGATCGACGTCGTGTTGCCCATGCGGTTGTTCACCGCGACCCATTTCCCGTCGGGCGACACGCCGAGCTGATGTGGAAGCTTTCCGACCGCGATCTTCCCCACGAGCTCGTAGGGCTCGCCCGGTTTTCCGTCGAGCACCCAGACCTGATCGGTGCTTTCGGACGCGACGAAGATCCGAAGCTTCGAATACAGCGGGGTCGGTGATGGCGCTGGGATCGGCGTGGGCGTCGGAGACGCGGCCGGCGCCGGTTCCGGCTGAATCGGCGCGACCTCAGCGACCACGGGTGCGTCTGCCGGAGTCGACGCGCAGGCGGCGACGACGATCGTCCCGATCAGCGCGAGCGCGAATATGCGAAAGACCCGAGCCGCCAATTCCCCACCGCCCCCAGCGCTGGCTGAGACTAGCGGTTTAGCGAGCGGTCACGCCTATGTGACTTTCATCGGCGGCGACGACGGCCCTCGCTGACCCGCAAACGGACAAGAGCTCGCTGGAGCTCGGCTCGCGCGCGCTGCTCGTCGGCGGCGGACGCCGGCCCCGCCGCGAGGACCTGCTGAGCCCGTTCGCGGGCCTCCTGAGCGCGGTTCGCGTCGATCTCCTCGGCCGGCTCGGCGGCGTCGGTCAGCACGACCACCCGGTCACCGCGCACGTCCATGAAGCCACCGAAGACGGCGAGGAGCTCCTCGACGCCACCCTTCTTCACCTTGAACTCGCCCGGGCCGAGCGTGGTGAAAAGCGGAACGTGGTGCGGAAGGATCCCGACGTAGCCCTCGGTCGCGGGCGCGACGACCATGTCGACATCGTCCTCGTAGACCTTGCGCTCCGGCGTGATGACCTCGAGATGCAGCGGCACTAGCTCAAGCTCCCGGCTTCGCCGGGTAGCGGGTCGCAGACGCGCGGACTCGCTCGTCGCGGCAAAGCCGTTCGTCGCTCGGCTTCGTCAAGCTAGGACCCGCCTTCCTTCGCCATGCGCTCGCCCTTCTCGCGGGCTGTCTCGATTGTTCCGACGTTGTAGAAGGCCTGCTCGGAGAGATCGTCGTGCTTGCCCTCGAGGACCTCGCGGAAGCTGCGAACCGTGTCCGCGACCTTCACGTACTGGCCGGGAACCCCGGTGAACTGTTCGGCGACGAACATCGGCTGCGCGAGGAATCGCTGGAGCTTGCGTGCGCGGGCGACGAGCAGCTTGTCCTCGTCGGAGAGCTCGTCGATCCCCAGGATGGCGATGATGTCCTGCAGGTCCTTGTAGCGCTGCAGCACCCGCTGTACTTCGCGCGCGGTCTCGTAGTGCTCCTGCCCGACGATGTTCGGGTCGAGGGCGCGACTCGTCGAGGTGAGCGGATCGACGGCCGGATAGAGGCCGAGCTCGGTGAGATAGCGCTCGAGCCGGATCGAGGCGTCAAGGTGGGCGAACGTCGTCGCCGGCGCAGGGTCCGTGTAGTCGTCGGCCGGAACGAACACGGCTTGCAGAGACGTGATCGAGCCCTTCTTCGTGGAGGTGATGCGCTCCTGCAGCTCGCCCATCTCCGTCGCGAGCGTCGGCTGGTAACCGACCGCGCTCGGCATGCGGCCGAGGAGTGCCGACACCTCGGAGCCCGCCTGCGTGAACCGGAAGATGTTGTCGATGAAGATCAGCAAGTCCCGGCCCTGCTCGTCGCGGAAGTACTCCGCGATGGTGAGGCCCGTGAGCGCCACCCTCAGACGCGCGCCCGGCGGCTCGTTCATCTGGCCGAAGACCATCGACATCTTGTCGATGACCCCCGACTCCTTCATCTCGCCGAGCAGCTGCGTTCCCTCGCGCGATCGCTCGCCGACGCCACAGAACACCGAATAGCCACCGTGCTCGGATGCAACGTTGCGGATCAGCTCCTGGATGACGATGGTCTTGCCGGTGCCGGCGCCGCCGAAGACCGCCGACTTTCCGCCTTTGAGGAAGGGGCAGATGAGGTCGATGACCTTCATGCCCGTCTCGAAGATCTCGGCCTGCGTCGACTGGTCGGTGAACGGTGGCGGCGCGCGATGGATCGGATCGCGACGGTCGCCCTTCACCTCGCCCTTGCCGTCGATCGGCTCGCCGATGACATTGAAAAGGCGCCCGAGTGTGGCTTCGCCGACGGGAACGGTGATCGGTCCACCGGTCGCGACCGCTTCCATGCCACGCCGGAGGCCGTCGGTGGCCGCCATCGAGACCGCGCGCACCCAGTTGTTTCCGAGATGCTGCTGGACTTCGGCGATCACATCGCTGCCGTCCTCGCGCTTGACGACGAGCGCGTCGTAGATCTTGGGCAGGTGGCCCTCTTCAAACTGGACGTCGAGGACCGGGCCGATGATCTGCACGATCTTGCCGGCGTCCTTCGCCGCCTTCTTCGTCGTGGTTTCTTTCGTCGCTACGGCCATGTTTCCTACCCCTTACCGAGGGCCTCGGCCCCCGATGCGATCTCGAGCATTTCTTTCGTGATGCGCGACTGCCGCGCTTTGTTCGCGGCGAGCGTGAGGTCGTCGATGAGGTCGCCGGCCGCATCAGTCGCGTTGCGCATGGCGACCATCTGCGCCGAGAACGCGGACGCCTTCGACTCGAGGATGGTCTGAAAGACCGCGACCTCGATCAGGCGCGGGATGACCTCGTTCAGCACCGTCTCCGGGTCCGGCTCGAATAGGTATTGCAGCACCGGCTGATCATCGCGGTCCTCTTCTTCCGGGACGAACGGGAGAAGGCGCCGGATCGTGGGCTCCTGGCGCAGCGTGTTCACGAACTTGGTGAAGGCGAGGTAGATCTCGTCAACCTTGCCGGTCACGAACTCCTCTACCGCGACGCGCGCGATGACGTTCGTGTCCGCGCTGGTCGGCCGGTCCGGGATCCCGGGGAATTCCGCGGTGACCGGCGCCCTGAGTCGACGCAGCTGATTGATGCCCTTGCGTCCCACCGCGACGAACGACGCGGCGGGTTGCTGCTGCGAGAAGCGCAGTGTGGCGCGGATCAGGTTGACGTTCATCGGCCCGACGAGGCCGCGGTCGGTGGTCACCAGGACGATCCCGACCCGACGGACCTCTCTCTTTGCGAGGAGCGGGCTGGTCTCGGGGTCGGCGTACGGCGCGAGCTCGTTCAACACCGTGCGGAGCCGCTCCTCGTACGGCCGCGACGCGAGGACGGAGGCCTGCGCGCGGCGCATCTTCGACGCGGCGACGAGCTGCATCGCGCGCGTGACCTGCTGGATGTTCTTGATGCTCCGGACACGTCTCCGGAGCTCGCGCTCTGACGGCATTCGTTAGGCCTTCGTGGCCGCCGCGGGCGTCTTGGCGGCCCGCTCTTCCTTCTTGGTTTCCTTTTTCTCGGACGGCGCGGCGGCGGCAGGCTTCTCGTCCGTGTACGAGTTCGTCTTCTTGAACTCGTCGAGCATCGCGCGGACCTCCTTCTCGATGTCCGCGCTCCACGCCTTGTCCTTCGCGATCTTGGCGGTGACGGTCTTGCCCACCGAGTCCATGAACCGATAGAGGTCCCGCTCGTAATCGGCCACCCGCTCTTTGGGAACGTCGTCGATGTAGCCGTTTGTCGCCGCGAAGATGATCACGACCTCTTTTTCGAGCGGCAGCGGCTCGTACTGAGGCTGCTTCATGATCTCGGTGACCTTCTCGCCACGGCGAAGCTGCTGCTGGGTCGCCTTGTCGAGGTCCGAGCCAAATTGTGCGAACGCGGCGAGCTCGCGGTACTGCGCAAGCTCCAGCTTCAGGCTGCGGACGACGGCCTTCATCGCTTTCGTCTGCGCATCGCCACCCACGCGCGAGACGGAGAGACCGGTGTTCATGGCCGGGCGCTGGCCCTGGTTGAAGAGGTCGGTCTCGAGGTAGATCTGCCCGTCGGTGATCGAGATGACGTTCGTCGGGATGTAAGCGGAGATGTCGTTCGCCTGCGTTTCGATGATCGGCAGGGCGGTCAGCGAGCCGCCGCCCTCGTCCTTGTTCAGGCGGGCAGCGCGCTCGAGGAGTCGGGAGTGGAGGTAGAAGACGTCACCGGGGTATGCCTCACGGCCGGGCGGGCGCCGCGTAAGCAGCGAGACCTGCCGATACGCCCAGGCGTGCTTGGTGAGGTCGTCGTAGACGATGAGCGCGTCTTTGCCGCTGTCGCGGAAGAACTCACCCATGGCGCAGGCCGCGAAGGGGGCAAGGTACTGGACCGTCGCCGGGTCCGAAGCGCCAGCGACGACGACGATCGTGTGATCCATCGCACCCTTCTCTTCGAGCGTCGCGACGATCTTTGCGACCGACGATTCCTTCTGGCCGATCGCGACGTAGATGCAGATGAGGTTCTGGCCCTTCTGGTTGATGATCGTGTCGATCGCGACCGCGGTCTTGCCGGTCTGGCGGTCGCCGATGATCAGCTCGCGCTGTCCGCGGCCGATCGGTGTGATCGAGTCGATGACCTTGATGCCGGTCTGGACCGGGGTATCGACGTTCTGCCGCATGATCACGCCCGGCGCGACGACGTCTACCGGTCGCGTGTCCTTCGTCTTGATATCACCCTTGCCGTCCAGCGCGCGGCCGAGCGGGTCGACGACGCGGCCGACGAGCGCGTCACCGACTGGCGTCTCGGCGATGCGTCCGGTGGTACGGACCTCGCCGCCCTCGGTGATCCCCGTGTAGTCGCCGAGGATGATCGCGCTCACCGTGTCTTCCTCGAGGTTGAAGGCGAGGCCGAACACGTCGTTCCCGAAATCGAGCAGCTCTGACGCCATGCAGTTCGCGAGGCCGTACACGCGGGCGATGCCGTCTCCGATCTCGACTACGGTGCCGACGTCGACCGACTCGGCTCCTCCTTCGAAGCCTTTGATCTTCGCCTTGATGATGTCGGTGATCTCTGACGACGTCGTGGCCATGGTGATCCCCTCCTATGACGCGAGCTGTCGCCCGAGTGCGACAAGCTTGGCGCGAACGGATGAGTCGATGAGGTGGTCGCCGATCTGCACCTTCGCGCCACCGATCAGTGCCGGATCGACCGCGAAGGTCGCGCGAAGCTTCCTTTTGGACTCGCGTTCCAAGCGGTTCACGAGCTCGCGTTGCTCCGATTCGCGTAGCGGAACGGCCGTGGTGATACGCGCCTTCGCGATGCCTTCACGCCGATCGACGAGATCGCCGAAGGCGAGCGCGATCTGCGGCACGAGTGCGATGCGATCGCTCTCGAGCAGAAGGACCATGAGCGATCGGATGACGGCCGGCTCTCCGGCGAGCGCCCCATCGAGGGCCGCGATCCGTTGCTTCGTCGGAACGGAGGGGTCGCGGAGGCCGGCGATCGTCACCCGGTCGAAGACCGGGGCGAGCTTCTCGAGCGACGTGCGAAGCTCGGCGACGGCGCGTTCGGTCGGCGACAGCGCGAG
>WNFL01414866.1_pt1 | contig 11253 bp, 8 predicted proteins | sample 5400361 | NCBI WGS metagenome assembly WNFL01 (sample SAMN13153351, study PRJNA577476) | soil metagenome | isolation source: 40 cm soil on Douglas fir-dominated hillslope | place: USA:California | collected 2013-09-17 | reverse complement strand
CTGCGCGGCGGCCTCAAGGTCGCCGCCGTCAAGGCGCCCGGCTTCGGCGATCGCCGCAAGGCGATGCTGGAAGACATCGCGATCCTGACCGGCGGCCAGCTGATCTCCGATGAACTCGGCATGAAGCTCGAAAGCGTAACGATCAACATGCTCGGCCGTGCCCGCAAGGTCGTGATCGACAAGGAAAACACCACGATCGTCAACGGCGCCGGCAAGAAGAAGGACATCGAGGCCCGCGTCGGCCAGATCAAGGCGCAGATCGAGGAGACCACCTCGGACTACGATCGCGAGAAGCTGCAGGAGCGTCTGGCCAAGCTCGCCGGCGGCGTCGCGGTGATCCGCGTCGGCGGCGCGACCGAGATCGAGGTAAAAGAGAAAAAGGACCGCGTCGAGGACGCTCTCAACGCAACCCGGGCGGCCGTGCAGGAGGGCATAGTGCCAGGCGGCGGCGTCGCGCTGCTGCGCGCCAAGAAAGCCGTCGGCCGTATCCACAACGAAAATCCCGACGTGCAGGCCGGTATCAACATCGTGCTGAAAGCGCTGGAAGCGCCGGTCCGCCAGATCGCCGAGAATGCCGGTGTCGAAGGCTCAATCGTCGTCGGCAAGATCCTCGAGAACAAGACCGAGACTTTCGGCTTCGACGCGCAGACCGAAGAATATGTCGACATGGTCGACAAGGGTATCATCGATCCGGCCAAGGTGGTGCGCACCGCGCTGCAGGATGCTTCCTCCGTGGCCGCGCTTTTGGTGACCACCGAAGCCATGGTCGCCGAACTCGGCGGTGGCGGCGGCATGGGTGGAATGGGCGGCATGGGCTTCTAAGGCCGGCCTGCCATCAACATGACCGATCGACGAAGGCCGCCTCCGGGCGGCCTTCTTTTTTTGGCGAATAGTGCAGAGGTTTGCTAGTGAAGGCCTGATTGGCGCAGGCTTGTTAGTGCAGGCTTGGCTTGGTTCCAATTCGACCAGCGTAGAAACAGCTTTATGATACCGCCCGGCTCCATCTTTCGAGGAATTCCATATGCGCGCGCTTCTGATTCTTTTCGTCGGCCTGATGACAGCCTCGCCTGATCTCGTCCTCGCCGAAATGAAACTCTCGCCCAAGGCGGCGCCCGCCGCCAACGAAGTCAGGTATTTCACGTCCATCGACGGGTTGATGGACGGTAATGCCGACGTCGTCCTCAAGGAGACACGGCAGGACAAGAGCGTCACCTCGGCGGTGCTGGACGTTTGCTACCCGGCCGAAAAAGGCTCCGATCGCAAGGACCGCTTTGTCGTCAACCTCGCGGTCAACGGCCAGACCTTGACCGGCACCACGCAAAGCCTCGGCGACAAATTGCCCGTTACTGTGAAACTCACGCGCAGGCCGACCGGCGACACCTTCGAATTCAAGGGCCAGATCGGTGTCGGCCAGACCGTGACGCAGGTGACATCGACAGACAATTCCGATCTCAGTGAAACCGAATTCCAGGACAACCAGACATCCGATGACGGTATCGCGGCAGCGCCAAAGGATTTCACCGAAGTTTCCCCGGAATCGATTGCAGTAAAAGTAAAGCTCGAGGCGGCACTGGATTTTCTGAAGGGATTGAAGGGCCAGGATGTGGAAGTCTCCCTCAGCAGCCTCACCGTCTCGTGCGAAGCGCTACGCGCCGGCGAACAGACGATCAGCATCAGTGTCGATCCGGATCGCGCCGCAGCGCTGATTGCGAAGTCCAAATCGTTTCCCGGCGTGGTCGCCGCCGGCTGGACCAGCGGCGTCGTGGAGATGGATCGCTCGATCCGCTTTGCGGCCGCCGACTGGCGCGACGGCGACAGGCTCAACAAGGACAGGCTGGCGGCGACGATTGCCAACGTCCTGTCAAAAACTCTCGCGGCGAAATCGTCCTCGTCGATCTGGGACGCCAATACCGGAAAGTTGAAATTGACGTTCAAACGGCCGAGCCAGATATTTCCGGCACTCGGCCTCACCGAAACCATTGAGGTCGCTGCCCTGGTGGCGCCGGACAAGCCCGGCGCTTCCGACCGGCTGATGCTGTGGATCGGCAATCCCGTCATTTCGACGACGGACGAAACCGCGGGCCCGAAACTCAATCTGGTCGAGGAGGCCAGCACCGACGAGGAAGGCGACCAGAAGGACGACAACGGCTCCGTAGATGCGCTGGCGAAGGAATTCAAGGCGCAGCGCTGGGACGCAGATAAATCGGCGTGGAAATAGCGCCGTTTCCATTGATCCTACGGGGTAGCTTGCAACGCACCCTCTCCATGCAATCGCGCATTTGACACGCCGCGGCATAGCGGCAATGAACGAGGCGTATCCGGGCAAGGGCTTTCAAGGTTTCTCGTTGAATGGTGCGCTATGACGTAGTGGTGATCGGCGCCGGCCTTGGAGGCTTGACGGCCGGCGCAATCCTGGCGCGCGCCGGCCGCAAGGTTCTCGTCATCGAGCGCAGCAACTCGGTCGGCGGTGCGGCGTCGAGCTACAAATCCGGCGATCTGTTCGTCGAAGGCTCGTTGCACGAAACCAGCGACCCGCACAACCCTCGCGATCCGAAACACAACGTGCTGACGCGCGCGGGGGTGATCGACGCGGTAAAATGGATCCCTGCCGGCGCGTTTTACGAAGCGCGCGGCGGTCCGCTCGGCCAGCCGTTTGTACTCCCGGACAATTTCGATGCGGCGCGGCGCGCGCTGACGGAACGCTTCCCGGACGCCCGCGCCGGGATCGATCAACTGCTGGGAGAAATGGAGCGCATCGCCTCCGCAGTGGGCACGCTCTCGCAAGGCGGCGACGCTTTCAGGAATCCGCGCGAAGCTCTGGGCGCCCTGTTGAAACTGATCCCTGCGATCCGAGACTGGCGTCTGTCGCTTTCGCAAAAGCTGACCCGCGTTTTCGGCGACAACGAAGCCGTCAAATGCGCGCTGGCGGCCAATCTTTCCTATTATCACGATGACCCCGCGACGCTGTGGTGGATCTTCTTTGCAATGGCGCAGGGAAGCTACTTCCTGAGCGGCGGACGCTACGTGCAAGGCGGTTCGCAACGGCTCTCAAGTGCGCTCGCACGCGCCATCAAGGTCGCCGGCGGCGAAGTGATGGTGCGTCGTGTCGTCAGCGGCGTCGCCCTGGATTCGCAGGGCAGCACCAGCACCGTCACGCACACCGCGCGCGACGGCAGCGATCCGCGTGTTGTGGAATGCTTGCGGATCGTCAGCAACGCCGCGCCTGCCGCGCTCGCACCGTTGCTGCCTGCCGCGGCCGCGGGGAAATTGACGGCAAACTACACCCGACAGACGCCGTCGATTTCCTTGTTTGCGCTGACGCTCGGCCTGTCGAAACCGCCGCGCGAATTCGGCATATCAGCCTACTCGACGCAATTGCTGCCGCGTGAAATGACGCGGCTGTCCGACTATGCGCAAGCTGCCGCGCTGATGGCGGATGAGCCTGGGAATCGAATGCCGCCGATGTCGATGGTCGATTACGCCGCGATCGATTCCGGAGTTCCCGCTCCGCCCTATGTGCTTTTGATCTGTGGACCTGACCTGCTGTCGAATTGGGACAGCTCGGACATGGACGCCTATCGCGAGAAACGCGGCCGATGGCAGCAAGCGATCGTGCGCTATCTTGCTTCGTTTTATCCGGGCCTCGCAGAGGCCGTGGTCGCCTCGTCGTTCAATAGCGCGCTGTCGGTCCGGCAGTATCTCAACGCGCCCAATGGTGCGGTATACGGGTTTGCGCCGACGCCGCCGCGCTCGCTCTGGCGTATGCCCGCGCGTTCGCCACGTACCACGGTGCCGGGCCTTTATCTGGCGTCAGCCTATGCAGGTTTCGGCGGCTATACCGGCGTCGTGCAATCCGCCGGCGCGTGCGCCGATATGATCTTGCGCGAGAGCTAAAATTCAATTTTGACGCGTATTCTTCGCGCAAACCGTCGGCCGCCCCGGATCACGTCCGGGGCAGGCTTTCGCTCGAAAACGCATCAATTGGTATTGATACGGAAGCGCAGCGGCTTGGTTCCGATGAACGAAACGAAATCGCCCTGTCGCTTCCAGGTTGCAGCCTCGCTCAATGCGGCGACCAGTTCGTCGTCAGCCTGCGCCCGCTCGGGTGGACAGGCACGATCCTCCAGCGGTCCTGCGACAAAAATCACGGTATTGCCCGCGATTGAAAACTGACCCTTGCCGCCCTTGCACCACAGCTCGAGCGTCGTCTCGCCGCTGTCGCCGATGTCCAGCGTCGGCACCCGCTTCGATCCGGGTTGACGCGCCGCATCCAGCATCATCTCAAACCCAAACGGAAACCCGTCCTCGGCACGGGCCGGGATGGCCTTGAAGATGGCCCCGGCCAGGATGAGCACCACGGCGGCCTGCCCCAAAAATCTTGTCGCTAACGGCATACAACTCCTCGAACGATCCGGACACCCACAGCTGCGCGTCGTTCTAGCGCATGATCCGGCAAAGTGTGAGCGGTTTGCCGAAAAAGATCTTGCGCAGTTACAAAAAAATTTAGAGCGAGATCTCGCGACCACCGAAGGCGTTTGTCCCACAAAAAGCCGGATTCATTTTTGCGGGTCGCGCGCCATGGGCAAGCCTGACTTTACCCGGATTGGCCGCGGCAAAAATTGTCAGCTCACAAGAAAATCCCCGCGGGCCATTTGGCCGCGGGGATTTTGATGCGTGCCGCCAAAGCCGATGTTTTACTTCAAGACCATCTCCGTGAACGGATAAACATAGGCCTGCAGCATGACGAGCAGGCCGACAAGACACGCCAGCGCGATCGAATGCTTGAATACGAAGCGCAATATCGTGCCTTCATGTCCATACCAGTTGGTGGCGGTGGAGGCGACGACGATCGACTGCGCGTCGATCATCTTGCCCATGACGCCGCCCGAGGAGTTGGCGGCGGCCATCAGGACCGACGATAGTCCCAGTTGCTCCGAGGTGATCTTCTGCAGATTGCCGAACAGAATATTCGACGCCGTATCCGATCCGGTCAGCGCCACGCCCAACCAGCCGAGCAGTGTGCCGAAGAACGGATACAGCACGCCGGTCGCCGCGAACGCCAGACCAAGCGTCGCGTCGACGCCCGACAGGCGCGTCAGCGTGCCGATCGCCAGCATCGCCGAGATCGTGATCAGCGAAATCGCGCACAGCCTGATGGTGCGGCCATATTCCGTCATCATCCTGGCGGGCGACAGGCCCATCAGGAGGCCGGAAATGATCGCGGCGATCAGCATGCCGGTGCCGGTAAACGACAGGTACGTGAACCCGAACACCGCACCTTCCGGCGTCGGCTTCGCCGCCACCGGCGGCACCTTGTTGATCATGTTGTGCAGATCGGGAACCGGATAATTCCAGGTGAAGATCGAGTTCGCCCAGGTCTTGAACGACCCGTTGCCCCAGATCAGCATCACAACGCAGACGATGATCCAGGGCAGCAGCGCGCCCCAAAGCTCCGCCTGGGTGAGCGGTGTCTTGTCCATCGGTTTCGCCGCCGTCATGGTCGAGGCCGATTCATCCCTGCCGCGCAACGCCGGCGACAGCCAGAGCACCCTCGGCTGCCATACTTTCAGGAACAGGATCAGGCAACCCATCGAGATCAGCGATGCCCCGATGTCTACGATCCAGGGGTTGATGTAGTTGGAGATCACGAATTGCGGGACCGCGAACGACACGCCGGTGACAAGGATCGCCGGCCAGACGTCCTTCATGCCTTTCCAGCCGGCGAACGCCCATACCACCCAGAACGGCACGATCAGCGAGAATACCGGCAATTGCCGGCCGACCATCGCGCCCAGAATATAGGGATCGAGACCCGTGACCGAGGCGAGGCCCTGGATCGGCGTACCGAGCGCACCGTACGCAACCGGGGCGGTATTGGCGATCAGCGACAGGCCGGAAGCAGCCAGCGGCGAGAAGCCGAGGCCGATCAGAACCGAGCCCGTGATCGCGACCGGCGTACCAAATCCCGAAGCGCCCTCGAAGAACGCGCCGAACGAGAACGCGATCAGCAAGAGCTGCAGGCGCCGGTCCTCCGTGACGCCGCCGACGGCGCGTTTCAAGAGTTCGAACTTTCCGGTCTCAACTGTAATTCGGTAGAGAAAGATCACGTTCAACACGATCCACCCGATCGGGAAGAACCCTGCCACGACGCCAAGCAGCGAGGCGCGGATCGACATGCCCCCCGGCATCGTGAACACGAAAATCGCAATGATGTTGGCGGCGATCAACGCAATGATCGCTGCGATATGCGCCTTGACCCTGCCGCTCGCGATCAAAACCAGCAGCGTGACGACGGGTATCGCCGCGGCGATCGTCGAAAGCGTGGCGTTGCCAAATGGATTGTAGACTTGATTCCACATTGCGGTTCCTCCCCACGCCATTATGCGGCGCCGGACCAGCGTGGACGGTCGGGCGTGTCTGGCGTGATCGCGGGGGTGTCTCTGGCAATGCGCGAAATTGCCCGCGAATTTGGCAGCACCAAACCGCTCACAACCTCGCGAAATGCGAAGGCCCCCCGCCCCTCGCCGTTGTCCCATGCTAGGGTTGAGTGGCAGGTCGCGACAAGCGGAGGCGGACCTTGAAATCTAGAACTTTAGTCTAGATATCTCCAATTCTTCCGTTTTTTCAGGGCCTTGAAGCCCTTTCCCCGGAGATGACAATCTGTGAACAACATCCGGTCGACGCTCGCCATCGTATGGCGGATCGCTGCTCCCTATTTCCGCTCCGAGGACAAGTGGGCTGGCCGCGGCTTGCTTGCCGCGGTGATCGCCATCGAGCTGGCGCTGGTCGGAAACGATGTGTTGGTGAACCAGTGGCGCAATCGTTTCTACAACGCCCTGCAGGAGAAAGACTGGGACGGTTTTGTCCGTGAAATCATCATCTTTTCTGTCCTGGCAACCGTCCTTGTCGTGCTTTCGATTTACCAGCTCTATCTCAATCAGTGGCTTCAGATCCGCTGGCGCAACTGGATGACCACCAAATATCTCGGCGAGTGGCTGCACGACGCCAACCACTACCGAATGCAGCTTCAGGGCGATGCGGCCGACAACCCGGATCAACGTGTCTCCGACGACGTCAAGCTGTTCGTCGACCGCACGCTGAATATCGGCGTCGGCCTGTTGAGTTCGGTAGTGACACTCTTCTCGTTTGTCATCATCCTGTGGGGACTGTCTGCGGCAGCGCCGTTGCATGCTTTCGGCCGCGAGTTCGAAATCCCCGGCTACCTCGTATGGGGCGCGCTGATCTACGCCATCTTCGGCACGGCGCTGACGCAGTGGATCGGCTCGCCACTGGTCAACCTTGATTTTCAACAGCAGCGCGTCGAGGCCGATTTCCGTTTCAGCCTGGTGCGGGTACGCGAAAACTCCGAACAGATAGCGCTATTGCAAGGCGAGCAGGCCGAACGCCAGCGGCTGTCGGAGCGCTTCGGCCGAGTCGTCGGAAACTGGTACGCCATCATGAGCCGGACCAAGCGGCTGACGGCGTTTACCCAAAGCTACTCCCAGGCAGCGGTCGTATTCCCCATGATTCTCGTAGCGCCGGCCTATTTCGCCAGCAAGATCCAGCTTGGCGCCGTGCTGCAAACCGCGGAGGCGTTTGGCAGCGTGCAATCGGCGTTGTCATTTTTCGTGTCAACCTATCGCACGCTCGCAGAATGGCGCGCGGTGGTCGCGCGGCTCGACGGGTTTGAGGCGGCGATCGCCAGCGCCGTGAAGCTCGCGACCAGCGCCGACTCGATCGATGTCGTGGCGTCGACCGGCAGCCACCAAATCGATCTGGAGCAGCTTCTGGTCCGGTTGCCCGACGGAAAGCCGTTGGTCTCCGCTGACGGCTTCAGTATCCGTAGCAATGAGCGCACGCTGGTTACCGGCCCGTCCGGCGCCGGCAAGTCCACCCTGTTTCGCGCCATCGCCGGCATCTGGCCGTTCGGAAGCGGCTCGATTGCCATCCCTGCGAACGCCAAGCTGATGATGCTGCCGCAGCGGTCGTATTTTCCAGTCGGAACGCTGCAGGCTGCGATCGTTTATCCGGCGGAGGCCAGCGCGTTCAGTTCGGATCAAGTCAGGGATGCTCTGGTTTCGGTGGGCCTGCCTCAGCTCGTGCCGCAGCTATCGGAAGAAGCACACTGGAACCGAATGCTCTCGCTTGGCGAGCAGCAGCGCCTCGGGCTTGCACGCGCGCTGTTGCATGCGCCGCAATATCTGTTCCTCGACGAAGCGACCGCCTCACTCGATGAGCCCTCGGAGGCGGCGCTGTACCGTCTGCTCGAAGAGAAATTGCCGGCAACCACCATCGTCTCGATCGGCCATCGCTCCACGCTTGTGGCTTTCCATCAGCGCAATGTCGTACTGGCCCGCAACGGCGATCAATTCACGCTGCAGAACCAGAGCGAAGACATCAAGCCGTCCTGACGATACGCCCACGGTTTGAGCGCGACGGGCGCTACAACCAGCATTGCGGCCACGGCCGCCGCCGGATCCACCGGTGCCAGAGATAGGCAAACGCGGTCAGCAGCACCGCGCCTGCAAGAACGGGCTCGAACAGAAATGACCAGGGAAGGGTATTGGAAACCACCAGCAGGGGATTGATCCCTGCCGGCGGATGAAACGTTCCGGTGACATACATCGCAGGAATGGCCAATCCAACCGCGACCGCGGCGGCCCAGGCGTGCGGCCCGGTCAACTGAAGCATCGCGAGCCCGACCAGGGTCGCCACGACGTGGCCGCCAATCAGCGCGCGCGGTTGGGCCGGCTCCGCTTCGGGCGATCCAATGACGAGCACGATCGAGGTCGCAAACGGGATGATGACCAGCGGATAGTGCGACGCGACCGAAAGCCACTCCATGCCGCCGATGGCGATGGCAACCCCAAGGCCCGGAGCAGCTCCCGCCAACATATTCCGGTGATCGTTGCGGCGGATCGCATCTGTCGCCGCCTGCAGCCAGTCCGGTTTCATGCAGATCACCACAAGCAAAAGAGGCGGCAGATCGCTCTGCCGCCCCCCATAGTCTCTCCAGAGAATAGCTTACTTCAAGCTGGTCATCGCGGTCAGGTCAGCCGAGAGCTTGGCGATGCCAGCCGCGCCGCACCAGTTCGAACCTGTGCCGAGCGGATTGATCGGGGTGACATTGGTGTTTCCGGAAGCATTGAAAGCACTGGTGAAGGCGCTGCAGTTACCCTTCGACAGGTCGGTGTCGGAATAACGCAGGTCCAGCGTGAACACCTTGTAGGTAAAGCCGATGCCGATGTTCCAGGTGTCGTAGTCGGCATATTTGATGCCGGCGGGGAATGCCGCGACGCCATAGAAGCTGTCCGAGGTTCCAAGCCACTGCCGCCCGAATTCGCCGGAGACGTACATGCCGACGCCGCTGGTGCCGAAGATCGTGCTAGGCGCGGTGTACTTGCCGGTGACCGAGGAGTAGTTGCCCCAGGCGCCGGTATTCAGGAAGTTCGGCGAATAGTACTCGTTCACCCCGAACTGCCAGTTGTCATTGACGGTGTAGTTCATCTTTCCGTAAACTTCGAAAAAGCTGACGTCCTTCTTCATGACGTTACCGTTGAGCAGGGCGTTGGCTGCGCATTCCGCGCCGACCGCCTTGCCGGTGAAATCAGTGGGGGTGCCGAAAAAGCAGGTTCCGCCGGGATACAGGTAGCCCCAGACACCGATGTCGAAGGCAAATGCACCGAAGGTCGGGCGAATACCACCGTAGACGTCGATTTCAGCTGCGGCGCGGTTGGCGAACGAAATGCTCTCGCCGGAGACGCCGACGTACAACTGGCTCGAAATAGGCCGCGACCGAAGCCTGGTGATTAGACTGGGTGACGCCGCGGAAGATGTAGTCGTTCATGATCGCGCTGCCGAACGCGACGTCCCAGGGATCAAACGGCGCCGGCGGCGGTGCCTTGAGAGCTTTTACGGCCATATCAGCCGCGAAAGTGGAACCCGCGGTCATCGCAAGTACCGCTGCGGCCAAAACCAATTTCTTCATGACGATCCCCACCACATTAAAACAGCCCAGTTCCGACGCCCCCACGGACACGCGATAACCGACTGCGACCAAAAATCCTTAACGTGATCACAATCTGGAGCGTGCCCCGTGTTGAGTGAAGCAAAAAAGACAAGCATTTGCTGACTTTTTAGGCGTTGTGGCCGTTCTGTGAAATGTTGTCGGTGGGTGTTGTATTCTGACAACAATTTTGACCGATTTTAAGTCGCCTAACGGGCATTTGGGACACGGCAGGGCAAACGAATGATCCCCACCATCGGCCGCTCCACCGAATCATAAAGTGTCGGCGGAGCCCCCGATTTCACCCTCGGACGCCCTCACAAAGAAAGGCCGCAGCGGCGGACGCTGCGGCCTTTGAAATGTGACCCCGGGGTAATCGGGAAGCGCCCGGCTAATGCTCGTCGTCTCCGTCTTGGGATGACGGAGACGACGAACCGCCCGAGTGTCCCCATGACGGCGCGGGACTTGGCGCGGCGGGAGTGGGAGAGGCCCAGCTTGGAACCGGATCGGGCGCGGGGGCCGGCGCAGCCGCTGGCGCCGCAGGCTTGGGCGTCGCAGGCTTGGGCATCGCAGGCTTGGGCATCGCAGGCTTGGGCATTGCGGCCTTGGGCATTGCGGCCTTGGGCGCCGCGGGCTTAGGCGCCGGTGCCGCCGGCTTCGGTGCGGCAGCTTGGGGAGCGGCGGGTATGGCAGTTGCAGCTGCCTTCTTTTTTGCCGAGCGCTTCTTGGCGCTGGCCTTCTTGGCTGATTTTTTCTTGGACTTCTTGGCGGCTTTCTTCGCAAACTTCTTGGCCTTTTTCGCCGATTTCTTTGCAGCCTTCTTCGACGATTTCTTCGCGGATTTTTTCTTCGCTGTCAGAAGCTTTTTCTTGTTCTTCTTACTCTTCTTGTCCTTCTTCTTTTTCCCTTTAGCCATCGTGATCCTCCTGTTGCCGCTGGTCTGTGTCTATCGAGCGCTTCAAGTCATCCGCTTCCGTGCGGGGCCAATCGATCAGCTCAATCCTGGCCGGGGACCGCCTGTCGCCCAATCGAGAAGCTCAATCGTGTGCACGACAGGGACTGACGTACCGCCGGCAATCTGCACCATGCATCCAATATTGCCCGCGGCAATCATGTCCGGCTTGACCATCGCAATATTGGCGACCTTCCGATCGCGCAATCTGCTCGCAATGTCAGGCTGGAGAATGTTGTACGTCCCCGCCGAACCGCAACACAAATGGCTCTCGGGTACATCTTTCACCACGAAT
>WNFL01419962.1_pt4 | contig 11257 bp, 14 predicted proteins | sample 5400361 | NCBI WGS metagenome assembly WNFL01 (sample SAMN13153351, study PRJNA577476) | soil metagenome | isolation source: 40 cm soil on Douglas fir-dominated hillslope | place: USA:California | collected 2013-09-17 | reverse complement strand
CAAACAGCAGGTTTTCCAGTGAAGCTATTGACGAATCCAGGTTGGAATCTAAAGATAACCTACCCAAGAGACCTAGATTTGGCGCAAATCTTGTTCAATTTGGAATCTAGTAATGTGTGATAAAAGGGTGGGACTGTTTTTACGTTCCCCCCACTCGGTGACCGTCTGATGCTTTATCGAACCAGTAGACTGAAAAACGGGGTGCGGATCGCTACCTGCGAAATGCCGCAAATGAAAAGTGTCAGCGTTGGCGTTTGGGTCGGAGTCGGCGGTCGACACGAACCTGAGCAGCTCTGCGGCATCTCTCATTTTCTGGAGCACCTTTTGTTCAAAGGAACTGAGACGAGGTCTGCTCGCAATCTCACGGAGGCGATCGAAGGATTGGGTGGATTTATCAATGCTTTCACCACCGAAGATCACACCTGTTTCTATGCGAAAGCGGCCGCACCGCACCTTCCGGTTCTAGCGGAAGTTCTGATCGACATGTTCCGGAATTCTCTATTTGCGGAGACTGAGATCGAGCGTGAACGAGACGTTATTCGCGAAGAAATTCTGATGTACCGGGATCAACCGGCCCAATTTTCGCAGGAGTTATTGAGCGAGGCGATTTGGCCTGCTCACGCCTTGGGTCGACCTTTGACTGGTTCGCTGGAGTCGATAGGGAGAATTCGACGACCGGAGTTGCTCGAATACGTACAGCGCAATTACAACGGCCGCAGCACGGTCGTTACGGTCGCCGGAAAGTGCCGGCATGACGATGTAGTCGAAATGTTCGGGAGCGGCTTGGAAGACCTGCCGATCGGCGCAGCCCCGGAGTTTGATCCCTGGAATGGTTCGAAAAGGAACAAACGCCTGATTGTAGCCACGGACGATACAGAACAGACCCATCTGGCGCTCGGCTATCATGCGATCAGTCGAACTGATGATCGACGGCATGCCTTGAAACTGCTCAGTGTCATTCTTGGCGAAAACATGAGTTCGCGATTGTTTCAACAACTGCGTGAGCGGTACGCTTTCTGTTATTCGATCAACAGCGGCACCTTGGTGTTGGAGGACTCCGGTCTGGTGAGCATCTGCGTCGGGCTTGAATCAGTCAAACTGCGGCGGGCGTTGCGGGCGATTAATCGGGAGCTGGAAAAGTTCCGGGAACGGCCGCCGACCAAAAAAGAGCTGCGGCAAGCGCAGGAGTACACATTGGGGCAGAATGAGCTCAGCCTTGAGAGTACGACCAATCAGATAATGTGGATGGGTGAATCGCTGATAGCCTACGATTACGTAATCGACCCGGAAGAGGTACAAACCAAGGTAAAGGGTGTTACTCCTGAGACAGTTCAATCCGTGGCTCGGCTGTGCTTTTGTCCTGAGCGTATGGGAATCGCGGTGGTAGGCGCGGTGAAAGAAGATAACGTCCAACGCTGGTTGTCGGAAAACGAGATGTGAGGACGGTAGGGACGCCCACTTGATGGCCAGGCCGAACCGGATTAGCGTCGGGTTTCTTCTGATTTCATGAATGTCGAAGTAGAACAGTTACCCAATTGCCTGGCGTCTATCCACGTGGAACTCCCACCGGAGCGGGTCAAGCAGGAGTGGAGCGAAATAGTGAAAGGATTCCGCCAGGCGGCGCGCATCCCCGGGTTTCGACCCGGTAAGGCGCCTCAAAGTGTAGTGGAGGCCAAATACCGGAAAGAAATTCAGGAAGAGCTCACCCGTAAGCTCGTCCAGGAGACGACCAGAGAAGCGATCAAGGAAAAAGGACTGAAGGTCTTGTCGGTGTCTAATGTTGACGATGTTGAGTTTACGCCGGAACGCAGCATGCGTTTTACCGCCACCCTGATAACCACTCCTGAGTTCGAGTTGCCGGAATACAAGCGTATCCAGGTCAAAGCGCAGAGCACCGAGGTTACCGAGGAAGAAGTGGACTCTGCATTGGATCGGCTCCGGGAACGTCACGCGACATTTAGCGAACTGGAGGGTCAGTCGCTGGAAATCGGCAGCTTTGCCGTGATTGACTTTACGACCGCGGTAGACGGACAGCCTTTATTGGAAGCGTTTCCGGATGCGCCGAAAATGTTGAGTGGTAATAGCGACTTCTGGATCCGGGCCGAGGACGACATTTTATTGCCAGGATTTGGACCATCTTTGGTTGGGATGCAGATTGGCGAGATTCGCGAATTTGATCTGCCGGTTCCAGATAAGTTTCCGACGGCCAGTTTAGCAGGGAAATTGATTCATTTCCGAGTCACTTTGAAAGCGCTGAAAAGGATGGATCTGCCGGAGTTAAATGATGAGTTTGCTACTCAGGTGGGCGAAGGTTTAACGGTCGGGAAATTGCGCGATTTGGTACGAGCAAGGTTGCAGGAGGAGCGCGCGAAGGCGGTAAATGCGGAAAAACGAACTCAAATCGTCGACTATCTGGTGAAGAACGTTGAGTGCGAATTGCCGCAAACTTATGTCAGAGACGAAACGCGGCGGATCATGTCCGAGATCGTCGAACACAATCAACAACGGGGGATAAGTGAGGAATTGTTGCGGGAGAGCGGAAAGGAGATCGTCGATACGGCGTCGCGCAGCGCCAAGGACCGGCTCAAGGCAAGCTTTATTTTGACCCGAATCGGCGAAAAGGAGAAGATTGAGGTTAGTCCGAATGATCTAAAACAGCGAGTGGCAGAACTTGCGACCCAGTACCGTATGACTTTTGAAAAGGCGATGTCTGAACTCGACCGGAAGGGCGCGATTCCGCAGATCTATGAAGAGATCCAGATCGGCAAGGTCCTTGATTTCCTGACCTCGAATGCTACCGTCGACCACAGCTCGGAAACCTCCTAGGAAGCTGCTTTAGAAGACCAAGCGAATGTCCAACATCGTTTACACTCCGCACAGCAACTATTACCCTCCAACAGTTATCGAACGGGACGGAAATCAGGAAAGAGGGTACGATATTTATAGCCGATTGCTCAAAGATCGCATCGTTTTCATCGGCACTCCGATCGATGATTTCGTAGCAAACAGCGTCGTTGCGCAACTGCTGTTTCTGCAGATGCAGGATCCCAAGCGTGATATCAACCTTTACATCAATTCCCCCGGTGGCTCGGTTACCGCCGGTCTCGCGATTTACGATACGATGCAGTTTGTGACCTGCGATGTTGCCACCTACTGTATGGGTATCGCGGCGAGCATGGGAGCCGTTTTGCTTGCAGCCGGCACCCAAGGAAAGCGCTACGCTTTGCCGAACTCGGATATCATGATTCACCAGGTTTCCGGCGGAGCTCAAGGTACGGCCAGCGATGTGGAGCGAACGGTTGAGTGGATGTTCAAGATTAAGCGCCGGCTGATCCACATCCTCTCGGCTCACACCGGCAAATCAGACGAACAGGTGCAGATTGATTCCGATCGAGATTACTGGATGTCCGCGGATGAGGCGAAGGCTTACGGGTTAGTCGACGAGGTTGTGAAATCTCGCAAAGATGTTCGCGCGGATCTGCTTCCACAGAACACCGGGAGTGTGGTACCTTCCTGAGGTCGTGAAATTCAGTTGCTGACGTAAGATGGCTCGGGCTTCCAATCTCACCATGTGCTCTTTCTGTGGCAAAAGCCACGCGGAGGTGCGCAAGCTTATTGCCGGCCCTGGCGTCTATATTTGCGACAATTGTATCAATGTCTGTAAGGGTATCCTCGACAAAGAGCTCAATGAAGACGCCCGTCGCCAAACGACGACGCTCCGCGTGCCGAAGCCGGCGGAAATCCGGCGGCAACTCGATCAGTACGTTATTGGTCAGGACGGAGCCAAAAAGGTGCTTTCGGTAGCGGTACATAACCACTACAAACGCATTTTAAATTCTGGTGGGGGGAAGGATTTGGCGCTTGATCCTTATGCCGACGTGGAAATTGAGAAGAGCAATATTCTCCTTATCGGACCGACCGGTTGCGGGAAAACGCTATTGGCGCGCACGCTGGCTCGCATCCTCGATGTACCATTTTGCATCGCTGATGCTACGACGCTGACAGAGGCTGGTTACGTCGGAGAGGATGTCGAAAACATCATTTTGCGGCTGCTGCAGAACGCTGACTACGATGTGAAGCGGGCCGAGATCGGAATCGTTTATATTGACGAGATCGACAAGATCGGCCGCAAAACGGATAATGTCAGTATCACGCGCGACGTCTCGGGCGAAGGCGTACAGCAGGCTTTGCTTAAGATTCTTGAAGGCAGTAGTTGCAATGTACCTCCTCAGGGCGGCCGCAAACACCCGCATCAAGAATATATCCAGGTAAATACCGAGAAGATTCTGTTTATCTGCGGAGGCGCTTTCGTTGGTCTCGATCGCATTATCAATCGGCGGTTAGGTAATCGAGTTCTCGGATTGCAGGCCGCCATGTCCAGTACGTCCACCGTGCAAATGCAGGAGGTGCTGCGATATACTGAACCGGAAGATCTCCTCTCGTTCGGCATGATCCCCGAGTTTATCGGGCGACTACCGGTGGTCTCTGCATTGGACGCTTTGACCGAGGACGAGCTGATGCTGATTTTGACCGACACGCGGAACGCGATGGTCAAGCAATATACCAAGTTATTGGCAATGGAGGGAGCCAATCTGGTCGTAACGAAAGATGCGCTACGAGCCATGGCGCAACAGGCGGCCACCAAAGGGACCGGGGCTCGGGCTCTTCGCTCAATGTTTGAGAAGATAATGCTTGATGTGATGTACGACGTTCCCAGTCGCGAAGATGTTGCAGACGTCGTCATCAATCGTGCGGTGGTAGAAGGCAAGCGCGCACCTTTGATTCGTCGCAAACAAGATAAAGATGCGGCGTGAGTTTCGGGCCTGCTGAACCTAGTGCACCAAGTCTGAGGCTCGTGCAGCAGCCCTTCGGGTTGGGTTGGCGCACTAAGGCTTGGGCAGCATTCGAATTTCTTTTCCCCACCTTGTCCGCTCGCAACTGATAGATTAGTCTCGAGTGAACCGCCTTCCCGGCAGTTCAAACGTCAGTAGTTCGTTGGTTTGAACGCAAATGGCCCAGTTCGAGTATACCCGACGGTGGATCGCGATCGCTTGCTGCGTTGCCCTCTTTTGCAGCTGTCAAAAGGCTCCGAAGGATAGCGACGAAGAACTCATTCACGGGTTAGTCGGAACTTGGGTTACCGATGAATCAGGAGGTAATTACCGCTTTTACGGAGAGAACAGTTTCCATCGCGACGGCATGCATTCAGCCGACGAAGTGATGCACGCCGATGGCGGTACGACAAAGTGGAGCTTCTCCGGTATGTGGGACGTGCGCGGCGGAAAGTTGCTCGCATCCGGTGAAGTTTCCCGAAGCGATTCGGCCGCAGTTGAAACTTACCAGGTCGAGGAAAAAATTGAGAGTCTGACCAGCGACGAACTAGTGCTCGTGAGCGCGAATGGGACCCGGTTGGTCCGACATCGCAAGAGATGACCGGGCTAACGTTATCCCGAATGGCGAGGATCATTCCGATGGTACTGCTGCTTTCTTGGCCCCTCTTGTGAACCGCGCAAACCAGACAGTTTGGGCGACAAAAGCAGTGGGGAACTCGCTAGCTTCGGTCGGGACGTGTGGTAGGATGCTGGCGGAATTATGCGCAAGTTTTCGTTGGTGGCTTTGGCGCTACTAGTCTGTTTTAATTTAGCGGTCGGTTACAAAGTCCTGACGAGCAGCGCATCCGCTGAATCGAGCGAGACCGAGTACAGCAATCTATCCATCTTTACGCGTGCTCTTCAGCTGGTCCGCCAAGACTACGTCGACGAGAACAAGGTCGCGCTCAAAGACCTCACTTACTCGGCCCTTCGCGGAATGCTTAACAGCTTGGATCCGCACAGTCAATTCATGGAGCCGACGGACTTCCGGGACATGCAGGATGACACCCGCAGCGAATTTGGCGGTCTAGGGATCATTGTTTCGACCAAAGATGGAATTATTACCGTCGTTACTCCAATGGAAGATACTCCTGGGTTCCGGGCGGGAATCATGCCGGGAGATGAAATCTTGCGGATCAACGGAAAGGTGACCGATCGGATGAGCCTGCAAGACGCTCTCAACCAGCTCCGAGGCGAGCCGGGCCAGCGCGTGACGCTCACAATTTATCGCCCGCCGTCCAAAGAGACGAAGGAATTCAACCTTCAACGTGAAATCATCAAGGTCGCGAGCGTAAAGGATTCGAAAATACTGGATGCAACGGCCACCGGGAAGTTCAGGATCGGATATCTCCGAATCACTCAATTTAATGAGCCGACTGCGCAAGAGCTGCGGCAACGATTGGACGAACTCCAGGCGAAGGGCATGCAAGCTCTGATTGTCGATCTCCGAAATAACCCGGGAGGATTGCTCAACAGTGCGGTCGACGTCTGCGCCAATTTTGTTCCTCCCAAGACAATGGTGGTTTACACGGAAGGTCGCGGAGGGTCGCAACACCGCGAGTATCTCACCGATCGCAATGCTAAGCCGGTCGCAAATTTTGGGCAGCGCGAGCGGTGCGGAAATCGTTGCCGGGGCGCTGAAGGATCTCAACCGAGCTATCGTCGTGGGAGACACTACGTTCGGCAAAGGCTCTGTTCAGACGGTGATCCAGCTGCCGGACGGTTCCGGTTTGCGCCTGACTACTGCTAAATATTACACGCCGAGTCGACAAGTAATCCATCAAAACGGTGTCACTCCAAATATCAAGGCTTCGCTCACACCGGATCAGGAGAAAGCGCTGGTTTTGCGGCGTCGTGATGGTCCGTTGACCGGGGACGAACAGAAACTGGCGAACGAGCAGCGAGATGCGCAACTCGACCGCGCAATCGACGCCTTGAAGAGCGTAATGATCTACACTCAGAACGCCGGTAATACAGAGCAGGGACATTGATTAAGAAACGCGAAATGCGGAACGCGGAAACAAGGTATGCAATCTGGAATTCGAGGGACGTAATCGGGTGGACGGGCCGCTGGTTCTGGCGATAGAGACTTCATGTGACGAAACCGCAGTAGCGCTACTACGGAATCGGAATCGACTCCTGGTTTCGAAGATAGCGAGCCAAAGCGCGATCCACGATCGTTACGGCGGTGTCGTCCCGGAGGTCGCGTCGCGCAATCATCTGGTTAAGCTACCGTCGCTAGTGGAGACCGCTTTGGCCGAAGGGCAAGTTCGATTAACCGATGTCGATTGTGTCGCAGCTACCCGCGGACCGGGGTTGCTCACTTCTTTACTGGTTGGGTATGCGGCAGCCAAAGGAATCGCGATCGGGCTGCGAAAGCCATTTATCGGGGTCAATCATCTAGAAGCGCATCTGCTTTCGCCGTTTTTCAACGATCCAGGCGGGCCGCAGCCATCCGTGGGCCTGATCGTCAGCGGTGGTCACACTCAGCTGGTTGCCATGGAGGCGGTGGGCCAATACCGGATATTAGGTTCCACCCTTGATGACGCAGCCGGTGAGGCGTTCGACAAGGTGGCGAAGCTGTTGGGTCTCCCATACCCAGGCGGACCAAGTATCGAGCGCTGCGCCCAACACGGCAATTCCGCCCGTTTTGATCTTCCTCGCAGCATGCTGGGAAGCGGCGATTTCAATTTCAGTTTCAGCGGCCTGAAGACCGCGGTTCGCTATCTGTTGCCCAAGTTATCTGGGGATTACCAAGCCGACTTGTGTGCTTCCTTCCAGGAAGCGGTGGTCCAAGTCTTGGTCCGGAAAACGATTGCAGCCGCTAAATCGGTTGCCGTCCAAACCGTGACCGTGAGCGGTGGAGTGAGCGGTAATTTGCGGCTACGTCAGGAGATGGAGCGTGCGGCGATAGCTGCCGGGATTAATCTACGTTTGGCCGCTCCGGCATTAACGACCGACAATGCCGCGATGATCGCGTTTGTAGCAGGAGAACGTTTCCGATCTGGATCATTCACCGCTTGGACCCAAGACGCAGACCCGAATTTGAAGTTGGTCTAAGGCAGCGCGGGCGTGTCCGCCTTCACAAACTTTCGCACCATGATCTTGCCAATTCGAGCAAAGACTGTCAGGCCGCCAGGCCATCTTGAACCGCACCTTCGGCGCTGCTAAAGGAGAGACGTGACACTTTTGTTGATCGACGGACACTATTATGTCTATCGCTCGTTTCATGCGATCCAGACCTTGAACAACTCCCGAGGCGAACCGACGAACGCCATTTACGGATTTGTAAAAACGGTCCGCAAGATGATCAAAGATTTGCGGCCCGATCTCGCTGCGGTTTTCTGGGACGAAGGAATGCCGGAAAGAAGAGTTCAATTGCAGCCGGCTTACAAGCAGCAGCGCGAAGCCATGCCGGAAAAAATGATCCCGCAATTAGACTTCATTCGTTCCTTTGTAGGACCGATGGGAATTAAGTCCGTAGCGCTGCCCAATACGGAAGCAGATGATCTAATGGGGTGTTATGTCCTGGCGGCGGCGCAGGATCAGCACGACGTCATTTTGTCGACGAACGATAAAGACCTTTTCCAACTGGTCAGCGACAAAGTCAAAGTCTACTCAACCAATAAGACGGACCTGAAGCACCCGAAGGACTCGCATGCGCTTCTCGGCGTTGAAGAGGTGACCGAAAAATGGGGAGTGCCCCCAGCCGGGATCGGCGAGATATTAGCCCTGACCGGAGACTCGGTCGACAATATTCCAGGAGTTGACGGTATTGGCTCGAAGACGGCTTCGGCTCTTATTCGGCAATTCGGCACTATCCAGAACTTGCTGGACAATCTGAAAGACGTATCCAGCGAAAAGCTGAGGAAACGGTTGGAGGAAAGCCGGACACAGATTTTGCAAAATCGCGAGATGGTCAAGCTTGATCTGGACCACGCATTGCCGGTGCCAATCGCGGATCTCAAGATCCAACCGATATACGATGAATATCTCAAAGGACTCGAGCAGTGCGAATTCAAATCGTTGCTTGATGAAATTCGCGCAGAAGCGGCCAACGCTGCGCGCAGCCAGGGAGAATTGTTCTTTTCCTGATTTAGCTCGCGCATGATTTAGGCTAAGGCTCTAGCGAAATGCCAAATCATCAAATGGATGAAAACTCCTTGAATGATTCGTAGGCCTGCTGGTAGTGAAGCCAAAAGATAACAAATCGCGGGCGAGCGTAGGCGTCCTGCTCGGTGCAATTGCTTTCGTGATAGGAGCAATTTTGACCTGGGTCATTCTCACACAATTGTCCGGGCGCTTTCCAGCCTCTCCGTCGAGAGAAAAAGACGTTCTTCCGGATGTCTCCATGCTCGCTCCGAGCCAAAGCGCGGTGATTCTGGGCAACTGGTATTTCGATCATCATGAGTGGGCCAAGGCGACCGAACAGTATCGAAAAGCGATCAGTCTTGGGTTGGACAATGCCGACATTCGTTCCGATCTCGGTAGTGCGCTCCGCTTCAACAACCAACTGGAAGCGGCGGCGGCTGAGTACGAAACCGCGCAACGCGAGAACCCAGAGCACGAAAATAGTTTGTTCAACCTGGCAACCCTTTATCTCCAATCCTTAAATCAGCCCGATCGTGCCGTCGCGGTTCTGGAACAATTCAAAGCCAGGTTTCCCCGCAGCGGAGCGATTCCGCGTGTAGACGAGCTTCTCGAAGAGGCAAGGAAGAAGGGAGCGGCGGTGTCGCCCACGTCGGGTAACGGCTGAGTACCGGATCAGAATGCAGAATCTCGAATCCAGAAGGTAAGATCTAGGATTTAGAAGCCAGCGTGGATACTCCTCTGGCAGTTAGGACAAAGCAGTCCGGTAAGCGTTGTGCGCCAACATAGCTAAACGGCGTACTGTGAGCCGCCGCCTTCATCTGGCTTACACGCTTGGCTCACACATCCTCTCGCTGTCGCTCGACGATGTGCCGCCGTCGCTGCGCTATGGCGCGCCCTAGCCATGCAGTCAAAGAAAATCACCAGACCAGCCGCGACGCAGGCTTGGCGGAGTCGGGTTTCGCCCTACCTTTCCGCCTGTATCGCCCTACCTTTTCTGCGTGTTTCGCCCTGTCGGGGCGTGCTACAATCGTCCTTCCCGTTTCTAAAGCCACCGTCTCCAGAATGGGTACCAGGAGGGCGTGTTTCCATCCGCATCGACCGGATGGATTCGTCTCTTGCGATAGCCTTTTTCGCAATGTTTGACGATCGCCGTGAATTTGGGCAGCGACATCAATTCGAACGGTTTAATCAGATATTCCTCTTCGCGGGTACGAGTTGTACTGTGGCTACCACGGCCGCGAGTGTAGGATCGTTTCCAGATCATTCGTTTTCCGATGAAATCAGCGGAGCTTTCCGCACACGCCCGGTCGGCGGCCTTGAAAATGATACGGTTTCGTAAATTAAGAATAGTGACTTCCGCTTTTTCCTTCGATCCGAGGGCCGGCAGAAATGAAAGTTTCGATTGCGCCGCAAGCACTGTGGTCGTCTGCGCCTGGCGAATAACATCGACATTGCCGTCTGATTCAGTAATGAAACGTTGAGCTTCGTCTTGCCAGCAAACCAAGAGGTTATCGTCTTCGAATTTCCGGCTTCCAGGTGGCCGTGGATCGAACCGGCGCAAAGCGTGAGTATAAAAAAGGAGTTTGAGAATCGTGGTGATATAGCGGCGTTCCGTCTGATATTTCTGGGGCAAGGAGACGCAGATGATGGCGCCTTCATCCAAAGCCGCAAATTCAAAACTATTCTCCTCCGCACCGAATACTTCGCTAATCTCAGGATTGGTGAAGTAATTAAGATAATTGTAGATCGTCGAAATCACGCCCCCGAGCTGTTCCGCCGGTTGATGCAAAAACCCGTTCAGGAAATGATCGTAACATTCGCGAGCGTCCGGATTACCTGCATTCTTTAGCGGTTCCAGTTGTTGAAGCATCGCCCTGAGCACCGGTTGATACTGCAGCATTTCCAGGAGGTGGTGCATTGTTGGCACCAGCCCGAGCAGCCGAAAAAATTGGATTCCTCGTCCGATATTCGCGTGGGCCTGGGTTTTGAAAAAACCCTTATCTTCGGTGCCAGAGGTCAGAGATGAGGCGGTATCAACAATGACGGTTGCATAAGTCGACCATGGTATCGTTTCATCGGAGAGGAGATTAAAGCGGGTCGGCGGGGTCCAATCTTCAGATACGCGATCCGGTCTGGTTTGCAGAAGTAACAGATCCTGTTCGCGTCCGTATCTCTTAGCCATCTTCACCAGCGTTTCGTGATAAATTCCCTTCTCATCACAACAGAGACCTCCCCAGTCTGGCTCATTCCGAAAGACGCTGTGGAGCAGAGCATTGATGGCAAACGTTTTTCCA
>WNFL01198953.1_pt3 | contig 11257 bp, 12 predicted proteins | sample 5400361 | NCBI WGS metagenome assembly WNFL01 (sample SAMN13153351, study PRJNA577476) | soil metagenome | isolation source: 40 cm soil on Douglas fir-dominated hillslope | place: USA:California | collected 2013-09-17 | reverse complement strand
CAGTCGCCTATGCCGCAACCGAGATGGTGGTCAAGGCGACCGGGATGCCAGGCGCCGCGCGCCGCTTCACCGGCTCGTACGAGGCCGGATCGTTTCAGCCCGAGCTGATGCCGGTGAGCTCATGGATGTTCGACCTCGTTCCGCGGATCGACCAGGCGGCGTGGCGGCTGCGCGCGGGCGGCCGCGAGTGGACGTATGACGAAGTCGTCGCCTTCGACGACCGGTTGACCGCGACGCTGGACTGCACGGGCGGCTTCTTCTCGACCCAGGAGTGGGCGGGGGCGCGGCTGGATCGCCTGATCGGAAAAGCCGGCGGCTCGTCGATTCGTGTCGTGTCGGCGACCGGATACGACCGGCGCTTTCCGATCGCCCGGGCTCGCTCGTTGCTGCTCGCGACTCGCGCGGGCGGCTCCGCGTTGGATCCAGGGCACGGATTCCCGGCGCGCCTGATCGTGCCTGACGGGCGGGGCTTTCATTGGGTCAAATGGGTGACCTCGATCGAGGTCGACGACATGCCCCACTGGTGGCAGTCGCCGTTCCCGCTTCAGTGAGGGCGAAGCAGCTGGCTGATCGATAACTGGGCGCCTTGCGGATCCGCGATGACCGCGCTCCTGAACCCGGCCGCATCATGCGGCGGCACGATGACCTTCCCGCCGAGCTGTGCGGCGCGAGCCGTGCTCGCATCCGCGTCGGCGATCCAGAAGTCGACGCTCCAGTGGGGCTGTGCCGCACCGTTGGGCGCCATCACTCCCACCACGTCGCGAGGCACCGGCTGCTCGGCCTCGCCACCGACGTACCCCGGAAGGCGCCAGAGCGTGACCGGCCCGAACGAGTCAGGCTGCCAGCCGAACACCCCCGTATAGAAGTCGATCGCCCTGCCTGGGTCGGCGGTGTGAAGCGTGCTCATCGCCCACGCGCTGGGCTCGTTGACGATCTGGGCGCCTTCGCGCGTGGCAGCCTCCCACGCGCAGAACGCTGCGCCCGATGAATCGGCCAGCACGACCACCCGCCCGGCCGGCCGGGCGTCGAACGGACCATCGAGGACGATGCCTCCGGCGCTCTGCGCCCTGGCGGCCGTCTCGTCGACGTTGTCCACTCGGACGTGTGTGATCCACGATGTCCCCGGAGTGTGCGCTGGTGAAGAACCGATGCCGGCGACATCGCGCCCGCGGAGCCGGGCCACGAAGTACTGACCCGGAGGATCGCCGGGCGTCAGCCCGGGGCCGGCGAACTCCCACCCGAAAAGTGGTCCGTAGAAATCGAGAGCGGCCTGCACGTCGGGCTGGAGCGTCTCGACCCAGCAGGGAACGCCGGACGGATATTGGTCGCGCTCACTCATTTTCATGACCTCCTGAGTTTAGTTGGGATATCCTAGCATTTAGTTGGGCAATCCTACTACAATTGGGACATGACGGATCGACGCAGCTATGGCGATCCATGCGGGATCGCGCGCGCTCTCGACCTGGTCGGCGAACGATGGGCGCTGCTCGTGGTCCGCGAGCTGGTGCTGGGACCCAAGCGCTTCACGGATTTGCGCGACGGCTTGCCAGGCCTTAGTCCCGACGTGCTCACGGAGCGGCTGCGTGACCTCGAGCAGGCGGGCATCGTGCGGCGACGAACCCTGGCTCCGCCCGCGGGATCTCGCGTCTACGAGCTGACCGGGTGGGGACGCGAGCTCGAGCCTGTCCTGGTCGCCCTCGGGCGATGGGGCAGCCGCGCGCCATTTCCACCCGGAGGTGCAGGCCTTGGTGTCGACGCATTCGTGGTGGCGCTCAAGACGTTGTTCGATCCGTCAGGCGCCGGCGGCCTCACGGCCAGCGTCTCGTTGCGCCTGGACGGTCAGGAGTTCCACGCGCGCGTGACCGGCAAACGGTTGGAGCTCGTGCGCGCGAGCGCGGATCGCCCTGACGCGATCATCGAGGGCGATACCCGAAGCCTGTCGGCGGTGCTGTGGCATGCGCGCTGCGGGTGACATCGCGATCGAGGGAAGCCGGCCCGTGGTCGAACGCTTCCTCAAGCTTTTCCCGCCGCCGAAGCCGGCCGCCGCTAGCTGAGCGAGGCCTCGATCACGTCGGCGGCTCTGAGGTCGCCGGGCTCCGCGCGATCGCGCAGGCGAGCCGCGACCCGCCGCTTCGTCTCCGCCGTGCCGGCCGGCCCGGTCTTGAACTTGATGTGGCTGCGGACGACGCGCAAACGCATGGTGGCGAGCCGGCGCAGGCGCGCCCCGTAGAACTCGCCCATCTTGACCGGCTCATAGGAAGCGCCTGGTTCGTACGCGGCCAGGAGCCTGCTGAGCGCTCCCGCAACGTCCACGGGATCGGTCGATGTCCGTTCGACGTCGCACTCGAAGGCGACAGCTCGGAAATGAAGGGTGGCGCGGCCGGCATCCTGGGCATCCACCCAGCTGTGAGGTGACCAGGCGAGAAAGTCCGACACGAAAAATGTGACGCGCGGGTTGGCGAGCACAGCGCTGAAAGTTGGATCGGCCTGGACGCAATGAAGCTCGATCAGGTCTCCGGTCTTGACGAAGGGCAGGATGCTCACCTGCGGGTAACCTTCGGCGGTGGAGGCGATCAGCGTCCCGTGGCGCATCTCGGCGACAAAGCGCTCGGCGGCTTCAACGTCCGGGGGATAGTTCGAGCTCGCAAACACGCATCAAGTCTGGCACCGCCGCCCTCCCGAGGCAGCCGATCGCGTCACGTGGCGATCGACCACCCTGAGGCGGTTTATCGGACGTAGTCGCTAGCGGCTCGCTGCGACCTTCGTGTCGTGGTGGATGACCTCGCCGTCGTGCCACTCAGGGTCTGCGGCGAGCAGCTCTCGCATCTGGTGGAAGCGCTTGGTCTGCTCGGGCGAATCCGCGAACTTCTTGTATGCGCTCTTGCTCTCGAAGATCGTGGTGACGAAGTGGACGTTTGGCTCGGCGTCGGACTTGAAGACGTAGGTCGCCACATGACCCTCTCGCGGCCCGTCCATTCCTTCCATCACCTGCATGACCTTCTCTTCTGCGTCGGGCTTGAGCTTCATCTTGGCTATGGTTCCGTACAAGGCAACCTCCTCGCCCATAGGGCGACCCCTAGCAGGGGATTGACGTCAGGCGGCACAGAGATCCTCGTCGGCCGCCAGTGGTTTGACTGTACGCGCGGTTGTGCACGCGTGCCTATGTCAGTGCAGCTTGCTTTCCAGGGCTCGGTTTGCCTCAGCCAGCTCGACATAGAGCCGGCGGGTACGCAGCAGGTTGCGCACTCGAAGGACCACCTCCTGGCGATCGAGCGGCTTGATCAGAAAGTCGTCGGCGCCCAGGAGAAGCGCGCTGTTCCTCGCTGTTCTGCCCGTGTCGCCCGTGAGCACGATCACCGGCAAGAAGCCGAGGCTCTCGCGAGCGCTGCGCAGACTCCTCAGGATTTCGAGACCGTCCGGCGGCGGCATGTGGAGGTCCAGGAGCATGAGGTCGGGCTCGAATTCGTTGAAGACGCGTTCGACCTGGTTCGACTGGGTCACGCCCTTGATCGCGCTTGCTTCATCGGCGAGAAACGCTTCGAGCATGTCGATGTTGTCCTGTGCGTCGTCGACGATCAAGATCCGGTGCCGGATGATCGATCCTCCGATGGTGTTCACGCGAGAACCATGACATCCGCGTGCAGGGCCTGTTCGACCTTCGCGAGCAGGACCGGTTCGGTGAACGGTTTCTCGAGGAGAAGAATGCCTTCCCCGAGAATCCCGCCCTCTCCCAACATGGGCTGCGCGTAGCCCGACATGTACAGAACGCGAATCTCCGGGTGCGATTCCGCGACTCGGCTTGCGAGCTCTGGGCCTTGCATGTGCGGCATCACGACATCGGTCACTAACAGGTCGATTTTCGCGGCGTAGCTCCTGACGCGGTGATCACGTGATAACCGTTCCTCGTGAGAATCATCTCGGTGATCTCGCGCAGGTCTGCAGCATCCTCAACCACCAGCAGTGTTGCTCGCTCGCGGGGTGTCGTGACTGTACCTGGGTCGCGAGTGGATGGGTCGTCAGGCGCCGCAACGAGCCTTGGTGCTTCGTCCGACACAGGTAGGAGCACGTGGGCGCGAGTTCCAACGCCGAGCTCGGAGTAGATCGACACGTCGCCGCCCGCCTGGTTGACGATCCCATACACCGTGGCCAGTCCAAGCCCGGTGCCCTGGCCCTTGGGCTTGGTCGTGAAGAATGGCTCGAACACGCGCTGCAACGTCGCGGCGTCCATCCCCGTCCCAGTGTCGGTTACACGGATCCTGACGTAGCGCCCGGGTTTCAGACCGGGCTGGCCGGCGGCGTACGCGTCATCGACATTGACGTTTTCGCAATCGATGATCACCTTACCGCCCAGGGGCATTGCATCTCGGGCATTGACGAGCAAGTTCGTCAAGACTTGTTCGAGCTGTCCGGGATCCATCAACGCGGGCCACAGGTCCTTGCCGGGGGATGTGATGAACTCGATGTGCTCTCCCAGCGTGCGACTCACGAGGGGCTCGAGCTCGGCGACCACTGCGTTCACGTCGATCGACTGAGGCCTGATCACCTCGCGGCGCGCGAAGGCAAGCAGCTGATGCGTCAGGCGCGCGGCGCTCTCGCCGGCACGCACTACGCGGTCCATGTCTTTGGCGGCGAGGAGAAGACCTGGGCTGGGCGACCCGTTTCCGGAAGCCAGGACCTTCTCCTTGGCGAAGAGCGCGAAGTTCACAATCACCCCGAGCAGGTTGTTGAAATCGTGCGCGACCCCTCCGGCGAGCTGACCGAGGCTCTCGAGGCGCTGAGATTGATTCAACTGGCGCTCGAGCTTCTCTCGCTGCGTCACGTCCTCGACCATCGAAACACGCGCCGGTCGGCCACCGTATAGAACCTCGTAGGTGGTGACGAGCACTCGCATCAGGGTGCCGTCTTTCCTGCGAACTGCGATCGGGCCGAACCTGACGTTGCTCGGACGAGCTTTGGCGGCTGCAACGTCGGCGACATCCTCGGCGTCGCGGGGTGCGTACAGGTCGGCGATGGACAGCTCGGTGAGTTCCTGTCGCGAATAGCCGAAGGCGTGCGCGGCCGCGTCGTTGGCCTCGAGAAACCTGCCATTCGGGTCGAACAGAACCGTCGGCAGGGGACTGCCTTCGACGAGGCGCAGATAGTTTTGCTGCGCACTCTCGCGTTCGGCCCATTCGTGCTTGAGCGAGGTGATGAGCCCATTGATGTCGTCACCCAGGTCGGCCACCTCGGCGGGCCCGCCGGTCGGCACCGGCGTGGGCGATTCCAGACCGCGTGAGGACCGGACCGATGCTCGCAGGCGCTCGATCGGCCGCACGACTCGGCGATAGACGACGGCGAGACCGAGGAGCACCGCGACGAGCCCGACAGCCACGATCTCGAACTGCTGATTCTGCAGACGGGCAGCGTCGGCGAGAGCGGACGCCTTGTCGGCCCCGACATACACCTTCCACCCCGCCCCGATGACGGCGGCCTCCCCGTACCACCTCGCCTTTCCGGTTACGTCGTTCCGATCCAGGTTGCCGCCCGCCTGCGCGAAGGGTGTGCCTCGAAGGCTAGCCCCGGTCCATGTGCCCGAGTCCACCGAGCGCGCGACGACGGCTGAGCCGTCATTGCTTGTGATCAGGAATTCGAGCTGATGCACACCGCTTCCGTACTCAGATAGGAGCTTGGGTCCGAGCGGTTTCAGGTCGACAAACCAGGCGAGCGAACCCAGTCCGGGTATCGGGTAGACATAAACGGCGACTTGATTGCCGTTGGCCGCGTCAGGTAGAGGTGCCACGACAACCGGCGCGGTGGCTTCCAGCCACGGTGCTCCCGCGTACGTCGCGGCATGAGCCTGCTTCAACGACGAACAGACAACGGAGCCGTCGAGCCGCACGATGTCGATGTGCCCGGTATCGAATGCGGCGATGGGCGCATAGCTGAGGTTGCATGCGGCCGGGTTGGCGAAGATCTGTCCAATGGTCGGGCTGGCGGCGGTCGGGGCGGATATCGCCCGGAAGGTTTCGAATCCGAGTGCGATCTGCCTGGCCGCTCTGTTGGCGGCGAAATTGGCGTCTGCCACGGCCGCCTGCTTAGCGTCCGCTGCGGACTGGATGTGCACGAACCCGCCCGCACCGACCGCAACCACGACCACAAGCACGGCGATCGCCGCGAAATCAGCTTGCAGCGGCCAGCTGCGCTTCGCCAGCAAATCCCCCTGAGCCCCCATGGTCTAGGTGTACCGGGGCCGCTCGCCAAAGTCGCCATGCGGCGGTATGGGCTCGGCTGCCCTGCAAACAGAGGGCGGATGAGTTGGTGGAGCCGAGGGGATTCGAACCCCTGACCTTCTGACTGCCAGTCAGACGCGCTCCCAACTGCGCCACGGCCCCACGAAACGCTCGGTCGAGTGTTGATGATACCGCCCGCCTTCCACCCCCTTCCACGATCTCGCGGTGGCTGTGCAGATGTGTTTCGCCAACTTCAACCGCACCACTTGCGTGGGGCGCCAGGTCGATCGACAAGACCGCGGCCACGAGGCCGCGGGGCCGCCTCGCCTAGGCCGATCGCCTCGGGCGCCACTTGCTGTTCGCGCGGCCGCGACTCCGATTGAATCGCGGAGCGCCGGTCGCCACACGCGACTGCATCGGCCGGCCTTCTCTGTAGATCCAGCTGCCCTCGTCGAGCAGCTGCTTGGTGTCGATCTCGCGGATGTCAGGCGCCCCCTGGCGGCTGAGCTTCACCCACGCCGGCTCGTCCTCGGGTGTGACGAACGTCAGCGCCCGCCCCAGCTCCCCCATCCGCGCCGTACGTCCGACGCGATGCGTCAGCCACTGCGCAGAATCAGGAAGCTCGAAGTTCACGACCAACCCGACGTTCACAACGTCGATGCCTCGAGCCGCCACGTTCGTCGCGACCAGGATCTGGCTTCGCCCTTCGCGAAACGCGTTCATCGCCCGATCGCGCGTCAGCTGCGAAAGGTCGCCCTGCAGCTCGACCGTGTTGTGGCCCAGCTGCCGCAGGCTGTGGTTGAGCTTCTTTACACCGTGCTTGGTGCGACCGAAGATGATCGCGCTGCCCTTGTGCCGGCGGAGCAGCCGAGAGAGCGTCTGAAGCTTGTTCTCGCGATCGACTCGGACCATCCCGTGCTCCAGTCGGTCGGCGTGGTCGGACTCGAGCCGCACCTGCACGGGTTCGTGCGTGTGCTTCGAGACCATCGTCGACACCCAGTTCGGCATGGTCGCGGACGCAAGCACCGTCTGCGGCTCATAGGTCAAACCCAGAATCTTTTCGACCGACGGCGCAAAGCCCGCGTCGAGCATTTCGTCCGCCTCATCGAGGACGAGGTACTGGATGCGCGACAGCGACAGCCTGCCCTGGCCCAGCAGATCGATGATGCGACCTGGAGTGCCGACGACCACGTCGACGCCGTGCTTGAGAGCGAGCCGCTGCGTCGCGTACCCGACGCCGCCGTACAGCACGGTGGTGCGGAGCTCCGGGGCGAGGGTGCGCAGCACCTTCTCGACCTGCAGGGCAAGTTCCCGCGTCGGCGTGACGATCAGCGCCCGAGGCCCGGCCCCGCCGCGCGGAAGCTTCTCGACCAGCGGGATGAGATAGGCGAGCGTCTTGCCGGAACCGGTCTGCGCCTCCATGACGACGTCGCGGCCGGCGAGCAAGGCCGGGATGGCCTCGGCCTGGACCTGGACGGGTTCCGTGATGCCCTGTTTCAACAGGGCGGCGAGCATGCGCGGGCTTACACCCGCTTCTGCGAACGATCCGAATGTGCGCGAGCTCACGCCCGCTTCTGCGACTACTGGCAACGTATTCTCCTGATCCCTCTCTGGGTTCGTATTTAAATCGCGACGATCAGGACACCGTTACCGTGACGGCGAGAGAGGACCCGAGCGGAGCGGGCCGGCACTGCCGGCCGAGGAGACCAGTCTACGACGTCGGCACGCCCGGCATGCTTGATTCGCGATGATCGAGATCAAATGAACGTCCTCGTTACCAGCGGCACGGGCGCGCCGGGACGCGACGTGGTGACCAGGCTGCGCGGGTCAGGACCTTCAGGAGCCCCGCCCAGTCACGGGTCAAAGCGCGCAAGCTGAACAAGCGCTTGGTCCCCCTTCCCCTCCGTTTCAACTTCAGCCGCCAGGTCGCCTCCGGCTGCCTCCTCGCACCCGACCACAAGGACGGCAAGACCACTTTCGAGCAGTACCTGGAGGAGAAGTACCCCGCGTGAGCAGACTCGTCGACCGCTACGGCCGGACCGGCGCGGCGGCCATCACCAGCGCCATCTGGTTTCTCCCCATGGCCGCCTGGGCGGGGTCGTCCGACCTCTCGCCCATCGACCAGACCGCCTACCCCAAGGTGGCGCTGGCGATCGGAATCGTCATGCTCGTTGTCTGGTTCGCCCTGCTCACTCGGATCGCCAAAGCGCCCGTCTCAAAGCGAACCCGCCGCCTCGACCTCGCTCAAATGTCGACGAAGGAGAAGCGCTGGACGCTGGCCCTGATCGCGTTCGGGGCCGGCCTGATCGCCTGGCTCAACGCCGCCGCCACCGTCGACTGGTCACCGCTCGGGCCGGCGCTCGCCTCGGGCAAGCCCGGGCCGATCCTTTTCGCCGTGGCCCTGGCCGTGCTGCTGGCCGCCATGCTGGTCGGGATCGCCGTCAGCTGGCGCAGGTCGACGCTCGCCTACCGCCAGAGGAAGGCCGAAGCCACCGCCTACCTGGAATAGTTGCGTGCGCACGCAAGTAGAAAGAGGTACAGATCACTTCTTTCCAGGAGGAAAAACCAATGCTCAAATACGAAATCGATCAGGCGCACACGCATCTGGGATTCACGGCCAAGCACCTTGCCGTGTCCACGGTACGTGGGCGGTTCAACAAGTTCGAGGGCGAGTTCGAGAGCCCGGACGACGACTACACCAAGGCCCGCGGCGAGGTCAAGATCGAGGTGACGAGCCTCGAGTCGCGCAGCGACCAGCGTGACACCCACCTTCGCAGCGCCGACTTCTTCGACGCCGAGAAGTACCCCTATATGACCTTCAAGCTCACCGGCATCGAGCCAGTCGACGAGGAGAACTTCCGCGTCAAGGGGGAGCTGACGATCAAGGAGACCACGAGGCCGGTCGTGCTCGATGCGACCATCGAGGGCCGTCTGCCGGACCCGTTCGGCGGCAAGGAGCGCGTCGGCATCAGCGCCCGCGGCCAGATCAACCGCATGGACTGGGGCCTGAACTGGGATGGAGTCGCGGGCACCGTGCCGTTCGCGAGCCACACCATCAAGCTCGAGGTCGACGCCGAGATCGTGGTCAAAGTCGGAGAGCTGGCGCAAGCCTCCTAACCCCGCAAGGACGAGGGGCGGCTGAAATGGTCGCCCCTCGTCCTTCTATATGTGTGGACCAATGAATAGGATTACCCCCGTGGCCAAACTCTCCAGCACCAAGGCCGTCGAGCTCTGGGAAGGCATCTCGCGCGTTCACTCGTCGATGACGGCCGCCATCGAAAAGGAAATGCTCCCGGCGACAGGGATTCCGCTCGGCTGGTACGAGGTCCTCGCCCACCTCAGCCGCGCGCCCAACGCGATGCTCCGCTTTCAGGACCTCGCGCGAATCGAAGGCATCACGGACAGCGGCGCCTCGCGCCGTCTGAACCAGATGTTGAAGGCCGGGCTCATCGACCGGCACTCGTGCCCGACCGACCGCCGCGGCGTCTACGCCCACCTCACCGAAAAGGGACGCGAGGCCTACGAGAAGTCACACGCGGTCTTTTTGCGCAGCCTCGACCGCAACCTGAGCGCGCTCCTAAAACCCGGCGACGCGGACGCCGTCAACGCTGCGCTCGAGCGGATGACGCCCGGGAAGAGCTAGCCCGCCTCCGCCTTCCTCGCAAGGTTCGCGAGCAACGTGCCGAACTCTTTCGAAACCTGCGGGCCCAGCATGCCCCCCATGATCGGCCCCAACGGCCCCTTGACCTCGACCATCTGGCTGATCTTCGTCTTGCCACCCGGGTTTTCGACCCGGCAGTTGAACCGGAAGCGCGTGCCGGGCACCACGCTCGTCTCGAGCGCGAAGAACCGCCCAGGCTGAACCTCGGCCAGCTTCATCTTGTGATGCTGGCCCGCCCTGGTGTTCATGATCCCTTCGCTTCCCTGCACGAACCCGCCCGTCCAATCCATGGTCGAGACGTTCGGATTCCAGTCGCCCCACGTGGACATGTCGGACCAGATCTTCCAGACCCGCTCAGGCGAAGCGGTCGTGTCTACCGATGTTCCGTATTCGGCCATCTTCTCGACATTTATAGTCGGTTGGGTGGCCAGCCGTCCAATCGGCTATGGGATCGACTTCGGCACCAGCAACAGCGCGGTCGCCATCGCATACGCCGACCGGGTCGAAGTCGTGCCGCTCGGCGCAGCCAGGACGCTCCCGTGACCAGGCCGTCAGGACGTTCCTCAAGTCCGGACACGAGAAGACGGACTGCTGGAAATGCCCGCTCGCGCCGTACGGATGGGACACCGACTGCCGCCAGTACCGAAAAGGCGGCGGCTGCAGCGACGCGCGACTGCTGTCAGGCGTGAAGCACGAGCTGGCGAAGCTCGGCTTCGTCGGCACCAACAGCTGGGCGACCGATTTCAGCGTCGGGGCCCTGGTCAGCGTCGTGTTGAAGCGCCTGAAACAAGAGGCCGACTCCGCGGCGGGAGACGACGGGACGGCCGTTGTGCTCGGCCACCCCGTGGTCTTCGCGGGCGCCGATCCGAAGGATCGCCAGGCCTCCGACAGAGAAGCTTTTCGCAGGCTGGAGGAGGCCGCACGCAACGCGGGCTTCACAGAGGTGGCGTTTCTTCCTGAGCCGACCGCCGCGGTCATCGGCGAATCCAGGCATCGCGGGGTCGAGATCGCCGTCGACTTCGGCGGCGGCACCTTTGACGTCGCCGTGATGGATTCGCGCGATGGAGAACCGCGCATCGCCGGCATGTCCGGCGTTGCGGTGGGCGGCGAGATCCTCGACGGGGTCCTCTTCGAGACCAGCGTCGGGCCCGCCCTCGGGCTCGACGTGCTGCCGAGCTGGCTCTTCAACGAGCTGCGCACGTCCAGCTCGGTCCGTCTGCTCATGGCCGACCCCGGCATCCCGTCGATCCTCAGCCGCATCGGCGGCACGGAAGCCGGCCTCGTCCACGCTCTCCTATACGACGGGCACGCCTACGACTTCTACAAAACGATCGAGTCTGCCAAGATCGCGCTCTCGAGCTCAGATGTGGCCGACCTTCGCTTCCCT
>WNFL01370182.1_pt1 | contig 11258 bp, 14 predicted proteins | sample 5400361 | NCBI WGS metagenome assembly WNFL01 (sample SAMN13153351, study PRJNA577476) | soil metagenome | isolation source: 40 cm soil on Douglas fir-dominated hillslope | place: USA:California | collected 2013-09-17 | reverse complement strand
CGCTGTCGTTCCACGAGCATGCGGTCCTGCTCCGTGAGCGCCTGGCGCATGCGCGCGATGAACTTGCTGCCGGGCTCGTCCGCCGCGCGCACGGAGATCAATTCGCGGATCCGCTCCAGCTGCAGGCCGAGTTCCTGCAGGTCGCGGATCATGTTGACACGATTGACATCCGTGCTGCGGTAGTAGCGGAAGCCGCCCTGGCTGCGGTGGGTCGGACTCAACAATCCGAGCTCCTCGTAGTAGCGCAAGGTGCGCAGATTCGTGCCAGCCAGTCGCGCGAAGTCGCCGATCTTGAGCAGTTCCGGATGGGCGGGCATGGTGGGCTCCGAGATGAAGATTGGATCGGCGGATGGACAGGGCCGGGCAAGCCAATCTTACCCTTTCGTGAGACAGGCGAGGGGCCCAGGGCAAGGCGAGGGCAATGCGTCCGCCGATTCCCTACACTGGACCGAATCTTGGAATCCGACCTCGAGATCGCGCGTGCAGTCTCCCTGCGCCCCCTCCCCGAGATCTGCGCCCGATTCGGAATCCCGGCCGAGGCCCTGATTCCGTACGGTCACACCCGCGCCAAGCTGCGCCTCGACGCCCGGCCGGCCAGCCCGCGCAACGAGCGCGCCCGCTACGTGCTGGTGACCGCGATCACGCCCACGCCGGCCGGCGAGGGCAAGACCGTGCACACGATCGGCCTGTCGCTGGCGCTGAACCGCATCGGCCAGAAGGCGGTCTGCACGATCCGCCAGCCCTCGATGGGGCCGGTCTTCGGCATCAAGGGCGGCGCCGCGGGCGGGGGCAAGAGCCAGGTGGTCCCGATGCGGCGGCGATCGACACCTCGATCCTGCTCGACAACCCGCTCGAGATCGTGCCCGAGAGCGTGCGCTGGAGGCGCGTCGTCGACGTCAACGACCGCGCGCTGCGCGAGATCGAGATCGGACTGGGCGGCACGCAGAACGGCGTGCCGCGCAAGACCGGCTTCGACATCACGCCCGCCTCGGAGGTGATGGCGATCCTGGGGCTCGCCAAGGACCTGCCCGACCTGCGCACCCGTCTCGCGCGGATCGTCGTGGGCGAGCGCGCCGACGGCAGCGAGGTCACGGCCGGCGACCTCGAGTGCGCCGGCGCGATGGCCGCGCTGCTCGGCGAGGCGATCCACCCCACGCTGATGCAGACCACCGAGGGCACGCTCGCTTTCGTGCACACCGGCCCGTTCGCGAACATCGCACACGGCAACTCCTCGATCATCGCCGATCAGGTCGCGGCGCGCTTCTTCGACTACGTCGTGACCGAGGCCGGCTTCGCGGCCGACATGGGCGCGGAGAAGTTCTTCGACATCAAGTGCCGCACCTCGGGCCTTTCGCCGGACTGCGCCGTCGTGGTCGCGACCGTGCGCGCGCTCAAGGTGCACTCGGGACGCTTCCAGGTGGCCCAGGGCAAGCCGCTGCCGCCCGAGCTCGAGCAGGAGAACCTCGATGCCCTCGCCGAGGGCTGCTCCAACCTCGAGGCGCAGATCGCCAACGTGCGCGCCTTCGGCGTGCCGGTGATCGTGGCGGTCAACCGCTTCGGGAGCGACACGGAAGCCGAGCTGGCGCTCGTGCGCGAGCGCGCGCTCGAGGCGGGCGCGCTCGCGGCCTGCACCAGCGAGCTCTTCGGGCGCGGCGGCGAGGGCGGCCGCGAGCTGGCCGAGGCCGTCCACCGCACGGCGCACTCCGCCAAGGCGCGCTTCAAGCCGCTCTACGAGCTGGGCGACAGCCTGGCTTCCAAGGTCGAGTGCCTGGCGACCCGCATCTACGGCGCGGACGGCGTCGACTTCTCCGAACGCGCGCAGGCCGACCTCGCGCGCCTGGAGAAGGCCGGCCACGGCAAGTTGCCGATCTGCGTCGCCAAGTCGCAGTACAGCCTCTCGCACGACGCGACCAAGAAGGGCCGCCCGCGCGGCTACCGCTTCCCGGTGCGCGAGCTGCGCCTCTCGGCCGGCGCGGGCTTCGTCGTCGTGCTGGCGGGCGACATCATGACCATGCCCGGCCTGGGCCGGAACCCAGGCTACAAGCGCGTGGACCTCGACGCGCAGGGCCGCGTCAAGGGACTCTTCTAGGGGTCACTAGAAGATCCGGCCCGCGCGGCGCATAGAGAGCGCCCTCCCTGGACAAGGAACCCACCCCCATGTTCTTCGATCCGCTCTACTTCCTGCTCATCGCCCCGGCGATGCTGATCGCCCTCTGGGCCTCCGCGCGCGTCCAGAGCACGTTCGCGAAGTACTCGCAAGTCGGCGTGCGCACCGGCATGACCGGCGCGGACGCCGCGCGCGCGGTCGCGCAGGCGGGGGGCGTCACGGACCTGCGGATCGAGGAGACGCAGGGCTTCCTCTCCGACCACTACGACCCGACTTCGAGGACGCTGCGCCTCTCGCCCCAGGTCTTCCGCGGCCGCTCGATCTCCTCGATTGCGGTCGCTGCGCACGAGGCCGGGCACTCGATCCAGCACGTCAAGGCCTACATCTGGCTCAACCTGCGCTCGCAGTTGGTGCCCGTCGTGAAGTTCGGCTCGGTGGCCTGGCTGTGGATCTTCATCGCCGGCTCGATCACCTCCGCCCTGCATGGGCTGCAGACCGTGGCGATCCTGCTCTTCGGCGCCACCGTGCTCTTCCAGTTGATCACGCTGCCGGTCGAGTTCGACGCCAGCAACCGCGCCAAGGCCGTGCTGGCGAGCTCGGGCATCGTCAGCACGCAGGAGGAGGCCGAGGGCGTCAGCAAGGTGCTCGGTGCGGCGGCGATGACCTATGTCGCCAGCGCGCTGACGGCGATCATGACGCTGGTCTACCTGCTGCTGCGGCGCCGCAACTGAGCGGCGTCAGCGCGGCTGTGGCAGCACCCTGGCTGGCTCGACTGGCGCAGTCTTCGAGGCAGTCTCCCTGAGCTGCTTCGGCAGCGCTTCGAGCTCCGCAGGCGTGAGTGCGCGCGCGCAGACGACGAGCAGGAACTCGCGCTCTTCGTGCCCCGCCACCGGCAGGCAGAACGCGATGGCCCCGTCCGCGGCCAGCGTGCAGCGCATGCGCGTCGACTTTCGTTCGACTTCAGGGATCGCAATCGCCAACTCCTGAGGCGGGGTGGAGGCGAGCGCGACCATTCGGGTCGCGATCGGACGGCGCACCCTGCTGCTCGAGGCCGCAAGGTCCAGCACTACATTCGATCCGTCGAGCAGCAGCGTCCGCGCAGTGAGGTCCACTCCGTCGAACGCGCGCGCGATCTGGGGTACCGGGAGCACCACGTCCCCTGGCTGCACAGTCTCGAGTTTGTACTCCTTCACGTACGCCAGGTTCTCACCTACGGAGAGCGCGCCGGTAGAGAGGGGAGAGACGACCAGGCGCGCCGAACCCAAGACCTGGAACTTCGCGTCCGCCCCACCGAGCGCGATCAGGCGCTGTCTGTCCTTCTCGGTGAGGACTGTCGGCGTGGGGCCCGCAGCGACGCCCATGCGCTCGAACGCGCCCTTGGGTCCCTCTATCCAGGAAGTTTCCCCGACTACGAACACTTCGGCGGAGCGATTGCGTTCGAGCAGGCTCCGTATCCACTCCTGCTGCGCGGGCAGCCCGTGGGACACGAGCGTCCCACTGGGAGTTATGCGCACCGACTGCTGAGAGCCCTCATAGGGGGGCTGGACGTTCTTCGAAATGAAGTCGCTCAGGAACGCGATCGCGTCCGACCAAGCTACCTTGGCTGCCTCTTCCGCTGGCTTGCCGTCCAACTCCAAGACGGAGACCGAGGCGGCTCGCTGAAGCAGGTCTCGGACCTCGAAGGTCCACAAGACCTCCGAGTTCGTGATCGGATGCCGATCGATGACCTCGGGCGGCTGCTGTGCAAGCGCCGGCAGGCCTTCGGCAGCGCGTGTGCCGAGCGCGAGCGGCAGGAGCAGGAGTGTGAACATCATTGCAGTGATGACCTTTCTTCGTGCGTCTGCATCACGCTTGCCTGTGCGAGCGCGACCCGTTGGGCGGCAGAGTTGTTCTCGAACTCGATCCGGCCAGGGCTGGCGCGCACGGTTTGCGCCCCCCCGGTCGTCTCGAGCGTGCTGACCAATTCCCAGGACTGCACGCTGCCGAGCCACGGTGCGGGCACGATCGGGTCAAGCTCGAGTTCCTCAGCTACGGTCAGTGCCGGTGCCGCGCTGACCCGCGGCCGAAGCCCGAGCCACGAGCCGAGGGCGAGCAGCAGGAGCGCCGCGGCCGCAGGCGGCGCATGCCGGAAGTGCCGTGGCGCGCGCAGCGGATTGTCTGCCCTTTCAGTTTCACACAGTGCAGCGCGCAGGTCTCCCAACGCGAGCGCGTCGTCGGGGTACGCGAGCAGCCAGGCGCGAACGGCCTGATCCTCGAGCGGCTCGCGGCGCTCGTCGAGAGCGGACTGCACGCAGGTCCAGAATGCCTCGTTCACCGGTCCCTCCCGCGCTCCCCGATGCGCCGCCGCGCGCGCCAGAGGTGCGACTTGACCGTGCCCTCGGGCAGCGCGAGCGCGCCGGCGATCTCCGCGACCGATTCCTCGCGCTGGTGGAAGCGCAGCAGCACCTCGCGCTCGATGGGGGAGAGCGCGACTAGCATGCGCTCGACCTGCTCGCGCTGCGACGCGTCGTCGCTGCTCGCGCGCGCGGGCACCTCCGCAGGGTCGAGCTCCGCCGAACGCGGCGCACGCTCGCGCGCCGCGCGGCGGTCGAGCACGACGCGCAGCGCCGCGCGACGCAGCCAGGGTCCGAGCGCGCGCTCGGACTCGAAGCTCGCGCGGTAGCGCCACGCGCGCGCGAGCACCTCCTGCAGCGCGTCCTCGGCGTCCGGGCTCGTCGTGCGCACGCCGAGCAGCCGCGCGACGTAGGCACGCAGGCGCGGGATCTCGGCCGACATGCGGCCCTCGAGCGGGCCATCGCCCGGGGTGTCGACCATCGCGAAGCTCGTCACGGGGTCCCTGTACCTCCCGCGCGTGCTGGCGGTTGCAGGAAAACGAGAACCGGGTCGCTCAGCCCGGCTTCTTCGCACCGCACTCGTTCTCGAGCGTGTTGACGCTGCGGATGCCGAGCTTGCGGCGCGTGTCGAGCAATTTCGCGACCGCCTCGGGCGCGAGCGGCTTGACCGTGCCGACGCAGTTGGCGAGCCAGAGGATCTTGGCCGTGTGCTCGAGCATGTCGAGCTTCTTGAAGGCGTCGAGCAGGTTCGTGCCGAGCGTCACCGAGCCGTGGTTCTGCATCACGACGGTGTCGGAACAGCGCACGATGGCCTGGATCGAGTTCGGCAGCTCCTCGGTGCCCGGCGTCGCGAAGGGCGCCGTCGGGATGCCGCCGATCGTGACGATGATCTCGGGGATGAGCGGGATCTGCATGTCGATCCCGGCCAGCGTCAGCGCGACGGCGTGCGGCGGGTGGCAGTGCAGGACGGCCTGCACGTCGGAGCGCTCGCGGTAGCTGATGAGGTGGATGCCGGCCTCGGTCGAGCAGCGCGGGCCGTCGTCGAGCACGCGGCCCTGCATGTCGATGTGCGCGATGTGCTCGGGCTGCAGGAAGCCCTTCATCGCGCCGGCGGGCGTGATCAGGACGGTGCCGTCGCGTGTGCGCGCCGAGAGGTTGCCGTCGGCGCCGACGATGTAGCCCTTGGCGTAGCAGAGCTTGCTCGTCGGACCAGCCGCGGGCTCGTGCGAGTTCGTCGAGCGACACCTCAATCCCTCCGCTGGTGATCGTACGCGAGTTGCCCGTGCGCCTCGACGTAGTCGACGATGCCGACGACGATCGTCTTGACGGCACCCTTGGGCTCGTTCATCAGCTGCCGGCCGGACTGGCCCTCGTCGATCACCAGCACGCGGTCGCCCACGCCGGCCTGCGCGCGGTCGATGCCGATGCGCGTCTTGCCCGCGGGCTTGCCGTCCGGGCCGACCGGGCGCAGGAGCAGGAGCTTCTGGCGCTCGAGCACCGGGATCTGCACCGGCGAGACGACCGTTCCGACGACCTGCGCGAGGAACATCAGGTGCTCGCTTCGGCCTCGCGGCCGACGAAGACGCCGTTCGAGTGGCACTGCTCGACGAAGCCGATGATCGCGGCGTCGACCGGCACGAAGGTCTCGGGGCAGGCCAGCGCGCCCTCGCGGCCGTCGACGAAATGCACCAGGTCGCCCGGGCCGGTCGAGACGACCGCGGCCGCGACGAGCGTGTCGCCCATCGGCGCGCCGTGCTCGTCGAGCGGCTGCACGAGCTGCAGCGCGACGCCTTCGAGGCCGGCATAGCGGCGCGTCGCGACGAGCCGGCCGATCACGCGCGCGAGGTACACCTCAGCTCTCCCACTTCTCGTAGACGTTGTCGCCGCCGAGGTCCCAGGAGTCGACGACGGCCATGATCACGGCGTCGCAGGGCTTGTTCTCGGTCAACGTCGTCTGGCGCGCGGAGGAGCCGGTGGCGTAGAGCACCATCTCGTCCATCCCGGCCCCGACCGCGTCCACGGCGACGACGTACTGCTCCTTGGCCTTGTTCTGCTGGTCGTGCACCTGGACGAGCAGCAGTTTCTGGTTCGCCAGTTTGTCGTCCTTGCGCGTGGCCACCACGCTGCCCACCACCTTGCCGATCAGCATCGTCGCTGCGCTGCTTTCACTTGGGTCCGAGGTTGTAGGTCACACCGTCACGCGGCAGCACCTCATCGAGGAAGCGCGCCCGCAGCTCGACCTGCACGTAGCGCGCCATGATGTCCCAGGTCGGGGCAGGTCGCCGCGGGCCGAGCCAGAGTAGCACGCAGCCGGTCGACGTCCGCAGCGGGCCGACGAGACCTTCGCCTGCGAGCTGGGGGGGGGTCGGCACCGCGACCAGACGCTGCTTGACCAGTGCGCGGACCTCGGCGAGGGCCGACGATCTGCCGCCCGAGATCCAGCCCAGCGCGCCGCCGTTCTCCTTCGTCGCCGCGTCCTCGGAGTTCTGCTTGGCAGCCTTCTTGAAGTCGTCCAGGTTCTTCAGGCCCGCCGCGAGACGCTTGAGCTCGGCCTCGGCCTCGGGAAAAGTCCGCAGGACGAACTGGTTCTTGAACTGTCCCGCGCTCAGGCTGAGCAGCGACACGTCGATCGCCTCGCCGTAAAGGCCGTCGTAGTAGTCGCGCGCTTCCTGGTAGGTGCGCTTGAGCGTCTCCGCGTCGTAGGCGCGATCGACCCAGAGCTTCGAGAGCGCCGAGACGATCACGCCCGGGTCGTGCGTCAGCGCATCGATGCTCAGGCCCTTCGCGGCCAGGACCTTCTCGAACGAGAGGCCCTTGTACTTCGGGTCGAGGTCCACGTCGTGGCGCCGGCGATCGATCTCCTTCTTCACGTACTCGTCCACCTTCGATTGCGCGACATCGGGCATGCGCGCGCGCACGCGGCGGTAGAGCAGCAACTGGTAGCAGTCGTTGCGCAGGTCCTCCGGCTGCAGGCGCCGGCGCAGGTAGCGCACGTAGTCCTGGACGCTGAGCGTGAAGCCTGTCGCGCGCGCGACGACCCCATCGGCCCAGGGCGGCGGAAGCTCGCTGTACTGGCGCTCGGTGAAGGCTTCCTGGATCCACAACCGCGCCTGGTCCGGGCTGACCTCGGTCCCCGGCTCGAGCCCGAGCGCGCGGCGCGTGAGCTCCTCCTGCTGCATGCTCACGCGCAGGAAGTAGCGGAACTCCGCCCGGGTGATGCGCGCGCCCTGCAGCTGCTGGTCGAGCGTCTGGCCGGTGCTCGACTGGAGCTGCTGTTCGAGCTTGTGCACGCGCGCGTCGAGCGCGTCGGCGGGCACCGCGATTCCCGCTTCGCCCGCGGCCACTTCCACCAGGCGCGTCTCGGCGAGGTGCTTGAGGGACTCGCGACCCTCCTGCGACATGCCGTGGCGCAGCAGCAGCAGCTCGTCGAGCTCCTTCCAGCGCAGCTCGGTCTCCCCGGCGCGCGCGACCACGTAGTCGTCGGCGGCCTCGGGTGCCTGCGGCGCGTCCTGCCGGCTGGGCGCGGGACAGCACAGGCCGACGACCAGGAGCAGGGGCTGCAGTGCCGACATCGGGCGGGGGAGGATATCGGTCCCGTGCGACGACGGCAAACGGGCCCGCGCCTCGGCTCAGCCCTCGCGCTCGATCTCCAGCGCGTCGGCCTCGATGCGCACGCGCAAGAGCTCGGCCGGGGCCCCTGCGCCGTGGATCATCCGGCGCGAGAGCGGTGTCTCGACCTCGCGCTGGATCACGCGCCGCAGCTCGCGCGCGCCGTACTCGGGCGAGAAGCCCTTCGACGCCACCCACTTCGCCACCGCGGGCGTGAACGCGACCTTGGTCCCGCGCCTGCGTGCGCGCGTGGCGAGCTCGGTCAGCTGGCGCTGCGCGATCTGCTGCGCGGCGCGCAGGTCGAGCTCGTTGAAGACGATCGTCTCGTCCAGGCGGCCGATGAACTCGGGGCTGAACTGGCGCTCGACCGCGTCGAGCGCGAGCTCGCGCAGGTGCGCCTTGCCGAGCTGCGCCGGCCGGCCGAAACCGACCTGCTTGCGCGCCTGGGTCATCTCGGGCGCGCCGGCGTTGCTGGTCAGGATCACGAGCGTGTTCTCGAAGCTCACGCGCCGGCCCTTGCTGTCGGTCAGCACGCCGTCCTCGAGGATCGAGAGCAGCAGGTTGTGCATCCGCGGGTGGGCCTTCTCGATCTCGTCGAAGAGCACCACGCACTCGGGGTTCTTGGCCACGAGCTCGGTCAGCTGCCCGCCGTCCTCGTGGCCCACGTAGCCCGGCGGCGCGCCGATCAGCTTCGAGTACTCGTGGGCCAGCGCGTACTCGGCGCAGTCGATCCGCACGAGACCCTTCTGGCTCTCGTTGCCGAAGAGCTCGGAGGCGAGCGTCTTGGCGAGTTCGGTCTTGCCCGTCCCGGTGCGGCCGAGCAAGAGGAAGGCCGAGAGCGGCCGGCCCTCGCTGTTCAATCCCGCGGCACTCTTCTCGACCGCGCGCACGACCGCGCCGATGGCCTCGTCCTGGCCGATGATCCGGCGCTGCAGGCGGCGCTCGAGCGAGCGCGCGCGCTCGCGCAGGCGCAGCAGGAACTCCTCCGGATCGCGCACCTCGCGCAGCATCTCGGTCGCGCTGTGCGGCGCGTGCGAGCTCTCGCGGCGCGGCTCGCTGGCGATCCGCACGGTGTGGATGTCCAGGCTCGGGTTGACCTCGATGCAGAGCTGGTAGAGCAGGTCCTCGGCCAGCAGCGGGTCGTCGGGCAGGAGTTCGTCGAGCCGCGCGGACAGATCCTGCTTGAAGGCCGGCATGCAGCCTTGCACCACGAGCCGCCGGTAGGCAGCGCGGTTGAGGCCCGGCTTGACCTCGAGATCGAGCGTGGCGGGATCGACGACCAGGATCTGGACGAAGGTGTCCGCGGGCTCGAAGTAGCGATAGACGCTACGGCTCTTGACGGGATTCACGGGGGGCGGGGGCTCGCGAGACGGGGGTCCCGGCTCCTTCGGCAACCCGCTCGGGCCGACTTGATCCGCGCTCGATTTCCGCGCCTTGCTGCAGTCCGCGCCGCGCGCTTGCCGATCCTGGACGGATCTCCTCCTATCCCCGTGCGCGGCCGCAGGCGGTCGCTATCATCCGCCACCTCATGAGCGTCTCCTCCGACGTGGAATTCCTGGCGCTGCTCGTGCATCGCGGCCGGCTGGAGCGCGCTGCGGCCGAGGCGCTGATGGCGCGCATGCGCAAGGAAGAAGGAGTCGCGCTCGACCAGCTGCTCGAGAGCGAGCTGGGCTGGAGTGCGGAGAAGATCGAGGGCCTGCGCCGCACGCAGGCCGGCGCCGTGCCGGAGATCCCAGGCTACGAGATCCTGCAGCAGCTCGGCCACGGCGGGACCGCCGACGTCTTTCGCGCGCGGGAGAAGAAGACCGGCCGCACGCTGGCGCTCAAGGTCCTCAAGCCCGAGTGCGCGGCGCAGGAGAAGGTCCTCAAGGCCTTCGTGCGCGAAGCGAACCTGCTCAAGGAGCTGGAACACCCGGGCCTCGTGAAGGGCCTGGGCGTCGCCAAATTCGTGCCCAAGGAGGGCCGCGAGGTCTATTTCTCCAAGCTCGAGTGCATCGAGGGCGACACGCTCCTGCAGCTGCTCGACAAGGGCCAGGCCTTCACCGAGGAGGTCGCGCTCAAGCTGACGCTGGCGGTCGCGGAGGTGCTCAGCTACCTCTCCGGCAAGAGCCTCGTGCACCGCGACGTCAAGCCCGGCAACGTGATGCTCGACCACAACGGGCGGATCAAGCTGATCGACCTGGGCTTCGCCGCGGACCAGGGCGCGCAGACCTCGAAGGAGGGCAGCGCGACCGGTACGGCCGCCTACCTCTCGCCCGAGGAGGCGCGCGGCGGGGCCCAGGCGGACCTGCGCAGCGACGTGTACTCGCTGGGCGTGACCCTGTTCCACATCGCGGTCGGACGGCTGCCCTTCGAGAGCTCGAGCGACGCCGACATCCTGCGCATGCAGGTGCAGCAGGCGCTCAGCGCGCCGGAGCTGAAGGGTCGCGGCTTCTCGCCGCACCTCTCGTACTTCATCGAGAAGATGATGGCCAAGGAAGCGGACGTGAGATACCAGAGCTGGCAGGAGCTGATCGACGACATCCGCGAGCAGCAGCAGGGCCGCGAGAAGCTCGACTTCACGAAGGGCGAGAGCGCGCCCTCGCGCCCGGCCCCGCGCCCGCGGCGCAGGTTCTAGGGCGGAGCGTCCTTCGTCTCGCGCAGGGCAGTCTCGATCTCGCCCGGCAATGCAGGCCGCCGGCTCGCGTGGCGGACGTGCAGCAGCCGTCTCCCGAACGACGAAGAGGATGCGGTAGTTGCCGAGGACGAGTTGGCGGATCTCAGGCCCTCGAACTTCGCAGTCCTCCGGTGCGAGCGGATGTCGTTCCGGGTACTCGGAGAGGCCGGAGAGGTCGCGTTCGATCAAATCGATCCAGCGCTCCGCCACCTGCGGCCCTCCCTCCGTACGAAGCCACTCCCCGATCGCGCTCAGATTCGATGCCGCCCTCCGGGTCACCCGGACGACGAACCTCATCCGTCGTGCTCGCTCCCGTAGCGCTCACGCAGCTCGCGGACCACATCGCTCAGCCCTCTGTGGCGACCCGCTTCGATGTCCTCGAGGCCCTCTCGCACCTGGTCGATCGTGTCCCAGCGGTCAGCGAGGCGGGCGAGCCGCTCGTAGTCTTCGAGGCCCAACACGACCACGGTTGGCTTGCCTTCGACGGTGAGGACCTTCGGGCGCCCCGAGGCGATGAGCTTCTGGATCAATTCGGTCGAGTGCTGGGTGAAGT
>WNFL01164591.1_pt5 | contig 11258 bp, 13 predicted proteins | sample 5400361 | NCBI WGS metagenome assembly WNFL01 (sample SAMN13153351, study PRJNA577476) | soil metagenome | isolation source: 40 cm soil on Douglas fir-dominated hillslope | place: USA:California | collected 2013-09-17 | reverse complement strand
CCTCTCCGTGCAGGTCGACGCCCACCCCGTCTTCCGCCGGGAGGGGGAGGACCTCCATTGCCAGGTGTCCGTGGACATGACCGTGGCCGCCCTCGGGGGGCACGTGGAGGTGCCGACTCCCGAGGGGCCGCTGCCGATCGAGCTCCCGGCGGGGACTCAGAACGGCCAGCGCTTCCGCCTGCGCAAGCGCGGCATCCCCAAGCTGGGCGAGACGGGCCGTGGCGACCTCTTCGTGGAGGCCCGGGTCGTCATCCCCGCGGTCACCGAGGGCCGCGCCCGGGACCTGCTCCGCGAGTTCGCCCTCCTCCATCCCGACGAGCCGCCCGCAAGCCCGGCCGAGCAGAAGGCGAGCTGACCGTGGGCCGCGGTCGCCGTCCGAAGGGCGACACCCCCGCCGACCGCAAGCTTGCCGGCGCGGGCAAGTACTACATGATCAGCGTTGTCGCCAACAGCTACGGAATCCACCCCCAGACCCTGCGCCTCTACGAGCGGGAGGGGCTGCTCAAGCCCTCCCGCACCGAAGGGAACACGCGCCTCTACTCCGAAGAGGACCTGCGCCAGCTGGAGGTGATCCTGAACCTCACCCGCGACCTCGGGGTGAACCTGGCCGGGATCGAGATCGTCCTCAACATGCGCCGGAAGATGGAGCAGGTGCAGGCGGAAGTGAACGAGTTCGTGGGCTGGGTCCGGCAGGAGCTGGTGAGGGCGAACCAGGAGGGCTGGCAGGAGCGGTTTCAGCAGGCCCTCGTCAAGCTCCCCCCGTCGCCGCTCGTGCGTTCGCCGGCAGAGATTCCACACCCTGCGGAGGCCGTCCCCGGCAAGGCCACAGCGCCTCCCCACGAGTCGAGAGCGAAGCGCGGCGGTTAGCGGCTTATAATGCGGGGTTCGAGCCCTCCTCATGCCCGCGAAACGGAAACCCCGCAAGGCGACCACCCGCACGAGCGGGGAAGAGCAGAAGTCCGCCCGGGCCGCCACCGGCGACAGCCTCAACGCCTACATCCGCGAGATCGCGAAGTTCAAGCCGCTCTCCGGCGAGGATGAGCAGGCGCTCGGCCGCCGCATCCAGCAGGGTGACCAGGAGGCCCTGAAGCGGCTGGTGGAGGCCAACCTCCGTTTCGTGGTCTCCTACTGCAAGCGGTACCGGGGGCTCGGCCTCTCGTACCTCGACCTCATCCACGAGGGGAGCCTGGGCCTGATGGAAGCGGCCAAGCGCTTCGATCCCGAGCGAAACGTCAAGTTCATCTCCTACGCGGTCTGGTGGCTCCGCCAGGCCATCTTCCACGCGCTCTCCGAGCACGCCCGGGTCTTCCGCCTGCCCCAGAAGCTCTCCGGCCAGGTCTCCAAGGTGGAGAAGGCCCGGGACGCCCTCGCCGCCGAGCTGCGGCGTCCCCCCACCACCCAGGAGCTCGCCGCGCGGACCTCGCTCACCGAGGAGCAGGTGGAGGCGCTGCTCCTGGCTTCGGGGGACGACGTGTCGCTCTCCGCGGCGGTGGGAGAGGATGGCAACATGGAGTTCGGGGACACCCTCGAGCAGGAGACCATCCCGTCGGCGGAGCTGGAGATGATCCGCACGTCCTTCGAAGAGCGGATCAAGGCCATGGTGGACGATCTCGATGAGAAGGAAGCGGAGGTGATCCGCATGCGCTTCGGCCTCGAGGGCGAGGAGCCGCGGACGCTGCAGGAGATCGGGGAGGCCCTGGGCCTCTCCCGAGAGCGCATCCGCCAGATCGAGAGCAAGGCCAAGGAGAAGCTGCGCCGGAGCCGTGAGGTGCAGGGGCTCCGGGGCTACTTGAATTGAGCCCTCATGCCTTGTGAGCACTGCGGCGGCACCGGCTTCGCGATCGTGGAGCGCGAGGGACGGGAGTTCGCGGAGCCCTGCGCCTGCCGCCGAAACGCCACCGTGCGCGACGGGGATTCCCTCCTCGCCGCCTGCCGCATCCCTCCGCGCTACGAGGAGTGCACCCTGGCCAATTTCGACCCCATGACTCCCCAGCATCGCGCGGCCCTCGAGAAGGCCATGTACTTCTGCACCGGCTATCCCCATCTCGGCTCCGAGGAGGGCCTCGGCCTCCTGTTCAGCGGGAACAACGGGGTGGGCAAGACCCACCTCGCGGTGGCAACCCTGCGGGAGCTGGCGGCGAGCAAGAACGTGCGGGGGCAGTTCTGGGACTTCCACGAGCTGATGCGCGAGATCAAGCGCTCCTTCGATCCGGAGACGAAGACCACCGAGATGCAGGTGCTGGATCCGGTCGTCGAGATCGACATCCTCCTCCTGGACGACCTGGGGGCCTGGAAGATCACGGACTGGATGAACGACACGCTCTTCTACATCCTCAACAGCCGGTACCTGGCCCGGCGCCCGACCTTCATCACCACGAACTTCCAGGACGTGAGCACGCGGGAGGCGGTGGAGGCCGACCACCTGGTCCGGAAGGAGTACCTCGTGGACCGCATCGGTCAGCGGCTCCGGTCGAGGCTGACCGAGATGTGCCTGAAGGTCCCCCTGGACGGGGAGGACTTCCGCGAGCGGCGGCAGGCGGCCAACCGGAACGCGGTCCTGGGCACCTCCGGGCACCCCCCGGAGCCGGCGCCGGTCGTGCCCCCGCGTCGACCCCGCTTCGGAGGATGAGCGAAGCGCGGCCGCGTCCGTGGGAGAATGTCGAGATGAGACGGCGGCACGTCCTTTCCCTCCTGCTGCTGGCGCTGCTGGCCGGCCGTGACCTCCCCCGGGTTCGCTCGGATGTGGCCGCCGGTCGAGCCGTCGACGACGACATCCTGGAAGCGGTCTTCCGCCAGCAGGTCGAGGATCTGCTCGACACGGAGGCACGAGCCCGAGGCATCGTGCTCTGCCTGGCCGTCGATCCCGGCGGGGCACCCCAGAGCGTCTCGCGGGAGTTCCTGGCCCGCTTCCGCGCCGAGCCCTCGGTTCGCCGGGCCGCCGAGTGCGAGGCCCGACCCGAGGGCGCCGTGACCCTCGGCCAGCCGCTTCCCGCGGTGATCGTCACCGCGGGACCGACCGAGTGGATCGCGGCCGACGAGGCCTGGGTGACGGTCTCGCGCTTCCGCAGCCGGGAGGACAACCGGCGATGGCCGTACCGGGTGGTGCGCGAGCCGACCGGCTGGGTCTCGCTCGGACCGATCATCAAGCAGGCACCGTCCTAGCCTACGTGAATCCGGTGTGGACGAAGCCGAGGACCTTGCTGGCGAGGAGCGCGGTGGTGCCCGTGAAGCGCAAGCCCGCCACCCAGGTGCCTTCGGCGTCCTGAAAAGCCCACCGCACTTCGGCTCCGAGCGCCATGTGGGTCGAGTCATCGGTGCCGTGGAGGATCACGCGGAGCAGGTCGCCCCTGTCCACCGGCTCGGCCATCTCCACCCGGCAGCCCCCACCGCTCACGTCGATGATCTGGCCGGGCACCCGGACCTTGCGGGCCCGGATGTCGACCTCCACTTTCATGACGAGCGGCCGGCGGAGCCGGCGCCTCTTCTCGGTGCGGTCGTTCGATCGCAGCCAGCCGGAGAGCTTGTGGGCCACCGACACCAGCTCCTCCGCGCTCGCCGGCTTCGTCAGGTAGGCCGCCGCGCCCTTGCTGATCGCTTCGGAGAAGCTCTCGATGTCGGTGTCGTAGGCCAGCATCACCACCGGCACTCCGGCCAGGGCGGCGTGAGCGCGCAGGCTGCGGAAGTTGGCCATGCGCTCGGCCAGGTTCGAGGCGTCGTCGAGCACCGCCAGGTGCGGCGGCACGATGTCGGGCATGTTCGCGAGCTCCTCCCGGGTGGCCGCGGCAACCTCGAGGCCGCCCCGCATGAGGGTCTCTTCGATCCAGGCCCGGTCCGGGGTGTCGGGCCCGACGACCAGCGTGTACTGGTATCCGCCTTCCTCCCCGTCCGGCTCGGGGTCGTCCCCGGTCACCCCGTGCGCCCCGCCTCGATCTGCCTTTTCTGATCGCCGCCGAGAATCTCCGGGAAGGCGTTCTCCTTCGGGTCGACCGGGAAGTTGGCAGGCATCCGGGTCCCGGTGGCGATCCGGCCGGGATCGGCCAGCCACTTGCTGAGCCAGTCGGCGCGCAGACGCTCGGGCACCTTGGCCAGGTCGGGGGCCATGTTGGCCGGCTCCTGGTTGGGCAGCTTGCCCGCGACCACGTGGCACTTCACGCACTGCCACTTCTCGAAGAGGCTCTTGCCCACCGCCAGCATGGCCGTCTCGATCACCGGTCTGGGCTCGTACGGATAGGGGACCTTGTCCTGGGCGGCGAAGTACTGGGTGATCGCGTTCAGGTCCTCTTCGCTGAACTCGAAGGTGGGCATGCGCACCTGGAGCCACGGCCGGATGTGGTTGGCCGGGTTGCCCAGGAAGCCGTGTAGCCAGGCGGTCTGCACCCGCGCCCCCTCGCCGATCTGCGACTTCTCGTTGAAGAGCATGGGCGGGGCGAGAGCCTGGGCCTGCAGGGTGTCTCCGCCCGAGGTCTCGAGCTGGTCTTCGATGATGGCCCGGAAGCTCCCGCCCTTCTCGCCGATCTGGTGGCAGGCCTGGCAGTTGTAGTTGCGCACGAGACGGCGCCCCTTCTCCACCACGCGGTCCTCGGCCTTGAGCTGCCGCTGCGCCGCCAGGGGCACCTGCTCCTTGCTGAGGGACATCACCGCGGTGACGATCGCGTCGGCATCCTCCGGTGTGAAGTGGAACTTGGGCATCCGGAGGAGCTCCTCCGGCCGCTTCTCCTTGTCCTTGTCGAAGACGCGGGGCTCCATGAGCTTGCGGTGGACCCAGGCGGGCAGGGTGTGGGGGATCTTCCCTTCCTCGAAGCCGAAGTCGAGCCGCTCGACCAGCTTCGATCCCTCCTCGGTCAGCTCCACCCCGGTGGGCGACGTCTTCTCGAAGCCCGGGATGGTGTGGCAGCCGAAGCAGCCGTAGCGGCCGATCGTCTTCTCCCCGAGGAAGAGCGTGCGCTGGCGGTCGTCGAGGGCGTCCAGCCTCTGTTTCGCTTCCGCCACCGAGTACTGCGCCTCCAGGTACTGCTTGAGCAGGATGTCGTCCCGGACCTGCTTGTCGAGAGCGGGCCGCGGGCGCCCGCCGAAGCCCTCGTTCTTGAGGCTCATCAGGTAGGCGGTGACGTCGGCCGCCTCCTTCTCGGTGAGCCGCAGGTTCGGCATCTTGGTGTCGTGCCAGTAGCCCTTGGGGTTCCTTACCCACGCGTAGAGCCACCCCGCGTTCACCTTGCTGCCGGTGCCGTCGAGGTGCGGGCCGTGGGCGCGGAAGTTGGCGGCGTCGAGGCCGCGTAGCCCGCGCTTGTCGTCGCCCACCCGGTGGCAGGCCAGGCAGCCCACCGATTCGAAGAGCTTGCGGCCGGCCACGAGGTCGCCCGGCGGCGGGGCCGCATAGTCCTTGCGCGCCGACTTCTCGATCACGTAGGCGACCACCGCATTCGCCTCGGTGTCGTTCCTGGCCTTCTGCTCGGCGGTCTCGTCGATGCGGACGTCCCAGATCTGGGGCATGCGGGTCGAGCGGAAGGCCCGAGGCTCCTTGATCCAGCGGTACATCCACTCGTCGTTCGTCTTGCTCGCGATCTGCGAGAGGTCGGGAGCCACCTTGCGGAGGCTCTCCCAGCCCTTGATCTTGTGGCAGCCGTAGCAGCCGTAGCGTTCCACGAGAACCACTCCCGTGTTGAGGCGCTCGGCCTTTGGCACGTCCACGAGCCCCTGGTGGCACTTCAAGCACTGGGCCTCGGTTGTGCCCCTCGCCGTCATGGGCAGGTCCCAGTGGTGCAAGCGGTCGTACACCTTGCTGTGCGAGTACCTTCCCCAGGCCTTCTCCTGCTCCGTCGAGGACGGGGTGTGGACCGCGCCCACGAAGTTCGTGGCGCGGCCCCGGCCCTGGTGGCAGACCGTGCAGCCCACCCTCTCGACCGGGTGCGGGCCCGCCAGGTAGAGGTCCATGTTCGGGTGGGTGGTGAAGGGCTGCGGGGCGTCCTCGAAGCCCTTCTTGTCGATCCCCAGGTGGCAGGTGGTGCAGCGGTCCACCTTGGGCGTGAAGCTGAAGATGACGTCGTCCTGCAGGTTCGCGGTGATGATCTGGTTGACCTTCAGCGAGGGGTTGGCCAGGTCCAGGATGGGCAGGTTGCGCACGAGCGAGGTGACGCCGGGCTGGATCTTCCGCAGCTTGTCCTCGAGCCGCGTCTTTTCCGTGAACGCCTCGCGCTGCTCCTTCTCGGCGTCGAGGCGGGTCTTTTCCAGGTCGGTGACCTTGGCCCGGGCGGCCTCGCGCTCCGCGAGCACCTTCTCGAGCTCCAGCCGATAGTCACGCCACTGGTCCTCGAGGGCTCGCAGCTTCTTGAGCTTGGCTTCCGCGTTCTGGTTTCCCTGGTGGGCCGCTTCTTCGTAGTCGTAACGCGCCACGTCGATGCGGGCCTTGGTGAAGCGGTAGTTCTGGTCCACCGCGTACCAGCGCGCGTTCACCCGGTCGGCCTCGGCCTGGGCCTTGGCGATCTCCGCGGGCCGGGCCTGCTCCTCCTGCTTGCCCCGGGCGATGGCTTCGTCCAGCTGCCGGGCCCGGGCGGCGTCCACCTTGCCCAGGCTCTTCTCGATCTGCTCCTGGGTGAGCTTGACCTCGAGGGTATTGAACTGCAGCTGGTACTTCTTCCACTCGCGGTCGTAGTCGACCCAGACCATGAGGGAGAACGCGAGCAGGAGGCCGATGGAGGAGAGAGCGAAGACGAGGTTCAGGGTGTTCGTCCGCTTGACCATCTCCGCGTCGCGGCCAGGCTCGATTTTGGCCATATTAGGCTGCCATTCGTGTCAGATGTTGAAGAATATTTCCGGCAGGGCCACGATGTACTTCAGGTTGATGGTCCAGCGCAGGATCATCTTGATGGGGAGGGCCACCATGCCCAGCAGCAGCATCACGAACACGGAGTAGCGCCAGGCCCCCATCTTGACGAAGAACTTGTTGAGCAGGGTCTTGGCGAGCAGGCCGGGCAAGACCAGCAGGTAGACCACGACCAGAAGGATCCCCGAGGACGTTCCACCAGACATTGCTGACGTCGATGTTGTTCAGCGCCTCCTGTTTGTGCGGATCCCAGGCTTCGTAGAGGCCGAAGAAGGACCAGTTGGGGCCGCGAAGGAAGGTGCCGAAGAAGATGAGCACGACCCAGAGAATGAGGAAGCCGAAGAGGAAGGTACTGATCGCGAAAGGGCGCTCGGCGAGCGTGAAGTAGCCGTTGCCTTTGGGGTTGGTGTCGATGTAGGGGATGGCCATCAGGCCGACGATGATCAGGCTCGGGAACACCACTCCCGCCAGCCAGGGGTCGTAGTAGACGAGCATCTCCTGGAGGCCCAGGAAGTACCAGGGGGCCTTGCTGGGATTCGGGGTGCGCGACGGGTTGGCCGGCTGCTCGATGGGGGCCTGGAAGGCCAGGCCCCAGGCCACCAGGATGATCATCCCGATCACCATGCAGAGCATCTCGGTGTAGACGAGGTCCGGCCAGACCCAGGTCTTCTCGTTCTCCCCGTTGCTCCCCTCGTATGGCTTCAACCCCTGCGCGATCCGCTCGTCGTTCTGGATGGCCTGGTGCATGGAGAGCCAGACGAAGAAGCCCACCATGAAGAGCATGGCCACGATCGGGATGTTGTCGGGCTTCTTGACGATGAGCACGAAGTTGGGGTCGAGCATGGAGACGGCCAGGAACGAGGCGCCCAGCACCCCGAGGGCGAGCGCCACCTTCGGCTTCCAGAAGGCCTTGTACTTGAGGGAAGCGAGGAAGAAGAGGCTGGCCAGGGGCAGAAAGATCTTGGGATCGGCCAGGAAGTTGATGAAGGCCTTGAGCGCGTCGACGACGGCCATGTTAGCAGCCCCTCCTCACAAGGGTCCGGAAATCCCGCCGTCCTTGCGGACTCTCCAGAAGTGCACGGCCATCAGGATGCCGGCCACCAGCGGGATCCCCACGCAGTGGAGCACGTAGAAGCGCAGCAGGGCCCCTTCGCCCACGAACCTTCCGCCCAATAAGGCGAAGCGCGCGTCGGACCCCGCGTGGACCATGGCCACGTCGCCCACCTTCAAGAGCTGGGAGCCCGGCCCTTCGTGTCCCAGGAGCGGAGTGGCGCGGGCCATGTTCGAGCCTACGGTGATGGCCCAGATCGCGAGCTGGTCCCAGGGAAGCAGGTAGCCGGTGAAGGAGAGGAGCAGGGTCAGCACGAGCAGGATCACGCCCACGTTCCAGTTGAACTCGCGGGGCGGCTTGTAGGAGCCGGTCATGAACACCCGCAGCATGTGCAGCCACACGCTGATGACCATGGCGTGGGCTCCCCAGCGGTGCAGCTCCCGCATGATCCCCAGGGGCACCTGCTCCGCGAGGTCGATGATGTCCATGTAGGCGTAGGCCACGGTGGGCCGGTAGTAGAACATCAGCAGGAGGCCGGTGAAGGTCTCCACCAGGAACAGGAAGAAGGTCAGCCCGCCCATGCACCAGGTGAACTTCAGCCGGATGCCGCTCTTGCGGATCTTCACCGGGTGGAGGTGCAGGAAGACGTTGGTCATCACGGAAAGGGCCCGGTTGCGATTGGTGGAGGGCATCCCGTGGCGGAAGATCGACCGCCAGATCTGGGTTTCGGTGATGTAGTCCCAGGTGCGGGTGATGAACGGCTCTGGGGGCTTCGTGGCCATCAAGACCTCATGCCTTCAGGAACGCTTCCGCCTTGTCCCACTCGCCCTTCTCCTGCTGGAATTTCATGGACTTGTCCACCAGGATCTGGCCGTCGTCGGCGAGCACGATGCGCGCCCGCTCCAGCGGGCGCGGGGCCGGCCCTTCGAAATTCACCCCCGTCATGTAGAAGCCGCTTCCGTGGCAGGGGCACTTGAACTTGTTCTCGGCGGGCAGCCAGTTCGGCGAGCAGCCGAGGTGGGTGCAGACCGCGATCAGCGCGTAGAAGCCGTCGGGGACGCGGACGATCCAGACCCCGAAGGCGTCCTTCCAGCGCACGTCCACCTCTCCCACGTTGTACTCGCCGGGGAACCCGGCCTTGAAGGACTGGGGAGGCTCGAAGAGGACGTTGGGGAAGAGCGAGCGCGCGGTTGCGATCAGCCCCGAGGTGCAGGCGGCGGCGAAAGCCACCCAACCGACGGGGAGCGACCACATGAAGAGGCGGCGCGAGACGCCCGACGGCTCGCCCTTTCCGGCGGCCTCAGCCGCGGGCGCGACCGCGGCTTGCGGAGCTGCGCCCGACGAGGCCGAGGCGTCCTTGCCATCCGACATGAAACCTTCTCCTGCGTGGTCGTTTTCCCTAGAGCGTCGAAACGCAATGAGGTCACCGAATTCTACGGTTCGAACGACTGATGTCAAGCCGCGACGCCCTACCCCTCGAGCGCCTTGCGGGCGGCTTCCCGCACCCTCAGGCTCGGGTCGCTCTCGCGCAGGCGCCCGAGGGCGGCGCGCATCTCGGGCGAGGGCAGGCCGGCGGCCGAGGCCACCGCCTCCAGGATCGCCTCTTCGCGCTGCTCGCCGGTGAGGCCGGTCACCGTGGCGAGATGCGCGCGGTCGGTCATCTGCAGCAGCACGGGGACGGCGGCCGTCTCGCCGCGGCGGGCCAGGACCAGGGCAGCGTTCCAGCGCACGTCCTCCACGCCGTCCTCGAGACCGGCCAGGAGGGTGGCCCGGGCCTCAGGCCCGGAGAGCCCGCCCAGGGCGTGGATGGCGGTCTTGCGCAGTCCCGCGTCTTCGTCCTTCGCGCGCGCCCGGAGCTCCGGCAGGGCCGCCGGGTCCCCGATCGCACCCAGCGCCCACAGCGCGTACACGCGGGTCTCCGGATCGATCGGATGGCCCTCCGTCCCCTCGTCGTGGAGCGCCTCCAGGAGGACGGGGACGGCCGCGGGGTCGCCCAGCCGGCCCAGGGCGAGGGCCAGATAGCGTCGCACTCGTGGGTCGTCGTTCTTCACTTCCTGGAAGAGCTTCACGAGCTCAGCGCGGAACTTCGGCTCGGCCAGGGCCGGGTCCTTGCCTGCCTGCAGGACCTTCGACAGCTCGAAAGCGGCCTGCCAGCGGCGGGTCGCTCCGCCGGTGCGCACCTCGGTCAGGAACTCGTGGGCGCCCTTCGACTCGCCGGCGATCAGGCCAAAGATGACGAACACGGCCACGCAGACCCCGACGATCGCGAGCGGGAAGATGAAGAACTGCAGGACCAGGAACGGTACCGTCTGTCGCGGCTCCGCGAGCGCCTCGATGGGCACCTCGGGCAGGTCGGGGGACCTCTCCTCGCGGGGGGCGTTGGCCGGGGGGGTCGCGGACACTAGCCGTTGCGAGTGCGGTCGCGCAGCCGGCGCAGCGTCTGCTCGATGTCGATGATCAGGGCCTCCGTCGTGTTCTCGATCTGGTCGAGGACTCGGTGAAACTGGTTGTAGTCGACGCGCTCGGGCTCGTCGGCCTCCAGCAGCTTCTCCAGGTTGGCCGCCCAGACCATCAGGCTTTCCAGGCTCGCCTCGCCGTGGGAGTCCATGTGGGACATCTCGGTATGGCCGAGGTCGAGGCCGCGCAGGAAGGCCCCGATCTCCCGGCGCCGGTGACGCGCGCGCTCCACCACCCCCTGGAAGGTCCGCCGGATGGGGGGGCGCACCGGGAGCAGGGGCTCCACCCCGACCTCGAACCGCTGGCGCATGGCCTCGGCGTTCTTGCCGAGCTCCGGACGGTCGGCGGCGGCGTCGGGGTTGGCCCCGCGCTTGGCGATGATCTCCTGGATGCCCTCTTCGATGACCGGGTGCTCGGCGGCCACGCCGCCGCGGAAGAGGTACTGGATCTCCTCGGACCGCTGCGCCCCGCCGGGAAGCAGCAGGTCGCCGGGAGCCAGCAGCTCGCCGTCCGGGCCGCGACGCTGCGAGAGCGAGCTGCGCCGCGAGCCCTTCCTCGAGCTGGGCTTGGACGGCTTGAAGGGCGGCGTCGGCCGGCCAGGGACGGCGGCGCCGGCCGGCGCCGCGGCCCCGGCCTTCGCGAGAGCTCCCTTCGCAGTCGGAGGGGCGGGCGCCGACGCCTTCCCTGGCGCCGGTCTGCTCGGGGCCTTCTGGGCGGGCCTGACGGCCGGCTTGTCCGCCGGTCTGCTCTTTGCGGCGGGGGCCTTCGGCTTCGCGCTCTTCTTGGCCTTCTTCTCCTTCTTGTTCTTCGCCTTGTGGCTCTTCTTGCCGGACATCGCGGCTCTCCTAGACGTGTAAACGAACCTCCAGCGGGGTCGGAACGACGAGCCCAACGAGTGTACCACGCAGGCGGGGATGGCGGCAGGAACCG
>WNFL01291914.1_pt4 | contig 11263 bp, 13 predicted proteins | sample 5400361 | NCBI WGS metagenome assembly WNFL01 (sample SAMN13153351, study PRJNA577476) | soil metagenome | isolation source: 40 cm soil on Douglas fir-dominated hillslope | place: USA:California | collected 2013-09-17 | reverse complement strand
ACCGTCATTCTCGCCTACCGTAATGCTCAGGCCATTATTCAGGCATCCTGGAACTGGCCATTTGGCCGCAAGGATATGGAAGTCTACGGGCAAACTGGCTACGCCATCACCGTGGAGCGGGACGGCATCCGTGTGCGCCGCGCCGGAGAGCCGGAACAGAAGATCGCCGCCAAATCCATTCCGGATCCGGAAGATGATTCACTCGCGCACCTGAGAGCGGTAGTCCTCGGCGGTCTCGAGCCAGCGGGACTTTCTTCACTGCAAACCAACATCCTTGTTACCGAGATCCTTGATGCCGCCCGGCAGTCCGCCGATTCCGGCAAAACAGTTCGCCTCGTGGCGAAAGACTAGGCACACCAGTGCCATCGCCGGCATTGAACCTTGTGCATACGCGCATCCGCCAATCGGCTCTACCCCTCCGCCCCCCGCCATCTACAGCAAACACCGGATTTCCGGTTATGCTGTGCTTAGGTTGGAATGCCAATTGGATGTCTGTTCGACCATTACAAGGAATACGCAAATGAGACGCGTGCGCGAATCGGTTTTCGATACGGAACGGAGAGTGGTATTCTCCGCCCATGAAAACGCGTTCCCTAAGGAGAGCACTATGCGAGATGTATACGAGTTGCTACGAGAGAAAGAAAGCGCTGTCCAGCGGGTCGCTCGTGAGATCGAGATTCTGCGGTTGGCGGCTCCGTTGCTAACCGATGACGTCGATACTGGACTCGCCCCAGCGGCTGCTTCGACTGGGAAAGAGTTGGCAAGGGCACAGGAGTTGCACTCGAGAGTGTCAGGCGCGGCGCCTTCACTCGTCACTAGCGAGGCGGATAGCGGCAGGACAGGCGGCCCAGACGTTGAGAAGCTGGTCTCCGTGAAGAAAATCTCCGCTCGGCTGAAGCGCCTGGCGAGACCCTTAGTCAATACCAGCCGTTTCGCCGCCAGCTAGCAAATCCATCCCGCCTGATCATCCCAGCGGAGACTCGCGAGGGCAACCAGGGTGCCTCGTTGAGTCTCCTATCTGGCCCGGCTAACGCTTCGCGACCGGCCCCCTCCCCACCGCCTTGGAGCCCACAGTCCAACATCTTTAAAGCCAATGACTTACCGAGGAAACAATTTCGCCTTTCCCCGCATCTATCTAACCAGAAAGGAGGACAACACAATTTAGGTAAGGAGGACAAGACAATGAGCAAAACTATGCGATGGTTTTCGAGAGCGTTGGTGATTGCTATTACCGGAGGTCTGCTTCTGAGGCATCGACGGCATCCGCGCAGCGCGTAAGGGGCGGGGGCGGGGTCGTGTTCGTTCACCCGGTCCCGGTCTATGACCCGTTCTTCTACTACGGGTACGGATACCCCTATGGATATGGGCCACGCTATGTGCCGGAGAATGTTGGCTACGTCAAGATCGATACGCACCACCACAACAAGGATGCTGCGGTTTACGTCGATGGCGGCTACGCGGCTCCAGCCGAGAAGGCAAAGAAGTTTGCCCTTCGAGCCGGCACGCACGACATCGAGCTGCGCGACTCCGACAACCGCACCATCTTTCAGGAGCGTGTCGCAGTGCTGATAGGCAAAACCACGAAGGTGGATGTGCCGAGCTGAGCTGCTCGAGTTTAGGCCGATATTTCGTGGTGTGGGCCGATTGAAGCCCTTAGTTCGTGATGGTGTCCAATTCGCCGCCGCTGCTCCACCCACGGAGCGGTCGCGGCGAGTTTATTTGTCCGCACTGAAGCCCCGGCCGCGTGCGATCTTAGAAGCCATTGGCTGTTGACTTCCCTCGCACGGGAAAAACCCGGACAGGAGTGCCCCGCTCTACACATATCTCGGTTTTTCGTGGGAAAGCTGATGGAAGCGGGTTATTCGGGTTTTCCGGCAACGCCGATTCTGTTTTCGGCGCGGGCTAGGGCGTCGAGCGTGCGCGGGTAGTCGGTGGAGGCGTCGGGGGTCTTGAGGATTTGCTCGGCGCGGGCTTTGGCTTTTTGGGCGCGCTCGACGTCGATTTCCGTGGGGCGCTCGGCGGTTTCAGCGAGGATGGTGACTTTATCGGGCAGCACCTCCGCAAAACCCCAGGCCACGGCGAAGCGGTGCGTGACGTTGGCATTGCGGTAGGTGATTTCGCCGACGCCGAGTTCGGTGATGAGGGGGGCGTGTCCGGGCAGAATGCCGAGGTAGCCATCGCGGCCGGGGATTTCCATTTCCTCAGCCACGTCTTTTACGACCTGGCGGTCGGGAGTTACAATCTCGAATTGGAACGTGTCTGCCATGTTGCCTCAGGGGCTGAAGCCCCCTTTTCATATTCGGGCGTGATCGCAGCGCTGAAGCGCTGCGCCGCCCAAAAGCTGAACTGCACTCAAACCTAATTACACTCGAACTGAACTGCACCCGAGCCTAACTGCAGATCCCTCCCGTGGTCGGGATGACAACCTCTGTAAGACTATGCTGCGGTCTTCATCTTTTCGGCTTCTTCTAGGACCTCGTCGATGCCGCCCTTCAGGTAGAACGCTTGTTCGGGAATTTCGTCGTACTTGCCTTCGACGATGCCGCGGAAGCTCTTGACCGTGTCCTCGATCTTGACGTAACGGCCTGGGCGTCCCGTGAACTGTTCGGCGACGTGGAACGGTTGTGACAGGAACTTCTGGACTTTGCGGGCGCGGGCGACGACCAGCTTTTGGTCTTCGCTGAGTTCGTCGATACCGAGGATGGCGATGATGTCCTGCAGGTCTTTGTAGGTCTGCAAGGTTCGCTTCACCATTTGCGCGACGTCGTAATGTTCCTGACCCACGATGAGCGGGTCGAGAATGCGCGACGTGGACGCGAGCGGATCGACGGCGGGGTAGATTCCGATTTCGGTCAGCGCGCGAGAGAGCACCGTGGTGGCGTCCAAGTGTGCAAACGCCGTGGCGCTTGCACCGAGGTGATCGAACCTTTCTTGGTGGAGGTAATGCGCTCTTGCAGTTCGCCCATTTCGGTGGCGAGGTTTGGCTGGTAGCCGACAGCGCTGGGCATACGACCGAGGAGGGCGGAGACTTCCGAGCCGGCTTGCGTGAAGCGGAAGATGTTGTCGATGAAAAGGAGCGTATCGGCTCCCTCGACGTCGCGGAAATATTCGGCCACCGTGAGGCCGCTGAGGGCAACGCGGAGACGGGCGCCAGGCGGCTCGGTCATCTGGCCGTAAATCAGAGAGGCCTTGGATTTGGAGGGGTCGCCGGGCTTGATGACGCCGGACTCGGACATTTCCAGCCACAAGTCGTTGCCCTCACGCGTACGTTCGCCGACGCCTACGAAGACGGAGAAGCCGCCGTGCTGTTTGGCTACGTTGTTGATGAGTTCCTGAATGAAAACAGTCTTGCCAACGCCGGCGCCGCCGAAGAGGCCGATTTTGCCGCCCTTGAGGAAAGGTTGAACAAGATCGACGACCTTGACGCCGGTTTCAAACATTTCGGCGCGAGTGGACTGTTCGTCGAAGGCTGGGGCCTGACGGTGAATGGGGTGGCGTTCCTTGAATTCGACGGGGCCGAGTTCGTCGACGGGCTCGCCGACGACGTTCATGACGCGGCCGAGAGTGCCGCGACCTACCGGGACCGTGATCTGCGCGCCGAGATCGATGGCCTTCATGCCTCGGACAAGGCCGTCGGTGGCCTGCATGGAGACGCAGCGCACACGGCCTTCGCCGAGGTGCTGTTGGACTTCGAGGATGATGCTGATGGGCTCCGGGGTATTGAAGCCGTCGCTGACGACGCGGACAGCTTGGTAGATGGGCGGCAGCGAGCCTTCGGCGAATTGCACGTCGACGGCGGGACCGGAGATTTGAATTACCTTACCAATGTTTTCAGCCATAATCTTTTCTCTGTTCCGTTTCTAACTACTGCGCGGCGGCGCCGCTTACGATTTCAATAATTTCTTTGGTGATTTTGGCTTGACGGGCGCGGTTCATTACGAGCGTCAGGCGTTCGATCATGTCGGATGCGTTGTTGGTAGCCGAGTCCATCGCGGTCATTCTGGCAGCATGCTCGGCGGCTACGGACTCGAGCATGGCCCGATAGATTTGGTTCGTTACATACTTTGGGAGCAATGCACCGAATAGGCGCTCGGGTGGCTGCTCGTAGATGTAGTCGACGTTGGCGGTGCCGAACGCGTCGGCTTTATCGGCGGGGCTCTCTTGTTCGCGAAGCGGAATTCCAGCGGTTTTCGCGGCTTCGGCGCGATGCAGACGCTCTTTGGTGCTGGCCTCTTCGGCCATGCGAGCTACATCTTCGCCGATTTGTTCGATGGGAAGGATTTGGTCGACGACCAGGCGCTGCGCGATCACGGATTTGAATTCGTTGAAAACGACGTAGACGGAATCGATTTCAGTGTGGATGTATCGGTCCATGATGCTGTTGGCGAGGGCATGGACTTGCGAGTATTCGACCTTAGCCAGGACGCCGACGTGCTCGCCGATGACTTCGACAGGTGCGACGCGGTTTTTTGGTTCAGCTACTGGCGTGGAGCCATCTGGCACATCCAACGCGTGCTCCAAAAGCTGTTCCAATTGCGCGGTCTGGAATGTGGCGGCCGGATAGCGGCGGCGCAGGAAGTCGCGGCCCTTGCGTCCTACGCATTCGATGTCGACGTTCTTGCCGGCTTTGGTTTCGAGGAAGCGGGCGGCGGCTTTGTTGATGTTGGTGTTGAAAGCGCCTGCGAGACCCTTGTCACCAGTGACTACGATGACGAGGACGCTCTTTTCTTCGCGCTGGATTAGAAGGGGATGGTGGGGCTGACCAGTGATAGGGTCGTAGATTTCGGCGCGGGAGACCAAGCTTTTGAGGACGTTCGTCATCATCAGCGCGTAGGGACGGGCGGCCATGGCGCGTTCCTGAGCGCGGCGCAACTTGGCGGCCGAGACCATCTTCATGGCCTTAGTGATTTGCCGCGTATTGATTACGCTGCGAATGCGCCGTTTGATGTCGAGAACGTTGGGCATGAGTTAGGTCGATTGCAGATTGTAGATTTCAGATTGCAGAAGTAGCGCCCAGATCCCCGCCCTGTCACTGACGCGACAAGGACGGGGCACCCGGGATTGCGCGATGTCGAGAATGATACGGATCTTCATTTGGCTGCAAACTGTTGTTTCGCTTCCTTGATGACTGTCAGCATTTCTGCTTTCAGTCGATTCCGTCTACGTCGTTTTCAACGAATTCAAATCCGTGATCGCGCAGCGCCTGGTCGTCGACCAAATCCTTCCCATCGAACAAATCGGCGAAGATGGCCAGAATTTGTTTCGAGAATGGGAGTGGGGAGTATTGGCCCTGCTTCAGGATTTCTACCAGGCGTTGGCCACGGGTGAGCTGGGCTTGCGTAGCTTTGTCGAGGTCGCTACCGAACTGAGCGAAGGCGGCTAGTTCGCGGTACTGGGCTAGTTCCAGCTTCAGCGTTCCGGCAACCTGACGCATGGCCTTGATCTGGGCTGCGCCGCCGACGCGGCTGACGGAGAGACCGACGTTCACAGCGGGACGAACGCCGGAGTTGAACAAGTCAGTTTCGAGATAGATCTGCCCGTCGGTGATGGAAATGACGTTGGTCGGAATGTAGGCGGAGACGTCGCCGGCCTGCGTTTCAATCACTGGAAGTGCTGTTAAAGATCCCGCACCCATTTTGTCGCTCAGCTTGGAGGCGCGCTCCAGCAAGCGGGAGTGGAGATAGAATACGTCGCCTGGGTAAGCTTCGCGGCCCGGGGGACGGCGGAGGAGCAAAGAGATTTCGCGGTAGGCGGCGGCGTGTTTGGAGAGATCGTCGTAGATGACGAGCGCGTGGCGCTTGCTGTCGCGGAAAAATTCGCCGATGGCGCAGGCCGTGTAGGGCGAAATGTAGAGCATAGGCGCAGGCTCGGAAGCCGACGCGGCGACGACGACGGTGTATTCCATGGCGCCGTTGTCTTCGAGAATCTTGACGACCTGCGCGATGGACGAACGCTTCTGACCGACCGCGTTGTAGATGCAGATGAGGTCGTTGCCCTTGGCGTTGATGATGGTATCGATGGCAACGGCGGATTTTCCGGTCTGGCGGTCGCCAATGATGAGTTCGCGCTGGCCGCGACCGATCGGGATCATGCTGTCGATGGCCTTGAGGCCGGTCGCCATGGGCTCGCGGACGGGTTGGCGGTCGATGACGCCGGGAGCGATGCGCTCGAGCGGATTGAATTGTGTCGTGGCGATGGGGCCTTTGCCGTCGATGGGCTGGCCGAGCGAGTTGACGACACGTCCGATCATGGCGTCGCCGACGGGAACGCTCATGATGCGGCCGGTACGCTTGACCTCGTCGCCTTCCTTGATCTCGGTGTATTCGCCGAGGAGGACGACGCCGACCTGATCCTCTTCGAGGTTCATGGCGATGCCGGAGAGACCGTGCGGGAAGGTGAGCAGTTCGCCGGACATGACCTTATCGAGGCCGTGGACGCGGGCGATGCCGTCGCCGAGGGAGATGACGGTGCCGACTTCGTCGACAGCGATTTTGGACTCGTAACCTTCGATTTGGTCGCGAATCAATTTGGTGATTTCGTCTGCTTTGATCTGTGCCATATCAACCAGTTCTCGGCGTGGGCCGATTGTTTTTCAGCGCCTGAAGGCGCTCGTGATGCCTAACCCTTACCTCGGAGGCTAAAGCCCCTCTCTTTTCTTGCTCTCACGCGCGGCTGAAGCCGCGCCCTACCGTTTTTTTCCTGCGCCTCAATCTTCAGCAGCGCCTAAAGGCGCTTAGTATCTCGCTGTTGCGGCACGGCTCAAGCCGTGCCCTGACACGATACTTCTACCCTGCGGCGATTTGTTCGCGGAGGCGTTTTAGCTGGCCCTGGATGGAACCATCGTAAATGGTGCTGCCCACACGGACTACTGCGCCGCCTAGAAGGGCTGCATCCTGAGTATAGCGGGCGCGAAGGCTCTTGCCGGTCATGCGCTGGACTTGCTGTTCCAGATTTTTCTTTTCTGCGTCGCCGAGGGAACGGGCGCTGGTGATTTGGGCTTCGGCGAAGCCGAGACGGTCGTTGATTTCCTGCTCGACTTGGCGAACGATGGCGGCGAGATCGTTGGTGCGGCGGTGGTCGATGACTACGGCCAGGAAGTTGCGGACTTCTTTCGAGGCACCGAGGCGCCCGACGATGGCATCCAGGACGCCGTGTTTCTGCTGGGAGCTGATGGAGGGGTTGTCCCAAGTCTTGCGCAGGTCGGCGCTGCTCGCGACGAGGCCAGCGAGGGAATTCAAATCGGCGAGGGACTTGGTGGGGTTCAGCTTGTGGTCGCCTTTCTGGCGATCCAGCACAACATCGGCGAAGGCGCGGGCGTAGCGGCTGGCAATGGCGGCCATTTACTGGGTCGCCTTTCCCAGACTTTGCGCAAAACCGCTGACCAGCGACTGGTCCGCCGGGACATCGACCTGAATGCGCTGGCGGGCCATGTTGACGGCGAGGTCGGCGGCATAGGCGGCTAGTTCGCGGCGCGCGGATTTGGCGGCGACATCGATTTCCTGCGTGGCAGCCTCGACAATTTTCTTCTTATCTTCTTCGGCGGCGGCGCGAATGCGGGCTTCTTCGGCCGCTCCGTCTTGTTCGGCCTTGGAGCGCATGGCGACGATGTCGGAATCGAGGCGGCTCAAACGGGACTCGATGGCGGCGAGACGGGTTTTAGCTTCATCGCTGGCCAACTTGGCTTCGTCCATGGCTTTGAGAATGGACTCGGTGCGATTGCGGAACATGGTGGGCAAATGCAGGCGCGAAAAATAGACGACGCCGATAGCGATGATGGCGAAGTTCGTGACCACCGCAACCCAGTACATGGCTCCGCTGCTGAGGCCCAGGTGCTTGCCGAGCCACTGCACGCTGGAGGATTGCTTGAACTGGGCGGTGCCGTCGTCTTCTGAGTTTTCCTTCCCGGCGGCGTCTTTATTTTCAGCAGACCTGTCAGCGGAATCGTAAGAACGGATGCCAGCAGCGGCATCAGCAGAGCTGGCCGCGGACTTTGCGTTGGACTGCGCATTGGACTGGGCGCTGGCCGATTGCCACGCCGTGGCGGCAGCGAACAACAGTGTGGCGACGAAGAGAGACCGACGGAACTTCATCGAGCACCTCCTGCCGAGGCAGGCCCCAAGGTCATGGGCCGCAACACACGCCGGATGACGTCATTGGCCAGGCGCTCGCCTTCGTTCTGCAACTGCGACTGGACAATGGCTTTATCCTGCTCCAAGGCGGCCCTGGCGGCATTGACCTGTTGCTGCGCCTGAGCACGGGCTTGGGCAACGGCGGCCTCGCGGGCATTCACTACGGATTGGCGGCGCTCTTCCTGGGCCTTGAAGACGGCCAGGGTGGCTTCGCGCAATTTGTGTTCGTATTCCGCGGTTTTGGCTTCGGCGGCGGCGATATCGGCGCGGGCGCGCAGGATGGCACCGTCGGTCAGGCTATGGCGCTCGGCTAGAACTTTGGCGAGCGGCACGTGCACCAGAAGGCGATAAAAAAAGTACAGCAAAACCAGGAAAACTATGGTCGGGATGGACCCGAGCAGTAATTCGCCTAGCTGTTTGAGCGTCTGATCCATGTAATGGAGCTAAAACCGGAAGAAAGGCTAGTAGGAAACTAGCTAGGCTACCACCGGGCGGGAGAGCTGTCAAACGAAAAAGGCCCAAAAAAGCCCATTTTTTCATGTATTTGGAGCGGAAATGGGGGTGTGGAAAAAGTAGAAGAAACCCTTGACTTCGGTTGCGGCAGGACTACCATAAATATATCACCTCCGATCCAGACCGGATCGAATGGGCCGCTTGCCAAGGAAGAGTCACCGCTCCTTGGCTGGCGGCCTGTTTAAGTTTTGGGGCAGATTTTCCAGCGGCGGGACGAGTGGCGTGCAAAATCCACGGGGCGGAATCTGCTGTCCTTCCCAGGATGAGTCATAATTCTTCTGGACAATGAAGAATGCGCCGATCTGGCGACCCCAACGGGCCCGATGCGGACGCAGATCGTGCGGCCGGCGGGCCGGGCAAGTATCCGGGCGTGGTCTGTTTTCCGAAATCTTCCAGATCACTGATGTGCTGGCGGCGTGCTTTTACGCGACTGATATCCACTCGCACAGCATGGGGAAGGGAAAGAAACGACCGGCGGCTGTGGTGGGGAGACCTGTCCGAGAAGTAGCCTATCGAATCTGAAGAAACATTCACGCACCGTTTACGCCTGATTCACATTCACTTCATAAAATCCTCGGTTCCGAACAGATCGATGCGCGAGGGAGCTGCAGAATGTACCGTGGCTTAGACCTCATCGTCTCCGGTCTAAACCTTGCCAAACGAAATGTTCAATTTTATAACAGCAGTACGATCTATTCGATCCACCGAGTATTACAAACCGACATACTCTTTCTGCTTAGGCTTCAACTTATCGAACGAACCGGAAAGAAAGCCGGACGAAGTGCGCGGAACCGTGATGTCGTGGCTCCGGTGTGGCTTCATGGGATTTTCAGAGGCGCGAGTGTAGAGTTGGCGTGAGGTCGTGATGACGATACGAAAGCTAGTTCTTTATGTGGGTCTTGCCTGTATCGCTGTGTGCTTCCCGGCTTCGGGTGTGGCACAGAAGAAATCTGAGGTGGCATCACGGGTGACATCGCCACGTGCGGTCAATTGGATGGCGCTGAAGCTACTGCAAAGCTCATCGATCACATTCCCGGAACAGTGTTTGCCGTGGGCGATCTGGCGTACCCGGACGGCACCGACGAGCAGTTTGCCAAATGCTACGGACCGACTTGGGGCCGCTTCAAGGATCGTACCCGGCCTGCCGCTGGCAATCACGAATACCACAGCGACGGCGCTTCGGGGTATGCGCGCTATTTTGGCGAGGCAGCGGGCGATCCCAAGCAGGGGTATTACAGCTACGACCTCGGGGCGTGGCACATCATCGTGTTGAACAGCGAGTGCGATCAGGTCGGAGGGTGCGATGCCGGCTCTCCGCAGGTCAAGTGGCTGCAGCAGGATCTCGCCGCGATTTCAACGACATGCACGTTGGCATACTGGCACAAGCCTTTGTTCAGTTCCGGGGGCAAACACGGCAACGACCCGCAGATGAAGCCGTTGTGGGATACGCTTTACAAAGCGGGCGCGGATGTCGTCATTAACGGGCATGACCACGACTACGAGCGCTTCGCGCCGCAGGACCCCGACGGCAAACCTGACAAAGACCACGGCATTCGTGAATTCGTGGTGGGCAGCGGCGGGAAAGATTCCCACCGGCCGTTTGGCCCTGCCAAGCCCAACAGCGAAGCGCGCAACGACGACACTTACGGCGTCCTCCAGCTGACGCTCCACGCCAAGAGCTATGACTGGGAGTTCGTTCCGGAGGCGGGCAAGACGTTTGCTGATTCCGGAACAGGAACTTGCCACTAGGGCCTTCATAAGTGGCGATCGAGACCGGCAAGCTCTTTCTCGGGGCTCAAGCCCTGATCTTATGAACTTCGGGCGTGAACTTCGGGCGTGAACTTCGGGCGTGAACTTTCGAACGTGAAGTTTGGATGGTGCGGCTGGAGGTGTGCCCCTTGAAAGCCGATCTATGTAACCAGTTGTAGACGCTCGACAATCTCACGCTTCACTTATCTCACACTACATTGAAAGGACCCTTCCAAATGTTTGTTCGTTACAAAGTATCCGCGGTTCGCAAATTCGCGCTCTTGGTTGTTTCTTGCCTGGCTGCCCTATGCCTGGCTTTGCTGCCGACGGCGGCCTTCGCCCAGAGCGGCTACAAGCTTACGCAGCGTATTGCCATCCCCGGCCAAGGTGGCTGGGACTACCTTACCGTGGATGCAGCCGCCCGCCGGCTCTACGTCACGCACGGCACTCAAGTCGAAGTCCTGGACCTCGATTCGAAAACCACAGCCGCAACCATCCCGGGAACCATGGGCGTTCACGGTGTTGCCATTGCACCGGAACTCGGCCGCGGCTTCACCAGCAATGACCAGACGTCCACGGTCACAATTTTTGACTTGAAGACCCTGAAGAAACTTGGTGAGGCACCCACCGGGAAGAAGCCCGACGCGATCGTTTACGACCCGGCAACGTCGCAGGTTTTCGTGTTCAACGGCGAGAGTGACAGCGCGACGGTCATCTCCGCAGCGGACGGCAAAGTCGCCGGCACTATTGCGCTGGGCGGAGGCCCGGAATTCGGCGTCGCCGATGGCAAAGGCCACGTCTACAACAATATCGAGGAGAAAAACGAAGTCGTGAAAATCGACGCCCGGAAACGGACCGTGGAGCAACACTGG
>WNFL01187441.1_pt1 | contig 11263 bp, 10 predicted proteins | sample 5400361 | NCBI WGS metagenome assembly WNFL01 (sample SAMN13153351, study PRJNA577476) | soil metagenome | isolation source: 40 cm soil on Douglas fir-dominated hillslope | place: USA:California | collected 2013-09-17 | reverse complement strand
GAGGCGTACGGCGGCGGTGGCATCGGCCGCTCACCCGTGACGAACGCGCTCGTACTCGAGGAGCTCGCCTGGGGTGACGTGCCGCTCGCGGCCGCCGCAATGACTCCCGCACTGTTCGTCCAGCCGCTGCTCGACTTCGGCACCGACGAACAGAAGAAGACTTTCCTGCCGCTGTTCGCCGGCTCGCGCTTCCACGCGGCGTCGCTCGCGATCCTCGAGCCGACGTTCAGCTTCGAAGTCTCGAACCTGCGCACCCTGGCGGAGAAGAAGGGCTCGGGCTTTTCGCTCTCGGGCAAGAAGCGCCTCGTGCCGCTCGCCTCGACGGCGAGTCACTTGCTGGTCGTGGCGCGCGGCGCCCGCGATGGCGTGGCGGGGCTCGAGGCGTTCATCGTGCCGCGCGACGCGAAGGGTATGAAGATCGCGGCGGAGCCGGAGAAGACACTCGGCTTCCAGTGTCTGCCGCGCTTCAGGGTGGAGCTCGACCGGGTCGAGGTCTCGGCGGACGCGCGCCTCGGCGGCGACCGCGGCATCGACGGCGCGCGCCTGCTCGCGATGCTGCGCACGGCGAGCGCGGCCCTCGGCCTCGGCCTCGCGCGCGGCGTGTACGAGCTCGCCCTGCCCTACGCCAAGGAGCGCGTCGCCTTCGGCCAGCCGATCGCCCAGAAGCAGGTGATCGCGTTCATGCTGGCCGAGATGCAGATCGAGGTGAGCTCGATGCGCCACCTGGTGTGGAAGGCCGCGAGCCTGCTCGAGCACGGCGCCGACGCGAGTCGCGCGGCGACCCTGGCGCTCACGTACGCGAACCGCGAGGTCATGAAGCTGGCCGACAACGGCCTGCAGATCTTCGGCGGTCACGGATACATCCGCGAGTACCCGGTCGAGATGTGGTATCGCAACGCGCGCGCGCTCACGGTCACCGAGAGCGTCTCGGCGCTCTGATTCGAAGGAGTCACTTTCATGATCGACTACACGCTCTCCGAACGAGACGAACAGGTCCTCGCCGCCGTCAGGGAAGAGGCGCTGATCTGCCGCAAGTACGCGCGCTACTACGACGAGCACGAGGAGGAATTCGCGCCGGCCGAGCTGCCGGAGGCGAAAGACTTCAAGAACCCGTTCGCGCTGCTCGGCAAGCGCGACGAGCTCGACTCGTCGATGGGCGTGATGAGCATGCTCGTCACCGCGGGGCAGACCTGGGGCGACTACACCGTGCGCATGCGGCGCGGCACCGGGGGTCTGGGCAACGCGGCGCTGCGCGCGTCCGGAACGCCGGAGCAGCAGAACCGCTGGGGGGCCAAGACGCTCGCCATGGCGATCACCGAGCCCGGCTGCGGCAGTGACTCGAAGGCGGTGCAGACCACCGCCGTGCTCGACGGCGAGGAATGGGTGCTGAACGGCGAGAAGATCTTCGTCACCACCGGGTGCCGCGCCGAGGGCGTCGTGGTCTGGGCGACGATCGACAAAGCCGCGGGCCGCGCCGGCATCAAGAGCTTCATCGTGATGAAGGAGACGCCCGGCTTCGAAGTGACTCACAAGGAGAAGAAGCTCGGCATCCGCGCGGACGACACCGCGGCCTACGTGTTCCGCGACTGCCGCATCCCGCGCGACCACCTGCTGGGCGGCGACGAGTCGATCCCGAAGGAAGGCGCGGGCGGCTTCAAGGGCGTCATGAAGACCTTCAACATGACCCGCCCCGCCGTCGCCGCGATCGGCCTGGGCATCGCGCAGGCCGCGCTCGACTTCACGCGCGACTCACTCGCCGCCGAGGGCATCGAGGTGGACTGGAGCGCCGGCCCGCACGCGCGCTCGGCCGCGCAGCAGGCGCTGATCGAGATCGAGGCCGACATCGAGGCCGCGATGCTCGACGTGCTGCACGCCACCTGGCTCTCGGGCGAGTCCAAGCCGAACAACCTCGAGGCATCGATCTCCAAAGCCAAAGGCGGCGAGATCGCGCGCACGGCCACCCAGCGCTGTCTCGAGCTCCTCGGGTCACTGGGCATCTCGCAGGACTTCCTGATCGAGAAGTGGTTTCGCGACTGCCGCATCACCGACATCTACGAGGGCACCGGCCAGATCCAGAGGCTGATCATCGCGCGAGACATCCTGGGTTACTCGGCGGCGGAGCTGTCGTAGGCGCAATCGCGACGGCGCAACGCGCCCGGCGTGCTCGGGGAGGGGCGTTACAGAACACCCGGCTCCGCTGTAGAATGGCGCTTGTTCGTCCCATCCTCCGCTGGAAGTGGGACTCATTGTCGGACTCTGTGACTTGCCTGACGGTTGGGTGAAGACTCCAATTGGCGCACGAGCATGGCGGACAACGAACAACAGAGTGGCCGATCGAGCGAGCGAATCAGGCAACACTACCTGGTGGAGAAAGAGCTTGCAGCGCGGTTGCGGGCTGCCACCAAAGCAGAACGACGAAATCTCTACACCGAAGTCTATGACGAGCTGTTCAGGAGAGTCCCGGATCATCCGCAGTTGTCACTGAAGCTCGACGCTGCAAACCGTCAGCACGATCTCGACCGGCGCTTGGCCATTCTCAAAAGGCATCTGCATCCCAATGCCACCTACCTGGAGGTTGGACCAGGAGATTGTTCGCTCGTCATCAAAGTCGCCGGGCTGGTGCGAAAGGTTTACGCGATCGATGTTTCGCATGAGATTACAAAAGAGCTTCGCCTGCCGGATAGCGTAGAGCTCATTATCTCGGACGGTTCCAGCATCCCGGTTCCGCCGAGCAGCATCGACCTCGCCTATAGCGACCAGCTGATGGAGCATCTGCACCCTGAGGATGCGATTCGCCAGCTGCGAAATGTTTACGATGCACTGGTTCCGGGCGGACGGTATATCTGCATAACTCCAAACCGGCTCTCCGGCCCACATGACGTGTCCCAATATTTCGACGAGGTCGCCACGGGATTCCATCTCAGGGAATACTCGGCGACCGAGTTGGCAGGCATGTTCAAGGACGTGGGATTTCGCAGGATCCAGGTACTGGTGGGTGCCAGAGGATTTTACGTGAATGCTCCCACGCCAATTATCAAAGCAATGGAATCGGTGTTGGCGAGTGCACCGCGACGCTTGGGAAAAACTCTCGCTCGCTGGCTACCATTGAGGTCGATCCTCGGTGTGAAGCTGGTCGGAATAAAATGAGATCGTGAGCCTCGCTGCGAGCCGCGTCGACTCGAGGGTCTGGCACCCGCTCTTGCGCGGATTTCGCCCAGCGGTCTGGATGTGCGACTTCGGGCAGCTGGGAAGCCGCTGACTCGCTTCAGGTCGACGAGAGTTGGCGCAGGAAGGCGATCAGGTCTTTGATGCCCTGATCGTTGATGACGCCGCCCCAGGGCGCCATCATCGGGGACTTGCCGACGGAGGCGCCGCCCTTCGAGATCACCTGGTAGAGGTGCTCGTCGCTGAGTCCGGCCATGAAGACGTGGTCGGTGTGATTCGCGGGGCGTGGGTTCAGGGTAGCGGAGAGCGGCCCGTCGCCCTTGCCGCCGGGTCCGTGACAGGTGGCGCAGTACTGCTGGTAGAGCGCCTTCCCCGCTTCGGGGTTGCCGCGCAGGCTGCCGCTGGGCGCGTTCGCCGCCGGCGCGGGCGTGACTGGGGGCGAAGGCGTGGGCGCCGGTGTGGTTGCCGCGGGCGGCGACGGTGCGCTGGACTTCTCGCCGCCGCAGGCGACGAGGAGGCCCGCGACCAGGAGCGCCGCGAGCGCGCGAGTCACCGCGGGCTCCGCGCGACCAGGTCGACGAGCATCGCGCCGAACGTGCCGACGAGATACAGAAGCGAGACGCGGAACGTGCGCTTGGCGGTGGGCGCGTCCTGGCGGCGCAGCAGCGCTACGGCCTGGGCGAAGAACCACACCCAGAGGGCGAGGGTCACCGCGCCGTAGGCGTAGCTGAGCATCCCGAGCCACACGGGCGCGAGCGTGACGGGCAGGAGGCTCGCGATCCAGAGCAGGCTGCGGCGGCACGTCGCGGTGTCGCCGATGCGGTCGTGCAGCATCGGGAAGCCGGCGCTGCGGTAGTCGTCGCGGTGATTCATTGCGATCGCGTAGAAGTGCGGGGGCTGCCACAGGAAGATGATCGCGAACAGAAGCCAGCCGGAGAGCGAGACCGCGCCGTCGGCGGCGGCGTCGGCGATCAGCGGCGCGATCGCTCCGGAGACTCCGCCGGCGATCACCGCGAACGGGGTGCGCGGCTTCAGCCAGAGTGTGTAGACGAACACGTAGAAGAGGATCGCGGCGAGCGCGATGCCGGCCGGCGCGGGACCCGCGGTGCCCCAGAGCACGCCCGTGCCGACGACGGAGAGCACGAGGCCGAGCGCGAGCGCGCGCTCCGGCCGCAGGGTTCCCGCGGGCAGCGGGCGGGTCGCGGTGCGCACCATGCGCGCGTCGCGGTCGCGCTCGAGGTAGCTGTTCAGCGCGTTCGCCGCGCCGGCGGCGAGCGCCGTGCCGAGCAACGTCCACGCCGCGAGTCGCAGCGACGGCCAGCGTCCCTCAGCGAGAATCAGCGCGGGCAGCCCCGAGAACAACACGAGCGGGAGCAGGCGCGGTTTGGTCAGCGCGAGATAGGCGTTCACCGCGCGCCTCCGAGCGCATGCCGTTCGCGCGCCGCCGTCGCGACGGTCTGGTGAGTCGCGCGCGCGGCGGCCAGCGCGTCTCGCGCGAGCAGGCCCGCCGTCAGGACGATCCCCGCCGCGAGCGCGGAGTGAAGCGCCGTGACCTCGACGGGCAGCCGCAGCAGCACGTTCGCCGCGCCGACCGCGATCTGCAGGAAGACGAGCCGCAGTCCGGTCCAGGCGAGTCGGCCGCTCTGCCCGGCGAAGCGCAGCTGCCAGGCGAGCAGCGCGAACGCCGCCGCGACCGCGTACGCGTTCAGGCGATGCAGCACGTGCAGGCCGACTGGTCCCTGCAGGGTCGGCGCGACCGAGTCGGCGTTGCACAGCGGGAACGTCGCGCAGGCGAGGCCCGCCGAGTGACTCGAGACGAGCCCGCCGAGCACGAGCTGCAGGGCGACCAGGGCACAGGTGACTGCGACGAGCCGGACGCCAGCGGGAGCGAGCTTCTCCGGAACGCGGGCTTCACTCCGCGACGCGTCCGACAGATCGCGGGCGAGCCAGGCGAGCGCGAGCGCGAACGCATTCCCCGTCGCCAGATGCGCCGTCACCGTCCACGGCGCGAGCCCGAGCAGGACGGTGAGTCCGCCGAGCACCACTTGCAGGCCGAGCAACGCGAAGACGAGCGCGAGCGAGCGCCCGAAGCGCGCGCGGAGCGCGCGCCGCCGCAGCACGGCGACAACGAGCGCCGCGACGCCGAGCGACAAGCCCCCGGCCAGCAGCCGATGACCCCACTCCAGCGCGATGCGCGCGTCGAAGTCCGGCACGAGTCGGCCGTGGCAGAGCGGCCAGTCCGGGCACGAGAGCCCCGCTCCGTGCGCGCGCACCAGCGCGCCGACGACGATGAGCGCCCAGGCCGCCAGGGCGAGCGCGGCTGCCCCGCGTCCGGCGCGGCGCGCCGCCGCACGCGCGTCGTCGGGGAGGGGGGTCAACTCAATGACTCACGAAGTGACCGTTCAGGAGCATCAGCACGATGATCATGAGCGCGGCCAGGCCGAGCGGGAAGCCGAAGACCATGCGCGGAGTCCCGTGATCCTGGCGCAGGTGCATGAAGAAGTAGACCACCGCCCAGAACTTCACGGCCGACAGGATCAGGATCACCGGCACCACGATCGCCGCGAACGCCGGCAGATGCTCGTGATACCAGGCCTTGACCGGGGGCACGATGATCAGGATCTCGAACGCGGTGATCAGCGTGAGGGTGCTGATCACCTTCACGTACAGACTGACCGGCGGGTGCGCGTGTGACTGGGCTTCGTGATCGCTCATTGCGCGAACTCCAGTAGATAGACGCAGCTGAAGATGATGATCCAGACGATGTCGACGAAGTGCCAGTAGAGACCGGCGATCTCGACGTCCATCTCCTTCTCTTTCGGCAGCTTGCCCTGCGCGTTCATCACGAACAGCGACAGCAGCCAGAGAATCCCCCCCGAGACGTGCGCGCCGTGGAACCCGGTGAGCACGAAGAACGTCGTGCCGTACAGGTTCTTCGAGAGCGAGAGTCCCTTGTGATAGAACTCGGTGAACTCGAAGGCCTGGAAGCCGACGAAGATCAGGCCGCCGCCGGCCGTCGCCAGCAGCCACGCGCCCGCCGCGAAGCGCTTGCCCTCGCGCACGTAGTGCAGCGCCATGACCATGAAGAACGAGCTCGCGAGCAGGGTGAAGGTCGAGATCGTCGTGACCTGCACCGAGAACGTGTCGTGCGGGTACGGGCCGGTGAGACTCTTGCCGCGATAGGCCAGGTAAGTCCCGATCAGCGACCCGAAGAACATGCACTCGGAGCCGAGGAAGGTCCAGAAGCCGAGCTTGCGGTGCGGAATGCCGAGCGAGGTGTACTCGGCGTGGGCGTCGACCATGGTCTAGTGCTCCTCGGGTGCGTAGCCGTAGCCGGGCTGGAAGACCCAGCCGAAGGTCCCGGCGACGAAGGTGAAGAAGCCGGTCAGCGTGATCCACGGACCGTGCGCGGGAATGGTCATCGCGCCGCCGAAGATCATCGCCACCCCGAGACCGACGATGATCGGCCAGTAACTCGGCGGCGGAATGTGAATGCCGTCGTCGCGACCCGGCGGCGCCTTCGGCGCGCCGTGATACTTCTGGTCGAACAGCGGCCGCGAGCTGGTGACCGGCGGAATGCGATCGAAGTCCCACTCCGGCGGCGGCGAGCTCGTCGCCCACTCGAGCGTCGCGCCGTCCCAGGGATCGCTGCCCGCGATCTTCCCGCGCACGCGGCTCGTCAAGTAGTTGTACAGGAAGACCAGCTGCGCGGCGGCGATCACGAACGCGCCCAGGGTCGCCACGTGATTCCAGAAGCTCCAGCCCTCCCACGACGCGTAGGTGTAGATGCGCCGCGGCATGCCGTCGGCGCCCAGGAAGTGCATCGGGAAGAACGTCAGGTTGAAGCCGATCATCGTCATCCAGAAGTGGATCGCGCCGAGTCTCTCGTCCATGAGTCGCCCCATGAACTTCGGGTACCAGTAGTAGATCCCCGCGAAGAGCCCGAGGATCGAGCCCCCGAACAGCACGTAGTGGAAGTGCGCGACGATGAAGTACGTGTCCTGCTGTTGCAGGTCGATCGCCGGCACCGCGTGCATGAAGCCGGACAGACCACCGATCGTGAACATGAACACGAAGCCGAGCGCGAACAGCATCGGCGTCGCGAAGCGCAGCTGTCCGCCCCAGACGGTCGCGATCCAGTTGAAGACCTTCACGGCCGTCGGCACGGCGATCAGCATCGTCGTGAACGAGAACGAGATGTCCGCGACCGGCCCGAGCCCGGTCGTGAACATGTGGTGACTCCACACGCCGAAGCCGAGGAAGCCGATCGCGATGCCCGCGAAGATCACGAACTCGGCGCCGAACAGCGGCTTGCGCGAGAACGTGGGCAGCACCTCCGACACGATGCCCATCGCCGGCAGAATCAGGATGTACACCTCCGGGTGTCCGAACAGCCAGAACAGGTGCTGATACAAGAGCGGGTCGCCGCCGGCTTCCGGAATGTAGAAGTTCGTGCCGAACAGGCGATCGAACATCAGGAACACGAGCCCGACCGTGATGATCGGGAACGCGAGCACCACCAGGAACTGCACCACCAGAACCATCCACACGAACACGGGCATGCGCATCAGGGTCATGCCCGGCGCGCGCATGTTCAGGATGGTGACGATGAAGTTGACCCCGGCCATCATCGACGCGACGCCCAGGATCTGCAGACCCAGGATCCAGAAGTCGACCGAGTGAGTCGCGGTTCCGGTGCGATTCGAGAGCGGCGCGTACGCGAACCAGCCGGCGTCGGGAGGCGTGCCGAACAGGAAGCTCGAGTTGATGAATATCGCGCCGAAGAGGAACACCCAGTACGAGAGCGCGTTCAGCCGCGGGAACGCGACGTCGCGGGCGCCGATCATCAGCGGGGTCATGTAATTGAAGAACGCCGCGCCGAGCGGCATGATCGCCATGAAGATCATGGTGGTGCCGTGCATCGTGAACAGCGCGTTGAACATCTGCGCCGACACGATCTTCCCGTTCGGCCCCATGAGCTGCATGCGCATGATCAGCGCCTCGAGGCCGCCCATCATGAAGAGCACGAACGCGGAGACGCCGTAGAGGATCCCGATCCGTTTGTGATCGACGGTGGTGATCCAGCTCCAGACCCCCGTCTGTTCCGCGGGGTGCGCGTGCGGAAGCGTGTGAGTCGCTGTCGCCATCGCTTGCTCCTCTACTTCATCATCTCGAGATAGGAGACGAGCTGATCCACGGTCGCGTCGGGCAGACAGTTGCCGATCTGCACGTCGCGGCAGCACGGGTCGGGCTGTCCCGGGCCCGTGCACTGCATCGCCGGCACGTTCATCTTCGCGTCCGGCTTCACGTGCTGCGGGTCGTGGATCCACAGCTTCATGTTCTCGGGCGTGTTCTGGAGAACGCCCGCGGCGATCGTCTTGCGCGTCGCGACCTTCATCAGGTTCGGGCCGTTCATGTGCAGCACGGTCTTGTCGTTCACCATCGTCATGTGACACGCGATGCAGCCCGAAGCGGCGAAGACGCCGAAGCTCGCCATCGACTCGGGCGGCGGCGGCAGCTTCTGCTGCTTCACCCAGGCATCGAAATCGGCCGGCGTGCTGACGACGAGCTGCGTCTTCATCAGCGCGTGTGACGAGCCGCAGTACTCGGTGCACTGACCTTCGAAGACGCCCGTGTCGGTCGGGGTGAACCACATCGGCTGGTTGCGGCCCGGGACCGCGTCGCGCTTGCCGCCCATGCGCGGGAACCAGAACGCGTGGATCACGTCCGTCGACGTGACGTGGAAGAGCACGGTGCGCCCGGTGGGCACGACGAGCTCGTTCGCGGTCGTGAGGTCGTACTCGGGGTAGTAGTACTCCCAGAACCACTGGCGCCCGGTCACTTCGACGACCAGCGGATTCGGCGACGGCGGCGGGCCCTGGTGGTAGCGAATCGCCTGACAGCTCGGGATGTACATCCCGATCACGAGCACCACGGTCGCGAGCGTCCAGCTGACCTCGAGCGTCGTGTGGCCGTGTGTCTGCTCGGGCAGCCCCGTCTCGTCGCCGCGCCGGCGGAAACGGAACAGCGCGTAGACCAGCAGACCCTCGACCCCGATGAAGATCGCGAGCGTGATCCAGTAGACGATCGCGTACAGCCTCTGGGACTCGAACGCGTTGTCCGTCAGCGGAAAGATCGTCGTCATCGGAATCTCTTCCGGACCCGGCGTCCCGAACGGGTACCAGAGCCAGAGGAGCGCGAGGACCACGAAAACGACGAGAAATCCGATCAGAGGCGCGCGTTTCTCGCTCACCGTCCGATTCCTTTCCTGGCGATACTACCTGCGGGCCTGCGGACCGCGGGCGCGGCTCGCGCCGACCCTGCGTGCGGACAGCACGTGCGGACGGCAGTCGACGCACGTCCCTCTGACCCCGTGACGACCGGCGCGCAGGTTACCGGCGACCCTCCCACAGGGTCAAGCAAACCAGCCCCCCGCGCACGTTCCTGCAACCTTCCGCTGCGCCTGATTGAGCTTCGTTCGGCTGCGCCTCACTGCGCGCGCCTACGGCGCTTGCGCCCTCGGCTCGGGGCGGCCCTCGCCTCGGCCTCCCCAACCACGACCCTACTCAATACGAACGTGGAAGATCCAGGACGTGCTCGGCGACGAAGTTGAGGGCCATCTCCTGTGAGATGGGGGCGAGTCGCATCAGCCGCGCCTCGCGCCAGTAGCGCTCGACGTGAAACTCGCGCGCGTAGCCGAATCCGCCGAGCGTCTGCAGCGCGCGATCGCACGCGCGGAACGATGCGTCGGCGCAGCGCACCTTCGCCATGTTTGCGAGCGGGCCCGCGGGCTCGCCGCGGTCGTAGGTCCACGCGGCTTTCTGCCACAAGAGCTCCGCGGCGATCAGCTCGCTGTACGAGTCCGCGAGCGGATGCGCGATCGCCTGGTTCTGACCAATCGGCCGGTCGAACACGATGCGCTCGCGCGCGTACGCGACGGCGCGTTCGAGCGCGCGAAAGCCGATGCCGACCGCCTCGGCGGAGATCACGATCCGCTCCGGGTTGATGCCGTCGAGCAGGCAGTAGAAGCCGCGCCCGACCTCGCCCACCACGTCCTCGTCCGAGACCGGGAGATCGCGGATGAACACCTCGTTCGAGTTCACGGCGTTTCGCCCGAGCTTCGAGATCTCGCGGATCTCGACGTGCGCGGGGTCGAGGTCGGCGAGGAACAGGGTCATGCCGTCGAGCCGGCGCGCGCACTGCTCGCGCGGCGTGGTGCGCGCGAGCAGGAGGATCTTCTGCGCCTGCTGCGCCTTGGTGTTCCAGACCTTCTTCCCGTTCACGATCCAGCGGTCGCCCTCGCGCCGCGCGAAGGTGCGAATGCGCGACGTGTCCGTGCCGGCGTCGTCCTCGGTCACGCCGAAAGAGACGTGCAGCTTCCCGGTCGCGGTGGGCGGGAGATACTTCTCCTTCATCGCCTCCGAGCCGTGATGGATGACCGGCCCCATTCCGAAGATCGACAGGTGCATGGTCGACGCCGCGTTCATCGCGCCCGCGCTGCCCGCCACCGCGCGCAACAGCGCCCCGGCATGCATCACGCCCAGACCCGCGCCCCCATACTTCTCGGGGACCAGCACGCCGACCCAGCCCGCGTCCGCGAACGCGTTGTAGAACTCCCAGGGGAAGAGCTTCTTCTCGTCGTGCTCGAGCCAGTAGTCGTCGTCGAAGCGCGCCGCGAGCTTGCCCGCCTCGGCGCTGATGCTCGCGAAGTCCGGGTCCGCCTCGAAATCCATGCTCCAATCTTACGTCCGCGAAGAGCTGCCTGCAGGTTGTCGTGAGCGCAGCTCCGCGTGCTAGGTTGCGCGCGTGAACAGACGTCTATGGGTCGGCGTCGTCGGGGCAGCGTTCCTGTTCGGATTGTTCACGACCTACGCGCATGTGTGCATGCTCGGGAGGTCCTATCTCGAGGAAGGCGGCACGGAAATCGCCGCTCAGCGGGCGATCGTCGCTGGCGTGGCGGGCGACCCTCTGCAGTACCGCGTTCTCACGGCATACGCCGCGATCGCGCTGGTGAATGGCTTCGCGGCGCTCGGAGTACCCCACCACCTTCCCGTGTCGTTCATCCTGCTCCGAGTCGCGGAAGACAGCGCGATGTTCG
>WNFL01187330.1_pt2 | contig 11264 bp, 7 predicted proteins | sample 5400361 | NCBI WGS metagenome assembly WNFL01 (sample SAMN13153351, study PRJNA577476) | soil metagenome | isolation source: 40 cm soil on Douglas fir-dominated hillslope | place: USA:California | collected 2013-09-17 | reverse complement strand
GTACTTGCCATAGCTTGGATCAATTATGTTAATCTCTCTACGGCAAAAGCGATGGAGCGTGCAAAAGAAGTAGGCGTGCGAAAAGTGATGGGCGCCTTTAAATCTCAATTGGTCCAACAATTTATAGCGGAATCGGGATTGATCAATTTATTATCTCTATTGCTCGCTTGCGGATTGGTAGCGTTGATCCTGCCCTACTTCAACTCACTTTCCGGGCTATCGCTTAACGTTACTTATCTCCTTCATGATTGGTTTCTTATTATGACAGGAGCCCTTTGGTTGATCGGAACTTTGCTATCGGGATTTTATCCAGCGATAGTTCTTTCGTCATTCAAGCCTGTAGTAGTCCTAAAGGGAAAACTAAAGAACAGCGTGAGCGGAATATTTCTGCGAAAGACACTTGTTGTATTTCAGTTCATGGCATCAGTAGCCCTGATTGCAGGTACATTCATTGTTTACGATCAATTGAACTTCATGATGAATCAGGACATTGGGATGAACATTGATCAGGTGCTGGTTGTAGATCGCCCGGGCATAGCACCTAAAGATCGAAAGGCTTTTAACTCTACCATTGATGTGTTTAGAGATGAGTTGAGAAAAGAACGGGCAATTCGAGGAGTGTCTGCTTCGAGTACTATTCCGGGGAAACAACGGGAGTACAAAGCTGGCGTGAAGAAATATGGATCATCTGATGACCAGCTAGTAACCTTACGAATTAACAGTATGGACTTTGATTTTATGGACGTTTTTCAGATGAAATTGATTGCGGGGCGCGCGTTCTCTGAAGATTTTGTGAAAGATCAAGATACATCTGTTGTAGTTAGTGAAACTGCATCTCGACTTCTTGGATTTAAAAAGCCAGAGGATGCAATCGGACAGACTATAACTATTCCCGATTTTAGATGGGCTCCAATCATTGTAGGGGTGGTGAATGACTACCATCAGGTCTCGTTCAAGAAGCCGCTAGATCCCAGTATTTTTTATTGCACAAAATATGATGGCGAGTTTTACTCCATTAGAATCAACACGAGCTCATTGACGCGGACCATCGAACATGTGAAGAAATCGTGGGAGACAGCTTTCCCCGGAAATCCGTTTGAGTATTTTTTTCTTGATGATTACTTCAACAAACAGTATGAAAATGAAAGAAAATTTGGTAATCTTTTTATGACGTTCGCTGCGCTTGCAGTGATTGTCGGCTGCCTTGGATTGTTTGGTCTCTCGGCCTATACTGCCACACAACGTACCAAGGAGATTGGTATCCGAAAAGTTTTGGGGTCGTCCGAACGTGGAATATTTTTTCTCCTTTCACAGGAATACATGAAGTTGGTTGCCTTTGCCATTTTGATTGCATCGCCATTGGTTTGGTGGGTAATGAGTAGCTGGATGCAAAATTTTGCATACCGAACTACAATTTCTGTTTCCATTTTTGTTATTGCAGGCATTGTGGTTTTACTGGTGGCGTTAGTAACGGTGAGCTATCAAACGTTGCGAGCGGCAAGAATCAAACCCGTAGATTCATTAAGGTACGAGTAAGCGCCATTCTGGATACTAGATTCTCGTTGCTGGATCAAGATGAATCAAAACATTGGTCAAAAGAATTTGAACTGGCCTCTATCCAGTATCTAGTACCCGGAATCAAGAATCCAGTTTATCTTTGCCGCCCATGAAGAAGATCATCGGTTGGGTAGTTCGATTTGTTCCAAGGAAATACCTGCAGCTTTTCACAGGAATTGGACTCCAGGTTCTTGGAGTTTTTTATAAAGGCAACAAGGTTAAATGCCCCATCTGTGACCACACGTATAAAAAATTTCTTCCTTATGGGCGGATCAATGCTCGCGAGAATGCGCTTTGCCCAAATTGCTTGAGTCTTGAGCGTCATCGGTTGATATGGCTTTTTCTGAAAGAGAAGACTAATTTCTTTTCAGAGAAACTAAATGTATTACATTTTGCGCCAGAGCCTTGCTTCATAGGTCGATTTGAAAAGCAACATGGGGACAAATACATCACTGCCGATATCGAATCACCCTTGGCCAAAGTGAAAATGGATATCCATCAAATTCCTTTTGAAGAAAATCACTTTGATGTGGTGCTGTGCAATCATGTGCTCGAGCACGTGAAAGATGATATTCAGGCAATGAGAGAAATTCACCGGGTACTCAAGCCGGGAGGTTGGGCGATTTTGCAAGTGCCGTTCTTTTCACCCGTTCCTGATAAAACTTTTGAAGACAATTCAATTTCGGATAAAAGAGAACGTGAGAAAATTTTCGGCCAGGATGATCATGTGAGGAAATATGGAAAGGATTATGTTCAGCGAATTGCGCAAAGTGAATTAAGACCGTCTGAAGAAACGTTTTCTGCATCGTTTAGTTCCGAAGAGTCTTACCACTTTGGGGTGAGCCGGGCAGAAGTCATTTATAGGGCGGTAAAGGCTTGATCACAGAATGTGCTCTTCTAGAAACTGACGAGCAGTCATCACAGGCACTTTTGAGAAGTGAAAATCATTTCTGTCTTCGGTCACGATCCATTTGCATCCGGCTTCAATGGCCGAGTAATATTCAAGTCCATCTTCAAAGTCATCTACCGATTTATCAGCAACCGCTTGCAATACAATTTTTCGGTCTGCCTCCGCAATGTTGATTTTGGAAGCAAGTAGTCCGATCTTATTCTTTGCCTCTTTCCGCCCACTTTTCTTTTCTGCGAAATAGAACGCAATAGCTAAACAGACTGGGGAAGTATAAACCCTGTATTTTGGATTATCGACTAAGCTCAATATTCGCGAAGAGTAGGTAAAAAGAGGATATTCTTTGTTTAACACCGACACAAGAATATTCGCATCGAGAAAAATTTTCACTTTTTCGTTTTATAATATTCTTTCTTCAAATCTTTACGTACGCGCGGCTTGGTTTTGTATTCTGCTTCTCCTTCGGAGACCATGCTTACCCAATCGGCCACTGGAAGTTCTTCTAAGCTTTTGTAATGGCCGCTCACGATGCGACTGTACAAAAACTCAGTAAGCCTTGATAAGCTAATGTTTTGAGCTTCAGCAAATGCCTTGGCCTTATTGATGACGGCCGCATCGAAACTTAAAGTGACCTTGATATCCATGGTTAATTTTAATACGACAAACATAATATTTTTATACGTATAATTCAAAACCTTTTGAAGTGATCAAATAAAAAAAGCCGATTACTCGGCTTTCATGAATTAGGTCTCAAAACATTAAGTTATTTCGGAAGCTTATCCAATACTTCCATTACTTCTTTTACATGCTTACGGCTGGTGTCAAGAAGAGCTTGCTCTGCGCTGTTCAGTTCAAGTTCGAGTACTTTCTCAATACCATTTTTGCCAAGGATTACAGGCACACCGAGGTAACAGTCTTTAATTCCATATTCGCCATCCAAGCGGATACAAACGGGAAGAACTCTACGCTGGTCTTTTACAATGCTTTCCACCATTTGGGCTGCAGCGGAGCCAGGTGCATACCATGCCGAAGTGCCCATCAGTTTCACTAATTCTCCACCGCCTACTTTGGTGCGCTCAATAATGGCATCGAGTTTATCTTTTGAAATCAATTCTGTTACAGGGATTCCGCCCACAGTGGTGTAACGTGGCAGAGGCACCATCGTGTCTCCATGGCCACCGAGTATCATAGCCTGAATATCCTTTGGTGAAATGTTCAATGCTTCAGCTAAGAAGGCACGATAACGAGCTGTGTCCAATATTCCAGCCATGCCCATCACGCGGGTGCGGGGGAATTTAGAAACCATATGCGCCTGGTAAGTCATCACATCAAGTGGGTTGCTCACGACAATGATGATCGCATCAGGCGAATGTTTTACGATGTTTTCAGTTACCGTTTTTACAATTCCAGCGTTAGTGCTGATCAGGTCATCGCGGGTCATGCCGGGCTTGCGAGGAAGGCCTGAGGTGATTACCACTACGTCTGACTTCGCGCTCTTGCTGTAATCATTGGTGGAGCCGATTGTTCGTGAATCATACAAATCGATTGGGGCTTTTTGCCAGATGTCAAGGCTCTTCCCTTCGGCCAAGCCTTCCTTGATATCGACCAATACAATTTCATTGGCCACTTCGCGGTAGGCCAGCACATCGGCACAAGTGGCGCCCACATTGCCAGCGCCTACAACTGTTATCTTCATACGTATAAGTTTATGGTTAGCTTCTAAGAGGCGCGAAGTTATCATTCACCCATTCAAAAAGAAAAATATCTGGTAAAATAATCTGCTATCCAGTATCGCAATTCCCTCGCGGACAATAACTTTGCGCGCTCAAAATTTCAGGATTATGCAAGTGGTTAAATTTGGTGGCACCTCGGTAGGCAAGCCCGAACGCATGAAGAAAATCGCAAACCTCGTTCTCAGCATGGAGGGTAAGAAAATCGTAGTGCTCTCGGCCCTGAGCGGAACAACCAATACCCTGGTAAAAATCGGTGATTTCTTGCTTGCCGCCAAAAAGGCCGAGGCCAACAATGAAATCAACGCACTTGAAAAACACTATTTGCAGTTCATCAAAGAATTATATGAATCTGCTCCTTATCAAGCCATAGGCGAGGAGTTGGTAAGCCGGTATTTCAGCCTGTTCCGGTTGCTGGCAGCGGGGACGTTTGACGACCGAAGCTATCGCGAACTTTTGGCTCAAGGCGAATTGATTTCAACTGAATTGTTTTACCACCATTGCCAGGAGAGAAAGATCAATGCACGCCTGTTGCCTGCGCTTCATTTTATGTCGATCGATGAAAATCAAGAGCCTGAGTTGGAAAAAATAAGCGAGCGGTTGAAGCCCATTTTGGAAACAATGGCCAACACCAACATTTTGATCACTCAAGGGTACATCTGTCGAAATCATAAAAACGAAATCGATAATTTAAAAAGGGGAGGAAGTGACTACACTGCTTCTTTGATCGGAGCAGCAGCTCGCGCAGAAGAAATTCAAATTTGGACCGACATTGATGGAATGCACAATAATGATCCTCGGGTTGTAAAGAAAACGTTGCCCATTGCCGAACTAACGTTTGACGAAGCATCGGAGCTAGCCTATTTCGGCGCGAAAATTTTACATCCGTCTACCATCGTTCCGGCACAGAAGTATGGAGTGCCGGTTCGCCTGAAAAACACAATGGACGAAACGGCATTTGGCACTTTGATCAGCGAACGTGGCACGAGAGGAGAATTTAAAGCCATTGCGGCTAAAGACGGAATCACTGCCGTCAAAATCAAATCTTCGCGAATGCTGCTCGCATACGGATTTTTACGCCAGGTATTCGAAGTATTTGAAAAACATAAAACATCCATCGACATGATCTCGACTTCGGAGGTGGCTGTTTCGGTGACGATCGATGATGACAAGCATTTGAATGAAATCGTGAGTGAGCTCAAAGATTTTGGGTCTATTGATGTCGATAAAAACCAAACGATCATTTGCATCGTTGGCAACATGCTTGCCGAAAAGGAAGGCGTGCTCAAACAGGTTTTTCAATCGCTGGGTGGAATCCCGATACGCATGGTAAGCTATGGCGGAAGCAATAACAATATTTCACTGCTGATTGAAACATCACAAAAAGAGAAGGCGCTTAACCTTTTGAATGAAGGGTTGTTTGGGCTTTAATACAGTGCATAACAGGAGATCGGAATCATCATAAAATGACTGGCTTTTGTAATTAGCACATTACCAATATCTTTGTCCCCTATTTTTAAACCAAATTAGCTGACAATTCGTTTTATTCTGCTTAAAAACTGTGGCTCGATTTACTATAAATAAGAAAGGAATTTTTCGTTTGATTGCCATTGCATTGCTGGCAATCTGCGCTGGATTCACTTTTCCTGAAAGCCACTATTCCGATGAGATAACTTTTGTGAAATCGCCTTCGCATCAAGCTGAGATATGTTCTCTTTTGTGTGATGATGTTGAGGATTCGAATGATTACTCAACAGGCGCACACGTTTTTCAGAATGCAATAGCCGTTCAGTTCGCCCTTTCCTCGTCACCGTTCTCTTCCAAAAAATCAATTAAGCAAACGGGTCGTTCGATTTACGAGCAGGTTTACCTTTTGCATCGACAACTGCTGATTTGATATTCGCTGCATTTTGCTAGCGAATTCTCTCAATAACTTCACATTTTGATTTTTATGAACAAGTCTCTCTACGGCTTTATTATTTTTATTCTCTCGATCATGTCAGCCTATGGTCAGGATTCTACGCTGACGTTTTTACAGGCGAAAGACCGCTTGATCAAAAAGAATTTTTATTTGCTCGCAGCCTACTACGAAATCAACCAGGCCGAAGCGCAAGTGGTTCAGGCTAAGCTTTATTACAACCCCACTATTTATTGGAATCAGGAGGCATACAATAAAACGCAAGACAAATACCTGAAGGCAAGTAATCAGTACGAAACACAGATCAGTCAAACCATTTCAATTGCAGGCAGGCATACCAATACGGTAAAACTCGCCCGCATCAATTTAGAACTGAATAAAGTACAATTCACAGATGTGATGCGAAGCTTGCTTTACGACCTGGGAAACAATTACAATAACCTTGCAGCATTGGAGGCAAAAGAGAAACTGTACACCGAGGTGTTGAGTAGTTACCAGCGGTTGATTGTTGCAAGTAAAAAAGAATTGGAAGTTGGGGCGATCTCCGTAACGGAAGATTTGCGTATCAAATCAGAATACATTGCTGTGAAATCGCAGGCTCTTGATAATGCCAATCAAAAAGAGCAATACCTCTCTCAATTGAGAACACTGCTTCAGTATCCAAAGGATACGCTGATCCAGGTGGCGCAAAAAATTCCTTTGTATAACAGCACGTTTGTGTTGGATAGTTTGATTGATCGCGCTTTGGCTGCACGGCCTGATCTCAAAGTTTCAAAATTTTATCAAGAGTACCAGCAGCAGAATTTGAAACTACAGCGATCGCTGGCGGTGCCTGACCTTTCCATTGGTTATGATTATGATTTAGGTGGAAACTACAGACCCAATTATTCAGGCCTGGTGTTGCAAATGCCGTTGCCGTTGTTCAATCGTAACCAGGGAAATATAAAGGAAGCGAAATACAATATTCAGCAATCGTTGCTGCAACGTGATTATTTAAAAATCACAATCACTAATCAAGTCATCTCTTCCTTCAATCAATACAAAAAAATTTATGAAGGACTTACAAATTATACGGACGAATACTTAAACAATCTGACTCAATTGAACCGAAACACAAACACGTATTTTCAGAAACGCGATATCAGTTTGTTGGAGTTCATTGACTATCAACGTATTTACATCAGTACCAACATTCAATTGATTGAATTGCGGCAGCAATTTTTGAACAGTGTAAACACGCTGAATTTCAGCATAGGCGAAACCGTTATTGATTATTAAAAAGCACATAACACATTATATGAAGAATTTTAATTTTCTCTTGATCCTGACTTTGTTGATAACCTCGTGCGGGGGCGACAAGAAAAAAGAATCACAGCAAGCACCGGTGATGAAAGATAAATTAGTCCTTTCAGAAAGCCAGATGGTGCACATCAAAATTGATACTGTGCGCGAACAAAAGTTAGCAGATCAACTTACAGCTGTGGGTGAAGTGAGTTTTGCCGAGGATAATGTGGTGCGCATTTACCCAATCGTAAGTGGTACAGTCGAAAAAATATTTGTTTCACTGGGTGATTATGTTCAGAAAGGTCAGAACCTTGCTACACTTCTGAGTATGGATATGAGCCAGATTCAACGTGATTACAATATTTCCAAATCTAATTTTTCTGTTGAGGAGAAAAACCTTGCCCGGGCGCAAGAGCTTTTTTCGGCCGGGATGATGAGCGAAAAAGAGTTTGCCGCTGCGAAAAAAGATTACAACAATGCGCTTTCTGAATTAAACGAACGGACCCAGATTTTAAAGCTGTACGGAGGCTCGTCCAGCGACCTCGATGCCATCTACAATGTGGTTGCTCCTCGATCGGGATATATTGTTGAACGGAGTATCACCGAAGGGACTCTAATCAGGAACGATAACAACAAGAACATATTTACTATCTCCGATTTAAAAACGATATGGGTTTGGGCTAATATTCATGAGAGCGATCTTTCTAAAGTATCTGAAGGAGACGAGGTGCAAGTGAAAACGATAGCTTACCCTGACAAGATTTTTAAAGGCCGAGTAAAAAAAATCGCCACCATGCTAGATCCGGATTCGCGTGTTATCAAAATTCGCACGGAACTAAACAACAATGAAGGTTTGCTTAAGCCGGAGATGTTTGCCAACGTAGTGATCACACCAAAAGTAAGCGAGAAAGCAGTTGTGATTTCAAACACTTCCATTATTCTTGAAAACAATCAGAATTATGTGATGTTGCAAACAGGAAAAAATGAATTCAAAAAAGTGCAAATAAAAACCGGAAGAGTGTTTCATTATTATACCGAAGTACTCGGTGGCGTGGAGGTTGGCCAGAGTGTGGTTACCGATGGCTCTTTGTTTGTGTTAACTGCATTTAATCAATTATAATCTTCCCGAGTTTTTACTATGAACAATTTCATCAAAGGAATTATTTCTTTCTCGCTCAAAAACCGATTGATGGTTTTCTTGGGAACCTTGTTGATCATTTCGTGGGGCGTGCAAAGTTTTCTCAATACTCCAATTGAGGCCTTTCCTGATGTAATCAATACACGGATTGTGATCATTACGCAGTGGCCTGGCCGTAGTGCAGAAGAGCTTGAAAAATTTGTTACAATTCCAATCGAAACGGAAATGAATGTTGTACCTCGCAAAACGAGCCTGCGTTCTATTTCACTTTTTGGTCTTTCGGTGGTGACTTTGTTTTTCGAAGATGAAGTCGATGATTTTCACGCACGTCAGATGGTATCTAACCAATTGGTGAACGTGAATTTACCTTTAGGCACTGATCCTGAGATTCAACCTCCTTCCGGACCAACAGGAGAAATTTATCGCTACACATTGGAAGGAGCAGGCAAGACTCTTCGTGAATTGAAAGAAGTTCAGGATTGGGTAATTGATAAACGCCTGAAAGCAGTTCAAGGCGTAGCCGATGTAGTAAGCTTCGGTGGTGAAGTAAAAACGTATGAAGTAACAATTGACCCTAATCGATTGAGCGCTTACAACTTTAGTGCGAATGACGTATACACCGCTGTCAATGAAAACAACAGCAACGTTGGTGGTGATGTGGTTGAACGAGGTACACAAGCTTTTTTGGTTCGCGGTGTCGGTCTGGTAAATAGCATGGACGACATCGAAAACATCATTGTCAAAAACATCAATGGCGCGCCAATTCGTGTGAAGGATGTAGCGGTAGTAAAAGAATCATTTAAACCCCGACTCGGAAAAGTGGGAAGAGGGGATGAGCTTGATGTTGTTGAGGGAATAGTATTGTTGCGCAAAGGCGAGAATCCAAGCCAGGTGCTGAAAGATTTAAATACTACGATTTCTGATTTAAATGATCGTGTCCTTCCCGAAGGAGTAACGATCAAAGTTTTTTATGATCGTACAACGTTGGTAAACCTCACCACTCATACTGTAATGGAGAACCTGCTGGTGGGCATGTTGCTCGTTACATTTATTCTTGCTGTTTTTCTGCTCGATTGGCGCACGACTGTTATCGTGGCAATTATTATTCCATTGTCTCTTCTGTTCGCATTCATCTGCATGCGCATTAAAGGAATGTCTGCCAATCTGCTTTCTATAGGCGCCATTGACTTTGGGATTATTATCGATGGGGCTGTAGTAATGGTGGAAGGAGTTTTTGTTTATCTCGCGCACAAACAAAGCGAATTAGGTGCAGTAAGATTCAACCGCATGTCGAAAATGGGTTTTGTAAAAAAAGTTTCCGTGGAAATGGGGAAGCCGATCTTTTTTTCGAAACTAATCATCATTACCGCACTCATTCCAATCTTTGCATTCCAGAAAGTGGAAGGTAAAATGTTTTCACCATTGGCTTACACCATGGGATTTGCTCTGGGCGGGGCTCTTCTTTTTACGCTAACGCTGGTGCCACTGCTTTGCAAGTTATTGCTTGGGAAGAATGTGAAGGAACGGGAGAACCCTATGGTGAGAGGGCTCGAGCGTATTTATTCCCCATTGCTTACCTGGTCGATGGATCATCCTGCACGCAGCATCTTTTTTTCAATCTTGTTGCTGGTGCTCTCTCTCGCCGTTGGAAAACAACTAGGCTCGGAATTTTTGCCTAAGCTTAATGAGGGCTCGATTTATGTTCGTGCAAGCATGCCACAAAGTATTTCGTTTTCGAAAGCGAATATCGAGTCAGAGGCTATGCGACATATTTTTACGCAGTATCCTGAGGTGAAAGGAGTGATCTCGCAAAACGGAAGGCCAAACGATGGCACTGACCCAACTGGTTTTTTTAACGTAGAATTTTTTGTTGATCTGTTCCCTAAAGATGATTGGACACGCGGAGTGTCAAAGGAGGAAATCATTCAGGACATGCAAAAGCAATTGGCAGACCAATTTCCCGGAGTGGTTTTTGGATTCTCTCAACCGATTTCCGACAACGTGGAAGAAGCAGTTTCGGGTGTGAAGGGCGAAATGGCGATCAAAATTTTTGGCGACAACCTTACCAAGCTTGAAAAACTGGCTGATTCTGTAAAAAGCATCATGAGTAAAATCAATGGTGTTCAGGATCTCGGAATTTTTAAAAGCCTTGGTCAGCCAGAGTTGAGAATTGAACTCGATCGATACAAGATGGCTCGCTATGGCGCAAATATTTCTGAAGCAAACGACATCATCGAGATGGCGGTGGGTGGAAAGCAAGCGAGCACAATGTATGAGGGTGAGCGAAGATTCGATATTCGTGTTCGCTACCTTCCTCAATTTCGCCAAAGCGAAAAGGAGATTGGAAAACTTTTAGTGCCTTGCACCAACGGAACCAAAATTCCACTTCGTGAAATTGCAGATATCAAATTACAAACAGGCCCTGCGTTTGTTTATCGCGAAGGGAACTTGCGTTTCATTCCAATCAAGTTCTCCGTTCGGGGACGAGATTTAGGTAGTACAATTGCAGAAGCGCAAACTAAAGTAAGGACCGGTGTTCATTTGCAGAAGGGATATTCGATGACCTGGAATGGCGAATTTGAAAACCAGGTGAGAGCTACTAACCGCCTTCAATTAGTCGTGCCGATTTGCATCGGGCTGATTTATATGTGGCTGTTCTTTATGTTTAACTCACCTAAAGATGCGGGAATGGTTTTAATGAATGTACCCTTCGCCTTGATCGGTGGAATT
>WNFL01083286.1_pt1 | contig 11266 bp, 10 predicted proteins | sample 5400361 | NCBI WGS metagenome assembly WNFL01 (sample SAMN13153351, study PRJNA577476) | soil metagenome | isolation source: 40 cm soil on Douglas fir-dominated hillslope | place: USA:California | collected 2013-09-17 | reverse complement strand
GGCAGCCCGGAGAGAGCGAGGAAATCGGCGACGTCGCTCGAGTGGAACGAGTCGAACTCGAGGAGGCCGATCTTCTGGCCGGTCCCGGTCGGCCGCGCCGGCCCGAGCACCTCGGGGTGCGGGCGGCCCTCGACGCGCGCGGCGGAGGAGACCGGGTTCGCGGCGAACGCCGCGACCACGTTCAGCTCGTCCGCCGCGCACTGGATTCCCTTGATGCCGGCAGTGGACTGACCCTTGATCGCCGCGATGATGAACTCGATGCACGACTTCGGCAGCTGCACGTATCGTCCGGCCTGTCCGAGCGCGTAGTCGTAGAGGCACTTCTGCGCGCCGTTGTCCACGCAGTTCTGGTAGTCGTCGTTCGTCGGCATCGTGTTCGTGTGCGGACGCGCGAGGTTCGAGAGTCCGACGACCGCCAGCACGTGCCGACCCACGCGTGACGGCAGCTCGGGGTCGCGATCGTTCGCGAAGAAACGGCGTCCCGAGAGCTCGTAATCGGCGATCCGGACACCGAACGTCTCTTCCGCGAGCGCGCCGACGAGCGTCAGGCGGTTCGCGGAGCCCTCGACCACGCTGAAGCCTCTGCTCTCGAGATGGCTCAGGACGGTGTCGTACGCGTCCCGGCTCGGCCCGAAGCGGCCGGAGACCTCGACGGGCGTCAGGCGCGTCGAGGACTCCGGCGACCGCGGATCCGCGAGCCTCGCGAGGAGACGCTGGAAGCCTTCCTCGTCGTCGCGGCGGAGGACGATGGTGAGCGTCAGAAGCTCGTCGCCGGGCTCGCGGCTCTCACCGTCGCGCGGGACCGCGTGCGGGACCGGGACCGCCCGGGAGAGGACGGGGAGGACGTGCGCGCCGAGCCTCACCGTCTCGGGCGCGGTGCCGCGGGCCGGTGCGGCATCGGGCTCGGGACGGGCGACGGCCGCTCGGACGGCCGAAAGGATGAGCACGCTCAGAAGCGGCAGCGGCAGTCTCGTTCGCATCGACACCTCCGGAATTCGACGAACGTCTCACAGGAAAGGCGCCTCTGACCTAGCGGTTAGAATCTGGGCGCTGAATCCGGCGAGGGCAACGATGAGGCACCTGAAATCTTCCTCAGATTTGTCTCAGCTCTCTCTGGAGGTCGGTCCCTACACACTCGACCGCGCGCAGCTCCTCCTCTTCCGCGGCGCAGAGGAGGTTCCGCTCGCGCCGAAGCCTTTGCAGATCCTTCTGGTCCTCGCGGAAAGCGGCGGGCGTGTGGTCTCACACGAGGAGCTGAGGCGGCGCGTGTGGCCGGACGGCGCTACCTCCTCGGGCAACCTCCACCAGGCGATGTCGGTGCTGCGGAGGACGCTCGGCTCCGGTCCCGACGGCAGCGAGCTCGTCGAGAACGTCCAGAAGCGGGGATACCGTCTCGTCGTTCCCGGGCGGCCGGCTCCGGCGGCGAAGCCGGTCTCCTTCGCCGCCCCGAAGCGGCTTCGCGGCTCACGGCTCGTGGTCGGCTTCGCCGTCGCCGCGGGGCTCGCGTTCGCCGCGGCTCTTCTCGTCCGCGGCCGGAGGCCGGACACGCCGATTCGGATGCTCACGGTGCTGCCCTTCGAGTCCGGCTCGGTCCAGCCGGAGCTGGGCGTATTCCTCGCCGACGCGGTGGCGCTGCGGCTCGCGGACGTGCGCGGCGTTTCCGCGCGTTTTCAGCAGGGCGGCTCGGCTCAGAACATGGACTCGGCGCGCGCGATCGGCCGAAGCTCGGGCATCGACCTCGTCGTGAGCGGGAGCATCCGTCCTGCGCGGGGCGGTTTCGGCGTCGCCGTCAGCGTGCTGGACGTCCGCGAGGACACGAGGCAGTGGAGCGAGTCGTGGGGAGGCTCGCTTCTCGACCTGGAATCCACCGTCGCCGGGGATGTGCTGCGGCTTCTCCCGCTGCAGCCGACACGGGGGGAACACCGTCGTTTGGCTCGGCGGGAGACACGCGACGAGCTCGCCCTCCGGTCGTTCTTGAAGGGACGTTCCCTGGCGCGCGAGCCGCGTCGCCTCCCGGAGACTCTCGAGGCGCTCGGACTCGCGGTCTCGCGCGACCCGTTGTTCGCGCGTGCGCACGCCGCGCTCGCCGAGGCTGAGATCGCCGCCGCGCGTGAGCGTCCCCAGGAGACGGAGCCCGCGGTGGCGCGCGCCCGCGAGGCGGCCCGAGCCGCGGTGAGATTGGACGAGAGCCTCGCGGACGGCCACGCGGCGCTCGCGACTCTGCTCGCGACGCGCGATTGGGACTTCGCCGGCGCCGAGCGAGCCTTCCGGCGGGCGATCGAGCTGCGGCCGAACGACGCGGAGGCGCATCTTCGCTACGGATTGCTCCTGACGGCTCTCGCGCCGACCGACCGCTACGGCGAGGCGGTTCCGGAGCTGAGGCGCGCGGCCGCGCTGTCGCCGCATTCGGGCCTGGCCGAGGCGGGCTTGGCGTTCGCGCTTTTCAGCGACGGTGAGCGGTCCGCCGCCGACGACCAAGGGCGGCGCGCCGCGGCGCTCGCGCCCGACTCTCCGTGGCCTTCGTTCTCCGTCGGGCTCGTGGATCTCGCTCTCGATCGGCGCGAGGCCGCGCTCGCCGCGCTAGAGCGGGCGGTGCGGGTTTCCGGCGGCGGGGCGACGTTCGAGGCCGCCTACGCCTATGCGCTCGCGCGCGCGGGCCATTTCGCCGCCGCGCGGGTCCTGCTCTCGAAGCTCACGTCTCCCGGGTCGCCGGCGATTCCGTACGACCTGGCGCCTGTATACGATGCTCTCGGCGAAAGAGATCGTGCCTTCGCACTCCTCGCGCGCGCGATCGCCGAGCGCTCGGAGTTCGTGATGTTCCTCGCGAGCGATCCCCGCTACCACCCTCTGCGCGGCGATCCGCATTTCGCCGCGATCCTAGAGAAGCTGCGCCTCTCCTTAGTCCTTCACCGCGAAGTCCGGTGAGAAAGCAGAGAGGAATCGGCGGTCGCCTCCCAACGACGGCAGCTGGCACGAGCCGTCCGCGGCCGACAGACGGATGATCCGGTCCGCGTCGTCGGCGACGAGACACCCGTCGGGCGCCGGCACCATGAGGAAGCCCGCCGTCACGCGCGTCGTCAAGGGCGTGACCTTCGGTGGACGCACCGTCAGGTCGACGAGCGCGATGCCGCTTCCGCGAAGGACGAAGAGATGCGAGCTCGTCAGGGGCGATGCGGGGTCGACCGCCGGCACGACGGCGTTGGCGTCCTGGAGCAGCGGATCGCTCGTGACGTATTCGTACGCGCCCGGCGCGGCCGCGCCCGTGCCGGCCATCCGAACGATCGACCGGAGCGCCGCGTCGAACCGGTACGGCTGCGACCAGAGGGACCCGTCCGGCCCGAGCGCGAGCCCCAATGCCGCGCCCGGAGTCGCATAGATCGAGGCTCGCGGCGCGCTGGAGGTCGGGCTCTCGATCCTGTAGATGTTGTCCGTGCCGCCAGGGCAGGGTGTCGCGACGAAGAGGTCGCCGCTCAGCGGGTCGGTCGCGAGGCCGGTCGCGCACGTGATGCCGGTCGCGACCGTGCGAAGGAGACTGCCGTCGGCGGGGCTGATCTCGACGACGTCCCCGCCGAGCGCACAGAGCTGGCGCGCGAGAAAGAGGTGTCGGCCGTCTTTCGAGAACGCGAGGCCGCTCAGGCACCACGACGTCGGATACGGGCTTCGCGTCACGCGAGTCGCCGGACCCGCGACGCCGCCGTGCGGGCCGAACCGATAGAGGTTGCCGTCGGACTCGTCCACTGCGTAGAGGTCGCCGTTCGGCGCGAACGCCATCCCGACGACGCCCTGACAGTCGCCCGCGAATCCATAGGGAAAGCCGGTCGCGAAGCTCGAGACGCGATAGCCGCTCACGGCGGTGGGCGCGCTCGTTTTGCATTCGACTCGGGGTATGGAGGCCCGACGCGCGAGGCCGCCGACGATGAACGCGGCCGCGGCGGCGCCGGCCGCCGCGACGACGAAGAAGCGCATGCCGAGGCGACGCCGCGAAGGGTCGGCCGATGCGTTCGCGGGAGACGCGGAATCGACCACAGGCCCCGATCGCTCGAAGACGGGCGCCGCGAGGCGGTAGCCCGCCTTCGCGGAGGTTTCGACGTAGTCGCGGCCGTCCGGGCGCGTGCCGAGCGCCCTGCGGACCATCTTCACGCACTGGTGGAGATTCCCGGGCGTGGTCACGACGTCCGGCCAGAGGCGCCGCGTCAGCTCTTCCTTCGAGACGAGCTCGCCTCGCGCCCCCACGAGTGCCAGGAGGAGCTGGAGCGCCTTCGGCGTCAGCGGCACCGGCTCCTCGCCGCGGAAGAGGAGGAGCTGCTCCGGGTCGAGCCGGAAGGGGCCGAACTGGAGGACGGGCATCGCGGCGCGAACTATGCGGCCGCCGCGCACGCGCATTCAACGTTCCCGGTAACCTCGTAACGTGCTTTCGTCCCTAGACGCCCCCCGCGCGCGGCTGCTCGCGGCGCTCCGCGCGCACGCGCCGAACGACCCGGAGGAGGCGGCGCACCGCGACGCCATCGCGGCGCTCGTCGAAAGCGAGCCGCGCTGCTTCGAGCGGACGGCGTACGCACCCGGGCACGTGACGGGGAGCGCGTTCGTCGTCTGCCGCCGCACCGGAAAGGTCCTCCTCCACCATCACCGCCGCCTCGGGCGCTGGCTCCAGATGGGCGGGCACGACGACGGGGAGAGTGACCCGGCGGCGACCGCGCTGCGCGAGGCCCGCGAGGAGTCGGGCCTTTCGGACCTGACGCCCCTGTCGGACGGGATCCTCGATCTGGACGTCCACGCGATCCCCGCCGCGTGCGGCGAGCCGGCGCACCTCCATCACGACGTCCGGTACGCGGTCGCGACGGACGTGCCGGACGAGATCCGGCGCGACGACGCGGAATCGCTCGCGCTCGCGTGGTTCGAGCTCGAGGACGCCGCGAGGGCGATGGGGGAGCGCGGCGCCGAGCGGGCGCTCTCTCGAATCGCGCGGCTCCTCCGCCGAACGGCGTCCGCATAACGAAGGCTTCAGCCGCGCGCGAATGCGCGTCGGCTGCAAGCCCGTGTCTTCTGCGGCTCGAGCCTCGGCCTGGCGCCGCGCTACGCCGAGGAGGCCGCGGATGTCGGCCGCGCGATCGCGGCCGCGGGAGCGGGGCTCGTCTACGGAGGCGGCCGCGTCGGGCTCATGGGCGTTCTCGCCGACGCGGCGCTCGAGGCGGGCGCTCCGGTGCACGGCGTGATCCCGGCGGGCCTCGCGCGCGTCGAGGTCGCCCATTCGGGGCTGACGCGCCTCGACGTCGTCGCGACCATGCACGAAAGGAAGGCGCGGATGGCCGACGCGGCGGCGGGCTTCATCGCGCTCGCGGGAGGATTCGGCACGCTGGACGAGCTCTTCGAGATCGTCACGTGGAAGCAGCTCCGCCACCACGACCGCCCGATAGTCCTCTTCAACCCGTCCGGCTTCTTCGACCCGCTCCTCGCCGCGATCCGGCGGATGACCGCAGAAGGCTTCATCCGCGAGAGGCAGGACCTCCTGCGCGTCGAGACGGACGCGGCCGAGGCGGTCAGGCGCGCGCTTTCGCCCCGCATCGCGGACTGATGCGGAAAGCGGAGAGGCGCGGACGCGCGGCGGCGCGGAAGCCATTCCTCCGCCGCCACCCGCACGGGGCGGCGTTCGCGGTCCTCGTGCTCCTCCTCGCCGCGACGGCAGAGGAGAGGACTTTCGGCACCATCAGCGACGAGCAGCAGATGCTCTACTCCGCCGTCGCGATGACGGAGACGGGCGAGCTCGGCATCGCGCGCGGGCAGCTCTTCACCGTGCACCGAAAAGCCGGCGACGCGCTCTCCCCGTACGGGATGGGGCAGCCGCTCGTCGAGGCGCTCCCGAGCCTCCTCGCGGGCGGCTTCGAGAAGCGCTTCGGCGCCGGAGCCTCGCAGACGCTCTTCGTCGCGCTCGAGATCGCGCTCGTCGCTCTGGCGGCGTGGGGAGCGGGTCTGGCAGCGCTCGCGCTGGGCGGCGGGACGCCGGGCTTTCTCGTCGCGCTCCTCGGGACGGGGCTCGCCTCGCCGCTCTGGGCGTACACCGGCGCCGGCTACGCGGAGCCGCTCCAGGCCGCGTGTCTCGCGCTCGCGCTCGCCGCGGCGGTGCGCGGGGTCCGCCGGGGCGAAGACGAGGCGCGTCTCGCCGGGCGCGAGGCCTGCGCCGCCGGCGCGCTCGCGGCATTCTCCGTCCTCGCGAAACCGCTCGACCTCGTCGTCGCCCCGCTCCTCCTCGCACCCCTCCTCCTCGACGGCGCGACGCCGCGGCGCGCGCGCGTCCGCCTCGTGGGCTGGGCGGCGGCGGGAGCCGCGCCGGTCCTCGCGGCGTGGCTCGTCCTCGAGGTCGTACGCTTCGGGCGGCCGCTCGCGGCCTACGGCGGATTCGGATTCACGCATCCGCTCCTGGACGGTCTCTGGCGGCTGACGGTCGGGCCCGACAAGGGACTCCTCCTCTACTTCCCTCTCGCCGTCCTCTCCGCGATCGGCGTCGCCCGTCTCGCGAGACGGGGCGACGCGAACGGGAGCGCGCTCGCGATCGGCGGAGCGTTCACCGTCCTCCTCGTGCTCTCCGCGATGTGGTGGGCGTGGGACGGCACCGTCGGCTGGGGGCCGCGCCTCCTCGTGCCGCTCGTGCCGCTGCTCGCGGCCGCGGCCGGGCTCGCGGCGGGTCCCGCTCCCGCGCGGGTTCCCAGCCTCGCCGTCGCTCTCCTCGCCGCCGGCATCCTCGTCAACGCGCTCGGGGTCTTCCAGTCGGAAGCGGCGGCGGCTGCGTATCTCTCCACGCTGCCGCCTGTCACGCTCGGAGAGCGCGACGCGGCGGCGTACCCGGCGTTGTTTCTCGGCCGGGACGCGGCCGGCCGCGCGACGCTCCCGCGGCAGTTCGCCGCGGCGCTCGACCCGGGGCTCTCGCCGCTGCGCGTCCATCTCTTCCTCCTCCGAGCTCGCCTCTTCGCGGGCGGCGGCAGCGCAGTCGAGCGGCGCCTCTCCGCGCCTCCCTGGATCGCGAGCCGCCCCGAGCTCGTCCCGAACCTCTCCGGCCCCTCGACGTCGCTCCAGTCGCTCGCGTTCTACGAGAAGACCCCGCTCGAGTGGCCGCACCTCGGCGCCGCCATGGGGAAGCCGCGCGACGAGCGGGCCGACGCGTTCGCGACGGCGTGGGACGCGGCGCTCGCGGACCAGGTGCTCCGCGCGCTCGACATCGGCGAGAAGGAGCGCGCGCTCGCTCTCTCCGAGCGCCTCCTCGAGATCACGCCGTCCGGCTACACCGCCGCCCTCCATGCCGAGAGCCTGCGTGCGCTCGGCCGGCGGGACACCCTTCGTCAGCTCGTGGGCTCGCTGCCGAAGCCGTTCCTCTCCTCGCCGAGCCTCGGGGTGGTGCAGGCGCTGGCGGCGCGCGATTCCGGCGACGAGGCGGCCGCGCGCGGGATCCTCGGCGAGGTGGCGAAGGTCTTTCCGCGCCCGGGCGTCTCTCGCGCCCTGGCGGCGCCGATGGCGGACTGGCCGGCGAGCCTCCACGCGATGACGGGTGAGAACCTCGCCGACCGCCCGCTCGGCGTCCCCGGGTTCGGCGCCACGAAGTGACCTGATAATCGGGGCCGGAGGCTCTCGCGATGTTCCCCGCGTTCCCTCGTCCGAATCTCCGAGCGCTCGCGTTGGCGCTCGCTCTCCCGGCCGCCCTTCTCGCGACGAACGCGGAGCGGCCGGAGCTCGTGCGCTGGCGCTCGACGGCGCAAGGGGCCGCGGAGGCGGGCAGCTCGGGAAAGCCGATCCTCTATTTCTTCACGGCCGACTGGTGCGGCCCGTGTCATCTGATGAAGGACCAGGTCTTCGCGGACAAGGATCTCGCGGCCCTGATCGAGCGGGAATACGTGCCGGTGCAGGTCGTCGACCGCACGAGGGAATCCGGCAGGAACACGGCCGACATCGACAAGCTCTTCCAGACGTACGAGGTCCACGGCTTCCCGACGCTCGTCGTCACCCGCCCGAAGAGCAAGTCCGCGGTCTACGTCGAAGGCTGGCCGGGCAAGGACCGCGTGGCGAAGTTCTTGAAGAGCGTGAAGGACCAGCTCCGGGACATGGAGAAGGAGAAGGCGAAGAAGAAATGAAGATCCAGGCGAAGGACAACGGGCCTCTTCGCGTCGAAGGGGAGATCGAGCTCGTCGACGGGCAGGGGCGCCCGTACGGGCTCGCCGGGCGGACGGTCATCTCGCTCTGCCGCTGCGGCGGCTCGGAGAACAAGCCGTTCTGCGACGGCACGCACAACAGGAACGGATTCGCGTCGGTGTGCGAGGCGAAGGAGCTGCCGCCTCCGCCACCGCCGAAGCCTCCGACCCCGTAGCCCCCGGTCGCCGATGCCGCGCGCGTTCGGAGACGACCGGCTCGGCGAGGCGAAGGACGGCCTCGTCACTCTCGAGGCGCGCGACGACAAGGGGTGGACCGCGCGCTCGGAAAGGACGCCGCTCTCCGCCGAGCATCCCGGCACCGCCGTGCGCTGGGAGGAGGAGTTCTGGGAGGTGCGGGCCATCGACGCGACCGAGGGCGTCGTGCGGTATGCGCTCGCGCCGTGGGACGAGCGCCACGTCTTTCGGGTCGTCTCCGATTACAGCGAAGCCGCCGAGGACGAGCGGCGCCGCGCCCGCGGCGAGCTCGAGACTATGGGGCGGAAGCGCCGGCTCTCCCTCGGCCTCGCGCTCCTCGCGGGGCACCTGCCGGGGCCCGTGCAGCAGCGGATGGAGCGGGAGTTCGGGGCGCCAGCGGCGCGCCTCACGATCCTCTCCGCGCTCCCGCTCTTCTTCCTCGGCGCTTTCTGCGCGGTGTGGCTCGTGATCTCGACGTTCGTCGGCGGCTTCGGCGTCGCGACGGGGGACAAGAGCCTGCTCCGATCGCTCCCCGACTCGTTCGGTCTCCTCGTCGTCGGCGCCGCGATCGGCGTCGAGTCGGCGATCCGGATCGCGGTCGCGTCCCTCCAGGGGAGACCCGCGGGGTCCGCGATCGGGACGGTCGTCTACGAGGTGTGGCGGCGGCTGCGCGGTGCACCGGTCCCGGGAGAGTCGTCGGTCGCGCTCGCGCCCGAGCTCGACGCGCGCCGCCTCGAGGACGAGTACCGGATGACGGAGCCGCTCCTCGCCCTTCTCCCTCCCGCCGATCAGGTCGAGCTCGCGGAGCGCTTCGGTTTCGACCCGATCCGCTGGGGGAGGAGGACCTCGATCCTGCTCCTCGTCTTCCTCGGCCTCGTCGCGTATCGCGCCTCCGCGCTCGGCGACGTCCTGGTGCTCCTCGCGGCGGGCGGTCTCATCGCCGAGCAGATCGCGCGGATCGTGCGACTCGGGCGCGGCGAGGCGGCCGGGAGCGTGCTCGGCCTGCTCGTGCGCCCGTTCACCCGCCGCCTCCTCGCCGCGCGCCGATGACGTGTCTCTTTTGCCGAATCGCCGCGAGGGACGAGCGCGCGGCGGTGGTGCTCGACGACGAGGCGTGCATCGCCTTTCTCGACCACCGGCCGCTCTTCCCCGGCCACGTCCTCCTCGTCCCGAAGGCGCACGTCGAGACGCTCGACGACGCGCCACGCGAGCTGCTCGGCCCGTTTCTCGCGAGCGCGCAGCGCGTCTCGCGCGCGCTCGTCGCCGCGCTCGGGGTGGAGGGGACGTTCGTCGCGATGAACAACCGCATCAGCCAGAGCGTCCCGCACCTCCACGTCCACGTCGTGCCTCGCCGGAAGGGCGACGGCCTGAAGGGCTTCTTCTGGCCGCGCGGGAAGTACCGCGACGACGCCGAGCTCGAGGACGTCCGGTCCCGCATCGCCGCCGCGCTGGGATAGAGTTCCGGCCTTCGACTCGAGGAGGTTTCATGGCGAAATTCCTGATCAAGGCGAGCTACACGCTCGACGGCGTCCGCGGGCTCGTCAAGGAGGGCGGGAGCGGCCGGCGCGCCTCCGCGAAGACAGCGATCGAAGGGCTCGGCGGAAAGCTCGAGGCCTTCTACTTCGCGTTCGGCGACAACGTCTCCGCCGCCGCGCTCGCGCTGCGCGTCAACCAGGCCGGCGCGGTGCAGATCCAGACGGTCGTCCTCCTCACGCCGGAGGAGGTCGACAAGGCGGTGAAGACGGGGGTCGACTACCGGCCGCCGGGCTCCTAGAGCGAGTCCGTCACTCGCCGCTCTGCTGGATCAGCTTAGCGACGAGCCCCGTCCATCCCGTCTGGTGGCTCGCGCCCAGGCCGGAGCCGTCGTCGCCGTGGAAGTACTCGTAGAAGAGGACGAGGTCGCGCCAGTGCGGGTCCTTCTGGAGCTTCTCGCTCCCGCCGTTGACGGGACGGCGGCCGTCGCTCCCGCGCAGGAAGATGTGCGTGAGGCGGCGCGAGAGCTCGGCGGCGACGTCCCACAGGTTCAGGAGCCGCCCCGAGCCGGTCGGGAACTCCACCTTGAAGTCGTCGCCGAGGTAGTGATGGAACTTCTGGAGCGACTCGATGATCAGGTAGTTGACCGGGAACCAGATCGGTCCGCGCCAGTTCGAGTTCCCGCCGAAGAGGCCGGTCGTCGACTCGGCCGGCTCGTAGTCGACGCGGTGCTCGACGCCCTCCACGACGAGCGAGTACGGCTTCTCCGCATGGACGCGTGACAGCGCGCGGATGCCGTACGGCGAGAGGAACTCCTTCTCGTCGAGGAGGTACTTCAGGACGGACCGGAGGCGCTCCCGGTTCACCAGCGCGAGGAAGCGCTTCACTCCCGCCTCGTCGCTCGTCCTCGTCTCGACGTACGGCTTGAAGTCGGGCCGGTTCTCGATGAACCACTGCATCCGCCGCTTGAAGCCGTGGAGCGGGTCGACCTCGTCGGGGTCCAGCGTCTCGACCGCGAAGAGCGGAATGAGACCGACCATCGAGCGGATCTTCATCGGGAAGTGGCGTCCGTCCGGGAGGTGGAGGACGTCGTAGTAGAAGCCGTCCTGCGCGTGCCAGAGCTCGATGCCCTCGCCGCCGATGTTGTTCATCGCCCGCGAGATGTAGACGAAGTGCTCGAAGAACTTGGACGCCACGTCCTCGTACGCGGGGTCCTGGCGCGAGAGCTCGAGCGCGATCGCGAGCATGTTGAGGCAGTACATCCCCATCCAGCTCGTGCCGTCCGACTGCTCGAGATAGCCGCCGGTCGGGAGCGGCTTGGAGCGGTCGAAGACGCCGATGTTGTCGAGCCCGAGGAAGCCGCCCTGGAAGACGTTGCGCCCCTCGGCGTCCTTGCGGTTCACCCACCAGGTGAAGTTGAGGAG
>WNFL01277178.1_pt1 | contig 11267 bp, 12 predicted proteins | sample 5400361 | NCBI WGS metagenome assembly WNFL01 (sample SAMN13153351, study PRJNA577476) | soil metagenome | isolation source: 40 cm soil on Douglas fir-dominated hillslope | place: USA:California | collected 2013-09-17 | reverse complement strand
GGGGCGAGCTGTCCGTTTTCCCAGCGGGAGACGGTCATGGCGGAACAGTCCAGCTTTCTGGCCAGTTCCCCCTGAGAGATTCCCAATTTTTGGCGAAGACTACGGATTTGCTCGGCCCACTCGGTGGGTGCGTGATCTTTTCGTTTCCTTTTGGGCATTCGTTTCCTTTGCAGCATGACCAGCTTTAGCGTATCAAGACGTAGCGCGATTTCAAATCTTCGAGCAGCGCGACAACATTTGCGTAGGCAATCATCTCGCCTTTCCACTTGTGCCAGTCCGGAGAACTCGTGGCTACGCCTTGATATTCCTGCTGCGCTTCTTCAAATTTTTGCGTGACTTGATCGATCGCGTCTTGCAATGAACGGCATTGCGGTTCTTGACTTTCTTTTGCACTTTCTCTTGCCATTGCGCTTTCTCTTGCCCTTACACTTTCACGGTAGCCGGGCCCGGCGGTGCATTTGCCTGATCCATCGGAAAGGATGTCGAGAAATAGCTTAAGCCAATCCGAAGTTGCCTCGGAGTTCGCGCTGGCCGCTGGTGCAGCGCGCCTAATGGAAGGTTTACCGCGAGATGGGGGACGACGCCGCACGTTTCACCTGCTGCGACCCCAGGGGAGAAAGTGTATGCGCATGGGAAGTGAGTGTCTACAGATAATGCAGAGGAAAATAAACGAGAATTAGGGTGGAAAAAAAGGGAAAGTAGGCGTTGCGAAGCTAACATCGAAGGGGTAACATGGGCGTTAGCCACTCGTGGGAAATGCAGTGCGCCACAGCGGCTACACTCCATCACTCGAGAACTTCCATGAACGGCGTGCCCGACAATAATCAAATTCCCGATTTAAGGTGTCTTCCCTCTTTGTGCCGAGGTATCTACAATCGCGTGGCTCTGAAGGTGGGGTGTGATCCATCTTATGTGAGCCGCGTGGCGCGCGGCGAGCGCAATTCCGACGCGGTGTCTGAAGCTTTGCGCGCGGAGATCCAACTCACTTGGGCTAAAGCCAGTGAGGGAATGGCCGAAGCCGCTGAAAAGAATGCGAAGCGCAAAGCGCGCGCGGCGTCGGCTTAGCATTACCCGCCAGGAATACCCCCATAGCAGCACGTCTCCTCGAGTGATCCTGCCAAGCGTTCGATAAATTGGGCCAGAAAAGCCTGCTTGAGGCGGGATCAAGCAAAACCTGCACTCAAATACCCTAACGGCCTTATCACGATGAGGGCATTCCTGTGCAAACTCGAATGAGGCGAAGATTTTTTGCCAATCAATCAATAGGAGTGCAGATATGGCTAGCGAATCAGAAATGAGGCGCAACGCTCGCGACAGCGGGTCGCAAGTGCAGGTGCTGCAGCGCTGGGGGATGATGCTCGGCGGCGGCGCATTGACGGTGTATGCCTTGACGCGCCGGAAGCCGGGGATTGCTCTTGCGGCGGCGGGAGGACTACTGGCATACCGCGGGGTCAAGATGGGGGCAGGGAAGTTTCGTGCGAGAGCGAGCTTCGCCATCAATTGTCCGCCGGAAGCGGCTTATCAAATGTGGCGAATGCTCGAGAACTTGCCGATTTTCATGCGGCACTTGGAATCGGTGCGCGAGGAAGGCGACGGACGGTCTGAGTGGACGGCGATCGGCCCGATGAACACGCGGATTCGATGGAACGCCGAGATTACGGAGGATCGCGAGAACGAATTTCTGGCGTGGAGGTCGACGCAGGATTCCGATTTTCAGACTTGGGGCTCGGTGGAGTTCCGGCGTGCACCGGGAAATCGCGGCACGATTGTGACGGCAGAAATGGAATACGTGCCACCGGGGGGCGCGCTGGGCAAGGCGGCCGCGGCAATTTTCGGGAAAGACCCGGAGTTCACGATGCGCGAGGACCTGAGGCGGTTCAAGGCGCTGATCGAGATGCATGAAATTCCAACGACCGAAGGGCAGCCGCACGGGCCGCGCTCGGCGATCATTTCGACAGTTCACCAAATATACCCAGAACACCGCAAACCATCGGAATATCAGGCCAGCGAACGAATGGCCGCGCAAAGGAGAGCGTCATGAAGGCAGTTTGTTGGATGGGGACTGAAAAGATGAGTGTGGAAACGGTGCCAGACCCGAGGATATTGAACCCGCGGGATGCGATTGTGCGCATCACGAGCACATGCATCTGCGGATCGGATCTACATTTATATGATGGCTATATACCGACGATGGAGCAGGGCGACATCATGGGCCATGAGTTCATGGGCGAAGTCATGGAAGTGGGCTCGGGCGTGGACCAAGGGAAGATAAAGGTGGGGGACCGCGTGGTGGTGCCGTTCACTATCGCGTGCGGGAACTGCTTTTTCTGCCAGAACCAGCTTTGGTCCTGCTGCGACAATACGAATCCAAATGCGTGGATTGCGGAAAAGATGATGGGCTATTCGCCATCGGGATTGTTCGGTTACACGCATATGATGGGCGGGTACGCCGGCGGGCAAGCGCAATATGCGCGCGTGCCTTGCGCGGACGTTGGCCCGCTGAAAATTCCGGAGGGACTGCCGGACGAGAAAGTTGTGTTTCTTTCCGATATTTTTCCGACCGGGTACATGGCCGCGGAAAATTGCAATATTCAACAAGGAGACACGGTCGCAATTTGGGGATGCGGACCCGTCGCGCAGTTTGCGATTCGGAGCGCGTTTATGCTGGGAGCGGAGCGGGTGATAGCGATCGACCGCGTTCCGGAACGGCTGGAAATGGCGCGGGACGGCGGGGCGGAGACCATCAACTTCGAGGAAGTCGACAGCGTTGTCGACGAATTGAAGGACATAACCGGCAATCGCGGGCCGGACTCTTGCATGGACGCGGTGGGCATGGAAGCGAGCGGGCATTCGCTTTTCTATGCGACGGACCGTGCCAAGCAGGCATTGCGAATCAAGACGGACCGCGCCGAAGTTCTGCGACAGTGCATACGCGCCTGCCGCAAGGGCGGAACCGTCTCGATTCCGGGCGTATATGCGGGCTTCGTTGACAACATACCGGTCGGCGCGGGGATGAACAAAGCGCTCACGTTCAAGACGGGACAAACGCACATGATGCGTTACATGCGGCCGCTGCTGGAGCGCGTTGAACGCGGAGAGATCGATCCTAGCTTTGTGATCAGTCATCGCGTGCCAATTGATCGGGCGCCGGAGATGTACCGCGTCTTCCGGGACAAGGCGGATCGGTGCACAAAAGTAGTTCTTGATCCGTGGGCCAACGGCGAGAGAGCAGCGTAAGTGCTGATCTTCTCGAGCAAATAATGAAAGCAAAGGAGAAGATAATGGCTGGAATAGTGAATCGCGGACCGAAAATCATCTCGGCGCGAACTCACGCAGTGATTGACTACATCCATGCGGCCACGAATTTTGCCGTGGCCGCTATATTTTGGAAACGCAACCGGCGGCGGGCCGCAAAAGGCGCGTTCGCTCTTGGTGCAGCGGTGCTGGGGAACGCGCTGATGACGGATTATCCGGGCGGCGTCTTCCGTCTTTATCCTTTCAAGGTCCACGGGATTCTGGACTATGGAGTTGCGGCCGCGAGCGGCTTCATGCCAGAGATGACTGACATTCGGCCGCATACCGGAGAAGGCAAGTTCTTCCGGGTTCAAGGGACGGGGGAAACAGCGATTGCGGCTATCAGCGATTATGATGACAATACCGGAGCTCGGCGCTTCCGCCGATAGAAGCGGAGACGGTTTGGCTGACCGATCTTCAGGAAAGAAATAAAAAAAGAGAAAAGCGCCGCAGCAATGCGGCGTTTTTTTTATCAACGCCCAAGGTCGACGAATTTCCAGGGTCGCTGGAGCGGCGACCGTAAAAGCGGCAGCCAAACCGTCGCACTCCAAGTAAGTCCACGCAAGAAGTTCGGTAAAAAAAGACCCTTGACTTTGCCGGCGGAATACACAACCATGCGGTTGTGGATAGTCTCAGCGCAACGCTTTCCGCTCTCTCCGACCCAACTCGGCGGTCGATCCTCAGCCGACTTGCGGCTGGCCCTGCCACGGTGGGCGAATTGGCTGGACCTTTTCGCATGTCGCAGCAGGCTGTTTCCAAACATCTCGCATATTTGGAGCGTGCGCGGCTGGTCGAGAAGCGTCGTCAAGGGCGCCGCCATGTATGTTCGCTACGCCCGGCTCCTTTCAAGGAAGTTGCCGATCTGCTTGAGCATTATCGAATTTTCTGGGAGCAGGCTTTAGGTCGTTTGGATGCTTACCTGCGCGCGACGGAAGCCGAGGAGAAGAAACATGGCCACAAGTAACGGCGCTAGCGAGAGGAACGTGTGCTTTCCAGGTAGCGTTGTCGCACGGTTTCCACAAACTGCTCTTTGTCCTTTTGCATTTGGCGGACCAGGGGTTGGTTGCCGGTTTCCTCGTGCTTGGCGGCCCAGAGAACCATTTCGGTCAGGACGGGAGCGAGATCGAGGCCTTTTGGGGTCAGAACGTAAATCAGCTTTCGGCCATCGGAGGGATCTTCTTTCGTGGTGATGATGCCATGAGCGGTCAGTCTCTTCAGGCGATCGGACAGGATGTTCGTGGCGATTCCTTCGTACGATGTCAGGAATTCCTTGAAGCTGCGGAAGCCGCGCAACATCATGTCGCGGAGGATCAAGAGAGACCAGCGGTCGCCGAGCATTTCGACGGAGGCGTTAAGGGGGCAACCAGAGCGGCGCTTAGGAGTGGAATTTTTGCCGGGCACAAGGCATAGTAGCATTGATCACTTGCAATCTGCAAGTGACATTGGCAGACTGGCCCTCGCCGGGCAGTGATTTTCAAATCTCGAATGGAGGAAGAAGATGAGCCAAGCCGGAATGAAACAAACACCCGTCGCGGGGAGTAAGACAGAGGTGAATGCCTATTTGGTGTTCAACGGGGAATGCGAAGCGGCTTTTAAATTTTACGAAAAGGTCCTCGGGGGAAAAATCGAAATGACGATGACGTTCGGGGATTCGCCTATGTCGCAACAGGCGCCTGCGGAATGGCGCAACAAGATTATGCATGCGCGCATGACGGTGGGGAACACGGTACTGATGGGCGCGGATGCGCCGCCGGATCGTTATGAAGAACCGAAGGGCTTTTCGCTTGCGTTGGGCACTAAGGACCCCGCGGAAGCGGAGCGGATGTTCAACGAATTGGCGGCGGGCGGGAAAGTGCAAATGCCGCTGGAGAAGACGTTTTGGGCGGTGGAATTCGGGATGCTCGTCGATCGATTCGGCATACCGTGGATGATTAACTGCGAACAACCGGCGGCGTGATTGCCGCGCTGTGCCTGTATGTAATGGATGTGGCCGGAAGAATAAGGAGAGCCTCGATGAGCGGAGTTCGACTATTGGTTGGGACGCGGAAGGGTGCGTTCGTGCTGACCTCGGATGGAAAGCGCGAGAAGTGGGACGTGAGCGGTCCGCACTTTGCGGGCTGGGAGGTTTACCACGTCAAAGGATCGCCTGCGGACCCGAACCGGCTGTACGCGTCGCAGACGAGCGGCTGGTTCGGGCAGATCATTCAGCGCTCGGATGATGGAGGCAAGACTTGGACACAGCCGGGAACACCACCAGGCGAGCGGACAACGCCCGAGGGAGCGCCAAAGGCCGAGAGCAACAAGTTCGTGTACGACACGAGCGCGGAAAGCGGGAAGCCGCTCACCACTCATCAGTTTTATGACGGCACACAGCATCCTTGGGAGTTCAAACGCGTGTGGCATCTGGAGCCTTCGCTGACCGATCCGGACTCGGTGTACGCCGGAGTGGAGGACGCGGCGTTGTTTCGCTCGAAGGACGGTGGCAAAAATTGGAAGGAACTATCGGGTTTGCGAGGTCACGGCACTGGGCCCAAGTGGCAGCCCGGAGCCGGCGGCATGTGTCTGCACACGGTCGTTCTCGATCCCAGCAATCCGCAGCGGATTTTTGTGGCGATTTCGGCGGCGGGCGCGTTTCGCAGCGACGATGCCGGGGAAACATGGAAGCCGATAAACCGCGGGCTGAAATCCCAATACATTCCCAGTCCTGAAGCGGAAGTGGGGCACTGTGTTCACCGCATCGCGATGCACCGGTCGAAACCGGGAGTGTTGTTCATGCAGAAGCATTGGGACGTGATGCGCAGCGATAACGCCGGCGATTCGTGGCAGGAGGTCAGCGGGAATTTGCCGAGCGACTTCGGGTTTCCGATTGATGTTCACGCGCACGAGCCGGAGACCGTGTATGTGGTTCCGATCAAGAGCGATTCGGAGCATTTTCCGCCGGATGGAAAGCTGCGTGTGTACCGCAGCCGCACGGGTGGAAACGAATGGGAAGCGCTCACGAAGGGTTTGCCGCAACGGGATTGCTACGTGAACGTGTTGCGCGATGCGATGGCCGTGGACTCGCTGGATAAATGCGGCGTTTATTTTGGGACTACTGGAGGGCAAGTGTACGGTTCGGCGGATGCCGGAGATACGTGGGCGCCGATCGTGCGGGATCTTCCGGCCGTGCTTTCTGTCGAGGTACAGACGCTGCCATGATCCGGGTTGTGCTCCCGCCACATTTGCGGGGACTGGCGCACGTGACCGGCGAGGTGCAGGTGGATATTGCGGGACCGGTCACGCAGCGTTCCGTGGTGGACGCGCTGGAGGTGAGCTATCCGATGCTGAAGGGTACGATTCGCGACCATATTACGCAGCAGCGGCGGCCATTTTTGCGGTTCTTCGCGTGCGAGGAGGACCTTTCGCATGAATCCATCGATACGCCGCTGCCGGACGCTGTGGTCTCCGGGAAGGAACCGTTGCTGATTGTGGGGGCGATTGCCGGGGGGTAAGACAGTATTTTAGGCCAGCTTTCGACAAAAACGGAAACGTTCGGGTCTGAATCTCGTTAGAACCAAGAAAAGGGGAGAAGACATGTCATCCGCCAGCCAAGCTTCCGAAATTGCACAATCCGCTGCTCGCACCTCCTCGTCAAAGACGAGCGTCTGGGTAGGACGAATCCTCAGCGGACTGGTTGTACTTTTTTTAATTCCGGACGGCATCATTAAATTCATTAAGCCCGCCCCAGTGATCGACGCATTCGCCCATTTGGGATGGCCGCTGAGCAACGCGGTCACGATTGGAACCCTCTTGCTCGTCTGCACTTCGTTGTATGTGATTCCGCGTACGTCTGTACTTGGGGCGATTTTGTTGACTGGGTATCTTGGCGGGGCGGTGGCGACGCATTTACGTGTTGGCGATCCGTTGTTCAGCCACATTTTGTTCCCCACGTATTTGGGCGCGCTGCTTTGGCTTGGGTTGTACTTGCGCGATGACCGGCTGCGGGCGCTGATTCCTCTGCGGAAGTAACGCCACTGGCATGGATGAGCGACGCGGACGCACTAATTGCAAGGAGACGGAACGATGAACTTGAAACTTGAGTTGTTTCTGCACGATCTGGCGGTCGCGCTCAGGTCCCTGGCGCGCGCCAAGGGCTTGGCAATTACTGTGGTGCTGACCCTGGCGCTCGGCATCGGTGCCAACGCGGCTATCTTTACTCTAGTTCGCGGCGTGCTGCTCCGCCCGCTAGTCAATCAGGACGAGGATCGCCTGATCTACATCCGCCAGAGCGCGCCTGGCATCGGCGTCGAGAACGCCAACTTCTCGGTACCCGAAATCCAGGATCTGCGCGCCGGAGTGAAATCCCTTAGCTCCTTCGGCGACTTCTCCACCATTGGCTTTACCATGGTGGGCCTCGGCGATCCCCGCGAAGTTCGCGCTGGAGTGGTGGGCGGTACCTATTTCGATGTGATGGGTTTGCACCCCGTGCTCGGGCGGCTGCTAGACATGCGGGATGACGGACCCAACGCCGCCGGTGCCGCGGTGCTCACCTATCGATTCTGGAGCACCACACTCAAGAGTGATCCCTCCGTGATCGGCAAGCAGATCCGGCTGGGCGAACGTTCCGCCACAATCGTCGGCGTGCTGGAGCCTTCCGTTCCCTATCCGGCCGAAACCGAAATTATCGCTAACGTGGTCACTAGCCCGCATCATCTTTCGGCGACGATGGTCACCGGCCGCGTCCACCGTATGACCGAACTCTTCGGCCGCCTGGCTCCCGGCGCTACGCTCGATGCAGCGAATGCGGAATTGCGCACTGTCTACGCTTCGATGCTTCGCGAGCATCCCGAGGCGTACTCGCAGAAGGGCGATAACCGCATTCATGCTGTGCTCCTGCGGGACCAAATCACCTCCGGCGCAAAAACGATCCTGTGGGTTCTGCTGGCGGCCTCCATCCTGGTCTTCATCATTGCGTGTTCCAACGTTGCAAACCTGATCCTCGCGCGCAGTGTGCGTCGCGAAGGAGAGTTAGCCATCCGCGCCGCATTGGGCGCAACTAGCGGAGCATTGCGCCGAACCCTCCTCGCTGAAAGCCTTCTGCTCTGCGGCGCGGGCGCGATTCTTGGCGTACTCAGCGCCCGTCCGATGGTTGCCATTCTTGCTCGCTACGCCGCGCGTTTCTCCGTCCGCGCGCTCGACCTCACCATCGATTCCAGCATGCTGTGGGTTGGCGCCGGACTCGCCATTCTGGCCGCCGTCCTCCTGGCGTTCGTCCCACGCCTGCCTTCCACCAGCGCCTCGCAGGGATTCGGGCTCGCCAGCGGCGGAGTGCGCATTACCGGCAGCACCAGCCGCCGGCTGCGAATCTTCGCGGTCACACAGATCGCCGCATCCTTTATGCTTCTGGCCGGAGCCAGCATGCTCATCAAGACTCTGCTCACGCTACAAGCAACACAGACAGGCTTTGACATGCATCGCGTTCTGGCCATGAACGTGCCAGTCATGTCCTACGGAAAAACTCCAGATCAGATCATCAACTTTTACAGGGAGACCATTCGCCGCATCAACGAAATCCCCGGCGTGGATCGCGTTGCACTCGGCACCATCATCCCCTGGCGTGACGCCGGCAGCTTCGGTCCTGGCTTCGCGTTCTCTGGCGAGGGTCATGTGAAAGGCGTTCGCGAGGAAGACCCACGCGCGCAGTTTCGCGTTGTTTCGCCGTCATTCTTCGCCGCTCTCGGCGTGCCGCTTGTTGCTGGACGCGACTTCGACGACAATGACCGTCGCGGCGGCGAGCCCGTTGTGATCGTTAGCCAAAGCGTCGCTCAGCGCATGTTCCCCGGCCAAGACCCCATCAACCGCCACATCATGTGGACCGATCCGGTGATGGATTTTGTCTATATCAGTAAGGGCCCGCGACGCATTGTAGGCGTCGCCGCCGACGTGGACGATGAGCATGTCGTTCCCGGTCCGGCGCTCACCGTATATCACCCCTTCGGTCAGATACCGGATGCCGCCAATAAAGAGCTGCCCCTCTTTGGCGGCCGCTTGTTCGTTCACACGCGCATGGATCCGTACGCGCTGGTGCCCCCGATCACGCGCATCGTGCGCGACATGGCCGCTGATCAACCGGTCGAGCACGCCGCCACGCTGGAAGATATCCGCGCCGAAATACTCACTCCAGACCGGCTGAACACGATCGTCTTTGGCGGTTTCGCCGCCGTTGCGCTGGCCATCGCCATCGTCGGCGTCGCTGGCGTGCTCGCATTTTCCGTGAGCGCCCGCACACGCGAGTTTGGTATCCGGCTGGCCGTCGGGTCGCAGCCAGGGCGACTTCTTGCTGGTGTCATCGCCGAGGGTGCCGTGATCGCGGGGGCGGGTGTCGTTGCCGGTGCGGTATTGGGGTTCGCGCTTGCTCGCCTGGCGGGCAGTTACATTGCGGACGTGAAGATGCCGAGCGCTCTGCCGGTGGTGCTGTCTGCATTGGTGCTGCTAACTGCCGCGGTTGTCGCGTCGATGCTGCCGGCGGCAAGGGCGGCGCGCGTCGATGTGATACAGGCCTTGCGGACGGAGTGATGCCCGATTTTCGGTGCGCCGGTTTTAGATGGAAGCGCCAGCCGTGACACAACCTCGATAAGTAGGCGGTAGGGAGCAACAGGAATCGGAGCGCCCGCGCCCGATAGTTGCTTGATCCGGTTCAGGGACTCGGACCCGGGCGTTCCGATGGTTCAGAGACTTTGGGAAGGCGTTCTTTCCCAAAACCTCCAAAATCAACTCCATCAAAGCCCGACTGGGCCAGCGATTGAGCGCGGCCCGAAATGGCATCGGGGCTTTCCGGTCCACTTAGCCCTAGAGCCGTGAACTGGTCAAAGGAACTAACGCTGAAAATAGTATGAACTATTAACCCGTGCAGAGTAAACAGAATAGGTGTTCACATGAACCATTCCTGGCTTCCGCCGTTGCAACTGTGGTATGGTCTTGTCCAAGCTGCAGGGGGATTGCCTCGCGTTGGATTCCAATACCAGCATCGATTCGGGCGTAATCGTTAGATTTGGCTTGTTTGAAGTCGATTTGGCCCGTTCCACCTTGAGCCGCCAAGGGATTCGCATCAAAATTCAGGAACAGCCTTTTCGTATTCTCGCAATGCTCCTCCAGCGAAATGGTGAAATCGTCAAAAGGGAACTACTCTGCCAAGCCCTGTGGCCGAAGGGTACGCATGTCAACTTTGAGGGAAGCCTGAACGCTGCTCTGAAGAAGCTGCGCGCCGCGCTTCAGGACGACGCAGAGAATCCTCGCTTTATCGAAACCGTACCGCGCCAGGGTTATCGTTTTCTGGCACCGGTGCATGTCATTCCAGGGCCTGCGGGCTCGCCCTCCGCTGGTCAATTTCCCGTCTCAGATAAGGAGGGCAGTTCGATCGAGTTGCGCCTGCAGGTGCACCCAGAATTCCAAGGGGAAGGTGCAACAGAAGCCTATTGGGATCGCCAACGCGCAGAGCGGACCCAGCGCTGGTTCGATACGATGCTTCTTACGATTGCCATCCTGTTCGGATCCTGGCTGCTTTTTTTCATTGTTTACCCGGTGCCGCGACCCAGTGTGCAGCGCACCACCCGTATCACAAATGGCGGCCGAATTGACGAATGGGGCGGCATCGTGTCCGACGGAACACGGATTTTCTTTCTGCAGCGAGACGGGGGCCACTGGAATCTCATGCAGACTTCCGTGGAAGGCGGCAACGCAGAGAAGATGGCTGCGCCATTTGAAAACACGCGCTTGTTTGCGATTTCCCCCGATCACTCGCAATTTTTGATCGGGAAGTTTGCCCGGCACGACGATGAGATGCCGCTATGGCTGTGGCCCGTGCAAGGGGGCGATCCGCGCCGGTTGGGTCAGGCGACCGGCCACGATCCCGCGTGGTCGCCGGACGGTACACAGATCGTGTTTGTGAGCGGCCAAAGTCTGTACTCCGTTCATCGCGACGGCACGCAGCTTCG